>PVBE011983843.1_pt1 | contig 30321 bp, 29 predicted proteins | sample 1631181 | NCBI WGS metagenome assembly PVBE01 (sample SAMN08397723, study PRJNA350692) | Marine metagenome, whole genome shotgun sequencing project. | isolation source: water | place: Pacific Ocean | collected 2012-04
GCCATTGCAAGAGCGACGGCCATCTCGGCAGAAACTTCCTGAAAGGCCGCCTCGGCGACCAGATCAACGCCGTCATGAGCGTCGTCGGCTACAACCTCCGCCTCATCCTCAAATGGCTGAGCAACCTTTTGCGCAAAATCACCGCCGCCCTATACGCCGCGATGATCCCAATATCCGCGCTCAGAACCGCTTCTTAACAGCGGACTATCAGGACCACAGCCGGAAAAATTCATTTCCGAGCGGTCAGGCCGTTGGCAGTGGCGATTCCATAAGCTGCGCATTTCCCGAATTTTCACCCGCCGGCGCTATGTAATGCGCGGCGTTATTTGCTCGTCGCGACGAAGACGCCATCCCATTCCTCGCCCGGCGGGTTAGCGATATAATCATCGCGCCGTTCTTCGTAGAGGTCGTAGAGAACGTCGAGCCTGTACGTCTTGCCCATTTCTCGGCAATCACCCAAAATTCGGGTCTGCGCCGCCCAGTCCTGCGCCTTGTAGGCGTTCAGCATTTCGCCATGACGTTCCCGAAGGGCCTGGAATTCTGACGACTCGTTCACTTCCTCGTCGCCGAGCACGCAATAGATATCGATCGGCACGGTCTTGCCCTTGACCTGGATTCGGTCGAGCTGAATGACGGCGAATTCCTCGACATAGGCATAGGTGTTCTCGCCGATGACGATATCGACGCCGTAGGTCTTCGATTGCCCCTCAAGGCGGGCGCCGAGATTCACGTCGTCGCCGAGCACCGAATAGTCGAAGCGCATGTCGGAGCCCATGTTGCCGACACAGATGACGCCGGTATTGAGGCCGGAGCCAATCTTGAGCGGAATATATTTCCTGTTCTCCTCTTCCGCCTCGCGCTTGAGATCAACATTCATCTTGTCGGATTCGATGAACATCGCCAAAGCCGAGCGCACGCCGTTCGCCGCATGATCCGGATCGTCGAGCGGCGCGTTCCAGAAGGCCATGATGCAATCGCCCATATATTTGTCGATGGTGCCCTTGCGCTCCAGGATGACGTTGGTCATCGGCGTCAGGTAGCGGTTGATGAATTTGGTCAGGCCGACGGCGTCGAACTGCTCTGATATGGTGGTGAAACCGCGGATATCGGCGAACAGCACCGTCATCTCGCGCATCTCGCCGCCGAGCGTCAGGCGGCTCGGATCCTCGGCCAACTGGGCCACCAGATCGGGCGACATGTAGCGGCTGAAGGCGCCCCTCACCTGGCGCCGCTCGCGCTCCTCGCGCATATAGTTGAGATAGGTCAGCACCACCGAGACGATGAAAATGGCGACGGCGGGGAACACCATGTCGAGCAACAGGCCGTAGGCGTCATAGATCCACCAGGACAGGCCGAGCAGGATGGCGACCGTGACGACGGCGAGGACCAGGGTCCACAAAGCGCCGAGGAACGGCACCAGGATGATCATAAGCACCCCGACCAAAACCATGGCGACGATTTCGGCGCCGATCGACCAATTGGGCCGGGCTAAATAATTCTTGTCGAGAATGTTCTGAAGAAGCTGGGCATGGACCTCGACGCCGGGAATCGCGGCGTCGAGCGGCGTCGCCTTGATGTCGAGCAGGCCGATGGCGGAGGTGCCGAGAAAAGCCAGCTTGCCGGCCAGGCGCTGCGGCTCGGCGGTGCCGTTCAGCACATCCTTTGCCGAGACGTAAAGACTCCGGTCATGCTTGCCGAATTTCATCCAGATCTGGCCGGTGCGGTCGGTCGGAACATTGAGGCCCTTCAGCTTAACCCCGCGCATGCCGGCCAGGTCATATTCGAGCGCCATGGTCGGCTGCTGCGTGACCACACGGTAAAGTTCGAGCGCCAGTGTCGGGTACAAATGTTTTCCCACCCGCACCACCAGGGGCACCTGGCGAACGATGCCGTCGACCGACGGCCGGAAGGTGAACACACCAATCCCCTTGGCGGCTTTTTCGAGGATTTCGATATTGCGGACGATACTGGGAAAGGAATAGAGGAAGCCATCGGGCTTCAAGCCCTTGGCGGTTTGGCTCTTGTTGAGATTGGCCCAGGTGGTTTTCACCGATTTTCTCTGCTCTCCCTCGGTGAGCACGCGCTGCTGGGTCGATTGCCCGAGCACGACATTGTAGCTCTTCATGATGCGCGCGAAGGTATCGTCGTTGCTCGGCAATTTGAGCAGTTTTTCCTTGGTCTTCTTATCCAGGCCGCGCACGCTTTCCGCCAACAGGCCGGGCGAGGTGCGGTCGGGCTCGGCGAACACGATATCGTAGGCGACCCCGACGACGCCGGATTTCTTCAGCTTCAGGACCAGCTTAGCCAACAGCGTGCGCGGCCACGGCCATTGCCCGAACTCGGCCAGGCTCTCATCGTCGAGATCGATAATCACCACCGGCTGCCTGCTGTCTTCGCGCGGCGTGATCTGCTGGTAGCTGTCAAAGACCTTGAAGCGCAAAAGCTGAATGGGCTGGGAATCGGTGGCGCGCAAAATGACGAACGCCGCCAGCACGCCGAGGGCGATCAGATGTGCCCAGCTATAATGCTTGATAAACCGCTTCAGGAACCTGAATTTCATGCCGCACCCCCAGCGAATGAGCCGCTGAGTATAGCAGAATTAACCCAAACGGCACGTCTGCATCGCGGCGCCAATGGGGCGCTAATTCCGAGGCAAGATCAGGGGCTTAAGTGAGAGCGCCGCGTCGCGCACCGCCTCGCGCTCTTCATCCATGAGTGGGATCAGGCCTTTGTCGGTCAAAAAGCCGTAGCTGCCGCTGACGTCCTCGTCCAGGAAGGTGGCTATAAATTCCTCGATGCCGGGGATGACGCCGACATGGGCGGCCTTAACGTAGAAATACATCGAGCGCGACACCGCATAGCTGCCGTCGGAGATGGTGTCGAATTCAGGCACCACGCCATCGATGGCGCTGCCATGAATGACGTCGCGGTTCTGCTCCAAAAAACTGAAACCAAAAATGCCGAGGGCGCGCGGGTTGGTGCGCAATTTTTGCACGATCAGATTGTCGTTCTCGCCGGCCTCGACATAGGCGCCGTCCTCGCGGATGGCATGGCACAGCGATTTGAAGGCCGCCTTGTCGCTTTTCTTCAGCGCCGCGATCTCGGCGAACGTCCTGCAGCCGCCTTCCATCGCCAATTCGACGAACGCATCGCGGGTGCCCGAGGTCGGCGGCGGGCCGAGGATCTCGATGCGCTCCGCCGCCAGCTTGGAGTCGATATCGGCCCACAGGCGGTTGGGGTTGGCGATCATTTTGCCGTCCACCGGAACCTGCTTGGCCAGCGCCAGCCACACCTGGCGCAGGCTCAATTGCATCGCCGGCGCGGCCTTGGAGCCGGCCAAAACGATGCCGTCATAGCCGATCTTGACCTCGATGATTTCGCGCACGCCATTCTTGGCGCAATTCGCCACCTCGGATGGTTTGATGCGGCGCGAGGAATTGGCGATGTCGGGATGGGCGACGCCGATGCCGGCGCAAAACAGCTTGAGGCCGCCGCCGGAGCCGGTGCTCTCGACGACCGGCGTGCGATAATCGGTGACCTGGCCGAATTCCTCGGCCACCGCGGTGGAGAACGGAAATACGGTGGAGGAGCCGACGATACGGATTTCGTCGCGCGCCGAGGCGGAGCCGGCCGGCGCCGCCGACAGGGCCAGCGACAATGCCGAAAACAGCAGGGCGAAGGCGCCTATCGATTTTGCGGTCATGGCTTTCTCCCCTCGGCAACGCGGCGGCATGGCTAAAGTAGGGGAAAAATAGATACGCTTTTTTTGTGACGCTTTCGTGACGATCGGAGGTGTGGGTCCGCCCGGAGCCTTGACAAAGGCCCGCACGCTCTTATATTTAACAGGATGGTTAAATATCAGTCCGGGCCCCTCGACGATGTTTTTTCGGCTCTCGCCGATCCGACCCGGCGCGCCATATTGGCGCGACTCGCCGCCGGCGAATCGAGCGTCGGCGAGCTGGCGGCGCCGTTCGACATCTCGCTGCCGGCGATATCGCGGCATCTGCGCGTGCTCAGGAATGCCGGCCTGATTACGCGTTACAAGGATGGGCGGGTGCGCCGCTGTACGCTCGACGCCGCGCCGCTCAGGGCGGCTTCGGACTGGATCGCCCATTATCGGCGCTTTTGGGAGGATCAATTCGATTCTCTCGCCGAATATCTCGAGCGCACACAGGAAAACCCGGAAGATCGGGCACAGGATAAATCAGAGGAGAAAGAATGATGGCCGAAGCGCAGGTTGCGGAAGATCTCACATTGGAAATCAGCCGGGTATTCCAGGCGACGCGGGAAAATGTATTCCGCGCCTGGATCGATCCGGAGGAGCTGCAACATTGGTGGGGCCCGAAGGGCTTCAGTACCGAAGTCGAGAGCTTTGACGCCAGGCCCGGCGGCGCCTACCGCGTCTGTATGCGCGCGCCCGACGGCTCCGAACATTGGCTGCACGGCGAATTCAAGCAAATCTCACCGCATGATTTTCTGTCGATGAGCTGGGTTTGGGAAGGCGGCGACATGGCCGGCCATGAAATGCTGGTGAGCGTCACCTTCACCGCCGTCGGTGGAGCGACCGAAATCAAACTGATACACAGCAACCTGCCCGGCGAAGCCGCTAAGGCGGCGCATAATGATGGCTGGATCAGTTCGTTCGAATGTTTCGATGAAACAATGACAGGGAGTGCGTAACAGGAGCGATATCGTCATCCACGGATTCCCCGCCAGCACCCACGCGCGCACGGCGCGCCGGAGCTTCTCGGCGACCCAGCCGCAACTCGCCGCCTGAGCGGCGCCCGAGCCGCAACTCGCCGTAGGTCGAGCGTTATTTCATCTCCACTTCGATGAAGATGACGTCATCGGTCGCACTCGGATTGATGACGTCATGCTCGACCCCCTCCTCGCGGAAATAGGGCGTACCCAGCACCAGATCGATGGTGCGCTCGCCGTCCGGTTCCTTCAGATGGAGCTGGCCGTTGGTCACCGGCACGACGACATAGTCCATCTCGTGACGATGCCAGCCGGTATGCGAGCCCGGTGGGAACTTCCACTCGGTGACCCGCACGCGGTCATTGTCGATCAGTTGGGTTGGCGTCGCATCCACCATATCGGCCATATCGCTGTCCTCACATTTTTTGGATTTTATGTGCCCAGGGTGTCAATTTCGCCGAAGCCGGTCAATCGCGATTTGGTGGCATCGCAAGCCCGAGGCTGTGGCGGTCGATGGCGACGCTCTTGACCAGGGCATAGACCTCGGCGCCTGGCGTCAGGCCGAGCTCATGGGCCGATCGCTTGGTAATGCGCGCCCACAGCTTGACGCCGATATCGAGTTGCAGGTCCATCGCCGCGGCGCCGCTCGGATGCATCTCCGTCACCCGTCCGGCAAAGACGTTGAGGATGCTGAGATCGCTCGGCGGCGCCGTGGCGATGGCGACATCGCGGGCGCGGATGCGCGCCCGGACGCTCGTGCCGGGCGCCAGATCGAGGCCGGAGACGCGCAGCGTGCCGCCCTCGAAGGCGAGCTCGGTGAGGCCGAATTCGTCATGCCCCGCCACCCGGGTCTCGATCAGCGCCCCGGCCTCGTGGCGCCCGGTATGCGGGCTCAAGGAGGGCCGGCTCATGATATCGACCGCCGAGCCGGTGGCGACGACGCCGCCATCGGCCAACAGAACCATATGATCGGCGAGGCGCGTCACCTCCTCGAGCGCATGGCTGACATAGATGATGGGCACGCCCAGCGCATCGCGGAGCAGCTCGATATGGCTCATGATCTCGCTCTTGCGCGCCGCGTCGAGCGCCGCCAGCGGCTCGTCCATCAGCAACAGGCGGGGCTCGGACAGAAGCGCCCGGCCGATGGCGACGCGCTGTTTCTCGCCGCCCGAGAGCGTCGCCGGGCGGCGCCCCAAGAGGCAGCCCAGGCCCAACAGCTCGATGATCCGCGCCGCGTCCTGATAGTGCTCGCCACTGGGCGCGAAACGGCGGCCATAATAGAGATTCGCCTTGACACTGAGATGGGGAAACAGGCGCCCCTCCTGGAACACATAGCCGATCCGGCGGCGCTCCGGCCTGACATTCACCCGCGCGGCGGAATCGAACATGGTTTGTCCGGCGATGCTGATGCGCCCGCTGTCGGGCCGCAGAAGCCCAGCCATCATGTTGACCAGCACCGTCTTGCCGGCGCCGGAGCGGCCGAACAAGGTGGTAATGCCGCTATCCTCCGTCTCGAAAGCGACATCGAGGGTGAAATCGCCGAGCCGTTTTTGGAGATTGACCTGCAACACCGGACTATCCTTGCAGCCGGGCGCGGACCCGGCGCGCCAGCAGTTCGGAGGCGAACAGCGCCAACATGGCGATGACGATGGAAAGGATCATCAGGCGCAACGCGCCACTCTCGCCGCCCGGCACCTGGGTCATGTTGTAAAGCGCGATCGGCAGGGTGCGCGTTTCGCCGGGGATGTTGGAGACGAAGGTGATGGTGGCGCCGAATTCGCCGAAGCTGCGCGCGAAAGCCAGCATGGCGCCGGTCAGAATGCCGGGCGCCATGAGCGGCAGGCTGACGGTGGCAAATACCCAGAGCGGCGGCGCGCCGAGGGTGCGGGCGGCCGATTCGAGCCGCACATCGACGCTTTCCAATGACAGGCGAATGGCGCGCACCATGAGGGGAAAGGCCATCACCGCCGAGGCCACCGCCGCACCGCGCCAGGTGAAGGCGACCATGATGCCGAACCAGTCCCACAGCCAGGCGCCCATGGCGCCGTTGCGCCCGAGCAAAAGCAGCAGCAGATAACCGATGACGACCGGCGGCACGACCAGCGGCAGATGCACCAGGCCGTTGACGAATGCATGGCCGGGAAATCGTTTGCGCGCCAACAGCCAGGCGATGGCGATGGCCACCGGCAGGCTGATCAGCACCGACCAGAAGGCGACCCGGAGGCTGAGCAGAACGGCTTCGCTTTCAAGCGCGGTCAGGGCAAACATCAGGGCAACTCGAAGCCGTGGCGGCGAAACAGCGCCGCCATTTCGGGCGTCGCGAGAAATTCGAGGAAGCGCCGCGCCGCCTGATTGCCGCGCCCGGCGACCAGCGCGATTGCGTAGCGGATCGCCGTGCTGTCGGCCGGCGCCAACATGGCGGCGACGCGCACCCCGTCGAAGGCCATCGCGTCGCTGGCATAGACGATGCCGAGCGGCGCCTCGCCGCGCGCCACCAGATGGAGCGCCACGCGCACGTCGGCGGCGCGGATCAGGCGATCCTCCAATGCCGGCCACAGACCGAGCGCCTCGAGCGCCTGGCGGGCATAGATGCCGGCCGGCACGTGATCCGGATCGCCGATGGCGAGGCGGCGGTCGCCGAGCGCCGCGGTTATGTCGGTGGCAATGTCAAACCTGTCGCCGGAAGGGCTGTCGGCGGGTGCGATCACGACCAGGCTGTTGGCCAGCAGATCGCGCCGCGAGGCGATATCGATATGCCCCCGCGCCGCGAGATAGTCCATCCAGGCCGGATTGGCCGAGAGATAGATATCGGCGGGGGCGCCGTTCTCGATCTGCTTGGCGAGGAGGGACGAGCCGGCGAACACGCCGCGCACCCGGCCATGCCCGGCGCGGGCGAAATGCTCGGCGGCTTCGGTGAGCGCCTCGTTGGTGCTGGCGGCGGCGAAGGCGAGCACATCGCCGGCCGCCAATGGGCGCGCCGCGAGAAGTGCGAGCGCCAGGGCAACGGCGGCGGGGAAGATGGTCGCAAATGAAACCATCCTGCCAATCGGTGCAAAGATCACGATGCGCGACTCTCCTCGGGCGCGGCGCCTATGCGCCGACACGCCCATCTGTTTTTAGAGTTCCGAAGCTGGAAGGGGTGCCGCCGCACCCCGCCTTCGGCCGAGGAATTCCGCCGTTATGGGCCGGTCCGATCCGCCGTTCGGCCGGCCATACGCGCGAATCGGCGCGTCCACGGAACGGCAAATAATCTAACCGTAACTCTTGGCCGTTGCAACGCGGCGCGCACCCTCTTATATGCGGGTCCATGAAACTAAGAAATATCGCCATCATCGCCCATGTCGACCATGGCAAAACCACCCTGGTCGATTCGCTGCTTTTCCAGAGCGGCACGCTGCGCGCCAACCAGCGCGTCGCCGAGCGCGCCCTCGATTCGGGCGATCTCGAGCGCGAGCGCGGCATCACGATCCTGTCGAAATGCACCTCGGTGGCGTGGCGCGACTTGCGCATCAATATCGTCGATACGCCGGGTCACGCCGATTTCGGCGCCGAGGTCGAGCGCATCCTCTCGATGGTCGACGGCGTGCTGGTGCTGGTCGACGCCGCCGAAGGGCCGATGCCGCAGACCAAATTCGTCGTCGCCAAGGCGCTCGGCCTCGGCCTCAGGCCGATCGTCGTCATCAACAAGGTCGACCGCCCGGACGCCCGGCCGTGGCAAGCGCATGAGGAAGTTTTTGACCTGTTTTCCGCGCTCGACGCCGACGAGGCGCAACTCGACTTTCCGGTGCTGTTCGCTTCGGCGAAGCAGGGCTGGGCGGATTTGGAGCCGGACGGGCCGAAGAAGGACCTTACGCCGCTGTTCGAAATTGTCGCGTGCCACGTGCCGCCGCCCGAAACCGAGCCGGACGCGCTCTTCGCCATGCTGGTGACGACGCTCGAGGCCGATCCGTTCCTCGGCCGCGTCCTCACCGGGCGCATCCATTCGGGCGCGATCCGGGCCAATACGAAAATTCGCGCCCTCAACCGCGACGGCGAGATCATCGAGGAAACCCGGGTCACCAAATTGCTCGCCTTTCGCGGCCTGAAAAGGAGCGCCATCGAGGAGGCCTATGCCGGCGATATCGTCGTCGTGGCCGGCTTCGAGCGCGCCAGCGTCGCCGACACCCTGGCCGACCCTTCCGTAACCGAGGCGATGGCGGCCGAGCCGGTCGATCCGCCGACCCTTGCGGTGAGCTTTTTGGCCAATGATTCACCGCTCGCCGGCAAGGAGGGCAGCCGCCTCACCTCGCGTGAAATTCGCGCCCGCCTCAGGCGCGAAGCCGAGAGCAATATCGCCATCCGGGTGACCGAGAAGGACGGCGAGGATGCGTTCGAGGTCGCCGGCAGGGGCGAGCTGCAATTGGGCGTGCTGATCGAAACCATGCGCCGCGAAGGCTTCGAGCTGTGCATCGGGCGGCCGCGCGTGTTGCAGCGGACCGACCCCGAAAGCGGCCGGATTCTCGAGCCGATCGAGGAAGTGCAGATCGATGTCGACGAGGAATTCACCGGCGCTGTGGTCGAGGGCATCGCCAAGCGGCGCGGCGAGTTGATGGATATGCGCCCCTCCGGCGGCGGGCGCACCCGCCTGCTGTTCCACGCGCCGTCGCGCGGCTTGATCGGCTATAACGGCGAACTGTTGACGGCGACGCGCGGCAGCGCCGTGATGAACCGCATCTATCATTCCTATGCGCCGCACAAGGGCGACATAGCGGGCCGGCGCACCGGCATGCTGATTTCCAACGGCGAGGGCAAATCGGTGGCCTTCGCGCTGTGGAACCTGGAAGAGCGCGGCCCCATGTTCATCGGCGCCGGAGAGCCGGTCTATGGCGGCATGGTGATCGGCCAGCACACGCGCGGCACCGATCTGATCGTCAACCCCCTGAAGACCAAACAATTGACCAATATCCGCGCCGCCGGCACGGACGAGGCGGTGCGCCTGACGACGCCGCGCCGCATGTCGCTGGAGCAGGCCATCGCCTATATCGATAGCGATGAGCTGGTCGAGGTGACGCCGAAATCGGTGCGCATCCGCAAGCGCCTCTTGGATCCGCACGCCCGCAAAAGGGCGGCGCGCGCCGAAGCCGAAGCCGCCGACTAAAGCGAATCCCGAGCAGGTGGAATCACCTGCGACGACGCATTTGCTTCAAATCCAAAGAGATAGAGCGTGGCGGGTGAGCGCAAGCGAACCTGACATTCTCTAAAGCGAGCGCAGGAAGGCGAGCAGGTCGGCGCGCAACGCCGGCGCCATGGTGCGGAAGGCTTCGCGCGCGCCCGCCGCCTCGCCGCCATGCCACAGGATAGCCTCCCCGATGCCGCGCGCGCGGCCGTCATGCAGTAGGAACCGGTGCCCGTTCACGGATTCGAGCGAACCCAGGCCCCATGGCGGCGGCGTCCGCCATTCGCGCCCGTCCGCTTCGAAATCGGGCCGTCCATCGGCAAGTCCGGCGCCCATATCGTGCAGCAGCAAATCGCTGTAGGGCGCGATATCGCGCCGCGAGAGTGACGGCGCGGCGTCCTCGCCGGTGCGGGCGCGGGGCGTATGACAGGCGGCGCACCCGGCCGAGGCGAACAACAATTCGCCGCGACCGACAGCCGGATCGTCGAGCTGCCGCCGGGCAGGCGCGGCGAGATAGCGCAGATAGGCGGTGAGCGCGGCCAGCCTTTCGGTGCTGAGCTCCGCTCCGCCATCGGCCGCCGCGGCCGCGGCGGCTTCGCGGCAGGCGCGCTGCGGTGGCGGGCTGGCTGGCCCTGGATGCAAGGCACTGGTCAGCCCCATATCGCCGAACGCGGCGGCGGCAGCCTGTTGATGCAGGCCCGCCTGATTGGCCTTCCAGCCGAATCGCCCGAGGCGCCGCGCCCCGCTCAGCGGGTCCCAGACATGGTTGGGCCGCCCCGAGATGCCGTCGCCGTCGGCGTCTTCGGCGTCGGCGCGGGCGAGAATATCGCTTTCCGCAATCGCTTCGAGCAGGCCGACGCCCGGCACGGCCGGCGCGATGCGCGGCGAGTGCATGGCCGCATCGCCCAACTGCAGGAAGGCAAGGCGGAAGAAAACATAGACCGGGCGGCGCAGTTGATAGGCCGTGCCATCGCCGTATTGCCCCGGCTCGGCATCATATTCGACGAAAACCTCGCCCTCGGGCGGCACGCCGGCGATGGCGCGGCTGCGCAACTGGTCGCCGTAAGCCGGATGCGGGCGCGGCGCGCCGTGCGCGCCCCGGCCGGGAATGCTGAGGCGGATCAGCAGCGAACTCAACGCCTCGCCCTGGCGCATCGGCGGGCGGCCGCGCCCGGCGCGCACATGACAGGCGGCGGAGGCCGGGGCGATGTAAGTGGGGCCCAGGCCGGCGAATTCCGGGTCGCCTTCGCCGCGCGCCGACCAGCGCTGGCGGAATATCGCCGCGCCCTCGAGAAAGCGCGCCTCCTGGTCGGCGCTCAGCCCATCGATGGGGTGGCTGAAGCTGGCGCGAACGGATTCGCTCGCCGCCTCGGGCGCCAGGCACAACAGGGCGATGAGCGCCGAGACCATTTGCCAAACCGGGAGAAGCCGAGGCTGCATATTCCCTTTCACACCTCCGTCGACATGGCCGCAGCCGGGCGAGAGGGCTATTTCTACATAGCGCAAGACCTTCGCCATGCCAAACAGTCGCGCGCTCGGTGCGCAACGACTAAACTGCACGGGCTGTTAACTCGAATGCAGGGGAGATGGAGTGCGATGGCGAAAATGAAGGCGATTGAGATAAGCGCGCCGGGCGCCGATTTCGAATTGGTCGAGCGCGAGGTGCCGGAGCCCGGCGCCGGCGAGGTGCGCATCAAGGTCGAAGCCTGCGGCGTTTGCCACAGCGATGTCTTCGTCAAGGAAGGCGTGTTTCCGGGCATCGATTATCCGCGCGTGCCGGGCCATGAGGTGGCCGGGCGGATCGACAGGCTCGGCGCCGGGGTGACGCATTGGGAAACAGGTGCCCGGGTCGGCGTCGGCTGGCATGGCGGCCATTGTTTTCACTGTGCGCCGTGCCGCGCCGGCGATTTCGTCAATTGCGAGAACGGCGTCATCACGGCGATCAGCCGCGACGGCGGCTATGCCGAATATATGACCGCCGAAGAGAGCGCGCTGGCGCGTATTCCCGATGATTTGACGAGCGCGGCGGCGGCGCCGCTGCTTTGCGCCGGCGTCACCGCGTTCAATTCACTGCGCAACTCGGGCGCGCGCGCCGGCGATCTGGTCGCCATTCAGGGCGTCGGCGGGCTCGGCCATCTCGGCATTCAATTCGCCGCGCGCATGGGCTTTCGCACGGTCGCGCTGTCACGCGGGCGCGACAAGGAAAACCTCGCCAAGAGCCTGGGCGCGCATGCCTATATCGACACGGCGGCCGATTCGGTCGGCGAAGCGCTCAGTGCGATGGGCGGCGCGCGCGTCATTCTGGCGACAGCACCGGACGCCGAATCGATGACGCCGCTGGTCGACGGGCTGGGCGTCGACGGCCAGGTCATCATCGTCGGCGCCGACGCCGCGATGCTTGCCGTCTCGCCGGTCCAGCTCATTCCCGGGCGGCGCTCGATGCGCGGCTGGCCGTCCGGCCACGCCAAGGATTCCGAGGACGCGCTCAATTTCAGCAGCCTCTCCGGCGTGCGCCCGACGATCGAGGAATTTCCGCTTGAACGCGCGGGCGAGGCGTATGAGCGCATGATGGCCAACGAAGCGCGCTTCCGCGCCGTCCTCAAGATATCCTGAAATATTGAACCGACTGAAAAGGAGCCCGCCATGTCCGATCTTCCGAGCGTTGTCAGCGACAGCGAACTGAGCAACTCGTTCCTCAGCGAAGCCATTCAGATATGCGTGGTCAGCCGCGACCACAAGCGCACCATGGCGGGCATGGTGCGCCTCGGCATCGGCCCGTGGCGGGTCTATCACTATCCCGGTGCGCCAGAACTCGAGGAAACCCAATATCGCGGCGAGGACGAAAAATATGGAATGACGCTGTGCATCGCCTGGACCGGCGCGATGATGTGGGAAATCGTCGAGCCCACCGGCGGGCGCACGATCTACGATGATTTTCTCGATCAGCATGGCGAGGGCATCCAACATGTCGCCTTCGCCGGGCGCCAGGAAAACGGCGCGGAGATGCCCTATGACGATCAAATTGCCGAGTTCGTCAAGCGCGGCTTCCCGGTGATCCAATCAGGCCTGATCGCAGGGGAAGATCGCTTTCACTATTTCGATACGGAAAAAGCGACCTCGACGACCTTCGAAACCTACAGCATTAAGGACGGCGAGCTGCCCGAGCCCGACGGCTGGTATCCGGCGCCGCCGCCGGCATAGCGGCGGCCTGGCCGGGCCATGAACATCGCTGAAGCGTTTGCCGCCCATGCGCTGAGCCGGCCCGGCGATGCGGCGGTCGAGGATGGCGAGCGCATCGTCACCTGGGCCGAACTGGAGGCGCTGGCCAATCGCAGCGCCGCCCATCTCACACGGGAGGGCATCGCGCCTGGCGATATCGTCGCCCTGGCACTGCCGGAATCCGTCGAATATATCGCGCTGTTATGGTCGCTGGCGTGGATCGGGGCGGTCATCTTTCCGATCAACGCGGAGCTCTTGCGGAGCGAAGATGAAGTCGGGCTCGGCGCTCGTCAGCTTAAGGCCGTGATCATGGAAGAAAGCGCGCCGGCGCTGCCTTCGGGCACCACGACACTGCCGCTGGAGCGGATATTCGCGGAAACCCCGCAAGCTGAAAATCCCGCCGCCGCTCGCGGCGGCCGGCAGCCGCTCAGTTGCATGCAATCCTCGGGCACCACCGGCAAACCCAAGACCTTTTTGCTGAATCACGATCAGGTCATCGCTTCATTTCAGAGCGACCAGGAATCTCTGCGTTGGACGCCGGAGGATCGCTATGTCGTGCTCGTCCGACCGAGCTTCTCCGCCGGCTGCAGGCTTTGCTTGATTGCGCTGATTGCCGGCGCGGCGGTGACCAGCTTGACTCCCTTGCACCTTCGTTCCCTATTGGAAATTGCCGCCGGCAAAGAGCCGATTTTCCCTTCGCTGCGCTCGCTGCGCGTCTCCACGGGTGCGATAACGGCGCGCGAACGGGATCTCGCGCGCCGCCATGTGACACCGAACATCGTCATCATTTACGGCTGCAACGAACAGTTTGGGATCAGCACCGCGCTGCCCGCCGACCAGGATGCCGAGCCCGACCCGGCCGGCCGTCTCATACCCGGCCTCGAGGCCCAGATTGTCGACGAGGATCACCAGCCCTTGCCGTTCGGCGCTGTCGGCCTGCTGCGCGTACGCTCGGATCACACCGCATCCGGCTATCTCAATGACCCGGAGGCCGATGCCCGCACCTTTCGTGACGGCTGGTTCTATCCCATGGATCTCGCCGCGATCAACGAGGCGGGCTATATATTCCTGAAGGGCCGCGCCGACGACATGATCAGTTGCGATGGCAGCAAGTTCTATCCCATCGAGGTCGAGAATGTGCTGCTGTCCCACCCCGATGTGAAGGAAGCGGCGGTGTTCGGCTGGCCGCATCCGCTGCACGGCGAAGTGGCGATGGCCGCGGTGACCACCGGCACGCCGGAAACAAGCAAAACTCTCAAGGATTTCTGCCTCCAGCGGCTGGCTGCGTACAAGGCCCCGCAACTCGTCATGCGGATGGTGGAAATGCCGCGCAACCCGGCCGGCAAAATCCTCAAACGCCGCCTCAAGGAAAGGATGCGCCGCAAGATAGATGAGCATGGTGGGAATGGCTGAGGCGCGATGTGCAATGTCACGCCCTATTTCAGCGGTAATTCTCCATTGCCATGCAGGACCACTCGGGCTACCCCATTGCCAGCATATCAACCCGGCTTTGAACGGAGAACAGCATGAGTATTCGCCTCGGCATTAATGGATTTGGCCGCATTGGCCGCAACATCTTGCGGGCCATACATGAATCCGGGCGGGATGATGTCAGCGTCGTGGCGCTCAACGATCTCGGGCCGGTCGAGACCAATGTCCATCTGCTCAAATATGATTCGGTGCACGGGCCCTTTGCCGGCGATATTTCGGTGCAGGGAGACGTTCTCGATATCGGCGGCGGCCCGATCCAGGTGCTTTCGGAGCGCGATCCGGCGGAGCTGCCATGGCGCGATCTCGGCGTCGACGTGGCGCTCGAATGCACCGGCATATTCTCGAAACGCGACGATGCGGCCAGGCATCTGGCGGCGGGCGCGCGCAAGGTGCTGATCTCGGCGCCCGGCCAGGACGCCGATCTGACCGTCGTATACGGCGTCAACCACCACAAGCTGACGGCGGCGCATGAGGTGGTTTCGAACGCGTCCTGCACCACCAACTGTCTGGCCCCGGTGGCCAGCGTCCTCAACGAGGCCTTCGGCATCGAGCATGGCTTCATGACCACGGTGCATGCCTACACGCTCGATCAATCGATCCTCGATACGCTGCACAAGGATTTGCGCCGCGCGCGCGGTGCCGGAACCTCGATGATCCCGACCTCGACGGGGGCCGCGCGGGCCGTGGGACTCGTTTTACCCGAGCTCAAAGGCAAGCTCGACGGCACCGCGGTGCGCGTGCCGACCGCCAATGTCTCGATGATCGATCTCACCGTCGTCACCAAGCGCGCCACTTCGGCCGAGGACGTCAATGCCGCCATGAAGGGCGCTGCTGAAGGCGCGCTCAAGGGCGTTCTCGGCTATACCGAAGAGCCGCTGGTGTCGGTCGATTTCAACCACAACCCGGCCTCCTCGACCTTCGATTCGAGCGGCACCACGGTGATCGGCGGCACCTTCTGCCGCGTGCTTTCCTGGTACGACAATGAGTGGGGTTTTTCCAACCGCATGGGCGACGTCGCCGCCGTGCTCGGCGGGCTCTAGGCGCGCAAGGCGGCGATGAGCGATTTCCGCAAGCTCGATGATCTCGATGTAAGCGGCAGGAAAGTTCTCGTCCGCGTCGATCTCAACGTGCCCTTGTCAGAGGGCGAGGTGAGCGACGCCAGCCGTATCGAGAGCGTCGCGCCGACCCTGGTCGAGCTCGCCGAGAAGGGTGCCAGAGTCATCGTGCTCAGCCATTTCGGCCGGCCCAAGGGCCGCGCCGTGCCGGCCATGTCGCTCAAGCCGATCGCGCCCCATTTAAGCGCCGCCCTCGGCGGGCGCGCTGTCGCTTTCGCGCCCGATTGCATCGGCGCCGAAGCGCGGGCCGTGGTCGAAGCGTTGGACGACGGCGAGGTGGCGCTCCTCGAGAACACCCGCTTTCACGCCGGCGAGGAGGCCAACGACGCCGCCTTCGCCGCCGCCCTGGCCGAGTTGGGCGAGCTATTTGTCAACGACGCCTTTTCGGCGGCGCACCGCGCCCATGCCTCGACCACTGGCGTGGCGCGGCTCCTGCCCAGCGCCGCCGGGCGCCTGATGGCAGGCGAATTGGCGGCGCTGGAAAGCGTGCTGTTGTCGCCCGAGCGCCCGCTCATGGCGGTCGTCGGCGGCGCCAAGGTGTCGACCAAGATCGATCTCCTGGCCAATCTGATCGAACGCGTCGATGTGCTCGCCGTCGGCGGCGCCATGGCCAACACCTTCCTCGATGCCGAGGGCGTCGATGTTGGCAAATCGCTGTCGGAAAAGGAATTGCGCGAGACCGCGACAAGCATCGCCGGCAAGGCCGGGCAATGCGGCTGCCGATTGTTGCTGCCGAACGACGGCGTGGTGGCGCGCCAATTCGTCAGCGGCGCGGCCAGTGAAATATGCGCCATCGATGCGATTCCCGAAGACGGCATGATCCTCGACCTCGGGCCGAAGACAGTGGCGGCGATAGAGGACGCCATGCGGGCGGCGCAGAGCCTGGTGTGGAACGGCCCGCTCGGCGCCTTCGAAATAGCGCCATTCGATGCCGCCACCAACGCCGCGGCGCGCACCGCCGCGGCGTGCACCCGGGATGGCGGGCTGTTGTCGGTGGCCGGCGGCGGCGATACGGTGGCGGCGCTCCGCCATGCCGGCGTGACGGCCGATTTCAGCTATGTCTCGATGGCCGGCGGGGCGTTTCTCGAATGGCTGGAGGGCAAGGCGCTGCCCGGTGTCGAGGCGTTGAAAGATCAGCATTAAAGATAAGCACGTCATCCTGGTACATACGCTCGGGCAGGCCGAGGCGGCGCTCGGCGCGGCGCACGCGCAAAACCTCGAAATTACCTTGCGCTCGGCGCCGGGTGCCGCGCGCTATGCCGGCCTCGCCTTCCTCAAGGCGCTGTTCGACGGCGCCGCCAAGGCCTGCCCCGAGGCGCGCCATACGGTGATACTCGATTGCGGCGGTGATGCGGCGTTGGCGCACCGCGCGATGGTGATGGGCTTTCGCCGCATCGCCTTTTCCGGGCCGCGCGCCATGGACGGGAAATTGGCGCAAATCGCCGCCAAATGCGGCGCCCGACTGGCCCCGGCGCGGGCTCCCGCCAATGCCCTCGATCTGCTCGATTCGGCCGATCCGGCGGCCGCCTGCACGGCATATCTTGGGCGCCGCGAAGCCGCGCGGAAAGGGAAACGCGGGAGCGGGCGTAAGAGCGATTGACCAGGGCCTCGCGCAGAGCGATTGAAATGGCATCCCCGCTGGGTTAATCAGGTCATATCGGTACAACAAAGGGGTTCGGCGAAATGAAAGTCTCCCAGCGCGCTCGCAAAATCCTGTCCCATTACGAGAGCGACAATCCCGGCAGCAAGGCCAATTTGGCGCGCATTCTCATGCATGGCCGGCTCGGCGGCTCGGGGCGGCTGGTCATCCTGCCGGTCGATCAGGGCTTCGAGCATGGCCCGGCGCGGAGCTTCGCGCCCAACCCGGATGCCTACGATCCACACTATCATTGGCGCCTCGCCATCGATGCGGGCTTAAGCGCCTTCGCCAGCCCGCTCGGCATGATCGAGGCCGGTGCCGACAGCTTCGTCGGCGCCGTCCCGACCATTCTCAAACTCAACAGCTCGAACTCGCACGCCGTCACCAAGGATCAGGCGGTGACCGCTTCGGTCGAGGATGCGCTGCGTCTGGGCTGCGCCGCCATCGGCTTCACCATCTATCCGGGCTCGGAACAGCAGTTCGAGATGATCGAGGAGCTGCGCGAGTTGGCGCTCGAAGCCAAGGCGCATGGCCTGGCCGTGGTGGTGTGGTCCTATCCGCGCGGCGGCAATCTCTCCAAGGAAGGCGAATCGGCGCTCGACGTCACCGCCTATGCGGCGCATATGGCGGCGCTTCTGGGCGCCCATATCATCAAGGTCAAGCCGCCGACGGCGCATCTCGAGCAGGCGGAAGCGGCCAAAGTCTATGCGGATCGGAAAATCGACAGCGCCAGCCTGTCGGCGCGCGTCTCGCACATTATCCAGTCGGCCTTCGCCGGCAAGCGCATCGTGGTTTTCTCGGGCGGCGCGGCCAAGGGGCTGGACGGCCTTTACGACGAAATCCGCGCCATCCGCGACGGCGGCGGCTTCGGTTCGATCATCGGCCGCAACACCTTCCAGCGCCCGCGCGCCGAAGCCCTGGCGATGCTCGATACGATCATCAAGATTTATCAGAACAAGGCGTGAAGCGAGGGCTGCGGCCGCCCGGCGTTTGGCGGAACCCACAAAGATTCCGTCAAACGGCACACCTCCGGAATGCGTCTCTTGCATTCCAGCAAGCGTGACTACGCGCCCGAGTTAATACGAGGTAGCCAAGGGAGCGGACGCGACCGCCCGGCGTCTGAGGGACCAAAAAACAAGAGCGCCCGGATGCCCCTCCGGCGTTTGCGAGTGCGCCCCAAGCCAAGGGAGCGGACGCGACCGCCCGGTGCTTGAGGGAACAACCAAAAACCGCGCGGATGCCCCCGGGTGTTGCGAGCGCGCTCCGCGCGCTTGGTTTCCCTCTTCTCCCAAGCCCTCTTCCCCTCCGGGAAGAGGGCTTTATTCCGATGCGACGTCTTCCATTGTGAATAACCGGACCGGCTCGCGCACGCTTCTCAGGCCGTGGCGGCCGAGCGGCAAAAGCTCCGGGCCGCCGGCGGGGATGGCATCGGCGAAGGCCTCGGATATCAGCAGGCGGCGCTCGAGCGGATCGCACATCGCCTCGAGGCGGGAGACCTCGTTCACCGCCGGGCCGATGACGGTAAAATCGAGGCGCGTATGCTAACCGATATTGCCGTAGGCCACTTCGCCGAGATGGAGCGCGACGTTGAGCGCCATGGTGGGCGGCCGGCGGCGCGGCGTTCATCGTTCAGTTCTGAAACCCGCGTCAAGGCATCCAGCGCCGACTCCAGCGCCGCCAAACCGGTCTCACCGCGCGCCTTGGCGCCGCCTTCCCCCGGCAATTCGAATGTGCCCAACATGCCGTCGCCCATGAATTTCAGCACCTGGCCGCCACGCGCTTCCACCGGCTCCGCCATGCAGGCCAGATACTCATTGAGCAGTTCCACCAGCTCGTGCCTGTCCATTCTGTCACCGAGCGCCGTGAAGCCGCACAAATCACTGTAAAACAGCACGGCGGAGACCGTTTCCACATGGCCGCGCTCGATTTCCCCGCTCAACGCCCGGCGCGCCGCATCGCGGCCGAGATAGGCATCCGCCACGGCTTGCGCAAATCGCCGGTTGACGGCGACGCGCAGTGTCAGCGCAAGGGTGGGGAGTATGGCTCTGAAAAAATCGAGCTCGGCATCGCTGAAACCGCCGGCGCGATCGGTGGAAAAGGAGAAGATGATTCCGAAGCGCTGGTCATTGACGGATTCAACCGCATAGCCGCAGATCATGCCGAAATAATCGGTTGCCCCTTCCTGGCGAAGATCCTCGAGAATCGGAAACTCCTCACCCGTCTCGGGGCCGAGAATGCGGCGGCGCACCTCCGGCTCGCCATCATCGGCCATGACTTTGAAGGTGCTGCGTTCCCAGACGCGGGGGTTTGCGTTTCCGGAGGTTTAAGTTTCTTCTTCCACGCGGCCCGTCGCGCGCCGCCAAATCAGGCCGAAACCCTTGTAGAGGGGATGAAGAACCCGCGTGGCGCAGAGGCTGCGCTGAATCTGAATGCCGTCGGCGGACAATCGCGTGCAAAATCCTTCGATCACCACCTCGGCGGTATTGCCTTGCAGGCCCTGCTCAACGATCCAGCGCGCGAGCGCTTCGTGATCGGGCAGGCGGCGTTCGGTTTCGCTGACGAGAGTTGCCATGATCCTCAAAAGGAATATGTTGTGCGCCCGGCCATTGTAACCCTCACCGCCTCGAATCTTGCCAGCAAAATTGCGCTTCAATGCCCGATAAATGCCGCCTTTACCTGATCACCCCGCCGCAATTGGAGGCGGTGGCGTTTGCCGATATACTTGCGGCGGCGCTCGACGGCGGCGACGTGGCCTGCGTGCAGCTGCGCCTGAAGGGAGCCGAGGACGGCGCCATCCGCGCCGCCATCGACAGGCTGATGCCCGTCTGCCACCAGCGGGAGGTGGCTTTCATCGTCAATGACAGGCCGGACCTGGCCGCCGAAAGCGGCGCCGACGGAGCGCATATCGGCGCCGATGACGGCGATTACGCCAGCGCGCGGGCGCTGCTCGGCGGTGACGCCATCCTCGGCGTGAGCTGTTACGATTCGCGTCACTTGGCCATGCAGGCCGGCGAGGCGGGCGCCGATTACGTCGCCTTCGGGGCGTTTTACCCGACCCAAAGCAAAACCCCGCGCGCCCGTGCGGCGCCCGAAATCATCGCCTGGTGGCACGACCTGACGGTGGTGCAATGCGTCGCCATCGGCGGCATTGCGGCGCATAATTGCGCGCCGCTGGTAACGGCGGGAGCGGATTTTCTGGCCGTTATCGCCGCCGTGTGGGATCATCCGGACGGGCCGGCGGCCGGCGTCACGGCGATCAACGGCGCCATTCAGGAAGCGGACGCCGCCAAGCCTCCAGAATAACGGAATTCGAGACATTGCTATGAAAATAAACGGCAGCGCAATACGCCCGGGCATGGTGATCGAACACCAGAACCGGCTATGGGTGGCGACCAAAATCCAGCACACCCAGCCCGGCAAGGGCGGCGCCTATCTCCAGGTCGAGCTCAAGGATCTGCTGTCCGGCAGCAAGCTCAACGAACGCTTCCGCGCCTCGGAGAATGTCGAGCGCGTGCGCCTCGATCAGAAGGTGCATCAGTTTCTCTTTGCCGATGGCGACATGCTGACCTTCATGGACATGGAAAGCTTCGAGCAAATCTCGCTGCCGCAGGATATTGTCGGCGAGCCGGTGATTTTTTTGCAGGACGGCATGGAGGTGACGGTCGAATCGCATGAGGGCACGATCATCGGCGTCGAGATGCCCGAGACGGCGGTGCAGGCGGTCGAGGAGACCGAGCCCGTGGTCAAGGGACAGACCGCGGCCGCATCCTACAAGCCGGCGCTCCTCGACAACGGCGTGCGCACCATGGTGCCGGCGCATATCCATCAGGGCGATCGGGTGGTGGTGAATACCGGCGACGGCAGTTATGTCGAACGCGCGCGCGACTGAAACCGCAGGCTGACCTCTCCCTTGCCGCGCCGCTCTCCGCTCATCACCGTCATGGCCAACGCCGCCTACAAGGCGGCGCGCGGTCTGTGCCGCGATTTCGGCGAGGTCGAACAGCTTCAGGTATCGCGCAAGGGGCCGGCCGATTTCGTTTCTTCCGCCGATCACAAGGCCGAGCAGACGCTGGTCGAGGAACTTCAGCGCGCCCGCCCGAATTTCGGTTTCCTGGTTGAGGAAGGCGGCGAGATAAAGGGCGAGGACAGCTCCAACCGCTGGATCATCGATCCGCTCGACGGCACCACGAATTTCCTGCACGGCATTCCGCATTTCGCCATTTCGATCGGCCTCGAGCGCGACGGCAGGATGTTCGCCGGCGTGATCTACGATCCGCTGCGCGATGAATTGTTCTGGGCCGAGACCGGCATCGGCGCATTTATCAACTCGCAGCGCCTGCGCGTTTCCTCGCGCGCACGCCTCGGCGATGCGCTGATCGCCACCGGCATGCCGTTCAAGGGGCGCGCCAGCCACCCCGAATATCCGGTCATGCTCGATAGCGTCTGGGCCGCGACCTCGGGCGTGCGCCGCTTCGGCTCGGCGGCGCTCGATCTGGCCTATGTCGCGGCGGGGCGTTATGACGGTTTTTGGGAATTCGCCCTGTCGCCCTGGGATATCGCCGCCGGGTTGGTGATTTTGCGCGAAGCCGGCGGTATCGTCAGCGAAGTGGATGGCGGCGATCAGATGATGGAATCGGGCGACATTCTGGCCAGCAACGGCCATCTGCACGAATATTTGCAAGAACTGCTGGCGCAAGCGGCGGCGCCAGGGCCATAGGGCGCGAAACGAGCCACCGACGACCCTGTTGTCGGCGGCGAACCCCTATACTATTGTGAGCGCCCAATAAAATGGGAGAGTGGATATTTATATCACCGCCAATTTTTTCGCCAAGGCCGCCACCGTTTTTGGCGCCGCGCGCAACCTCCTCATCGTTGCCGCCGCCTTGCCGTGCGCGGCCGGCGCGGCGCTCGGCCAGGACACCGTCTATATCGGCGGCAGCGGCCAAACCAGCGTCGAAATCGACCTCGGCGTGCTCGACTATCTCGACGCGCCGCGGCGCGTCGAATTCGCCTTGCGCCATCCCGGCACCGCCGATGGCGGCCTGGCGCCGGTTACCCTGCGCCCGCCGGGCGAAACCACCGCCCCCACCCTTCGCAACGTGGCGCCGGAGCCGGAGCCGGTTGAGATGGCGGCGAAATTGGAGGTGCCCGCGGCCGTCGACACGGCACCCGCGAAAGTGACGGCGCCGGAGGAAATGACGCCAGAGGAGCGCGCCACCAGCGACGAAGCGCCGGCGGCGGCAGCCGAGCCCAGCAGCGCGCCGCAGGCGGAGCCGGAAGCCGAGATCGCCGCGCTCGCCCCGGCGGCGGCGCCGACCCAGCCGGGTGAAACCATGGCGATCATCTTTGCCGCCGACGAGGCAAAGCTGCCGCCGGCGGCGCGAGCGCCGCTCGCCACGGTCGCCGCTGCGCTGGGCCGCGATGAAACGCTGCGCCTGCAACTCAGGGCCTATGCCGGCGGCAGCGACGATTCAGCCTCGCATGCGCGCAGATTGTCACTATCGCGTGCCCTTTCGGTGCGCTCCGAACTGATCGAGCAGGGTGTGCGCAGCACCCGGATCGATGTGCGGGCGCTGGGCAACAAATCCAAAACCGGGTCGAGCGATCGGGTGGATGTCATCCTGGTTAAACGCTAGGTGACAGCCGTGCGGCAACCGCGATGAACGAATTGCGCCCCTTTCTGATCCGCATGAGCGCCTTTCTGGTGATCGTCGTCGCCATTTGCGCCGCCCTCTCGACGACTCTGTTTGATGCCTTTCTCGCCAATCCAGCTTTGAACAGCGTGATTCTCGGCGTTCTCCTGATCGGCATCGTGTTCTCCTTCCGCCAGGTCTTGCGGCTGGCGCCCGAGACGGCCTGGCTGACGACCGCCCGCACCAACCAGCCCGGCCTCTCGGTTCAGCGCGCGCCGCGCATGCTGGCGCCGCTCGCCACTATGATCGCCGAACGCCGCGGGCGGGTGTCGCTCAGCGCCGTTTCCATGCGCAGCGTCCTGGACGGCATTGGCTCGCGGCTCGACGAAAGCCATGAACTGGCGCGTTACCTGATCGGTCTCCTGATCTTTCTCGGCCTGCTCGGCACCTTCTGGGGCCTCCTGCAGACCGTGACCTCGGTCGGCGACGTGATCGGCGGGCTTTCGGTCGGCGGCCAGGATTTGGGCTCGGCCTTCGACAATCTCAAGGGCGGGCTCGAGGCGCCGCTGGCCGGCATGGGCACGGCCTTCAGTTCCTCGCTGTTCGGCCTGGCGGGCTCGCTGGTGCTGGGCTTTTTGGAATTGCAGGCGTCGCAGGCGCAGAACCGCTTTTACAATGATTTGGAGGACTGGCTGTCCTCCCACGCACGGCTTGGCGGCGGCACGCTGGCGATCGAGGGCGGCGATCAATCGGTGCCGGCCTATGTCAGCGCGCTGTTGGAGCGCACGGCCGACAGTTTGGACGATCTGCAGCGCACGCTGGCGCGCGGCGAGGACAACCGCGCCTTGTCGAGCGCCAACATTCTCTCGCTCACCGAGCGCCTGGCGACACTGACCGATCAAATGCGCGCCGAACAGGACCTCATGGTCAAGCTGGTCGAAAACCAGATGGAAATACGCCCGGTCTTGGAGCGCCTTGCCGAATCGGGCCGCCAGCCGATCACCCTCGACGAGGCCAGCCGCTCACATTTGCGCAATGTCGATGTCTATGTCGGGCGGTTGCTGGAAGAAATGGTGGCCGGGCGCGAACAGAGCGTGAATGAGCTCAGAAGCGAATTCAAACTGCTGGCCCGCACGATCGCCGCCATCGCCGAAAACGAGCGGCGCGACGGGCGCGGCTGACGCGGTCCGGCCGCGATGTCATACGCCTCGCGCTCGCGCCGCCGCCGCGGCACTTCCACGGATATCTGGCCCGGCTTCGTCGATGTTCTTTCGACGTTGCTGCTGGTCATGATCTTTCTGCTCGTCGTCTACATGCTGGCGCAATATTTCCTGCAGCGCAGTGTTTCGGAAAAAAGCGAGGCGCTGAGCGAGCTCGACCATCAGGTCGCGGAATTGGCCGATTTGCTGTCGCTCGAGCGCCAATCGAACAGCGACTTGCGCTCCAACATTTCGCAGCTTTCCGCCGAGCTGCAAAACTCCCTCGCCGAGCGCGATGCGCTGACCCTTTCATTGACCCGCGCCGAGGATGAAACCGATACGCTGCGCCTGCGCCTTCGCGATATGACATCGGAGGCGCAGACCGCGCTCAGCGACGCCACCGACGCCAACCGCAAGGTCTCGGAGGCGCTGCTGCGGGCCGAGGCGGGAGAGGAAAAAATCCGCGTGATGCTGAGCGATGTCGAGCAATTGCGCCGCGACATCGAAGCGCTTCGCACCGTCCGCGCCGATTTGGAAGACGATGTCATCGAGCTTGCCGCCGCGTTGCAGAGCCGCGAGGAAGAGGCCAGCCAACTTAGCGAGGAGTTGAAGAGCAGCGAAGATTCGGCAAGCCAGCTTGCCGCCTCGTTGCGCAGCAGCGAGGATGAGGCCAGCCGGCTCGGCGACAAATTGAGTCGCAGCGAAGACCAGACCAACCGGCTCGGCGACAGATTGAGGCGCAGCGAAGACCAGGCCAGCCGGCTCGCCGCCTTGTTGCGCGACAGCAAGGACGAAGCCAGCCGGCTCGCCGACGCCCTCGACAAAAGCGAAAGAGAGAAAGTGAATCTCGATCGGGCGTTCAGCGCCGCGCGCGACCGATCGAGCGAACTTTTGGCGAAGCTCTCCGATGAGACCGAACGCACCGCTCTCGCCCAGAAAGAGCTGGACGACCGCGATATCCGTTTGCGCGAAGTGCAGGACCTTTATCTGGTATCCGAAAATCAACTGGTGGAGACGCGCGATCTGAGCAAACGGCAACGCGATGAGATCGGCCTACTCAACCGGCAAATCCTGGCGATCAGAGCGCAATTGTCGCGCATCGAGGCGGTGCTGGATGCCTCGGAAGCCAAGACCGAGGCGCAAAAGGTGGTGATCGCCGACCTCGGCCAGCGCTTAAATCTTGCCCTTGCCGCCAAGGTCGAGGAGCTCGCCGAATACCGCTCCGAGTTTTTCGGCCGGCTGCGCCGGGTTCTCGCCGGCCGTCAGGGCTTCACCATCATCGGCGACCGCTTCGTCTTTCAGTCGGAAGTGCTGTTCGCGTCGGGCTCGTCCGAGCTTGGATTCAGCGGCAAGGTGGGGCTGAATACATTCGCCACCGAGTTGAAGGATGTGATGACGCGCATTCCGCAAGACCTGCCCTGGATATTGCAGGTCGACGGCCATACCGACCGCATTCCGATCAATACGCCGCGCTTTCCTTCCAACTGGGATCTGTCGTCGGCGCGCGCCATCGAGGTGGTCAATTATCTGGTCACCCAGGGCATACCGCCGGCGCGCCTCAGCGCCACCGGCTACGGCGAATTCCAGCCTATCGACGAACGCGACGACGAGATCGCCCTCAGGCGCAACCGGCGCATTGAGCTTAAGCTGACTCAGCGCTGAGCGGCGCCTCACCGGCCTCCGCCGGCCCGTCGCCATCGGCGCCATTGGCACCGGTGCCGTCGAATTGGAGCGCCGCCAAACGCGCATAGAGGCCATTCTCGGCGACCAGGTCGTCATGGCTTCCTTCGGACACCACGCGGCCCTCCTGCATCACCACGATGCGGTCCGCCTTCTGCACGGTGGCGAGGCGGTGCGCGATGACGATGGTGGTGCGCCCCGCCATCAGGGTCTCCAGCGCCTGCTGCACGGCGCGCTCGCTTTCGGCGTCAAGCGCGCTGGTGGCTTCGTCGAGCAGGAGAATTACCGGATTGCGCAGGATCGCCCGGGCGATGGCGAGGCGCTGCTTCTGGCCGCCCGAGAGGCGCATGCCCTTTTCGCCGAGGAAGGTGGCGAAACCTACCGGAAGCGCGTCCAAAAAAGCTTCGGCGCCGGCGGCGCGGGCCGCCGCGCGCACTTCTTCGTCTGTCGCGCCCGGGCGGCCGAAACGGATATTCTCCCATGCGTCGGCGGCAAAAATCACCGGGTCCTGAGGCACCAGGCCAAAGCGCGCACGCGCCTCCTCGGGCCGGGTGTGTTGCAAATCCACGCCGTCGAGGCGAACGGTGCCGGTGTTGGGATCGTAAAATCGCAGCAGCAGATTGAAGACGCTGGTCTTGCCGGCGCCGGACGGCCCGACCAGGGCGACGCGTTCGCCGGGCGCAACGTTCAGCGTGTAGCCGACCAGCGCCGGTTCGTCAGGGCGCGAGGGATAGCTGAAGGTGACCTGATCCAGGGCGATGGCGCCCTGGGGCGGCTCGGGCAGGGCGGCGGGATTGTCAGGCGCGGCGATGTCGCTTTCCTGGCGCAACAATTCGACCAGCCGCTCGGCCGCGCCGGCGGCATGTTGCAGATCGCCGTAGACTTCGCTGAGCGAGCCCACCGAGCCGGCGACGAGAAGCGCGAAGAACAAGAAGGACAACAATTCGCCGCCGGTCAGCCTGCCGTCGAGCACGTCATGACCGCCCAGCCAGAGCACGGCGGCGATGCCGGTGAAGACGAACAGAATGACGAAAGTGGTGAGGTAGGCGCGCGCGCGCACCCGCCCGAGCGCGGTGTGAAAGGCGCTGTCCACCTTGGCGCCGAAGCGCGCCTGAATATTGGTCTCCTGGCTGAACGCCTGAACGGTATGAATGGCGTTGAGCGATTCCTCGACCTGGCTGCCGAGATCGGCGATGCGGTCCTGACTGGCGCGCGAGCGCTGGCGCACCCGCCGGCCGAGGACGATGATCGGCACCACGACCACGGGGACGAGAACGAACACCAGGCCCGCCAGTCTCGGGCTGGTGATGAACAGCATCGCGACGCCGCCGGTCAGCAGAAACAGGTTGCGCAGCGCCGAAGACGCCTGGCTGCCGATCACGGTTTGCAGGAGCGTGGTGTCGGTGGTGATGCGCGAGAGCAATTCGCCGGTTTTGTTGATCTCGAAAAATGACGGGCTGAGGCGGAGAAGCCTTTCGAATATTGCCCGCCGGATATCGGCGACCACTCGCTCGCCCAACCAGGAAACCAAGTAAAACCGCGAAAACGTGGCCACCGCCAGCAGCACCACCATGCCGATCAGGTAAATCAGGGCCTCGTTGAGCAGGCCAATATTGTCTCCGCCGAGGCCCTGATCGACGAGCAGCCTTAAGCCCACGCCCATCGCCAGCACCGCCGCGGCGGAAACGCTAAGCGCAATAAGCGCCCCGATCACCACCGTGCGGTACGGCCGGACAAACCGCAGGAGCGGGCGTATCTGCTTGAGATTCTTGCCCTTTTCCCTATCACCTCGAGACGTGCGCCGGCCGCCGCCAGGGCCAAATATGCTCATGCGCCGAACCCTCGGCGGCGATCCGCGATCACATAGGGCAAGTGTTCAAGTGCCTTCAATTTCAATGCTTTTCCATGAGAATTTGCGCTGCCGATTGGGTATATCAGCCGGCGCGGGAACGGCCAACCACAACAGATGCTTGCCAGAAATCCGCTGTGGCTATATACAAGCGCCCTCAGCCAGCGGATTGAATCCATGAAAAAAGACATCCATCCCGACTATCATGAAATCAACGTGGTGCGCACCGACGGCAGCACCTTCAAGACCCGTTCGACCTGGGGCAAGGAAGGCGACACCATGACGCTCGACGTCGATCCCCTGTCGCATCCGGTGTGGACGGGCGGCCACCAGCGGCTGGTCGATACCGCCGGTCAGGTTTCGCGCTTCAACAAGCGCTTCGCCGATTTCGGCATTAAGGGATAGGCGAATAATCCGCTGTTATTCAGTCCGCCGGGGCTAAAACCCGTAGCTCAGCGTCAGCCATAATTTCTGGATGTCGGTGGAAAAATCCCCGGCCTCGAAATCGCCATATTTGACCGCCAGCGTGAAACGTTTGTGGAAGGTGGCGGCGGCCCTGGCGTCGAACTCGCTGCCCAGGTCACGGCTGCTGTCCTCGGCCTCGAAATCGTGATACATCGCCCACAGGACCACCTTGTTGACGGGGCCCAGATCCTTGATGACGTATTGCACGGTGCCGTATAGATCTTCCATGCCGTCCGCCTGGGTCGTCAGGTATCTGTCGACGACGCCCTGAAATTTGTGATTGGTGCCGAGCGCCATCTGAAAGCCGTTGGTCGAATCGCCCTCAAGCACCTCATAGTCGAGCTTTAGCGTCAGGCCTTTAAAGCTGACGCCGCCTTCCAGCATGTAGTAGTTGAGATCGACGCTGGTCGGATGGTTGGCACGGTCCGTTTGGTGCGCGAATTCACCGGCGTAAAGCAGTTTGAACGAATCGTTTAGCGGCGTGCCGCCGGCGGCGCGCAGCCCAAGGTTTGCGTCGACAAAGCGGGGCTGTCGTCGTCGAAGCCGAGGAAATAGCCGTAGCCGCTGATCTTTGCGAAATCGAGGCCGCTATAGGTGCCGTGCAGGAGGTGGCTGTTGGAGTTAAATGTGCCGGCGCCGACATTATCGGTGCTGAAGATGCGCAGCACCTGTTTGATATAGTTGTAGCTCAGTTTCAGATCCGACACGGATTCGTTGGCGACGCTCAAGGTGTCGAAACTCTGGTGATGCTGGCGGAACTTGATATCGCCGATGAAGCGTTGATTGTCGTAGAAGATGCGCTGCCGCCCGGCCTTGATGACGGTATCGGGCAGCTGATGAAAGGCCAGATAGGACTGCTTCAGCTCGGTCGTCTCGGCATCGACCACCGTGGCGAAAGTGGCGCGGCCGTTGGTCGTGCTGTTGTAGTCGGGAGCGCCGAGCATCCTGACATTCTCCAGCTCGACCAGGCCGCTGACGCCATGATGGACATCGCTCGCATAGCCGAACTCGGTACGCATCGTGTTGACGTTGGCATGCTTGGCCGCATTGTCATCATCGACATGCTCGTAGCGGTATTTCTGCTTGAAGAAAATACCGGCCCGCTTGAGGGATTTGATCCAGCGGGCGTGTTCCGGCACGTTGCGATGCGCATCGGCGACGGCGGCGCTGGAAATCACGGCAACGCCGAGAATAATGGCGATCACGCCGGCACATACCGCCAGCTTGCGGAAAAATTTTGCGGATCGAATGCCGGGGCGGGAGGATATTCGCTGATCCATCGGAGATTATCCTGTGAATGCCGTCCGCGCCTCCCCCGCGTGACGACGGTCAAAATTCCGCTATGCTCATACCGATAAAAACAATTTCATGGCTAAGGAATACTTACCATTGTAGTAAAGGAAATAGTACAAATCGTCGCACCCGGTCGCGATCGAAGCACCTCTTAAGCGAATATTACCTCGCCCTGGCTGGCCAATTCATCCTTGTCGTTGGCCGCCCAGACGGCGGCGCTTGAAGCGTCCTGGCTGGGTGCGCCGGCCAATATCATGGCGCGGTCGACGAATAGCGGCGCCAGCGCGCGGAAGGAAAATTCCTTTATTTCGGCGTCCGGGCGGCTGCGCCGGCAGAGATCGATCATCAATGTCGCGATCAGCGGCCCATGCACGACGAGGTCGGGATAGCCCTCTTCCCGGGTGCAATAGGGCTGGTCGTAATGAATGCGATGCGGGTTGAAGGTCAGTGCCGAATAGCGGAACAACATCACTGCATCGGGCCTGAGCTGGCGCCGCCAGGCGGCGTCGCCGGGCGCCGGGCGCGGCGGCGCCGGTTTGGCGCCGGGCTTTGGCGCTTCGGTGTAAACGATATTCTGCTCCTCCTCGATCGCCACTTCATCGCTGCCGCCCAACACCGTATGGCGCAAATTAACGAACACGAGCTGGCCGCTCTTGCCGCTCTTTTGCGTGATGCTCTCGATCTCGGAGCGCTTCACGGCCATCTCACCGAGACGCAGCGGCGCGTGGAAGCGAATCCGGCTGGCCGCCCACATGCGGCGCGGCAAGGGCACCGGCGGCATCAGGGCGCCGCGCGCCGGCAGGCCGTCCGCGCCCAATTTCGATTGCAGCGTGGCATCGCGGAAGAACATCCAGTGCCAGCACGGCGGTAACGGGTCGCCGTCGC
>PVBE012431781.1_pt1 | contig 30317 bp, 32 predicted proteins | sample 1631181 | NCBI WGS metagenome assembly PVBE01 (sample SAMN08397723, study PRJNA350692) | Marine metagenome, whole genome shotgun sequencing project. | isolation source: water | place: Pacific Ocean | collected 2012-04
ATATGGCTATTGGTTGAATTACTTTCTCCAAAAACCGTGTGGATGCCGTCATTTGTCTGCAAGGTAATGATAGAAGCAGTAGATAAAGCTGGAGTCCCTGTGTGTCATTTTGAATTGGATTATGACATGCGAATGCATTCCACAGACTGGATACATCAAGTCCAGGCAAATGACCTAGTAATATTCCTAGATTATATGGGCTATCCCAGTCACGCAGACTGCACGAAACAGATCCGGGAAAAGAAGGCCTGGATACTAGACGACGCTAGTCAAGCATGGCCATCCAATACTCAATCTAACATAGCAGACTTTACTTTATATAGTCCACGGAAATTTCTTGGACTACCAGATGGTGCTGTTCTATGCTTTCAAAACAACAGTGATTTGATGACCGGTGTAAATCTAGAACCACCACCTCAAGACTGGATAATGAAATCCTTAGCAGTAGTTCAATGGAGACGAGATTTTGATCGCTGGAATGCCACAAATCCATGGCAGGAACTTTTCAAAACAGTCAACGACACATTTCCACTTGGTCCTTACCAAATGAGTGCATTCAGCCACATGATGATGTCACATGGAATAAACTTTCAACATATAGCAAACAGAAGAAATGAAAACTATGTGATACTCAATGAGCTATTACACGATATTGCCCTATTTCCAAACGCCGCCTTAGATATGGTCCCACTTGGATTTCCGATCAGGGTAAATAACCGTCAAGACCTACAGAATCACTTGCTTAATCATAACGTAACATCTGGAGTTTCCTGGAATCTGCAGGGCGTGATCTCGAATAGATACGAAGAAAGTCATAGGCTTTCTAAAGATATAATCACCCTGCCCTGCGACCAAAGATACAACGAAGACGACATGGTCTATGTCGCAGAAACCATTAGGGAACATATCAAATAACAATCAAGCATCATCTATTTGAGTAAGAAAAACTGGAGAATGTCATGGCAAACAAAACATCTGCACGTTCTATACTAATTGCAAGCTATCTAGAAGCCGAGCATGTCGACAGAATACGAGCTGTGGACAAGCAAGTTGTTGTGCATTATGATCCTAAACTTTTACGTCCACCTCGATATCCAGCTGACCATAACGGGCATCCCACCACAAGAACTCAGGATGAGGAACTCAAGTGGCAAGCCTTGTTAAATAAGGCAGAAATATTGTTCGATTTTGACCATACACATCTCACAGACCTTCCTGACCTGGCGCCTAATATAAAGTGGATCCAAGCAACAAGCGCCGGTATAGGACAAATGGTGAAACGCTTAGAATATGACAAACGAATGCCTGAAACAATTTTTACTACGGCCAGTGGAATACACTCACAGCCACTAGCTGAATTCTGCCTGATGTCAATGTTGATGTACTCCCGTGGACTAACCCGCATGTTGGAGATGCAAGCACAAAAACACTGGGAAAGATATGCTGGCACTGATCTCGTTGGCAAAACAGTTGTAATAATAGGAATGGGAAACATAGGTCAAAGAGTGACCGAAATAGCCAAAGTATTTGGCATGAAGGTAATTGGAATCAAGCGCACTGTTTCAGATATAGATCTAACTGGAATGCAAGCAGACCAAATAGTACCTACAACTAAAATAAAAGATGTGTTGAAACAGGCAGACTACCTAATATTATGCATGCCTCATACTACCGAGACTGAGCATATGATTGGAGAAACAGAGCTAAATCTACTTCCAAAAGGTGCAGTACTCATCAATATTGCTAGAGGAACAGTAGTAGACGAATTAGCTCTGATCAAATCTTTGCAAGATGGTCATTTGGGAGGAGCAGCTCTGGATGTTTTTGCTACTGAGCCACTCCCTGAAGACAGCCCTTTATGGTCTATGTCTAATGTGCTTGTAAGTCCCCATTCTGGTAGCACAAGTGAAAGAGAAAACACTCTCATAACGGATTTGTTCTGTAACAACCTAAGGCGATACCTCGATGGCAAACCGTTAGTAAATGTCCTTGATACTGAGCTTCTATATTAGACATTAACAGCTATCACTAATTTGAACCATAACCTAGCGAGATAACAGCACAATCGAGCCTACTCCTAGGCCCAAGCCAAGAAGTCTGGTCGCTGTAAGTGGCTCCTGATAGACCATTGCAGATAGTGATACCGACACAATCACTCCTAAACCAACGATCGGGAAAACAACGCTACCAGCACCACCGTTATTCAACGCATAAAACATGCAGGCGTAACCTATCGAACCAAATAGCCCAACCAAACCCCCAACTCCAATCATTCGTGGAGTAACAATAAAGGCCTGTTTCTGATTCATATGTATGATTAGCGCCATCAAAATGTAACACACATTAATGATCATCAGAAACGGCGGGAAGTACAAACCATCAGTAACAGCCACTTTGTTCATAAAGCTACTGAGACCCATACATATTAATGATATTACTGCTAAAGTAACCGGAATATTCATATTGTCTCCGTAGATATTGAAATATACAATATATATTTGAGCAACATAAGAAAGTATATTCAGATGAAATTCACCAAGAAATACATCTTAAGTCACAATTCTGATATTACAAACTTTACTCATACTCAGTTTACAGCGATGCTCGTAATTATATTTTAGCGCGACAAAACAATAATAGAACTTACACCGAGACCCAATCCCACTACTTTTGTGAAAGTCACAGGTTCGCGGAAGAAATAATAGGATAATAATACTGCAACAACGACCGACATAGATTTTATTGGGAAAATTACACTACCTTCTCCACCGAGGCGCAAAGCAAGCATGGTCGAGAAAATTGCAATAGCGGTTGCCAATCCCGACAATGACGCTAGCCCAACCATACGAGGCGCTAATTCATAAGGGTGTTTCTGGAATATGTGCAGTAATATCGCAGAAACTGCCACAATAACAGTCTCAGTTACCATAAAACTGGGTGAGTACACATTATTAACTCCAGCTACTTTCCAAAAAAAATTCGCCATACCAAAACCAAACAAACCGACAACTGCAAGCATTATAGGTGTATTCATCTCATCTCCATATATTCAGAAATTAAGCCGGTAGAGTATATCATCTACAAATAACCCTAGGTCATTTGGATTTCCGTAATTAGACAATATCGCTACACGGTAGTGGGCCTATACGCACTATCTAGCCGTAGAAAATTCCTAAAGCAGTCACTAAACTATGATTTTTTTTGTGGCGCAGGCGCAATAACTACTAGTAGAACTAGAAGTTGATCGCTCGTATTTGTCACACCGTGTTCCACCCCTGCTGCAGCCCATATTGTGCAGCCCGAATCTGCCTGCTGAACATCATTTCCGACAACAAACTCTCCACAACCTTGAATAACATAGTAGAATTTATCCTGTTCTGCATGCGTGTGAGTATCCTGGGTCTGACCTGGAGTCAAACAATTCAAACCCACTAAAATCTTATCGCTTTGAAATAAATTGGACTTAAATACTCTGTCAGGATCGGTTCCAACTAGATCTCTATAATCTAGAAAATTAGTCACTGTATACCTCCTATAATCAAATCAGATCCCTATTATAAAGCAGCACATTTAAATATCTGTTGCCAAACCACAGATTCTTGGTGTATATTCATCCTAAATTTCCCTAGTAAAGAGGTTTTGATATGGTAGTAGATCTTATAGCGGGACTATCATTTATGTTTGTCTTGTATAAAATGGCTCGCGAATCATCAAGCAAAGAGAGGGTTGGAGGCATAATTGGCACAGGCATAGGTGTAATATATTGCGCTAGCCAACTGGCCGTATGGCCTACGGGATGTACAGAACCATTCACAGGCACAGTGCGTCCTTGCGGATCATTAGATGGTCATCCTCGGGTCATCATAACACTGGCTATCATCATGATCACCACTTGGTTAGGCGGAAGAATTGCGCACCTACTGCAATCCAGACATAAGTAATTTAGATATCAACTAAAATCCAATCAATTCCATTTATTGCATCATCTAATAATTAACTATGCTGCCCTAAAGACGGAGGCGCTATTCGTAGTGATACTACTAAAAGTATATTGGCCAAGACAACATAACTGGCAATAAGTATACATATAGTCTGTATAGAAAGACCTCTATCAATCAACATCCCTATAATTACCGGTCCCACTGCCGATGATAACACAGCCAGGACACTCACCATACTCTTGATAGAACCTAGATGTTCAACTCCATATAATTCTGGTATTAGAGCACTACCAGATGTTTGTGAAAACCCTACGTGTAATCCTAACAGAACCATATACAACAATACCCATAAATGATTGTCAGCAAGTCCAATAGTTAAAGCAGCTAAAGCCAATGGGAACATTGTATATTGAAAGACCTTTCTTGCGCTAAAACGGTCGATGAACGAACCGGCAATTACATTAGTAAATATACTCGTTCCAGCATACAACAAATAATTTCCAGTGATCCAGCTAGCATCCCATGCCTTAGCTTCTCCTATATTAAGATGGTGAAAGAAAAAAGCTGTTGCAATCATAGGACTTGCTACTACAGCTGGTAACAGCATATAAAAACGTGAATCACTAAGCACCATCTTGCGCGTCCAACTTGCAACGTTAGACTTAATGCTGTCACTACTATTCCGAATACTTTCAAGATATTTTTTGTGGAATTGGTCATATCCTCTCAGCAGCCATACTACTGTCGGAAAACTTAATAAAGCCAGGATAGTTGCTACACCTCCATAAGTCCAACGCCAACCCACAATAGAAATAGCAGTTACTGCAAGGAAAGGAAGCATTGCCTCACCAATAGGTTGTCCTAGGGCACCAATCGCAAGTGCTCTTCCACGACCACGATCAAAGTAACGCCCCATAGTAATGGTGCCTACATGTCGAGCAAGTCCCTGACCAGCATGCCGTAAAAGAAATATGCCAAACACAAGCATAACGGGTCCCGACACAAATGGCATATAAGCACAAGCAACAACCATAAAAGCACACACCGCTAAGGCAAAAACTGGCAACCTGTACCGATCAATCAGCGGTCCAGACCATATGAACACTATGGCACTTGCTAGAGTACCAATCATATAGATACTACCCCAAGCAGTGTGAGTAAGACTAAACTCCTCTTGAATCGCTGGGCCGAATACACCGACAAAGAATGTCTGGCCTATACTAGAATAAAACACCATCAGGAATCCAAAGCCAAGCAAATGTGGGCTCCGCGCGATAAGACGTTTGTAAGGATTAATAAACATCAGCAGAGTATACAGTAAGCGGTAAATAACGAATGGTATCTAGAGTAGCAAGAAACAATGAAGATTTCTATAGGCTTGGTCACTACTTTCTAAGTACTAATTTGCAGCATAGATATACACATACGGAACCAAGCAAGACGATAACCAGGTTCAATTTAACCAATTGCCAGAAAAATCTTAGCGCAATGATCAAAGCAACAAATGCACAAATCCAATAAATAAATTTCCGCGCCGAACGCGTCATCATGTGTCTCCTTGCCAACTAATTACTGTAGATATTAGATTGATTATAGTTGATGTTTGTTGATTCAAAATTTTGGCATGTTATAGTATAGACATGAATGATTTCACGTTAGAACAAATACAGGAAATAGTCCACAAACTGGAAAGATCTCAACTATCAGGTGCTAACCTCTCTGGGTCTAACCTGATTAGAGCAAATTTATTTGGGGCCATAATGAATGGGGCTAATCTACATCAGGCTAACATGAGAGGTGCTAACCTCGGCAGTGCTAGATTGCGCCAAGCTGACCTTAGTGAGGCAAAAATGGATCCGATCTACCTAATCAGAGCAGACCTTACTGGAGCCAATCTCCAAAGTGCTAATCTACAGAACGCTGTTATGCATGAAGCTAATCTGACTGAGGCCATTATGCACAAAACCTACCTCATCAATAGTAGCCTAAACGGATCTAACCTCCGCAATGCTGATCTTAGCGGAGCAGTACTGGACTCAGCCAACCTTGGGAGAGCCGATCTCCGAGGAGCTAACTTACAAAGTGCTAATCTACAGAACACTGACCTTGCTAATGCTAAGTATGATGGAGATACAAAGTGGCCTCAGAACTTCAACCCAGAAACAGCAGGGGCAATCTTCCTAATCCATGAGTAAATAGTAAGGATATGCACTTTAATAGACCGCCCAAATGGTTTTACGCCTTGGTATGTATTAGCATAACAATATTTTTACTATTTACTATGATGAATTTGTCAATTCTATTCTAGCTCTGGTCATGTCTGTCTTCAGCACTCCACCCCCCAATCTTTCAACAGAAGAGGCGGAAGATATGATTTTTGACTTATATGGCCTTAAGACACAGGCTACCTCATTAGACAGTGAGCGAGACCAGAATTTTCTATGCACAACTCCTGACAACAAACAAATGGTGTTGAAGATATCAAACCCAGCAGAGAACAAAACCATTCTTGAAATGCAGCATGAATGTATGAAATACATTCGCGCTAATAATGCCGCGTTGCAAGTTCCTTGGATGCTAGTAGACGATGGAGAAAATGCAATTATGGAGTATGACTTGCAATCCACTACTTATCTAGTACGTCTCGCACATTACCTGCCCGGATTACTACTAACAGATGTCTCACAATGTGGGTCCATGCTTCATAAATTAGGTGCATTTTTAGGCCACTTGTCACTAGCCATGCGCGGCTTCAACCATTCGGCTGCACATCGCGATTTTCCATGGGATATAGCACAAACGGACTTCATTGAAACACATAAACAATATGTAAATCAACATGTAGAAACAATTGATCATTTTGTTGAACTCTATAAAAAGATTGTTTTGCCAAATAATACCAATTTGAGAAAGAGCGTGATCCATAACGATGGAAATGACCACAATGTCTTGGCAAATAATGACGGTGAGATTGTAGGCATCATTGATTTTGGCGACATGGTATATAGTTTTGTGGCATGTGAACCAGCCGTGTGTATGGCCTATGTCGCGTTGGAGAAGAATGACCCACTTAAGTCGATCGCTCAAGTATTAAAAGGCTTCCACGAAATCTTCCCTTTGGTTGACGATGAATTACGATCAATAATCTACTTGATATGTATCCGGTGTTGTATAACAGTCACCATGGCATCATATCGCAAACTCCTTTTCCCAGATAATGAATATATATCTGTTACAGAAAATCAGGCATGGGATTTTTTGAAAACAATGCAAAACGAGAATATGGAAACATGCTCCCGTCAACTATTGACCTATGCTAAATCCTAAAGAAATACAGGATCTTCGCGACAAACACTTAGGCCCATCATTAAGCTTGTCTTACAAACAACCTATCCATATTGTCCGCGGTGCCGGACAGTATCTTTTCGATGCAGATGGTACTAAATACTTAGACTGCGTGAACAATATACAGCATGTAGGCCATAGCCATCCACGCATAACTTCTGCTGCAAGAAAACAGTATCAAACCCTAAATACCAATACTCGCTACTTGGATGACACAATTGTGCGATATGCCCAGAATATTACCAACACATTACCCGCTGGGCTAGATGTATGCTTTTTCACCAATTCAGGCAGCGAATCGAATGATCTAGCATTACGACTCGCTCGCAACTTCACTAAAAGCAAACAGACCATAGTATTGGATTCGGCTTATCATGGCCACTTGTCTTCCCTTATTGAGATCAGTCCCTATAAGCACGCAGGACCCGGTGGAACCGGCGCACCAGATTTTGTGCACACCATACCAGTACCGGACCCATATCGCGGCAAACATAGAGGGTCAGAATGCACTGAGGGTTATGTACAGGAAGTTCAACGCGCCATTGATTCAATCCAAAGCAAGAATTTACGGCCGTCCGCACTAATAGTAGAAGCAATTATGGGGTGCGGGGGGCAGATATTATTGCCACCAGGTTTTTTGAACAGTGCTTTTGAGTTAGTACAACGAGCAGGAGGAGTATGCATAGCCGATGAAGTACAAATTGGATTCGGTAGAGTTGGATCACATTTTTGGGGTTTCGAAACACATGGTGTCATACCGGACATAGTGACCATGGGAAAGCCAATGGGAAATGGGCATCCCCTTTCTGCTGTGGTCACAACTCGAGTAATAGCACATGCCTTCGACAACGGTATGGAATATTTCAATTCATTTGGCGGCAATCCAGTCTCATGCGCAATAGGACAAGCTGTTTTAGATATCATCAGAGATGAAGACCTGCAATCTAACGCTCTAGACGTAGGATTACACTTATTGATCCAATTGAATGCATTGAAATCAAAACACGATTTAATCGGAGATGTACGAGGTGTAGGTTTGTTTATTGGAATCGAATTGGTTAAAGATCGCAACACGCTTGAACCGGCCAATGAAGAGGTAGACTACATTATTAACAAAATGAAAGATAAAGGTATACTGCTAAGCAAGGATGGGCCAAACCATAACGTCATTAAGATCAAACCACCATTGGTATTCACGAAAGAAAATGCAGATTTTCTAGTCAAACAATTGGACGATACACTGGCATCACATAAGCTCTAACCTAGTGAGTATATACTAAGAATATGTCTGAAAAAGTATGTTTACACCAAAATATCAACCCCAAAGAACACCTGTCTTCCACTAATAAGTTCTACAGCACTAAGATTGGATGGGCCGATATAGATGATGCACTAATAGATTCATCAATATCTAGCGCACTTGAGTCACTACAAAAAATACAACATATCCGCGAAAGAAATGGTTCTTCCTATAAGTGGGATATATATTATGTCATGCAAGATAACCTAGACCATCTAGGTTATCTCAGCTATCTTCGAATAGATGCAAAGAACATATCTCTAGGATACTTATATGTTCTAACCGGCGAAATTAAGCCTTTACGAATCAAAGCTTTAATGATCAAAGACCGCCGCCAAATACTGAAAAACGCCGTTACATGTGCAAAGTTACGTGTAGATAAAGACCATAATGTAGGAGTCTTCTACAACAAACATTGATATTAAATACGATATTAGCAACTAAGAGATTGTCTGATGATAAGATTTTGGTTTAAGCTTTTTTACGCTGTTAAGTTTGCGGGCATTGGTGTGTTTATGCCCTATATGGTCATATATTTTATTAGGAAGGATCTCACTAATGCACAAATAGGATACCTAATGTCCCTCACAACATTGGCAGGCATGATAGTGCAACCTGTGTGGGGCATTATAAGTGACAAGTTTAATGTCACCAGACTTATCGTTACTATTGGTTGCTGGGCCACATCTGGATTAGTATTTGCTTTTACATTGACTGACAGATTTGAACATCTACTAGTAATTGTGACGTTAAGTTCGATAGTAAACGCTCCAGTCCATTCTAATTTAGTAGCCTTGGCACTCAACCACTTGGAAAGCAGAGGAAAACAAGAAGAGTTTGGTAAGTTCCGTTTATGGGGTTCTATAGGATTTATAGTAGCCACTGCCATTGCGGGAGGGTTATTCTTTGAAGACAACTTGAAACTAGCAGTATACATTTACTGTGGGTCTCTTGTTGTACTAGGATTGATTTCGCTACAATTACCTGATCGACGAATATCTACTGAGGTACAGTGGGCAGATGGCTTTAAATTGCTTGTTCACAACCGACGATTACGTTTGTTTTTATTGGGGGTAGTCTGTCTGGGAATAACAGTAGGTATAGGTGATCAATACTTAGTTGTTTACATGAATGAGCTAAATGCAACAGCTTGGATTATTGGTTCTACTGTCGCTGTGACAGCCATGCCTGAAATACCACTAATGCACTATGCCGAGAAGTTTATACGTAAGTGGGGCTTGCGCATGACATACATAGTAGGTATTAGTGCACTACCCCTTCGCTGGCTGTTGAACACTCTAGTTACTGATCCTAATATAGCGTTGCCAGTGCAAGCATTGCATGGAATTGGATTGAGTGCGTTGCTTACTGTAGGAGTTATATATATCGACAATATTTTACCCAAGACTCTACGGGCTTCAGGACAAGCCATCTATTCAACCAGTCTCTATGGTCTAGGTCCTTCTATCGGACTTTTTATAGCAGGTTTACTTATGAGTTCCAGAAGTACTCAAACATTGTGGATCATGTGTTTATTTGTAAGTATTATCGGATGCATCATCGTAAATAGAGCTATGCAGTTAGGTGACCAACAAACAACTGCTAATCGTACACTTTAGTAATGAAAATTGACACAATAAAAACAATGTCTACCTTGTCATTACAATGTTATTATATGGTCACCTAGCATTAGTAATGCCCTAACTACTTCACACTTGAGATTGTTTGTGCGATAATTTAGTTAAATTTGTTTTTTGAGACAGACTGGAGGATACGTTATATCTATTATAGGTGTTCCACAAGAAACAAAAGATCATGAACATCGTGTCGGCATGACACCAGGAGCCACTGAAACTCTAGTCCACGAAGGACATACTGTGCTCATTCAAGCCGGAGCAGGCAATGGAAGCGGTTTTACTGATCAAGAATATGTGAATGCTGGAGCTGAATTAATAAACACGGCAGCTGAATTATTCTCCCAAGCAGACATAATTGTTAAAGTCAAAGAACCGCAACCAAACGAATGTGAAATGATGAGAGATGGTCAGATACTCTATACCTATCTCCATCTAGCATCTGATGAACAGTTAACTGGTGCGCTAATAGAACGTAATATCACAGCCCTTGCCTACGAAACGGTAGAACTCGACGATGGGTCTCTCCCACTCTTGACGCCAATGAGTGAAGTTGCTGGACGCATGTCTGTTCAGGTTGCTGCCCACTACCTTGAAAAAGCAAACGGAGGACGCGGAAAACTACTAGGTGGTGTGCCAGGCGTACGACCTGCAACAGTCACTATTATTGGTGGGGGCACTGTAGGCATTAACGCAGCGAAGATAGCTCTTGGAATGGGAGCGCAAGTATTGATTGTTGACATCAACCCTGACCGACTTCGTTATCTTGACGATGTACTCCATGGTAACGTCACGACACTTAGCTCCAACCGACGTAATATTGGAGACGCGGTAAAGATCTCAGACATTGTAATAGGGGCAGTACTCATCCCAGGCGCACGAGCACCACGCCTGGTAACTCGAGAGATGGTAGCTGGCATGACACATGGATCAGTCATAGTGGATGTCGCAGTGGACCAAGGTGGATGCATTGAGACAATCAGACCTACCACACATAGCAAACCTGTTTACGAATTAGATGGAGTCCTACATTACGGAGTCACTAACATGCCTGGAGCCGTGCCACGCACTTCCACCTATGCTCTAACCAGTGCCACACTACCGTATACTGTACGCCTAGCATCGCAGGATTTTGAAGATACTGTCAGATATGACCGCGCACTTGCAAGTGGAGTTAATGTATATCGTGGACGGATAACATATCCAGCTGTGGCTGAAACTTTTGGTCTGGAATATATCCCACTACCTAACTTGCTCTAGTTGATAAAACTTAACTAGATATTAATCCAGGTATTTTGCCAAAGCAAAAACCGCCTCACTTCTGACATAACAACTAATATAAATCCATCTAATGATAAATTAGTGATTAATCATTTTTGCATCGCATGAATAAATAATATAATAGCAATCTGCAAGTTTCTTATATAAATTGAATCAGGAGGTCACAAAACTGATAAGCAAACACTTCTTCATTAAGTTAGTAACTAGCCCAGATGTTGACCAATTCAAATGTATAGTAGGATTAGGATGTACAGCACAGGCCATCAACGACGGACACAAGGTGGATGTATTCTTCGCGGCGGCTGCAGTCCAGTTGCTACACACAGAGTACATTTCTGATCTAGACAATACAATCGATGCTACACCTAATATGTGCCAAGGTTTTCTTGAGACAATCATCAATGGAGCAAACGGCATTCATTGCTCAACAGCGTCACAAGCTTTTTTTGGAGTCAGTCAGGACTCCTCCGAAGCTCTCATCGAGGGTATCAATTTAAACTGGAGCGGCCCCGCTGGAGTAATTGCCTTAGCATCCGCTGCAGAAGTCACATTGACCTACTAATTTAGTTGGTCATGAAGATCACATAAGAGAAGCCATAGTTGAATTAGGCAAATATGGGACAAATAATTTTCGGCGATAATCTTCCAATTCTTAGTGCATGGGAAACGGAAAGCATAGATCTTATATATATTGATCCTCCATTCAACACAGGTAAACGTCAAGAACGCAAGCGCATCAAAACAGTTCGAGATGAAAGCCATGGAGATCGCACTGGCTTCAAAGGACAACGCTACCGCACACTGGAAACAGGAACGTCTGGTTATGATGATATGTTTGACGATTTCATTGATTTTATCTCACCCAGATTACTGGAAGCATACAGAATCCTTGCGCCTACCGGCTCAATGTTCTTCCATATAGACTACCGCGAAGTACATTACTGCAAGATTCAATTAGACCGCATCTTCGGTAGAAGGTCTTTTATAAACGAAATCATTTGGGCTTACGACTATGGGGCTCGCACCAAGAAGCGCTGGTCGGCCAAACATGACACCATTTTATGGTATGCAAAGAACCCAGATAAATACACTTTCAATTTTGACCAGATGGATCGAATACCGTATATGGCTCCCGGACTTGTCGGAAAAGAAAAGGCAGCTCGAGGTAAAACTCCCACTGATGTTTGGTGGCACACCATAGTTAGCCCAAATGGTCAAGAGAAGGCGGGATATGCAACTCAGAAGCCCCTGGGGATAGTAAACCGAATAGTAAAAGTACATTCCAACCCCAACGATATGCTTATGGATTTCTTCGCTGGTAGCGGAACACTCGGAGATGCCGCGGCACGCGCAAGCAGAGAGTATGTGCTGATTGATAACAATCCCGATGCTATAAAGGTAATGGCAAAAAGGTTACGCTCCTACAAACCTGAAATGATCAACTGTGAACACCTAATCAATGGATAAGATAGCTACTATTCCTCTCTAAAACGGTGCGGAAGACTCATAGATCGAGCTCTTTTTGGTAAATATATGCTCAAAACATGAATGCTGGATTTGTAAATATATCAGGGGCAATTTGCCTGCCTCCTAGATGTAGGTGTATAGTATAGAAAATAACAAAATAGGTGTCACGTGAAAAAGATATTGAGTTTACTAGTATTGGTTACAAGTGTATTGATCACTGCATGCGGACCAAAATATGAGGCCATCAACGGATGTGAAATTAGTCCAAAAACTGTATGTCCCAAAATTGATCTGAGTGAGGCTAATCTGCATGAGGCTAACATGAGTCAAGGTGACCTTACTGGGGCTAACCTTAGTGGGGCTAACCTTAGTGGGGCTAACTTGGTTTATACTGACTTGCGTGAAGCTGACCTGACTGGGGCTGACCTGACTGGAGCTGAACTGATGGGGGCTGACCTGCGTGATTCCAACCTAAAAGCAGCTGATCTAACTGGAGCTGAGTACAATAAATACACACAGTTTCCTGAAGGATTCGACAAACAGACAGCCGGGCTGGTGTGGAATGGGAGTGGAACGTCTAAGTAGATCAATGTTGTTTTTTAGTGGATGACCTCATTAGCAGTATGTGTATAGTTGAGATATGTCTAAGAAACAGAAAGTACCAAGTAATACTCAGCTTGAACAACTAGTACCTAGTACCGCTGCTGAATTCTATACAAGTAGTAGGATGGGATGGGCAGAACTAAATGACGAATCAATTGATTCTTCTATTACTGCCGGATTGCTAATGAATCAGTTAATTGTATTTGAACGACAACATATTGATGGCGTTTACCACTGGACAATATATGTTGACGAGTTACGAAAAGAATTACATATAGGCACACTTACATATCGACAAGTAGATACAAAAAGTGTAGCTCTTGCATATGGGATAGTACCAGAACACTATGAAAATAAGGAGTTAATGCTGGTGCTTAGAGACGCTGTAATAACTGCAAAGCTCAAGGTAGATGCAGACCATAACGTAGGTATATTCCATCCGTATGAATACGAAGAAAAGCCTTGGGATAAGATTGATGCCGACGCTAAAACCAAGAGATTAATACATGATTGGGTTTTTGGTCACAGCATACGCGAATTAGCAAAAAAGTACGCCTACGCATCTAAAGATGTAGTTAAAAACAGATTATCAACGTTGCGTAAACGGCACGGAGAACATGTAGTGCCAAAGGCTAACAATAGGGTTAACTATCTCAGCCACTTGGAATATCAAGCCACAGTCGATATGAGTGGATTGCCAGACAAACTAATAATCGACAGATAGACTGCTAGCGATCACGCTCTCCCATTTGCACATTATTAGACGTATCCACTCCCGACTTTTTAAGACCACCGAGCTTCAACAGTTTCGATAACTTCTTTTAGGGAGGTGACCGAATCAATCCGCGCAGTTCTAGCTGGGATTATAGGCCAGAGTCCTGCGAATATTTTTTTGAAATCGTCTGCTTCAACCACGAAGAAAAGTTATATGAAAAATTATTTGTAAACCTCCCAATGATGTGTTCGTCGATAACATTTCATAAATTTGATAAGATGCACACCTTGATGGCAATCCAAATACACTACTGAGTATTTACTCATATGATCACTAGATCCAAAATGAACCACATGGATGTTAAAAAGAAAATCCCAAGTGGCGACTCGGGATAATCTCACAACATTTGGTGAATGCTGAAATCATTGTAACATATCAGACTTGTTCAAGGCAAGAGCTAAACCACAGTGGCATACGTCACCAAGCTCTACTATGTTTTCAAGCACGTAACTAACCTACCCTTCTGTGCCTGCCCCCCAAATGTCTGCTGTGCTAAAATCTACTAATGGGTGGAAGAAGCTCTATTCACGTTAGATTAGGGTCATCTATGATAACAGGCGTAAGACAGTCAAGACTCACTATCAATGTGCCTGACGGTGCTACTATGACTGAAATTGTCAAAGAATTGGTCCGTCTTCACCCTGCTCTTCAGACTCCTTTGGAGACCGCAATCGTATTTGTTAATGGCGACATGGTCGACAAAGACTACACGGCCACCTCTGATGACAGCGTCGCTTTTCTATCCCCTGTTGCGGGCGGTTAACGAATTGCACCTACATCGGACACAGTAAATAGGAGGAAAAACCTATGGCATCTACACAAAGAATGATAACTAAACCAGCACAAGAATTAATAGAGACTAACGGTCATGAGACCATATACGTTGACGAATATGTGGATGGAGTTCTGGATCCAGAAAAGCCTATGCTGGGACCGGTACGTGACGGTGGTCATATTGTTTCTAATACTGCACCCGGATGCTGGGGGCCTATGATTACCCCATCAATTCGCGGCGGACATGAGGTAACCAAGCCGGTATTTGTGCATGGGGCAGAGGTGGGTGATGCAATTGCGATTCGAGTCAAAGAAATTACGATTACCTCCCTAGCCACATCATCTGGCAATGATCAATGGATGGATGACCGATTCCAGGGCGATCCTTATGTAGCCGGAAGGTGTCCTAAATGTGATGTCGTCTGGCCAGAGACCCGGTTAGACGGTATAGGTCAAGACTCGGTTAGGTGTGCCGAATGTGGTGAGGATGTAACACCATTCAAATTCACCAATGGCTACACGATCTATTTTGATAACAACCGTGAAGTCGGTGTCACTCTCAATGAAAACTCCGCTCGCGAGATCGGTGCAAATGCTGCGCATTTCGCTTCATTACCGGAAAACTCTGTCCAGAATCCTATTCTGACATTTTGTCCTAGCGATCTTGTCGGAGTCGTAGCAAGACTACGTCCCTTCATGGGACAACTCGGAACAACACCTGCGATTGCTATGCCTGACTCGCACAATGCAGGTGATTTTGGCACATTCCTGGTTGGTGCACCACATGCGTATGGCATCGAGGCTGATGACCTGCAGCATCGTACAGATGGACATATGGATATTGATGCTGTTAGGGCTGGTTCAATCCTCATCTGTCCAGTAAAAGTACCTGGTGGTGGTGTCTACCTGGGCGACATGCATGCATTGCAAGGAGATGGTGAAATTGCTGGACATACCTGTGATGTTTCTGGAACAGTCAGCCTGCAAGTACATGTGTTAAAAGGACTGGCCATAGATGGGCCAATACTCTTGCCAGTAGCAGAAGACCTACCTTACCTTGCCCGCCCCTTAACTCGACAGGAACAAGAAACTGCTAATGCTGTCGCATCAGAATGGTCCCTTGAGGGACTAGAGCAATCCGCTCCGATATCGGTTGTCGGTACCGGCCCCGATCTAAACGCTGCTACCGAGAATGGTCTTGTACGTGCCGCTAAGTTGCTTGACATGACAGTCCCTGAGGTCATGAACCGTGCGACCATAACAGGCGCAATTGAGATAGGGAGACACCCTGGAGTAGTACAGGTCACCTTCAAAGCTCCTACGGACAAACTAGAAGAAATTGGTCTTATTTCTCTGGTGCGTGACCAGTACGGATCTGACCTTTAAATTCGAATTGCTCTATCCACATTTCTACCTAATATACTGACAGATATAGACCCGCTTCTACTCGAAGCGGGTTTTTCTTTTAGAAATGGCGCAATTCTTGCTACCTTCACAATATCATGGCTATATTAGAAGCAGAACAACACGCAACATGTAAGCTATGGAAAAGCTTGTTCGAACTGTATCCAGCGACTCGTATCAGTAGTGTAGATAGACTATACAATAGAGTCCCAATTTAAATCAACCCCACAACATTACTTAGGGAGGTATGGCATGGCACTATTTCAAATAAAGAAACAAGCGCAAGACCGAAAGCCCCTAACACTGCACGAACTAGTACATTGTAATAATCCGTACATCTGGGCTGAGCCTCCACGTCCTAACCACAAACGTCTATTAACCATTCAAAAACCAATAAAAAACACAAAAACATTGTTGGTCGATTGGGCAAGATAGGTAGCAATATTAGATTGAGTATAACGACTGTTAGACGATGGAGAGTCTAGGATTCTTTGTCAAGGATAAAGATGTTGATCAACATCTTTAACATAATATTTGTTTCCCTTTTTTATCACAGACAAACCATCACATGACAATTGTTTTCTGTGTTCATCAATTCCTCCCGGAAATTTTTGATTTAATTCCCCATTTTTCTTGACTACTCTCCAGTACGGTGAGTTTACGCTGCCTTCCAGATAAGCTTCTGCAATAATCTTGATAAAAATACCTGTAGTCATAGGGCAACATATATCAACATTATGTTGCTCTGCCAATTGAGTCCGCAAAGTATTTATATCCATAATTTTCCCTTTGGGAACACAATCAATAATCTTCATCACTTCTGTAGGATGCGGAATCAACATAGAACCTCCACCCCAAATATCCGGAGCATCTTTGATTTTAGGTAGATCGTGCTTTGACTGTATTCTGTCTAGGAAAGTTGTTTTACCCATATTACCCTTGCGATTCTTATAGAATCAGATGGCATTATCTATTATATTCAGCATTATATCCTCAAGTCTATTGATACCTCTGCCCAAAGTAGAGTCAGAAACAAATTTCAAGATTTACAACCGGCATATCTAATCCCCACCTCATTCATACCGTAAAACGCTCACCTACAGCCCATAGTAAGGCACCCCCCACTACAACCCTAAACAGCAATTGTATGATCCAACCATCACTGATAAAACCTCTTCTAACAACGAATCTGAACAGGAGTTCAACTACGAATATTACAGCGGCTAATACTACAAGATACATGTATGTCATCACCAAGATGGTTTATGTCTCAATATTCGTAACTAATAGTCGGTCAATCGCCATAGCTTTTTCCGGATTTGTGCATCCTTGTGGTTCTCAGAAATCCTTTATCAGGAACGCGACCCCTGAAGCGGTGGAGACAAAGAAGGTATTGTTGTATTTCCTCAGACACTCGTCAATCGCTTTTTTGGCCGCCGGAAATTGCGTCGATCCGTAATCATCAAACACCATTATTCCATGAGGGATCAATCTGGGGTAAAAAAATTGGAATGACTCCATGATGGGGCGATAAAGGTCTACATCGATATGTACAAATGAAAAAGATTTGTCAGCCACTTCGTGAAATCGAGTGGGAATCCAACCTTCATAATAATGAATAAAATCGAACTCTTCTAGGTTCTCTCGCACTGTTTGCAGAGAGCACGCGAATTGTTTTCGGAGCTTGTCGGCGCTCCAATCGGATAGATGCTTGTATCTTTGGTCCCAATCCTCGGACACATCGACCGATTCTAATTCAGACAAACCTTGAAAAGAGTCAAAAATATGAAATGTAACTTGTTGGTCTAGCTGTTTTATATGTTGCGCAAAAAGGTGGGCCGATAGTCCTCGAAAACACCCTGCTTCACAGACGTCGCCTCTGCCCAAATCTGCCTGGCGCAATAACTGGTTTGTTATGAAGTACCTTTGTCTTCTCAAAGAATCGTCGGTCTCAGTCATCTGGGTAGCGCATTGAGCTCTTTCATATACAGAATGAAATGCACCATCGTCTTCAAATGAAGTTAGTGATTGATGTAGTTGTCTAGGCCAACAAGCTGCCACCTGAGGGGAGCTAGCACTCACAATTTCATAACCTATTTTTTCCAACAAGTAACTTATTATGGTTTTCAGCATCTGCAGCTCACCGGCCATAGAGCGCTCGCCTCGTCGATGTCATCACGTTTGTCATTTTCTGTTGCCACACTATTGCTCCTAGTTTTACGTTGTCTTCATACCATATTATACGTTCAGTATCCTACTTCGATGACAAATTATTTATAACAGTCTGTACTCTGAAAAAATCATTGGTCAAATGAAAATAACTATCTAGTGATTTTTGCTTACCATCATACTTGCCGACCACCTAGCAATCAGTGTATAGTAGGTTAATGACGCACATTTTTGACTGGTGGAATAATCTAAGGCAAACCTCTGTCAAGAGACAGGTCACCCAACAAGCACAACACCGATGTCAATATTGCGGCAAGTCCGCTGCCGAAGAAGTAACACTAGAAGTAGATCAAATCATACCGCCCTCTAGAGGCGGCAGATATGACATAGACAATTTGAAACTCGTGTGCTCTGAGTGCAGGTCAGGCAATAGTACAACGATTGATTAAGTTTTCACTTTTCCACGCTTATACTACTCAATAGTACAGTAGATTAGCCAGAGAGTGCAGAAATACCAATGCCATAGACTATGATTAGATTTTGGTTCAAGCTATTTTACGCTGTAAAATTTATAGGGATTGGTATGTTTGCACCCTATGTAGCCATGTATTTCATCAGAAAAGATCTCACCAATCTCCAGGCAGGTTTCTTGGTAGCGCTTGTATCATTTGTAGGTTTTGTAGCGCAACCCATCTGGGGTATTATCAGCGATAAATATAACGTGACAAGACTTTTAGTCACTATAAGTTGCTGGACAACATCTGTAATTATACTCACCTACACTTTGACTGATAGGTTTGAGTATTTGGTCATAATCGTCACTCTATTTTCTATAATGCGATCTCCTCTTCATGCAAACGTAGCTGCCTTAGCACTACACCACTTAGAACTCAAAGGTGTACGAGAGGAGTATGGTAAATTTCGCTTATGGGGTTCAATAGGCTTTATAATTGCTACGATTATTTCGGGTGGTCTATTCTTTGAAGATAATCTTACAACAGCAATTTATGTCTTTTCAGGATGTTTGATTATATTGGGGTTTATTTCCCTCAAATTGCCCGATAGAAGTGTATCTTCTAATGTACAATGGCGCGATAGTATTGCGTTAATTACCGATAGTCAAGTATTACGAGTGTTCTTGTTAGGGATCATATGTGTTGGGATTACATTGGGTATTGCCGACCAATACCTAGTTGTGTATCTAGATGAAATAAATGCGTCAGCCTGGATTGTCGGTTTCACTGTAGCAGTGACGGCTTTCCCTGAAATACCAATAATGAGTTATGCTGAGACATTTATACGTAAATGGGGATTACGTATAACCTACGTGATCGGCATCTCTGCATTACCAATACGATGGTTTTTCAATATCTTAGTTACTGACCCAAACATAGCATTGCCCATCCAGGTATTACATGGCATAGCCATGAGTGCACTTCTTGCTGTTGGTACCATATTTGTGGATAATATTTTACCTAAAAGGTTACGAGCATCAGGACAGGCACTTTATCTATCTAGTTTGTATGGATTGGGTCCTTCTATTGGACTATTCTTAGGTGGATTCCTCATGAGTTATGGAAGCACAAGACCTCTATGGGCCTTATGTTTAGCTTCAGGCATTATTGGTTGCTATATTATAAACTCAGCTATGAAACTGGTAAATAGACAAACACTTGAAGAGTGAGCGATCTACGCGTCTATACGCCTATACGCATATATTCAGTATACAATCAAGCAATTACTGGTATATACCGGGCTTAAGTTCAGCAATATACGGAAGAGTACGGTATTGATCATCATAGTCCAATCCATAGCCAACTACCCACACATCAGGAATAACAAAGCCTAGATAATCAACTCCAAGTCCAGAGCCATTGATATCAACCCCTTCCTTAGCAACCATCACGCAGCTCTTAACAGATGCTGGGTTACGTTCACGCAGAAGATTTGACATATATGCAAGTGTCATACCACTATCTACAATATCTTCAACAATTAGAACATGCCTACCTTCAATAGATTGTCGAAGATCTGAAATCATACGTACCTCACCACTAGACGTACTTTTTTGGTAACTTGCTAAAGCAATAAAATCGACAGAGTGTTTAACGGTAAGATTTCGAGCCAAATCCGCAGTAAAAATAAAAGCTCCTCTTAGAATACTTACTAAAAGCAATGAATCTGCGTCAGCATAATCTTGACTAATCTCATTAGCCAGCTCAGATATACGCCCAGAAATTTCTTCTTTAGAAACAAGCACCTTCTCTATATCATTCGTAACACTCATTATATCCACCTATATCTCCGAAAATATTTGCATCAGCCATAATACTAGGCTGACTTACATATCTATTATCTCACTGAATTCAAAGCCTATTACACTCAAAACTAGAGTTTTATGTACTTAGTGACTAATTCTTCGTTGCCAGCCGAATACATGTTGCCATCCATGTCAACCCAGATACCATGTGCATTAAAGGGAGTACGAATCCGTGTAATCACATTACCGTCAAGATCGAGCATGGTCATTCCAGGTACCTGATCGGTGACAAATACAACATTTTCACTGTCAATAAAAATATCCATGGGGTGAAAAAATCCAGTCCATTTTGTTATATACACTCCATTTGTGTCGAAGATTTGCACACGATTATTTTCACGATCACAAACATACACGCGATCATCTGCTACCCATATTCCATGTGGAGTGATAAATTGCCCTGGATCACTACCCCATGCTCCCCATGTTTTAATGTGCACACCTTTCGAAGAAAAATGATGGATACAAGAATTCGCATAGCCATCCGCTACAAAAATATCGCCATCGCTTGAGACAGCGATATCAGCAGGATGATTGAATGGTTTTTGAAGAGCAGGTTTGTCTCTACGGCCTATCTTCAATAGGATGTTACCTTGCAGATCATACTTCACAACCTGATGGGCATCTCTATCACAAACAAAAACCTCATCATTAGAGGTTATGAATAATCCATGAGCGTCCATTAGTTGATCGTTTCCCCAAGAGTCTAAGAACTGACCTTCACGTCCAAACATCAATATCGGTGGGTCTTGGCGCTGATAAACATAGACATTACCTGACGAATCAGTAGCTACATGCGACGTGTTTCCCCAAAATAATCCAGAGGAAAGTAGTCCAAAAGGATGTTCAACCTTATAGACATACTTACCTGTTCCTACAATAAAATTATGCAATATGACCTTTATACTTTTCAATAGTAACTACTGTAATTTTATTACCGCTATCATTGTATCAGACCCCTTCTATTTCAAATTCTATTTCAGATATGTTATTGTATTTGAGTACTTTAGGATTGTGATCTACGTCAAGATCTTTTGACAGAAATCCTTGTCCGGTCTGATAATTCACTAGCTGGGTTGGGTTAGGATTCGAGTTAAGAATCAGAAATGTCGCACCAACATCATTTAGAATATATCTGTCAAGCGAATGCCAAGTGCCCCGCCAAAAAGAGAATCCTACAGAAGGGTCTATGAGGAAAGCACGCACATCTTCTGGTGACGGAATATCATATAGGTTATCTGGATCAGTTGGGGCAGCAACACATACTACAGATGTTCCGCCGCTCAATTGAACAAAACTCTGTGTAACCCCAAAATGTCGTTCAAGTTGGTAAAATCTCAGACTACTTTTCGGCTGCCAAATCACCTCCACTGTAGACTTACCATCGTGGTCATATATAGTTGGAGAAATGATGCGATGGTCAGAAGATTGTTTAGTAGCATACCAAAGTTCACCAAAAGGCTGAAAACTTTCATCCTCCATAGGTTCAACTGCAAGTACATAAGTTTTGGTCATAAAATGTTATTTTCCTTCTCTCAAATAATTGTTCCCTTCAATTTGTAGCTTCCATTATTTTGTAAATACCACCCGCATAATCAACAACATAAACCTCACCCACTTCATCCTCACCAAAAGAACTAATTTGAAGATCACTCTCGATGAGCAATGACTCACTCCACCCCCCAGCAACTGTCTTAGATAATTCCCAAATTGAACCCGAGCAGAAATCTCCGTACAAGTAAGATCCTTTCATATGAAGTAGCGCTTCTCCTCGATACACATACCCACCTGTCACCGAGCATGCACCATTAGAGTGATGATAATCTACTATTGGTGCCGAATAGAGTTCAGACTCACACCCCAGACGATAACAGTTACTACCTTCCATATTACTCCAGCCATAATTTTCGCCACCCAGGCTATCAGCTGATTGAAAGTTAATTTCCTCCCAATCATTCTGTCCAACATCAGCTATATAAAGATCGCCAGTGATTCGATCAAAACTGAAACGCCAAGGATTACGTAAACCATATACCCATATCTCAGATCTTGCCCCCTCATTGGCAAAAAACGGATTGTCTGATGGAACAGTATAACCGACAGAACTTTCAATACTCACTCTAAGAATTGAGCCCAACATAGTCGCCAAATTTTGTCCGTTTTGTTGAGGATCACCTGCTAGACCACCATCTCCTAAGCCGATATAGAGATTACCATCCGGACCGAAAGCAATCTGTCCACCATTATGGTTGCGATATGGCTGAGATTGTGTTAACACCTCGATCCCACTTTGGTAATCTGCACGATTAGCATCACCTGAAACTAAAAATTTCATGACTACAGTGTCCCCATTGTTGTCAGAGTAATGAACAAAAAATTGTCCGTTATCAGAATAGTTGGGATCGAACGCTAATCCTAACAATCCTTGTTCTGAGGAACTCCGAGTTATCCTATCCTTCAGATCTAAAAATGGGGTGTCCAACACTTTACCACCACTTACTATATAGATAGCACCGTTTTGCTCAACAACAAACAGTCTAGCAGTACCATCGCCAGAGTGTGTAACATAGATTGGCCTCTGAAATCCATCGACTACTAATTCCAGTGAATAATTCAGCACCGGTGACTTTATAGGTGTACTGGTTATAGCCAAGCTAGTAGGAATTCCGACACTATCATTATCTGCTGCGTCCAAGTTTGTGACAGTCGCACAAGCATTAAACAAGCCCAACGAAATAGATAAGAACACTAATTTTCTAATTTCAATCAAAATATGCATCCCATAAATATAAACCACATTTGTTAACCGCCATAACACTCGCAAGAACGCAAACTAAGTGATAACTTCACGTATTAATTTCTTTCTTCTCATTGAGTCTAGAAGCATCAAAAATCGCAAAAGGAAGGTAACACATTGTTGCTATTAACAGAGCAACCACTGGTAACCAAAAAATATATCCTGGCCAAACATCAAGAAAATCAGCCAGTGTGGGTACAACGGGTGCTTGCATCAAAAGCATGTAGTTCCCACCTGTAACTACATTGATAGGATAAACAACAAGAGCATAGAGAATTGTTACCAGAACTGTCTTACGCAACGAACTCCAGGTAGGTCGTACTTTCTCAACAATTAGCATCCACAACACTGCTAGTATAACCATACTGTGGCTAGCAAAATACCAAAAATAATGAAAGTGTGGAAAGTTATACCCTCGCAAATCAGGCGTTAATATAGCCTGTACAGATCCAGCAATAGCCCAAAAGTAAAGTACCTCAAAAATACTGTATTTACGCTTAAGCAACATAAATATACTTAGTATCGCTCCAACACTACATAGGTGCAAAGGTAAGGCATGATTGATATGCCAGACTCCTACTATTAAGGCCCAGACATGCCAAGATACTTCTATTAATATTAGGGAACTAGCGAGTCCAAGTCTCAATCTATTAACTTTTTCCAGATCATTGCAATATTTTGCGTAACACAAAACGAATATCAATGTGAAGGTTATAGTCAATAAAGTATATATATGATACTCAGACAGTATATAAAAATCACTTTCCGACCCGTTAGGTGAAAAAAATACTTTCAAAGGTACCTCACCGAAATTTGTATATACATATAATTCAGTTTACATCCGATGCAATTATACGTTGATGTCGTTAGATATATGCAAGAGAACTAATATTTGTCGTTATATACCGTCTAAAGGTATACTCGCCACTATTGACAAGAGCGTGAAGCCTGATAAAATGATGCCATCATGAATAACTCGCTGATTATGCGTCGCGCTCGTAGCACCTACATGACCAAGCGTCTGGCGCGCAGCGTTAACTAGTAACGCAAGTAGTATAGATATATATAAACCGCCAGATCAAATCTGGCGGTTTTTTGTTTTTAGGAGAACATTGTGATTAAAGCAGGTATTTACGGAGCAACTGGATATGCTGGAGCAGAACTGATCAAAATTCTATCGAGTCATTCTGAAGTGGAAGTTTTATTTGCTGCTTCAAAGACATATGCTGGTATGGATCTAAACAGCATACATCCAGATGCACCAAACATTTTGTTACAAGACACTGAGAAGGCAGACTTACACCAAGCTGATATAGTATTTCTATGTTTGCCTAGCTCAAAAGGTATGTCAATAGTAGTCGATGCACTACAAGCAGGAGTAAAAGTAATCGACCTCAGTGCAGATTTTCGACTTAATGATGCCATTGAGTTCAAAAATTGGTATGGTACCAGTCACGTAGCTCCAGATCTGCTTTCAGAGGCTGTCTATGGACTGAGTGAAGCTAATAGATCAAAATTGGTGGGCGCCAAACTCATAGCTAATCCCGGATGCTATCCAACCAGTGTTCTGCTACCCATATGGCCACTTATTATCAACAGCATCCTCGATAACAGCCGCCCAATAATAGTTGATTCAAAATCAGGTGTATCAGGTGCAGGCAGATCCCCTAAACAGCACCTACACTTTGTTGAGGTATCCGGAAATTTCCAGCCGTACAAAATAGGTAGAGTTCACCGTCATGTGCCGGAAATGGAACAACAATTATCAAATTGGGGTTCCAGCATACCGGAACTGATTTTTACACCACACTTATTGCCTGTTCCGCGCGGAATACTATCTACAATCTACTTGCCGATCAAACCAGGACATAAAGAAGACGATATTCGCGCAATATTTAGTAAAACATTTTCTGATGAGCCTTTTATCAAATTGCTTCCTTCGGGGCAGAATGCCAGTCTGGCTCATGTATTGCACAGTAATATTTGTGTGTTTGGAGTGAACTTAACTCGTGATACTCTAATTATTACTTCTGCTATTGACAATCTTGTCAAAGGAGCTGCTGGTCAAGCTGTCCAGAACATGAACATTATGTATGGATTCACTGAAACTTGCGGTCTAAAATAATGGAATCTGCAAAATGAAAATATTAAAAATCGGTGGAGACCAAATTGCAGATAATGCTTTTCTGAAGCTACTGGCATCAACCATAGCAACTGATGATGCTCCTACTGCTATTGTGCATGGTGGCGGTAATGAAATTGCGGAGCTACAAAAACGTCTAGAGATAAAAGTAGTCCATTTCGAGGGTCTCAGGGTGACGGACCAGGCATCACTTGAAGTAGCGGAAATGATTCTGTCAGGCACAATCAACAAAAAGGTGGTTTCTGGACTTATAGCTGCCGGAATTGACGCAATAGGTATAAGTGGGATAGACCGAGGCTTATTTCGGTGTACAAAGAAATCTCATCCTAGTGTTGATTTAGGTCTGGTTGGAGAGATACACGACGTGAGACCAGAAGTTGTATACGACTTGGTCCACAATAATATTACGCCTGTCATTTCTCCTATATCATTAGGTGCTGACGGCAAACATTATAACGTTAATGCAGACGAAGCAGCTGCTGCTTTAGCTGTTGCAGTTAAAGCTACCAAATTATTCTTCGTGTCAAATGTGCCCGGGATAATACAAGACAACAATGTTATTACTACGCTAGACCCCGCAACGGCTATTGAACTTATTGAACAAAAAGTCATCAAGTCAGGCATGGTTCCCAAGATCCTATCGGCCATTCAGGCAGTCAAAGAAGGTGTGGATCAAGTTAGAATAGTTGACGGTAAAGGACTATCGAAAGACACTGGCACCACCATAATATCTAATGGGTCCGGCAACAAATTGCCGAACACTAACAAAGATACTTCCGATGTAGTAACTGCTGAAGCCAAATTCGTAGTCTCAACATATTCTCGGCCATTGCCTGTTTTCACACATGGCAAGGGAGTCTATTTGTTTGATACAGAAGGAAGAAGATATTTAGATTTCACAGCCGGTATAGCTGTAACTGCTTTGGGACATTCCGACAAACAATGGGTAGAAGCAGTCTCTCGCCAAGCCGGTAAACTTACCCACGTAAGCAATTTATATCACACTGAACCACATGTAGAGCTTGCGCAGCAACTCACAGAAAGTTCATTTGCTGATCGAGTGTATTTCTGCAATAGCGGAACCGAAGCCAATGAAGCAGCCTTCAAATTTGCACGAAAATGGGCTCGCGCCAATCATCATACCAACGTAAAGACAAGGATTGTGGCATTTGAAGGGAGTTTTCATGGGAGAACTACGGGGTCATTAGCAGCAACATCCAAGACAAAATACCGATCACCATTCGAACCTCTGATGCCGGGAATAGACTTTGCCACACTTAACGACATAGCATCGGCAGAGAAAACTATTACCAATGAGACATGTGCAGTAATAGTGGAACCGATACAGGGAGAAGGAGGAGTAAACACTGCCTCAAACGACTTCCTGTCTGAACTCAGAAAGATCTGTGACAAAAACAAGGCACTGCTGATATTCGATGAGGTTCAATGTGGATTAGCACGAACTGGCCATCTCTGGGCATATCAAAACAGCGGTATCAGACCTGACATAATGACATTAGCTAAACCACTCGCTGGAGGACTACCAATAGGTGCTACTCTCGTTACTGAAGATGTGGCTCAAACAATCCATCCAGGAGATCATGGTAGTACATTTGCAGCTGGGCCATTAGTTTGTAAAGCTGCAAATGTGGTTTTCAATAGAGTTTCACAACCTGATTTTATTGCCAATGTAGCAAGTACTGGCAAATATCTGAAACAAAAATTGCTGCAATTAGAACCGCAGCAACTAGTGGATGTACGTGGATCCGGACTCTTAATTGGAGCTGAATTTTCGTGTGCAATTGATCCACTTATCCAAGCGGCAGCTAAACGCGGCTTGCTCTTAATAAGTGCAGGTGAAAATGTCCTACGCTTGTGCCCCCCACTCATAGTCACTATGGCACAAGTCGATGAAGCAATAGAAATTATTGGCGAATCACTTGGAAGTATGGAAAATAATCAAGTCGGCTAAAATGGATATTAGACCTGCACTAATATCAGATGTGAGAGGTATATTCGAACTAGTAAACCTGCATGCAGAACTCGGAGATGTACTGCCGCGCACACAGACTCAGATTAAAGAATCACTATCCGACTGGATAGTTGGGAGTCTAAATAACGAAATCGTTGCATGTGTATCCTTATTACGCTACAACAAGAATCTTGCGGAAGTGCGATCATTAATAGTTTCTGACCAAATGCAGGGAATGGGATGGGGAGCCACACTTCTAGAAGCTATTATCACAGAGGCTAAATATAGGAAGATACCAAAAATATTTGCTCTGACTCGAGCAGAAGCATTTTTCAAGCGGGCTGGATTTTCACCAAGTGATCGAAGCCATTTTCCCGAGAAAATATGGCGTGATTGCGATCAATGCCCAGTAAAAGATAATTGTGATGAGATAGCAGTGGAACTGCAACTAGAAAAAGCATCTCATCTATACCAAACACCTGAGCAGTCAGACACTTTCGTACTGCACCGAAAACAGGAAAATATGTGAAGGAGTATTATTCCAATGCCTAAGCCTAAGATAGATAAAGTAGTTTTAGCATACTCAGGAGGACTAGATACATCTGTAATTGTCCCCTGGCTGAAAGAAAACTATAACTGTGAAGTCATATGCTTCTGCGCCAACATCGGTCAGGGAGAAGAACTCGACGGACTCACGGACAAAGCAATCAAAAGTGGTGCCAGCAAGTGTATAGTGAAAGATTTACGGACTGAGTTTGCAAGCGACTTCATCTATCCTATGCTCCAATCGGGTGCAATCTACGAACGCCAATACCTTATGGGAACTTCAATAGCTAGACCTCTGATAGCGAAATGGCAAGTGCTTATTGCCGAGGAAGAAAATGCCAATGCGGTTGCCCATGGCGCAACCGGTAAAGGTAATGATCAAGTACGATTTGAACTAACATACAAGGCCTTGAATCCCAGCCTATACGTAATTTCACCCTGGCGCGAATGGGATATTCGATCACGAGAAGATGCCATCACCTACGCTGCTAAACACAATGTACCAGTGGAAGCCACCACCAAATCTATCTACAGTCGTGACCGCAATCTCTGGCATGTTTCGCATGAAGGAGGCCCACTAGAAGATCCTGCTACTGCAGCATCAGAAGACATGTTTTTATGGACTGTGTCACCAATAGATGCGCCCGATATTCCAGAAATAGTTGAAGTATCATTTATATCAGGTGCACCAACAGCTGTGAATGGTATCAACCTTGCGCCTGACGCATTAATCGAAACACTGAATGCAATGGGCGCTAAACACGGTATAGGGCGCATTGACATGGTTGAAAACAGACTAGTTGGAATGAAATCTCGCGGGGTGTATGAAACTCCAGGCGGAACCATTCTTTACGCAGCACATCGCGAATTGGAATCACTATGCCTTGACCGAGATACATCCCATTTCAAAGAACAAGTCGCTCATAAATATGCAGAAATGGTCTATTTTGGACAGTGGTATCACAATCTACGCGAATCACTCCAGAAGTTCATCGAGGCTACCCAGAACCCAGTCACAGGATGGGTCAAGCTAAGTCTATATAAGGGAAGTATTACGCCAGTGGGAAGGGCAAGCATTAACAGTCTTTACCGAGAGGATTTTGCCACATTCGGTCAGGAAGATGTATATGATCAAAAAGATGCGTTGGGATTTATAAATTTGTTTGGATTACCTATGAAAGTGAAAGCTATGATAGACAACAGCAGAGGTAAAGAACACGAGCTGTCAGCGCCAGATTATACGAAATTTAAACGGGATTGAACTACAGATGACCATAAAGTTGAATGCTGATGGCACAGTCACAAATCCTCAGGGATTCCAAGTTGGTACCGCGACCTGCGGAATAAAAGCTTCAGGAAATCCGGACTTAATGCTGCTCCACTCAACAGAAAATTGCGCTGTAGCTGGTATGTTCACAACCAACCAAGTAGTTGGCGCTCCCGTCACGCTTAACCGCGAGACACTAAAATCCAACACTACAAACATGCGAGCTATAGTAGCTAATTCAGGCATAGCAAATGCTTGTACCGGCACCCAGGGATTAAATAATGCTATAGAAATGCAAAACATAGCCAGCAAATCATTGCAATGTAATCTAAACCAAGTATTGGTGCTTTCCACAGGAGTAATAGGGATCCAATTACCTATGAAAAAGATTGGTAAAGGCATTCGAACTGCATCTTCAAATCTGTCTCACAATAGTGGTTACAATGGAGCAGAAGCAATTATGACCACAGATACAAATCCTAAGCACTGTGCAGTAGACATCAAACTTCCCACTGGTACAGTTACCATAGGAGGTATTGCAAAAGGTGCCGGAATTGTGCATCCTCGATATCCCACGTA
>PVBE011039769.1_pt1 | contig 30315 bp, 20 predicted proteins | sample 1631181 | NCBI WGS metagenome assembly PVBE01 (sample SAMN08397723, study PRJNA350692) | Marine metagenome, whole genome shotgun sequencing project. | isolation source: water | place: Pacific Ocean | collected 2012-04
ATGCGCCCTATCTCATCTTTGCCCACAAGAGGTCTATCAGGCGTATTCGGAACGGTTTGGACTGGGAGAATTGATCCCGGTCTCGGAAGGAGAGTTGGCTCCTTTGGTTCGAGAGGCGGAGGAAAGGACATGATACCAAGTGGCGCCCGATTTTGTGCGGTCTTGGGGGTTCGTCCTGGCGATGAGTCTGCGCGGGGGCTATATCGTCCCGCTCTTTGGCTCCGAGGAGACGTCGCCCGACCGCCTCTTCTTCATGGGAGGCGTCGACTCCCTTCGAAGCTACGCGTTTGACACCCTGATGCCCCAGGACATCGCGAACACGTTGGAGGACGTCGCGGTCGACGTTCGCGAAGAGACTCTCGCCAAGGTCAAAGTCCGCGGTGGCAACGTCTTCATCAACCCACGCCTCGAGTTGCGGATCCCAATCACCGCCATCTTCCAAACCGGCATCTTCCTCGACTCCGGTAACCTCTGGTTTGACCGCGCGGACGTCGATCCGACGCAGCTTCGCTACGGTCTGGGCGCCGGAGTACGTATCGCAACGCCCATCGGTCCGCTGGCATTCGACTACGGCTTCAATTTGTTTCCCCGTTGGTGGGAAAAAGAAGACGGCCCGGGCGCCTTTCACTTCAGTATTGGGTTGTTCTAAGCTCTGCTCCGGCTCCCTCGATGTTCGCGGCCCAAGACACACCGACCAGTCAGATCCCGTTTACGTTGGGCGGGCAGCTACGACGGCATTCCGTTCGCTTTGGCGCGGGGTTTCTTTGTTTGGCTGTCTATTGGGCCGCGCAATACAAGTTCAACGTGTGGCTTGAGGAGGGGATCGACGCGGCCAAGGTCGGCGATTCCGACGCGACGATGCGCATTGGCGCGTATTTGATCTCTCTCGCTATCGGCGCGTTCTTCGTCCGAGTCCTATCGCGGCTCGCCATCTTTAACGGCGGGCGTATCGCGGAATACGAACTCAGGAAGGTGCTGCAGTGGCGCCTCCAGCAGTTGGGACCGTCCTTCTACCGACACATGACGACGGGCGAAGTGATGGCCCGCATGACGAGCGACCTTCTGCAGGTTCGTTTGCTGCTTGGGTTCGCCGTCCTTTTTGCGGTCAATGCCGTGTTCGCGCTCGCCGCGTCGCTCACGTTCATGCTTACCCGATCCGTGCCGCTCACGCTGGCGTCGCTCGCTTCGGTTCCATTCTTGATGGTCGTGACGCGTAGCTTCTCCGGGAAGATCTTCTTGCGCCAGCGAGAGAACCAGGAGGCTATCGGGCATCTCAGTTCGGCGGTGCAATCGAGTATTGCGGGCGTGCGCGTCGTGCGTTCCTTCGGTCTCGAACAAGAAGAGATCGGTCGATTCGAACGATCGAATCAGGGATACCTGGTCAAGTCTCTCCGGCTAGCGCGCCTCCGCGGCCTCTTTGGGCCGATCATGGCGGCGGTGAGCTCGATCGGGGTCGTTGTCCTATTTTGGTACGGTGGGTCGCTCTTGCTCGACGACAAGATCGTCGAGGGCACGTACATCGCGTTCTTGAACGCGTTGAGCCAACTCGTATGGCCGCTCATTTCCATGGGCTTTCTCGTCTCCATGATCCAGCGCGGTCGCGCAGGTTACGAACGCCTCAAGGAGATCTACGATGCCGTCCCTGAGGTTGAGGACGGCCCGTTGCCAACGCCGGTCAACGCCAAAGGGCGGCTCGACGTCCGAGGGCTCAGCTTCTCGTTCGATGATGAGCCGGCACTTTCCGACGTATCACTTACGTTGCCCGAGTCCGGCTCGCTCGCCATCGTCGGGCGCACGGGTAGCGGAAAGAGCACGCTCGGAAGATTGCTTGCTCGTCTCCTGCCCACGCCCGCAAAGTCCGTCTTCATCGATGGTACGGATGTCTGCCAGCTTCCGCTCAGGTTCGTGCGCGATACGGTTTGCTACGCTCAGCAGGATCCCTTCCTCTTCTCGACGACGGTCGGTCGAAATATTGGCTACGTCCTCGACGACCCCGAGTCCCCGGAGGGGTGGAATACGATTCGAGAAGCCAGTCGCGAGGCGCAGGTCCTCGACGAGATCCATGCCCTGCCTCACGGGTTTCATACCGTGGTCGGCGAGCGAGGCGTTCAGCTCTCGGGCGGACAAAAGCAGCGAACCGCGCTAGCGCGCACCTTCGTCGCCGAACCAAAGATTCTGATCCTCGACGACCCTTTGAGTGCGGTGGACGCCAAGACGGAGAAATCGATCCTCCAGGCAATCGACCGCCAACTCGAACGTCGAGGCGTGATGCTGATCACGCATCGAGTCAGCGCGGCATCGCGTTGTGATCGCATCGTTGTGCTCGACGAAGGTCGGGTCGTCGAGGAGGGAACCCACGCCGAGCTGCTTCGGCGGGGTGGCCTCTACGCGACGTTCGCCGAGGAGCAGCGCCTCGAAGGCGAGCTCGACGCGCTATCCGAACCCAGGGTGCAGCTGTGAGCCAGCCCGGTGGTGCGCCGATGCCCGAAGCCAGTGACGGGATTGATCCGACGCCGCGAATGAGCGCAGAAGCCGTGCTCAAGGCCTTTCATGAAGAAGGGGCTCTCGGGAAGGCGTACGACTCGCGGCTGATCGGAAGACTCTGGCCTTACGTACGGCCCTATCGCCTGCTGGCGTTGCTCGCCGTAGTCTGCATTCTCCTGGCGTCGACCGCGGCTCTTTTGACGCCTCTCGTCATGAAATGGGCCATCGATGACGGAGTGCTCCAGCGTGACGGTTCCGTTCTCGTCAAGGCCGGGTTGGCCGTCGTGGGCTTGCTCTTGGTCGAGCAAGTTCTGAATTTCGTTCAGATGTACACGATTCAGATCGTCGGCGCGCGTTCGATGGCGGATCTGCGTCGAAACGTATTCACGTTTCTTCACAGCTTGCGGATACGATTCTTCGACAACCAGCTCATCGGGCGTCTCGTCACGCGCGTGACGAACGACGTCGATGCGATCCTCGAGCTTTTTGCGTCGGGGGCGTTCGGTGCATTTGGCGATCTGCTGCGACTCGTTGCCATCGTCGTGGTGATGTTCACGATGGACTTTCGCCTCGCCTTGATCGCGTTTGCGGCGACGCCGCCGGTGGCGATTCTCGTCTATTTCGTGAGGCGAAAGTCGCGCGACGCGTTCCGCGAAATCCGCGGCAAGACGGCGCGAATGAACGCGACGATAAACGAACAGATCGCGGGCATCGCCGTGGTCCAGGCGTTCTCTCGTGAGGACGCGGCGGCGGTCGAATACGACGAAATCAACGCCGACTATCGCGACGCAAATATTCGTTCCGTCAAGTACGAGTCGGTCCAAGACGCTGCCATCGAGATGATCCGCTACGCGTCGCTCGCGTCGATGATCGTCGCGCTTGGCTTCACGCACCAGACGTTCGGCACGGTTTTCGCGTTTGTCGTCTACCTCCAGATGTTTTTCGCCCCGATCAGCGCGCTTGCGCAGCGCTACACGCTCTTGCAGAGCGCCATGGCCGGCGCAGAACGCGTGTTCACGCTGCTCGACACGGAGGGCGAGGAGGACGCACCCCCGCTCGATCCGGCCGCGATCAAACCCCCCCGTGATCTCACGTTGATCCCGCCGGCTATTCCCCGGAGGTCATCGCTACTGGGTGGCGATCAGGAGTTCTCGTTCGAGGACGTGACGTTCTCCTACAAGCGCGGCTTACCCGTTCTGAACGATCTCAACTTCTCCGCGAAGCCCGGCGAGAAGATCGCCGTCGTGGGCCCGACCGGATCCGGAAAGACGACGTTCGCGTCGCTCTTGATGCGTCTCTACGATATCGACAGCGGCGCGATCCGCGTCGAGGGCGTTGATGTTCGTGCCCTCGACCGCAAAGCGTTGCGCAAGCGATTCGCCGTCGTGCCCCAAGATGTCTTTCTCTTTCCGGGGACGGTCGCAGAGAATGTAGCGGCCGGAGAAGTGCCCGATGCCGAGCGGGTCAGGGAGGTACTTCGCCGCGTGGGCGCGCTAGATCTAGTCGAGCGCAAGGCCGGTGGCATCGACGCGGTCGTCGCGGAGAACGCCTCCAATTTCAGCGCTGGCGAGCGTCAGCTCATCGCTTTTGCCCGCGCGCTCTACCGCGACGCGCCCATTCTCATTCTCGACGAAGCGACGGCGAGCGTCGACAGCGACACCGAGGCCCGGCTCCAGCGCGCTATCGAAGAGTTACTCGTCGGTCGTACGGCGGTGATTATAGCCCACCGTCTGAGCACTATCCGTGCTGCTGATCGCATCGTGGTCTTCCAGAAGGGGCGGATTGCAGAGCAGGGCACTCACGACGAGCTGCTGGCGCGAGACGGACTCTACGCGCGGCTCTACAAGCTGCACTTTGCTCGCGCCGACGGCTGATGGTGCCAGCGTGACGGGGATCTAGCCGCCCGCGTGGCGCCCTGCTAGATGGGGCGTATGCGTTCGGGCGCCTGGATTGTCGGCTCTGTCCTCTTGCTGACGGGCTGTTTTCACTTCCATGTCGATGGCACTCCTATTCAGATCCGCCCCACTGTCGGGGAGGACGACGGGCCTGTCGTGAGCGAGGATAGGACCTTCTACATGAGCTCACGTTGGGGCGGAAAGCTGCTGCACTTTCCGGGCGGCCGTCGCTATGTGTTTTACCACGGTCTCAAAGCCGCTCCTGAGGTGATCTCTTCATACCTTGCGTTCCACCAGAACACCTTTCAGAGCGACGGCAGCGCGAGCGAAAGCGCCGGCAACCAGGCCCTCATCGAATGCGTGACTGATAAGTACATCGTGCTTTCGAACGACACCTGCGCGGAGTTTTGGGTGCGCATCACGGCTCAGCTCGGGCCCGCGAGCGGAGAAGTGCCGGCCGATTGGTCTACGGGCGCCGACTGCCAAGCGCGCTGGGAAGATCTTCCACAAGAGTAGGGTCTCGCTATGTCGCCCAAGAGTGCATCTAGTGACTCGGTCACACCGTCCGATTCCGATCCCATCGGTAAGGTCTGGCTGATCGGCGCCGGTCCCGGTGATCCGGGGCTGATCACGGTAAAGGGACGCCGCGTGCTCGCCGAGGCCGACGTTGTGCTCTATGACGCTCTATCGCACCCCGCGTTGCTCGCTGAGTGCCGCAGCGACGCCGAATTGCGAGACGTGGGCAAGCGCGCAGGTACGAGAAGCCCCCCTCAGACGTTCATCAGCGAGCAGCTCATCGAGCTCGCTCGGACGGGCAAGCGCGTCGCCCGCCTGAAGGGCGGCGATCCCTTCCTCTTCGCGCGCGGGGCGGAGGAAGCGGAGGCCCTCGCATCCGCCGGCATCCCCTTCGAGATCGTTCCGGGGATTTCCTCCCCCGTAGCCACTAGCGCCTACGCGGGGATCTCGATGACCCATCGGGACGTATCGTCCAGCGTGACGTTCATCACGGGTAGCGACCGTGCGGGCAAACCGTGGTCCCCGGCGGCGTGGCAGAAGCTCGCGACTGCGACGGATACGCTTTGCATTGTGATGGGCATGCGCAGGCTCGGAGCCATTGCCGAGGCGTTGGTGCAAGGAGGGCGCAAGCCGGAAACGCCGGTCGCTGTCGTGCAGTGGGGATCGTGGGCGCAGCAGCGCGTGCTGGTCGCCACGCTGGCGACGATCGAGGACGAGGTGCGAGCCGCCGAGCTGACGAACCCGGCCGTGATCATCGTTGGGGAAGTCGTGAAGCTTCGCGAGCAGCTTCGGTGGTTCGACAAGCTTCCCCTCTTTGGAAAGCGGCTGCTGGTGCCGCGCGCCGTCCATCAAGCGCAAGCCACTGCTGATGCGATCCGCGAACGTGGCGCCGAGCCGGTGCTCTTCCCCGTGATCGAGATGGTTCCGCCGCCCGAACCGAAGCGAGTCACCGCCGCCATCGATTTGCTCATCGATGGTGCCTACGAATGGGTACTCTTTACGAGCGCGAACGGCGTCGAGCGCTTTTTTGACACGCTTACGGGGCGGGACTTGGACGCCCGCGCGTTTGGCCGAGCGCGGGTCGGCGTGATCGGTCCGAAAACGGCCGAGGCCTTGTCGGCCCACGGCATCCGTCCCGATCTCTGCGCTGAGGATTTCATCGGCGAGGGGCTCGCCAAAGCCGTGCTCGACGATGCGGCTTCCGGTAACGGAGTCAGGCGAGTGCTGATCCCGCGAGCCCTCGAAGCCCGAGACGCGCTGCCGCGGGCGTTGGAGGAGGCCGGCGCTAGCGTCGACGTCGTGCCGGTCTACGAGACCAGGCCGGTCGGCGAAGCGCGTCGCCAGGAACTCGTCCACTTGCTCGAGGAGAAGGAGATCGACGCGCTCTTGTTCACGTCGAGCTCCACGGTCGATGCGTTCGTGGCCTTGCTCGCCGACCGCGCCGACCGCGCCGGCTCGCTGCTCACTGGCGTTGACGTGGCCTGCATTGGGCCTGTGACACGCGCAACCGCCGAGCGGCATGGGCTCGAGATCGCGGTGCACGCCAAGCGCTACACCGTCGACGGACTACTCGACGCCTTGGCCGATCATTACGCTGCTGCCGGCGATAGCGAGTAGCGGGATCACTCCGCGTCGGGGGCGTTTGGCCCCGCCATGCCTGGGCCCGAGACGGCTCCACCCGCCCCCGTTTCGTCATCGGTCTCGCCCGCTGGCGGCAGCGTGATTCGCGTCATCGTGAACTTATTGTTTTCGGTCTTGGGCACGAGGACTTCGACCTCATAGTCGTCGCCGAGTTCGCGCTTGAGCACCCTGATCCGACCGTGTTCCGTCGCAAGGAAGAACGTTTCGAGTCCGGCCTTGCGCTGCTTGGCTATCCAATCTTTGAAGGGCTCCCCTGACTTCTTGAAGCTCACGAGGCGATTACCCGTATAGAAATTCTCGCCTTTCCAATTCAGCTGGTAGGCCACGAGTGGTTCGTCCGGGCCGGAGCGATTGGCATAGTAGGCGAGAGCCGTGTTGCGCTGGCCCCAATGGGTCGCGGTCCGCACAATGTAGACGTCCGCCGTCCAAGCGATCCACGCGACGGCTGTGACACCGAGCAAGACCGTCGCGTGTGTTCGCAAGCGACGTGAAACCACGAGCAGGCAAGCGGTGGCCGCCAAGAGCGTAAACGCGATGAACACGCTGTTGAAGTCGAGCGCGTCAGGCCACGGTCGTCTGTAGTTGTATGTGAACAACTGGATCAGACGCCCCTGACCCGCCACATCGCCTTCTCGGCTAGTGAACATATCCCGGCCAGCGAGGGCGACGATCGCTGCCGATGCAAAGCCGACCCACGCCAGCATCATCGATTCGTATCGCAGGGCAAAGGGCGTGTGGAAATCCAGAAGCTGTCGTTCTGGTCGATAGGCGACTGCCCCGCCAATCCAGAGCACAAGCCCGAGAATGAGTGTGAGGGTCGGCCCCGCTAGGCCTGACGTGCCAGAGATTGCGCCAGACAGCGCGCCATCAAAAGTACCCCCAAAAATCCCCACCAATCCCACAAGCATGGCCAAGGCAGCCACAGCGCAGGTCAGCAAGTAGGGCGCCATCGATCCGGGCGCGACGACACGCCGCCGAGGTAACGCTCGGTCCAGAACCACACCCGCAAGCAATGCCGCCGGCGGCACGGCCGGGAGGATGTAGTGATGATACTTTGTCAGCGTGATGCTAAAGAGCCCAAACGCTGCGATAAACCACAGGGCCAAAAAGACGGAACTCTGCGCCTTGCCGTCGCTGCTCGAGTCGCCCGTGCGTAGCCACCACAAGAGCCCCGCGGCACAAAATCCGGTCCACGGAAAGAGTCCGTAGCCGAGCTGCCACACGTAATAGGTTAGCGACAGATCGATACCCGGATTCACATGGTGCACTTGCTCGAATGCGCGCTTGTACATGTCGTGCACAAGCAGTCGCATCGGGAACGCCTCCCCATGCCGGAGGACCATCTGGACAAACCACGGCAACACCACGCACGCGACCACCAAGACGAGCGCCACAAGCTGCATGCGCTCGATGTCCCGCCAGCGACGCTGCACGCCGACAAACGCGAAGGCCACGAAGAGCGGAAGCACCAGGCCCGGGGCCCCCTTCCCCAACGTTGCAACAGCCGTGAAGAACCACGCGGCCACAAAAAGCAGCTTCTGCAGATTCGTTTCGCGGCGGTACATCCAGATGAGCCCAAGGAGCGCGAGGCCCCAGATGAGGGCCATTGCGCTCGGCGGTACACTGCCGATCGCCGGGCTATGAGTGACGCACGCCTGATTGCCCGGCAGTGCGAGCTCGCAGTTGCCCAGACCTGAGCCCGCCAAGAAAGTGTCCCCGTGCGAGAAGAACCCGATCGGCGGAGAATTCAGGTCCAACGTGACGTTTCGTGACGCGAGGTAGAGAATCTGCGGCAACGAAACGCAGGCAATGGCCCCGAGGATCAGTGCGGCAGCGGAGGGCTGGAATCCGAATCGTCCGAGCGTGAGCGTTCTCGGTCGCAGCACGCGCTCCGGGTCGGTTCTGAACGCGGTGAGCAGGCATGCCATCGCCACGCATAGGGGCGCGACGTAAGGCATGTCCGTGATCGATTGACGGGAGATCAGCGCCCAGAAAGGTGTGGTGAGCAGCACCAATCCACCTAGAAACCCTACGCGTCGGCCGAAGGCCGCTGCTGCCGCTTTGTAGAGGGCGTACGAAGCGACCGTGCTGAGCAGGAATACGGGGATACGAGCTGCCCATTCTGGCCCGGGCAGGCGTCCCTCGAGCGCCCCGGCGAGAACTTGTTCCGGCCCGTAGGAGCCCCCCAGTGCAGAGAAACTCAGCGCCTGGATCCAGAAGTCGAGGATGGGCTTAGAAAAGAAGAAACCGTCTTCTGCCCACCAGAGGGAGATCCAATCGTCACGGGCGAGGATCTCCCGGGCCACTTCGCCGTAATGGGATTCCCAAGGATCGAAGAACCCAAAAGCTCCGAGTTTAGGCAGGTAGAGACAGGCGCCCAGCACAACAAGCCAGAAGCCGTGGCGCTTCAGCAGAGCGCGGCCGTCGCTCCACGCCCCGAGGCTACGACCCAGGCGGAAGACTGCGATCACGAGAGCGACGAATGCTGCAGTAACGAGCACACCCGGCAGCGTGCGTGGCCAAGGCAGGGCGCCGTGCACGGCGGCCCGCAGCGCTAACCAGAGCAGGACGCCGAAGACGAGCACGCCCGCGGAATACGCGAAAACCGGCACGAGCGAGCGCCCCCCGGATCCTTGTGTTCCGCGCCCTGGCAGTGCCTGCGCGTCCGAGCTCGGATCCAACGTCCCCGCTGCCAGAAGTAGCCCAAGCACCGCCAGGCCGATGAAGAGGCCACCCAGCGGCACCCCCAGCGCAAATTGACGGTTCGACGCCATCAGCGCGAACGCGGCGCCGCTCCCGATGGCGCCGAGCAGGCTTCCCGCGACGATTCGGTAGACGCGACCCGCCGAGCCGCTCGAGCCGTCTGAGCCGCGGCCGTCGGGGCCGCCGGGGCCGTTCGCACCCTCGGTGCTGTCCGTGACGGAGTCGTGGTGGGCAGCCGGGGGGGAGGTCATCGGGTTTGCGTGGGGTGTGGGCAACCCCGTTCGTACCTTACTCCAATCGTTGACACGTTGACCGCAGATGGAGAGAGTCACGGTATGGCGACTCGCATGGTGTGTTGGTCACGGCTCTGGGCATCGTCACGGGCGCTCGCCTCAGCTGCCTCCTCAGCTACCTCAGCTGCCTCAGTCGCAGCCATAGCGCTGGCGGGCTGCGGGGCAGCAGGGTCGGCGGCTGAGGCTCGGTCGCCCGCCTCGGAGGCGCCAGTGACAGCGACAGCGGCTGAGTCCTCAACTGAGCCTTCGGCCAGCTCGGGGCAAGGCGAAGGCCCAGACATAAGGCAGAGGGGCACGGCGGCTGAGCGCTTGGCGCTGAGGCTTGGCACCTTGCCTTTGACCGGTGGGGTTCTCGAGGGATTGCCGTCGAGCGTCGTCGCAGCGTTGAAGGCGGCGGCGACCCAGTTGCCTGCAGGCGCCCGCGAGCAGCTTCGGCTCGACCCCGAGCAGGCCCGGCAGAGACCGATGTTGCACCTGGCTCAGGGCGGGCGTGAACCGGCCGCTTGGTGTCGGCTGGCGACGGATCCCCGTTTGGCGTACGGCTGGTTTCAGCTGGCGCAGGAAGCGCCGGAGACCGACATACCGCTCGCAACGCGAGTTCAGGGTGCGGCTCGAGTCATGGATCGTGCGGCTGCGTATTGCCTGCGCGACTTTGCGCTCGTGCTGAAGGCGCGGGGGCTGCTGGCTCCTGAACGTTTCGATGTGCTCGCTCAGGTTGCCCAGCTGCACGGGCCCGCGGAAATCGTCGCGTTGGTTTTTGAACTCTCGGTCGAGACGCAGCCGACGGCCGACGCTTGGACTCAGCTCGCGCTTTGGCGCGCCCGCCAACTCGACGCGAAAGGCGCGCAGTCGGCACTGGAGACGGCTCGAAGCGAAGCGGAGAAGGCGTCGCACCCGCTGCCGCCGTGGACTGCGATTGCCATCGACGAGTCCGTGGCCGCCGCCGCCGACTTGAATCGTGAAAGCGCGCCGTCGCTATCGCGGGCGCGGGCGTTGCTTCGACTTGGCCGCGCCAGTGAGGCGCGGTCGGAAGCAGCGAGCGCCGGACTCGTCCCGGGTCGTCACCTCGCGTCGGCCGGGGTTTTGGCCCGCGCAGCCCTCGCCGAGTCGCCGTGTTCGCGTTTTGACGGGGGGGCCTGGTCGTCGCCCTTCTGTCGCGCGTTTTGGCGCGTGGATCCGGCGCTTCGTGCCGCTCTCGAGACGTTGGGCCAGGCCTGGGCGGAGGGGGACGGACGCGATGCAGACGCGGTTGAAACGTACCTCGCCGTGGCACACGTCCTGCGTGAGGCGGTGACGGGATCCGGCGCTGAGTCTCCCGCGGCCGGCGCGGCCGGCACGCGCTCGGCGGCTGTTGCCACCGCGGCCCGCGCTGCGGCCGGGCTTTCGCCGCGCCTTGCCGGGATCGCTTTCTACTCGGCCGTCCGTGAAGCGATCGCACGGCGTCTTCCGTTGGCCAAGGTCGAAGCCATTGGCGCGTCGTTCGGCGCCGTCGAGGATAACGCTCTCGATTCGGGCGAGCCTTTTGTGCAGGCCGGGTGGTTGAATATCGCCGTCGCGTACGGCGCCCGCGACGATGTATCAGAGATCTTGGCGCGCATTCCTCGCGAGCCGCGTCCGGAGTTCGTGGCTCTCGCGGCGGCTCTAGGACTTCGCAACGCAGCGCTTCATCGGCGCGAGGATTATTCGGACGCTGCGGCGCGGGTCGTTGAGAGCATCGCCAGCGCCGACGATCCCGGCCTCGTCTTGATGCTCGCCGAGACGGAGGCGGTAGAGAGTCCTGAAGCGCTTGGGCGGCTGCTGCTCTTGACTCAGCGTCTCGCCGAGCCGGGAAACGGTCCGGCACTTCGCACGCGCGCCGCTCTTGATGCCGCGGCGGCGCTTATGGCAGCGCGACGCTGGGCGGACGTGGAGGCGACGCTGGCGCCTTTTCGGGACGCGGACCCGAAGGCGCGTTTCTTTTGGATGCTTGCTCGCTTTGCGCTGGGAAAGGAGACGCGCGCGTCTCTCAACGCCGCATTGGTGCCGCTAAAGAGCGCCGCAAACCTGCGCTCGGCTGACTGGCGGCGTTGGATAGCGGCCGCGGAGCAAACCAGGGCAGGCCCGAAAGGCGCCGACTCCAGCGTCCCGTCGTCCGTGAGCCAGACGCACCTTGCTGACATGAGTCGCTGGGCGTCGGGGTATAGGGTGACATCGGAGGCTCGGCTCGAGCCGGAGGTTGTTTTCATGTCCCACCTCTGGCCGGTGCCGTAGCGCGCGCGCCGGTTCGTCGCGCTTACTCGAGCTCGGCGACGAGCACCTTCGCCTCTGTCTCAATCACTCGAGCTCGGCGACGAGCACCTTCGCCTCGCTCAACCGCTGCTTGCGTTGTTCGAGGGCGGCCTTTTGCTGGCGGACTTCTTCGACGACCTCGGGCGGCGCTTTGTCGAGGAACTTTGGGTTGTTGAGCCGCTTTTCGACACCGACGAGTTCTTTGTCGGCCTTCTTGAGACCGCGTTCGATACGCTCGGCTTCCTTCGTGGCGTCCACATGACCGCGGAGCCCGACGAGGATCTCCGCGTCGCCAGCCACCGCGATGACGAAGCCTTTCGGGCGCTCATCGCTATGCGCTTCGACGATCGGTGTCCCGTCGCTGCGTACTAGAGTCTCGATGAACCCGATCTCGCGCCGGAGCAACGCCAGAGTCTCTTCCGATTGGCTGCGAAGCACGATGGGTACGCGCGTGCTCGGGGGAAGCTCGTGTTCGCTCCGGACCGTGCGCGCGCTGGAGATGACGCCCATCAGCGTCTTCATTTCGGCCTCGGCGACGGCGTCGATGTTCGCGCTTTCCGTCGCGGGGTAATCGGCGACCGCGATCGATGCTGGTCGCGACGCCGGCCGCGGCACCCGCTGCCAGAGTTCCTCGGTGATGTACGGAATATACGGATGGAAAGCCCTCAGCGTCGTCTCCAACGTATGCGCCAAGACCTGTCGCGTTTCGGCCTTCTCCTCCTCCGTGCCGGTCTGGAAGACGGGCTTCGTCATCTCGAGGTACCAATCGCAGAATTCATCCCACAGAAAGCGGTAAAGCGCGCCGGAACCTTCATCGACGCGGAATGCCTCGATGCCCGCGTTGCTGCCTTGAATCGCTTGCTCGAGGCGAGACAGAACCCATCGGTTGATGAGCGACGTGGCCTGGGGTTGCGCGCCGTCGAGTACGACGCCTTCCACGTGGCCGAGCGCGAAACGCACGGCGTTGTACATCTTGTTGCAGAAGTTCCGATAACCCTCGATGCGCTTCGGGCTCAGCGCGATTCGTTTTGCCTGGGGCGAGTAGCTGCAGAGCGTCATCCGGAGCGCGTCCGCGCCATACGCTTCGAATCCCGAGCCCATTTGTGCCGTCGACGGGTACGCTTTGCGGAATGTCTTGAGCGCTTCTTTATGCGGGGCGCCCGGCAGAGCCTTCTCGACCACGTCGTCGAACGTGGCGCCGTGAATGAGGTCGAGGGGATCGATGGTATTGCCCTTCACCTTGCTCATCTTCGCGCCGGTTTCGTCCACGACGAGGCCGTGAAGGAGCACGCGCTTGAAGGGCACATCCCCCATGAAATGCATGCCCATCATGACCATGCGAGCGATCCAGAAGAAGAGAATATCGTACCCGGTTTCCATATCGGAATTCGGATAGAAGCGCTTCAGAGCTGTCGTTTGATCGGGCCAGCCTAGCGTAGAGAAGGGCCAAAGCGAACTGGAAAACCACGTGTCTAGAACGTCCTCGTCCTGCTTGACGGCTCCGCCACATTTCTCGCATGCCGTGACCGGATCACGGGAGACCGTGATGTGCTCGCAGGAATCGGACTGACAGAAAAAAGCGGGAATGGAGTGGCCCCACCAAAGCTGTCGGCTCACGCACCAATCTTGGATGTTGGTGAGCCAGTGGTCGTAGGTCTTGATCCACTCCGCGGGCAGGATCTCGATTCTTCCGTCTCGCACCGCTTCCAGCGCTGGGGCAGCAAGTGGCGCCATCTTTGCAAACCACTGCGTCGAGATCATGGGCTCGACGATGGTGCTGCAACGCTGACAGCGCGGTAGCTGCAACTTGTGTTTCTTGGAGCCGCGCGCGAGGCCGGCCTCGTCGAGCGCCTGTTTGACGGCTTTTCGAGACTCCTTGACGGTCTGGCCTTTGAAGCGTCCGGCCTCGCCGTTGAGCGTTCCGTCTTCGGAGATAATGTTGATTTCCTCCAAATCGTGGCGCTTGCCCGTCGCGAAGTCGTTGAAGTCGTGGGCTGGCGTCACCTTCACGGCGCCGGTCCCGAACTCCATGTCGACAAGGATGTCGTCCGTGATGATCAGCACTTCCCGATCAACGAAGGGATGACGGAGCTTTTTGCCGTGCAGATGCGTGTAGCGTTCGTCGTCGGGATGCACGGCAACCGCAGTGTCTCCGAGCATCGTCTCTGGGCGCGTCGTTGCAACGACGAGTTCCTTCGCACCCGCGAAGCTCGCGTCGAGCACCTCGTACGCGAATTCGAACATCTCTCCATCGGCTTCTTGGTTTTCGACCTCAAGATCCGAGAGTGCGGTTCGGCATTCGTGGCACCAGTTGATGAGCCGCGTATCGCGATAGATGAGCCCTTCTTCGTGCAGGCGAACGAAAGCCTCGGTGACGGCCTTCTCGAGCGGTGGGTCCATCGTAAAGAGCAGGCGATCCCAATCGCAGGACGTGCCGACCTGCTTCATCTGCTCGAGGATGCGTTCGCCGCGCGCTTCCTTCCATTCCCAGATGCGCTCCACAAAAGTCTCGCGCCCAAGGTCGTGGCGCGTCGTGCCTTGGCGCCGCAGCTGCCGCTCCACAACCGTCTGCGTCGCGATGCCCGCGTGATCCATCCCCGGTTGCCAGAGCGCGTTGTAGCCCTGCATGCGTCGATGGCGAACGAGCACGTCTTGGAACGTATTGCCGAGGGCATGCCCCATGTGCAGCGAGCCGGTGACGTTGGGCGGCGGAAGAGCCAGGCAGTACGCGGGGCGCTCGTCATCCTCCGCCATGCCGGCCTCGAACACACCCTGGTCTACCCAAAACTGGTACCAGCGAGGCTCCACCTCCGAGGGATCGTATGCCTTGGGCAGCTCACTCATGCGGCGGAAGCTAGCATCCGCTTGCCGCGCGGGCGCGCCGAAAAACGCCCTCTCGGTGAACGCCAATGGCGGGGCGCGTTCGAGGCGTTAGGGCCCGGGGCCGGGGCCGGGGAAGCCGGCCTGCCGCGTTCCAGCACGCCGCTGTTCAGTACTTTGTGTGCATGCCCTTGCAGGTAGTTGAGCTCGTGGACCCGTCCGGACAGGTTGTGCCCGCCCAGACGGCGCCATCCGTTTCGACCCCCGGCGTGATGGCGCCGGTCAGGATTGTGCCGTTCAAATTGGCCCCGGCGAGCACGGCATCCCGGAGATCTGCGCCGCTGAGGTCCGCCGCAGATAGGTTCGCCGACGAGAGATCCGCCCCCTTCAGGCTCGCCCCGGCCAGATTGGCTCCGCTTAGGTTGGCCCCGCTGAGGTTGGCGTTGGCGAGCTTGGCCTTCTGGAAGTTTGCGCCGCTGAGGTCTTTGCCGGGGCGCTCCAGTCCCGCGAGATCAGCTCCCGCGCATTTGGCGCGTGGGCCCGGCTCGCAGCCGGCGGGCGGGGTGACGGGTGATGGCGCGAGCTCGTCCTCTGTCTTGGGCAGCGCCGGCACCGCAGGCTCCGCGGGCGCGGCGGCGGGCTTGGCCGGGGCGCCCGCGTTCCTCGTAGACGGGTCGACGACCGGGGATGGATTCGGCGGGGCGCTCCCGCTACTTCCGCTTGGCTCGGCGGCGCTGGCGTCGGCAACCGCCGCGCCTGCTGCGTCTGTCGCGTCTGTCGCGTCTGTCGCGTCTGGGGTAATGGCGGCCCCTTCCGTTGGCTCCGGCGCGCTGCTCTTGCTGCATGCTGATGCCGTCGCCATTGTCAGGGAGGCGAGTGCCAGAGTGGCGAATGCCCGAGTCGTGCGCATAACCATGAGCGACGCCTGTCTTTCAGTCTGAGGTGAGGCGGTGGATCTCTTCTTTGATCAACGCCTCGGCCAGTGGCGGTACGACTTCCCAGACGACCTGTTCGACCACTTCGCGCGAGAGCGCGAGGACGCCCTCGATCTGGGCGGCGGTGAGACCGAGCCCCTTGAGCTTTGCCGGGAGGGCGCTCAGGGCCGGAGAACTGCCGTTCGCGGCCGCTGGCGGCGTCGGCACGCCGCGCGCGCCCTCCCCGCTGAAGTTCGCTGTCGGTTGCACGATGGAGACCGGAGCGGGGTCCGGCTCCGTGGCGTGGGGTATCGGCGACATGCGCGGCGGCTCTGGCACGGCCTTGAACGCCGGCGTGGTGGTGGCCGTGCTTCGCTCGACCGACGACTGCGCCGCGAGTTGCGCCACAGTATCGAGCATCTTCTGCGAATCGAAAGGTTTGTCGATATGCGCGTTGGCCGCAGTTCCGCGAAGGGCGTCGAAGGGCGCGTGCTGACTCGACATCAGCAACACGGACGTGCCCGGCGACTGCGACTTGATATCGCGCGCGAGGTCATAGCCGTCTTCGCTTCCCAGACCGGCGTCGATGAGAACTACCGACGGGCGTTCCCGGTTCAGTTTTTCCATGGCATCGAGCGCGTCGGAGGCAAGAACCAGTCGATACGCATTGTCGGCGAAGGTCATTTCGAGGACCTTCTGAATGGTCCTGCTGTCATCCACAGCAAGCAGGGTAATTGTCACCGCGTTTCCTCACGTTAGAGCGCCGAGGCAGAGCATCGGGGCAGTCGGGGCGCAATCATAGCGGCCGAGGCCAGAAATCTGTCAAGGAAGCTGATTTTCGCCTGAATCGCAGGGTGCCGCCGCAGATGGTATTCCTAGGACGTTAAAGGGCCGTCCGGCCGGGTTTGACGCGAGCCGATCCCGTGAGCAAGGATCACTAGAAGAGTGTCAGGTCTTTCACAGCGGTCTCGAGCGGTGCTCTACGCAGCGGTTCGGGAGTTCATCGAAACGGGAGAGCCGGTTGGCAGCCGGACTTTGGCGAAGAAGCATGGATTCGAGCTTTCCCCGGCCACGATCCGTAACGTTCTCGCGGACCTGGAGGACCTTGGTTATCTCGCGCAGCCCCACACCTCGGCCGGACGGGTCCCCACCGAGGTGGCGTTTCGCCTATTCATCGATGCGCTGATGAGGGTCCGCAAGCTCACGTCCGAGGAGCACGCGCAGATCGGAGAACTCTTCCTCGACCCGGCGCCTGGCGACGGGCTCTTTAGACAGGCGAGCCGGCTCCTCTCGGACATGACCGGGGCAGCGGCCGTGCTGGTTCGCACGCGCCTCGAGGAACGGACCCTCACCAAAGTTCGCTTCATTGGTCTCGGTCCTCGGGTTCTCGCGGTCATCGTGATGTCGGACGGTACGGTCGAGAATCGCTACATTGAGACGGATTCGCCCCCTACCGACAAGGAGCTTGAGCGCTTACACAATATGCTCGAGGAGGTGGTCCAGGGCCGAACCCTGGAGGGGGTCCGCCAGCATTTTGAGGGCCGAATCGCTGAGCAGCGAGACGAACTCCGGAATTACGTCGAACTCGGTCACTCCCTCCTAGGCGCGACCATCGACGGCGCGGGGTCGCGACTCGATATCCTCATCGAAGGCAAGGCGCAGCTCCTCGGTCGGCCCGAATTCGCCGACGGCGCCCACCTGCGCGAACTCTTCGACGCTCTCGATCAGGGCGAACAGCTCGTCACTTTGCTTCAGCGGGTGATGGAGACTCAGCAGGTTCAGGTCGCTCTCGGCGACGAAACGAGCGAGATCGGTTCCGTCAGTCTCGTTGCCGCACCTTACCAGGAGGGCAATCGCACGGGCGGGGCCCTCGGCGTGATCGGGCCGACGCGAATGGACTACTCGGCCGTCGTACCGCTGGTGGGGGCGACGGCCGACGCGATGAGCGCGGCGCTCACGCGGGGCCGTGACAGCCAGCCGGATGACGACAAGGACGATTGAGAGATTCGCTTGGTGCGCGCGCTACTTCTTCTTGCCTGAGTTTTGCTTGTTGTACTGGGTGATCACCCGATCGGTGATGTCCAGATCCGTGCGGGCATAGGGAACTGCGTTGCGATCGATGACCAGGTCAAAGCCGTCCTGGGTCGCGATGCGACGAATGATTGCCATGATGCCCCGGTGGATTCGTTCGAGGAGCTCACCCTGCTTTTTCTGCAGCTCCTGCTGATAAACCATCATCTGCTGCTGGAGCTTCATGGCCTCCCGCTGGAGTGTCTCAAGGCGCTGCCCGTACTCCTCAGTCGTCAGCTTCGCGCGGTCCTTCTCTAGAGACTGCTTCTGCTGGCCGAGGCCCTGTTCTGCTTTGCTCAGCTCCGTCTGGCGCTGTTCAAAGAGCTTCTTGAGGGTAGCCTTCGCACGCATGCCGTCTTCGGTCTCGGTTACGGCGCGCTGAACGTCGACGACGGCGAATTTCTCCGCCAAGGCGGGGCTCGCGAAGCCGAGCACAGCGCCGGCGGTGAAGAGCGTCAGCACTAAACGGAGTACGTGGCGGCGGATCATGACCATACGCGCGGGCTTAACGGTGCTGGCCGACTCGGTCAAGCACGGTGTATCGGTCCGCCCGCGGTTCAGCCGTTGTATCGGCTCGTGGCTCGGCCGGTGTGTAGGCCTCTGGCTTAGGCAAATTCGTTGCTGCACGAGTCCGTTAGACGAGGATAACCTCGTCTGCTTCACCCGTCTCAGCTTCCGAAATCTCCGTCGTCTCCAGCTCGCGCGTCAGTGCCAGGGCGTAGAGATCCACAAAAAGCTCCGGGATCGGCCTCAGGGCGGCCAACAATCGGTCCGGGGCCAGGCGCAGGGCGACCACCGTGCCGTCGGCAATGGCCGCCGCCGTCGCCGGTCGCCGGAGCATCAGCGAAACCTCGCCGACCGTGCCTCCGGAAGAAATATTAGCAATTTCAATGGGTTCTCCGTCATCGTGCACGATGCGTACGCGCCCCGCAGCGATGAAGAAGAGTCCGGTCTTTTCCGAGCCCTGCTCGATAAGCTGCTCCCCAGCCGAGAAGCTCCGGAGCTCGAGATGAGAGAGCAAGGTTGCCCGATCCGCCGCCGACGCGCGCCGCAGCATCGGATTACTGCTGAAGAGGTTCGCGACGACGCGGTCCCGCAGTGATCGCGCCAGGGCGTCGGCGAGCTTCTGATGCCGGTCCACGAGCCCCGCCAGCTCGGTGCGGCCGATAGCCAGCAAGAGGCACGGCTCCGTCGCGACCACGTCGGCGCCGCGCGGCGCATCGATAAGTAGCGCAATCTCACCGACGACCGCCCCCGTGCCGATCGGGACCGGCGGGCCGTCGGGGCGACGCACCTCCAGCTGCCCTCGGATCACAACGAACGCCTCCGTGCCGGTTTCCCCGCTGCGAATCACCGATTCCTCCGCGCCAACGACTCGGAGCGAAGCGACCTCGGCCAGAGCCTGAAGCGACGCCCCGTCGAGCTTGGAAAGCAACCCCCCGCGCACCGAGTCCGCCTCACCCCCGTCCGCTTCGGCAATGGCTTGCCCCAGGCACGCTTCCGCCGCGTCTAAGAGGGGCTCGCCCTCGTTTCGGAGCATTTCGACGGTCGGCGGGGGAGTCATGGATGGCGGGCCGGGTTTCCTCGCGCCCAGCGATGCCAGCGCCTTCATTTCGCTGCCGTCGCCGTCGGAGCGGTCCTTGCGGAGTAACGTTGCGGCGGCGACGGCAACGAGGGCGTCGCAATTGTCGACGGCGGCGGCGAAACCAGACCGCACAGCTCGCACTCCGGATTCCTTTCGTCCGGCGCGTCCTAGGAGCCAACCCGAGAGCACGAGCGCAAGGGAACGGTAGCGACGCGCCTGCGCCGCGGGCGCAGCCCAAGCGAGGGCCCGATCCTCCCTATTCCCGGCCCAATGTTCGAGCGTTTGCTGGATCGGGGTGGCGTCGCGGGATGCGTTCATTGTGCGCGGACGTTAACATGCGGCCGCCATCCCGCGGGTGAGCGCGAGCCCTGCTACGACGCGCGCAGCGCGGCCAGTCGAGTGGCCGCATCGCGATACCCCGAGTCCAATCGCACGAGCTCTTCCAGGCGCGCTCGCGCCGCCGCGGTGTCGCCCGTCAGCTCGAGGGCGGCGGCGAGATCGTAGAGCAGCGTTGCAGTCTGGTCCGGCGTACGGTTAGCGGCGCGTAGGCCCTGCTCGTAGGCAGCGACGGCTTCCCCAAACTGGCCCTGCTCCATCCGGACCACGCCAATCATCGCCCAGCACATGCACTCGCGCGCTGCGTCCCGAGCTGCCAGCTCAAGCTCCTGAACGGCGTCCGCCACCAAGCCCATTTCCTTGTACGCCACGCCAAGGTCGTAGTGCGTCGCGCTGTCGGCCTCGGAGATCTGCTCCCTCACGCCGGCCTTGAACTTCTCGAAGATCGCGTCCACGTCGACATCCGTCGCCGCCGGCTCCGCCGCTGTCGTGGGCTCCGCGTCGAGTTCGTCGAGAGCTTCCAGCGAGGCTGCGATGTCGAAAACGTCGCTGGAGTCGGAGTCCGTCGCCTCGTCCACCACCGACTGAGTCGCCGACGCGGCTGCCCGCTCCAACTCGTCGCGGCGCTCAAGCAGGAGCGCGTGGCTCGGGGACAGCGCGAGAGCTTCCTCTACTAGAGAGCGCGCCTCCTCGGTCAGCCCCTGAGACAGGAAGAAGTCGATTTCCTCAAGCGTTTCGCTGATCTCTATCGCCGTCGGCGGAGCGGCGGTCACCGTAACCGGGGCTTCTGTGTCGTCCAGAGGGAACGTGGGAAGCGCGACGTCGGACCCAAACGGGTCGTCCGCTTCGACGAATACCTCGTCGTGGGACGGTGACGAGTCGAGATCGAAGGTCGGCAGAGGTTCCGCGCTGCTGCCGCCTTTGGCTCGCTTGATTTGCTCAAGCAGGCTTCGCGCCGCCGGGTGATTGGGACTGAGAGTCAGCGCGTGTTCGACCTGAGCGCGAGCTTCCGAGAAGTCACCGGACTCGCGATGAATGCCGGCAAGACTGATTCGAGCGTCCGCTGCGCCGGCAGCGTCCCCGAGTTCCTCCAACACCTCCGCCAGTTGAACCTGGATGTCGGCAGTGCCCGGATCGAGTTCGGCGGCGATGCTCAGCGCCTCGAGGGCCTTCGGTAGCAGCCCAAGCTTCCGCAACGACGCGGCGTCGATGAGGGCCTTCTGCGTATGCCCTCGGACGTCGAAGCGCTCGCCCTTGTCGAGTTCTTCGACCGCTTCCAGCTCCTCCACGACCACGACATCTGCGGGAATGTCGACCGAGGCTCCGTTGCTGAGCGGTTCCAGATCACCGTCGTCGAGAGGAAGCTCCTCCAACTCTTCGATTTCGTCGAGGACGCCGAGTTCGGCGACTCCGTGCAGCGATTCCGTCTCCACCGTCGGTTGCGGCTGCCAGACCGCCGCCTCGGCAACCAGGGCCAGCACTTGCTCGTCGGCTGGGGCGACGGCCTGGAGGTGAGCGACCAGGCCTCGGTACGTCGCCGCGTCCTGCTGGTCCTTGGCGAGGCGCGCCATCTCCTTATAGACCTCGACCGATTTTGCTTCCTGGCCGATGGCGGTAAACGCCCGCCCGAGCAGACCCAAGGTATCCAGATCCTTCGGGTTCGCCTGGAAGCAGACTTGCAACTTCGCCAGCGCGTGCAGGCCGTCCTGTGGCTGGTTGCGGTCCAGGTAGAGCTGCGCCGCCAAGCGCGCGTACTCGGGATCCTCCTTGAAGTGGAGGATGCGCTCGATGACCTTGAGCGCGTCATCACGCCTGCCCAGCCCGAGCAGTAGGTGCCCGGCATGCCAGAACGAACCGACCGCGTCATCGAGCGCGTGAACGCGGCAGCAGGCTTCGGCCAAACGCAGATGGGGCAGCGGGTTCGACTCGTCGAGAGCGACCATCTTGCGAAATACTTCGATGGCTTCCGCGTCGCGCCCCTCCGCCTGGAGATGCCCTGCGACCTCGTCGTACGCCGCGAGCGCGTCGCTGGTGAGGTTGAGCTGGCAGTAGATCTCAGCCAGCTTTGGGGTGATGTGCAGGTACTTTGAAGCGAGCTGCGGAACCTGCTGGCGGATTAGCGCTCGAATTTGCTTGTAGACGGCCACTGCCTTGAGGGCGAAACCGCGCGAAAAGTAGTACTCACCGACCCGGTCGTACGTCGCTATTGCGTCTTCGTACGCTCGCGTCCGCGCCTGCAAATCTCCGATTTTCAGGAGCGTTCGGGCGTCGCTGGGGTCGTCACTGACCAGCTTCTGGTACTCGGTGATGGCACGCGCGTACTTTTTCTTGTGGACGAACTTTTGCGCCGTCTGACGAATTTTGTCGCGGTTGATTGCCACTCGGGGGTCGGCTCCTCTTGTCGGGCCGTGATGCTATCAGATTAATGGTTGCGGGCGAGGGCGCTGGACGCCCGTGGGGTCCGAAAAGCGGTCGGGGTCGCACTCCAGACTACATCGGGCGCAGAATCGCGAAGAACACGGTGACGAACGCCGCGGCGCCCAAGAGCAAGGCGAGCGTCTTGAGGGGACGGGTTGCTTGGTGCTGTCCCTGCCAGGCGCGCTTCACGCGGGCTCCGATAATGTGGTGGATGACAATCACGACGAGCGCGAAGAGCAGCTTCCCGTGCATCCACTTCTCGTCCACGAAGTAGAAGCGCAGATTGCTGACCAGGACGAGTGTCCCGGCGACGATAGAGACTACAAACGACGGGGTCGCCATGCGTTTGTAGAGCCTCAAGGCGATAGCGACTCGTGAGCCCACGTCGCCAATTCGCGTGCCCGCAAGGTACGCGACGGACATGATCGACCCGATCCACACCAGGTTGGCCCAGACGTGGATCGCCACCAACCAGCGGTAGGGGTCGGACATTGGGCCGGAGGGTACCCCGCGCCCCTCGTCACAAGGGTAGCTGGACAAGGGTAGCTGGCCCCCGCGATTCGGCTGCTGGGCGCCCGGGGGGCCGAGGTGCCCGAGGCCCTCTTTCGGTCTGCTCCGTTGCCGCTGTCTTGCCAGCGGGGCCCGACAGTCACATGGTCTGGCGCATGGGCAGCGAGCACGGATATCGAGCACCTTTCGCGCCGGGCGGAGCCGCCGGCATCGACGCGGAGACATGCCAGCGGCTCCTGTCGATCGCGCTGGAGCGAGGCGGCGAGTACGCCGACATCTTCTTCGAATATCGGTCGAGCGGCGGACTCTCGTTCGAAGAGGGCATTACGCGACGCGCGATGAAGGGCGTATCGCTCGGCGTCGGCGTTCGGGTTCAGCGCGGTGACGCCACGGGCTACGCCCACACCGAGGATCTCAGTTGGGAGTCCATGAAGCGCGCCGCTGAGACCGCCGCACGGATTGCCCGGGCCGACTCGGGCACAGCGCCCGTCGGCCTCAAACCACTGAGCCTTCCGAGTCGCTACGATCTCGACGAACTCACCATCGACGTGTCAGGCCTCGAAAAGCGCTCCCTCCTCGAGCGCGCCAGCGCGGCGGCACTGGCCACCGACGCCAGCATCAAGCGGGTAGAAGCGAGCTTCGCCGAGGAGCTGCGCGAGATCCTCGTCGCGACCAGCGACGGCCGGATGGCCTTCGATTCCCAGCCCCTGATGCGCTTCGGCATCCGGGCCATCGCCGAAAAGGGTGATCGGCGTGAGTCCGGGCGCAGTGGCGGGGGAGGGCGAATGACCCTCGGGTACTTCTCCAATCGCTCCCCTGAGTGGCATGCCAAGGTTGCCGCCGAGCAGGCCATCACCCTCCTCGACTCCCGGCAGGCCCCGGCTGGCGACATGGAAGTGGTGCTCGCCCCTGGCGATAGCGGCATTCTCCTCCACGAGGCCGTGGGCCACGGTCTCGAAGCGGATTTCAACCGCAAGGGAACCAGCAACTACACTGGCCAAATAGGCAAAAGCGTCGCCAGCGAGCTTTGCACCGTGGTCGACGACCCCTCGCTCCTACAAAACCGCGGCTCGATCAACGTGGACGACGAAGGCTGCGAGCCCCGCCGCAACGTGCTCATCGAGAACGGTGAGCTGCGCGCCTACATGCAGGACCGACTCTCCGCGCGCCACTTCGAGACCGTTTCCAGCGGGAACGGCCGTCGCGAGAGTTTCACGAGCGCGCCCATGCCGAGAATGACCAATACGGTCCTGCTCGCGGGGGACAGCGATCCCGACGATGTGATTCGCAGCACAAAGCGAGGGATTTACGCTAAGACCTTCGGCGGCGGGCAGGTGGACATATCCAACGGCGACTTCGTGTTCTCGCTGACCGAGAGCTACCTCATCGAAGACGGAAAGCTCACCGCGCCTCTCAAGGGAGTCAATCTCATCGGTAACCGTCCTGAAACTCTGCGGCGGGTGACCCTATTGGGCAATGACGTGGAGATTTCAGATGGAATTTGGACTTGTGGCAAAGACGGTCAGAGCGTCCCCGTAGGGGTGGGCTGTCCGACGATCAAGATTTCTCAGATTACAGTAGGTGGCACAGATCTCGGATGAACCCAGGCCCCGACGTGGGCGCACCTATGTGGCCGTGGTCGGACACGGGCCTCATCTCGAACGCGACAACGGCGCGGTGGCGGTGCTGCGCGAGCTTGGCGCCAACGTTCGCACGCTCGATTTGTGGGACGACCCGGTCGAACTCATCCGCGATGACGATCACGAGAATGACGTCCGGCCGCGCGCGCTCGTCTTCGAGGCGCTCGATCGCCCCGACCTAGCCGTTGCGGCGCTGCGCACCGTTCGCCGCGAGCCGACGTTCGAAAGTACGGCAGCTCTCATTGCCGTCACCGTGGGCCAGGTGGCGCGCATCGAGCCCTCCAGCGGTTTCGACGACTTTGTCCTATGCCCCTACGTTCCCGAGGAACTCTACGCGCGGATCCGCGCTCTCGAATGGCGACGTAGCGAGTTCGCGACCGAGGAGCGGCATAAGGTGGGCCCGATTCTCGTCGACCGCGCTGCTCACGAAGTCTCCGTGGACGGAAAACCCGTTCAGCTCACGGCCAAGGAGTTCGCGCTGCTCGCCTACCTGTGCGAGCGCCGCGGGAAGGTGCTCTCGCGGGACCACCTGCTCTCCCGAGTCTGGGGCAACACCTACGACGGCGGGCCGCGCACGGTGGATATTCACGTTCGTCGTCTTCGCGCGAAGTTGGGCGATGCGCTGCCTCTCGAGACGCTGCGAGGCTCAGGCTACAAGCTGCGCACGCCTGATTCGCATGAGTAGGCGTCCGGCATCCGCGACGCTCCGCGCATCTGGCGCATCTGGCGCATCGCTGATGGTCGTCAGTATGGGCTGCCCCTGTGGCGTCGGCCCCGAAGTTGCGATCGCGGGCGCTGTTAAGGCGCGAGGCGTCGGGCCGAGACTCATCATCGGGGACGTGGGTACGCTCAGGGCCGCGGCGGAGGTGGTTGGGGTGAAGCAGTCGTCGCTGCGCGCGTACACGGGCGACGATCCGCAAACGCGCGGAGTGACCCTGCTTCAGGCGGGCCCCGAACTCTCACTCAAAGACCGTAGGCCGGGGCGCCCCGGAGCGAAAGCGGGGGCGTCGCAGCTCGAGGCCGTGCGGGCGGCGCTCGATATCGTCCGCGCTGGAGAGCATCGCGCGCTGGTGACAGCACCGGTCAATAAGGCCGCGATCGCCCGCTCGGGCGTACGCGGTGCCGCGAGTTTCCGCGGGCATACCGAGTGGCTCGAGGCCAAAGATGACGCCCGAGAATCTGGCAGACGTAGCGTGATGGCGTTTGTTGGCGGCGGTCTCGCGACCAGCCTCGTTACGACTCATCTTCCGCTCGCCAAAGTCCCGCGCGCCATCGACGCGGATTCCGTGTCCCGGTCGATTCTCGCGCTGGCGCGCCTGTTGCGCGCCGCCGGAACGTCCCGGCCGCGCGTCGTGGTGGCGTCGCTGAATCCGCATGCCGGAGAGGACGGACTCTTGGGTCGAGAAGAGGCGCGCGTCATCGAGCCGGGCGTTCGCGCTGCGGCGCGCCAGCTCGGGCGCAGAGCGCAAGTGACGGGACCCCTAGGCGCCGAGACCGCGTTTCGTCTACATCGCGCCGGCGAGTACGACGGTGTTGTCGCGATGTATCACGACCAAGCAACGATCCCGATGAAGCTCCTGGCTTTTGGCGAGGCGGTGAACGTTACGGTGGGATTGAGCTTCGTGCGTACGAGCGTCGATCATGGAACGGCCTACGACCTTGCTTGGAAGGGGCGAGCTGACCCGTCGGGTATGGTTGAGGCGATCAAACTCGCGTATCAGTTGGCGCGCTCGCGCGGCTACTCGGATCCCCTGACGGCCGTTCCACAAGCTGCGTCCCCGGCGCCTGCTGAGCCGGGCCAAAGGCGCCACGATGGCTAGACGCGCTCACGCCCCGTCCTGGCTCGGGCCCGCTGAAGAGCTTGCCGGGGCGATCGCTACCGCTGCACCTCAGACGACCGACTTTGACGTCGAAGGTGCCGCTCGCGCTGCGGTCTTGCAGCACTTGGTGCTTCTCGCGGCCAGCGAGCGCGGTCTCGTCACGCCCCCTCTGCCCAGTCCCAAGGACGTGAGTCCGGTTGAATACTGGCGAGCGTTTGCGGACGCGGCGACATCGCTCAGGCAAGCGCCTCACTCGGCGCGGCTATTTGCCGCTTCGTGGACAGAGTTCGCAATCAGCTACGACACGCGGCAAGGTTCCTTTGCGGCCGCCGACGCAGGCGCCGCGCTGGCGAAGCTCGCCGCCTCCTTCGATGCGGCTCAGCCGGTCGCGTCGCAGGAGTGGTCGCTCACAGAAGCGCAGATCGGATCGTGCTTTGAACTCCTCGTGGCTCAGGGCCTGACGTGCGGCGCCAGCTCTGCGAAGGGCAAGGCTGCCAAAGCTGATGGGAGCGGCGCGCGAAAACAGAGCGGTAGTTTCTTCACGCCGCCGGCGCTAGCCGCCGAGGTGGTTCGTTCGGCGCTCGAAGTAGTCGCTTCCGGCAAGCCGCCGGGAGAGCGCGCGTTGCGAGTGCTCGACCCAGCCCTGGGCGCCGGTGTGTTCCTTGTGGAAAGTTGCCTGCAGCTCTCTCGTGCGGCTCTCTCTGCCGCTTCCGGATCGCCCGCTGGGACCACGGCCGAGCAGCAAGCGGCTCGCGCGAAGGTGGCTTGCGAATCCCTCTACGGTGTGGACACGAATCCTCTCGCTGCTGCCGTAGCCGAGGCTTGCCTTTGGCTCTTTGTCGGAGATCCGGCTGTCGCCATTTGCGACGTGGGGAAGAATCTTCGGGTTGGTGACAGTCTTCTGAGCTTTGACTGGGGTAAGGAGTTTCCGAGTGTCGTCGACTCGGGCGGCTTCGACTTGGTCGTTGGCAATCCGCCTTGGGTTGCGTTTGCGGGTCGCGCGGCCCAGCCGCTGTCTTCTTCTGAGCGCGCTGCGTACCGGGAAAGTTTTCGGGCGTTTCGTGGTTATCCCACGCTTCAAAGTCTTTTCGTCGAGCGCGCGGTGAAGCTCGCGCCCCGCGGAACCGTTGCGCTCCTGTTGCCCAGCCCGCTTGCAGATCTCGACGGATACGCCGCGGCTCGCGAAGCTGCCACCGAGTCCCATCGACCCGTCGAGCCCCTATCCGAGCACGGGCAGGACGCGTTCGAGGGAGTCGTCCAGCCTTGCTTCACGTTGCTTTTGGCGTCGACGGCCTCCGAGGCTTCGGAAGCTGCGCCGCGATCCGCCAGCCCCGCGCCGTGGCAGCTCCTGGAGAAGTCCCGCACTGCGCACGCGCGGAAGACCGTTGCTGCTCCGGCAGCGCTCGGACGTTTCGCCGATCTGCCGACGTTCCCGTCCGACGTCTTTCGGGAGTACGGATTCCAGAGTGCCGGTGAGGTGTCGCGCACGCTCTTCTTGCGGGCCACCGAGCCGGACGACCTGCATACGATGCCGCTCCTTCAAGGGCGCAACGTGCGTGAATTCCATGAGGGCGCTCCGCGGCTCTTCCTCCGGCCGGACCGGGAGCTCCTGCGTCGAGCGAGGTGTCGTCTTCGCGACGAAGCTGACTACGGGAAGGTGGACTTTGTGGTGCGGCAGACAGCGGCGTTTCCTATCGCCGCGCTGCACCACGGGCTTCCGTTTCGGAACAGCCTGCTTGCCGGGTTCGCGTGCGAGGGGCTGAGCGCGGATCTCGTCGTCGGGTTGCTCAATAGCGTCTTGTACCGGTCGTTACATTTGGCGCGCCAACGGGACGGTCGGCAGGCGGTATTTCCGCAAGTGAAGGTCTCCCATTTGCGCTCGCTGCCGGCTCCGCCGGAAGACGTGCCGCTGCGTTCGCAAATCGAACGCCTCGCGCGGGAGGCGACGCTCGCGGCGGGGTCGGAAACGTGCAGCGTTGGCGCCGAGCTTCGCCATGAGCTCGACGATGCGGTCTTTGAATTGTTCGCGACCCAATCCGAGGACCGCGCCGAGATTCGGGCGTTCCTCGAAGCGCGCACGGTGCGCCCTGCTCGGGCGCCGGTTTCGATCAATACGGACACCGTTCAATCCCGCACGTAGTTTCGCGGCCGCGCCGCGCCGCCAAGCAGACGCGCCGTGTTATGCGTGAGCATGGCCGATTCAGCGCGCATGTCCTTCGTTCGAGGCGCACAGATGTGGAGCGCTCGGATGCGCGAGCGTGTCGAGGTCTACGGTCGCATTCTCGACGTGCTGATTCCGGAGGCGGACGACGAGTCGAGCGATTTTTCGCGCCTTTTGGACGAGGCGTGGAGCGGTCGAGCGTTCCATACGTTCTACGCGAGCACGCTGCTGGTACTGAGCAGTCTTCGGGCCGACGCGCTCGAGTCGGGGCGGTCGCATCCGGTCTTTGCGGCGCTCGCCGTCGCGACGCCCGACGACGATGCGGTGACGCCCGCCGCGGTGCTCGCGTCAGTAGGCGGGTCGCGTGCCAGATTCTGGGACCGCCTGCGCACGCACTCCGTGCAAACGAACGAGACGTCGCGAGCGCTCGTCTGGCTCTGGCCGCTGGCGCTGCTGAGCGGATCGGCAGAGCGCCGGCCTTTCGCGCTTGTGGACGTCGGTGCCAGCGCGGGGTTGAACCTCGTGGCCGATTCGATGTCCAATATTTGGACCGATGAGAACGGAGCCAAACTCGACGTCGTGCGCGCCCCTCGGATTCTGGAGCGACTGGGAGTGGACCGAGAGCCGCTCGATCCCAGTACGGACGAAGAAGCCCTCTGGCTCCGCGCCTGCGTGTGGCCCGGCCAGACGGCGCGACAGGCGCGTGTCGAGGAGGCCATCGACACCTGGCGTCAGCTCGTTAGCGCGGGAGCTCAAGACGCTGTCGGCGCGCCGCGTGTGCGAACCGGGCAGGTCACGGACGCCGCCGCGGTGGCTGTCGACGTGGCGAGTCGAATGCCGGTCGAGACTCTGGTCGTGGCGTACCAGTCGATTGTACGCGAGTACCTGCCTCCGGAAGTCGACGCAGCCTACGAGGCCTCGATGCGAGCATGGCTCGCGGCGAGCCCACACGGACGCGCGCTCTGGCTAGAGTTTGAGGCTGCCGACCATCTGGATGAGGAGTTCCCCGTCGCGATCACGGCCCACTTTCGCACTCCACGTCGCCCCCCAAGCGAGAGTGCGGTGACGAGCCTTGTCCTGGGGCGCTGCGACTACCATCCGCGCCTGCTTGCGCCCTGTTCTCGAGCCGTTCGCGAATTCATTGCCGCTTTTTCGTGAGGCCACACAGCGCTCTGGCCTGCGACGAAGCACCGCCTTGCCTGTCACCGTGCGTGTCGCGATCGAACGTCAACGGGACTTCCTCGCCAAGCAGTTGAAGACGCGCGCTGCAGAGCGGAAGAAGGCTAAGGAGACACGCTCGCGCGTCGTTCAGTCTCAACGAGATTCTGCGGAGCAAAAAAGGGCGGCCCCGCCGCCGAGTAGTGCGGACGCTGGCGCCCCTGCGTCCGGCGAAGGTCATCCGTAGCGGTGTAAATAGGCCCGTGGCTGCCCGAGTCAGGACCGGTCATCGCCGCCGACGTACCGCATGGGAATGACCAAGATTGGGCGCGAAAACACGCGCGCAGTTGCGCTAGAGATGCGCGCCAATGCCTCAAAACGCGACACGTGCGAGTTGAGTGCAACATATACCCGCGTAGAAAAGCGTCCCCATTTGGGAAACTTGTCTTTGGCCACTGCAACAACGTTAACTGACGCTGTTGGGCGCGCCCGGGAAACGTGTTTCTTTACGCCCTAGTGCGAGATGCTGCCTGGAAGCACGCGGCCTGTCCCGAACTAAGACGCCGCGGCGAGCGTCGATTCTAGCCCTCACATCGTCGTCGAGTGCCTGCTTGATACGACTTGCCGTGCACCTCGCATGCGTCAGCGTAGGCATGGGGCGGGACTGCTGGCACCGCGACAGGCGTGATGACTAGCTCGCGACCGCAAGCGAAGGATAGCAAGACCATGATTCGACGCAGAATGTCACTACAAAAACGAACTGGACTCACGGCGATGTGCCTGTTTGGGCTGCTTGCTTTTGCAGGCTGCGACGGCGACACCGGCTCCATAGGCCCCAAGGGGCCTGCCGGTGCAGAGGGCGCAACCGGTGCAGAGGGCGCAACCGGTGCAGAAGGTGCGACGGGCACAAGCGGCGCGACGGGCGCAGAAGGCGCAACGGGAGCTGACGGCGCGACGGGCACAAGCGGCGCAACGGGAGCTGACGGCGCGACGGGCGCAGAAGGCACGACGGGCACAAGCGGCGCGACGGGCGCAGAAGGCGCAACGGGAGCTGACGGCGCGACGGGCACAAGCGGCGCAACG
>PVBE012058103.1_pt1 | contig 30313 bp, 31 predicted proteins | sample 1631181 | NCBI WGS metagenome assembly PVBE01 (sample SAMN08397723, study PRJNA350692) | Marine metagenome, whole genome shotgun sequencing project. | isolation source: water | place: Pacific Ocean | collected 2012-04
CTCCAGAGACCGCGTCTGGGGGGCTCCTCCGGTCGACGAGCCTCCGAAACAGGCGATCCGAGTTGCCCCGGTCTTGGGACCCGGTTGCACCGGGAAGAAGACGGGAGTCCCCTCTTCTGGAAAGCTACCGGAAGCGAGAGCGTCGAACTCCGTGGACAGGGTCTCCTCCGTTCCCGCTCCCATCGCGCTGTTCGCGTCCCAGAGGGTGCTGGCCTCGGTCCATCGCACCGAGTACTCCGCCGCGAACAGGATCAGTGCGCAACACAGCAAGCTCAAGGGGTTGTAGGCCCGCGGCCGGTTCACGGTCAGCCAGATCAGCGCACCCACACCCGCACCGCTGGCCCCCGCGTAGACACGAGCCCAGGGCTCAGCGAATGGAATCGAAGCCGCCAGGGCTGAAAACAGCAACAGCAACCACACCCCTCGAGGGCCCCGGCCATGGCTGCGGGCATGATGCGCGGACTTCAACAGCCCGGTGGGTACGAGTCCCAGCAACAGCGGTATCGCCCTCACTCCGGTACGTGTGGGTACCCGCAAGGCCTCGTAGACACCCGATGCATCCCATCCCGCCAGCAGCAAGCACAGAGCCAGGGGGGTCGCGGTGAGCGTGACCATGAGCAGGGACGAGACCTTTTGTTCCAGCCACGCCGTCATGAGCATGATGAGGGCACCGGCAAGGACCGAGACAGGGATGAGCCACGGGGCGATGGGGGGCGACGCCGGAGTTCCGTCGAGGACGATGTTCTGCACCTGAATGCGGCCGAGCCCAGCCCGAATGAAGGGGCCCTCCCCTACCCGGCCCTGACAGACCAGCTCCTGACCCGCCTGCGAGGCCACGAAGCCGTGATCCCTTCGCTCCAGGAGGATGTCGAAGTCATCGCCCACGAGAAGCTCGCCGCTGCACCCCTCCCCCTGCACGAGCTCGCCCTGCTTTACGAGGAGATCTACCCCCGAACCCAGTGACAAGGAAACCTCACCGTGTTTGGGGAGGCGTCCCTGAACCTGGAGTGTCTGGGCCAGGCCCGTGCCCTGGAAGGTCTCGTAGCCTTCCAGGCTCCAGCTGCGGGGACCCACCGGCAGTTCCCCGAGGGTCAGAGGGTCGTGATGGGTCTCGGAGGCCCGGGTCCTCTCCCAACCGTCTGGCTGCCACATGGCCCAGAGCTGCCCGTAGCCGACGCCAGCCGCCAATCCCGCCCCGGATCCCAGGATCGCCAACCAGGCCCAGAGGAGCGCCTTGACGCCGCGAGACATGGAGGGAGCGTAGCGCGGCCAGGCGCAGCAGGAAGGCTAGTGTGCTAGCTCCTGCGTGGCCTGCCAGTGCGTCAGAGCCTGCTCCCAGGCGCGACGAGCCTCGAGCCCCGCCTCTTCCAGCTTGGGAACGATGATCTCTTCCATCGTCTCGAAGAAGAGCGCTCGAGCGGCGCTCCCGTCGCAAACTCCCGCCTCTGCGACCTCCGCCCGGAGACCGAAGTTCACCGGCGGCTTCGGGATCTCGTACTCCATCTGATGGACGAAGGCATCGACCAGGTAGTCGGAGACCCTCCAGCTCCGCCTGCTCCGCCCGAATGACACTGACGGCGATGGTCTCGGACATGCAGCCCACGCTGATGCAGTTGCGCAGGAAGCCCTCCAGAGGCCCTACGTCTTCATGTTCGGGGAGGGGGTGTACGGGTGGAAGGAGCGCGACCGGTTCATGACCCAGCGCCATGACCACTGCCGCGCACTGTTCGGCGTGACGGTATTCATCCGCGATGGCCTTGGGAAGCTGGGCCTGCAGGCCGGGGGGAAGCGACGCGCGCATGGCCTGCTGAACCAGCCCAGCGAAGACCTGGGCGGAGAGATGCTCGTTGACCATCCGGCCACGCCAGGTGCGAGCCGCCAGCGCCCTCTCCTCTTCGGTGAGCTCGGGGAGGCCCTCCAGGTCGGGAAGGTGCTGCTTGGCTTCGCGGCGCAGATCCAGGATCGGACGTTCGTCCGGGGTCTGGGCGAAGTGCGCGTTCATGCGAGCTTCCGCGTACTCCGGGGGGGGACCGGGGGACCCCAGGGGATGCAGCCGGTGCTCCCGTCGTAGTCCGGACCAAAGACACACACGAGGTACTCCTCGGACTCTTCGCCGAACTCCGCAGCACACCACTGACCCAGGGAGTCACAACACTCCGCGAGTTCCTGACCATCAATGATCTCGCTGCAGTCGGGTCGGCCGTCCCCGGGATCCGCGCTGTCGTCGGTGCTGGTGTCGTCGGTGCTGCTGTCAGAGGTGTCGTCCGCCGAAGCACTATCGTCCGAGCTTGCGCTCGTATCGAGGGGCTCGTCGTCCTAGTCGGGGTCGAAGCATCCGGACCCGAAGGCCAGGACCACGGAGGCCGCGGCAACGAGCGCTTTCTGGTGAAATTCTGATGTGTTCATGAGGACAGCCTGTCTGAAGTCCTCTGTAGCATGCTCTAGTATTATTCGAATAATACAATTCGGTGATGACGAACAACCTCCCGGACCTCGATTCCCTTCGTTGCTTCGTTGCCGCCGCTGAGCTGTTGCGCTTCAGGGCTGCGGCGCGCCGCGTGGCTCTCTCGCCAGCGGCCTTCTCGGAGAGACTGCGTCGCCTCGAGGAGGTGATCGGTGCGAAGCTCTTCGACCGGACGACGCGAACGGTGGCGCTGACCACGGCAGGCCAACGAATGTTGCCCTTCGCACGAGATCTCCTGCAGCGTGCCGCATCCTGCAGCAGCGTGGCCCTGGGAGAGGGTGCTCCAATCCCTTTCGCGCTCACCATCGGCAGCCGCTACGAATTGGCTCTGAGCTGGCTCTGCCCAGCTTTGAGCGACCTGGCCGTACAACGGCCGGAGCGCACCCTTCACATCTGTCTGGGCGATGCCCCCGATCTCATGGCCCGCTTGCGTGCGGGGGACATCGACGCCGCCGTGCTCAGCAGCCGGCTCGTCGAGCCCGGCCTTGAGGAGCGCGCGCTTCACAAGGAACGCTACGTCTTCGTGGGTGCGCCCGACTCGCGGCGGGAGGTGTTGATCGACGTGAGCCCGGACCTGCCTCTCTTCCGCTACCTTCTGGAGGCGCTGAATCAACGGCGGGTCACGGGGGCGAGTAGCAAGAAGGGGTCCAAGAAGACGCAGCTGGAGCCCTTGGGCTTCGACCGCTACATGTACATGGGCGGTATCGGGGTCATTCGGAATCGTGTGCTCGCCGGAATCGGCGTGGCGGTTCTTCCGGAGTACTTCGTGCAGCAGGATCTGCGCGAGAAGCGTCTCACGCTACTGATGCCCGATCTGGAGCTCCAGGCGGACACCTTCCGGCTGATCTGGAGGAGAGGCAATCCGCAGAAGCACGAACTGCTGGAGCTGGCCGAGACCCTTCGCACCCTGCCGCTGGAGTGACCTCAGGGGCGGTCCGAGCGAGAGGTCCGGGGACAGCTCAGCAAAGCGATCGCTATCAAGATCGCCACCGTGCCCCGATCGCAGGAGGTCTATCGATCTCTCCTCCGGGCCCCGGTGCCACCCGTCCACCCGAACGTGGTGGAAGTCTATGAACGCGGCCACGAGGAAGGGGGCGTGTTCCTGGCAATGGAGCTGGTGGATGGTCTCTCCCTCCAGGACTGCCTGGCCGTAAACGGGCCTGTTCCCCCTCGGGTGGTGAGAGACATCGCCCTATCGATCTGCTCGGCCCTCCAGGCGATCCAGCGGCTGGGACGAGGGGGAGAGACCGAGCTGAAGGAGGCCCTGCAGCTGGCCCGAGGACTGGGCGACCGCAACCTGGAGCAGGGCGTGGCGGCGCTGCTCGACTGAGCTGGAGCTAGACCCCTCGCCGCCAGAAGTCCATGAAGCCGTGACGCTGGAAGCCCTGCGCCTCGACGACTGGAGCCGAGGTGTCGACCCGAGCGTAGAGGCCGACGTAGGGCAGCCCCACCTGGCGCGCCCAGGCGATGCGACCCGCCATGACCGCGCTGTAGGCGCCTCGGCGTCTCGCCTCCTCCACGGTGCCTCCGGCCCAGAGGAAGCCCATGCCGACCCGAGGGTGGGCGGTGATGCCGCCTGCGGCCACGGGCTGCTCGCCATCCCAGGCCACCACCCGCCGAATGCGAGGACCCAGGCCATCCCGCAGGAACTGCTCCATCTCCGAGCGGGTGCGCTGCACGCTCTTGCCGAAGGCCCGCTGGTTGACGGTCTGGAAGGCCTCCAGCTCCGGCATCGTGCGCACGATGCGGCCCTCGATGCCGTCCGAGTCGCGGCCCTGGTAGGCGTCGACCGCGCAGACATAGGCGTGGTGCTGGACCTCGCAGCGGTAGCCGGCGTCGGTGAGCGCGGCCTCGAGAGCCGGCGTGTGGTTGACGGAGTTCACCGGAACCAGGCTGGTCCGTCCCTCGTGCAGGGAGAGGATGCGCTGGACCAGGGCCCTCTCTCGACCCGCGGCGCGCAGCCGCAGCACCACGTTGTAGTTGGTGTCTCCGCGAGGGCAGTGCATCAGCAGCAGGCCCTCCTCCTCCACCACGCTGACGTCGTCGGGAATCCAGAAGGTGTCGAACTGGGTGGCCTCCAGCCGCTCGTCCGGACTCATCTCAGCCCACCATGCCGCCGCAGCGCATGGCCAGGTGGTGGTGCCAGCGCAGGGTGCTCTGTCCGACGGGGTCGAGCTGGAAGTTCACTCCCTCGACCCGCACCTGAAGCGCGTTGCGGAACTGCAGCAAGACCGCCTTCATGTCGGTGTAGGGCAGGCTCCAGACGACCTCCTCCCCCTGGAGGACTTCGATGGCGTCCGGTCCGAGCCGGCACACGCCGTCGGCCACCGGCTCGGCTCGTAGATGCCCTCGCTTGATGCTGGTGACCATCATGTGGTCGCAGCCCACGGGCGTCTCCAGCGTGAAGTGCTGGTTCAGGGCAGCCCGAGCGCTGCGCACCGTGAAGCGGGCCGTGTCCTCGCTCTCGGGGACCAGGTGGCAGAGCAGGTCCACCCGCCACCGACGCTGACAGCCCGAGCATTGGACGCAGTTCTTGTCGTCGGCGACCTTCAGCCCCTCGACCTCGAAGCAGGAGGGACAGGCCCACAGGAAGGTGGGCAGGCCCTCGGCGAGGCGAAAGCCCCAGGAGCCCTCGGGCAGCTCCACCCTGTCCGGGTCGATGGCGAGACCTCGGGCGATGGCCTGGTTGATGTCGTCCGCGGTGGCTTCTCCAGAGAACTCCTCGTAGTCGTACTCCATGTGCCAGGGCACCAGCCGAGGCCACTTCGCCCAACGAGGCATCTGCAGGAAGCCGGTGTAGACGCGGCAGTAGACGACCGGACAGCCCAGGCTCTTCACCAGACGCCCGGTGCCCGAGCGAATGGGCAGCGGCTCCCCCGTCCAGGACCGGAAGCCCTCCGGGAACATGCCGATGATGCTGCCCTTCTCGAAGGCCTCCGCCAGCGCCCTCACGGCGGCACCGTCCTTGGCGCCCTTGGCGTAGGGGATGCCGCCGAGCCACTTCAACAGCGTGCCGGCGACGGGCAGACGGAAGACCTGCTCGCTGCCGATGCCGTGGGTAGGCCGGTGCACGCCCCAGAAGCAGGCCAGCACGTCCATGAAGGTGGTGTGGTTGGCCAGCAGCATCGCGCCACCTTCTCGCGGCACCCGCTCCAAGCCCTTGATGCGCACCCGCAGCGGCAACATCACGTAGATCCACAGGGTCGCCCAGGCCCAGATCCAGGGCACGAAGTACAACCTGGAGACCTGAGGCGGACGGTTCGGCAACATCTGGGCACTCGTAGCGCGTCATGCGACCATCGGCCCATGAACACGATTCACGAAGAGTCCTACGTCTCCATCGAGACCGTCCGCAAGAACGGCACCAAGGCCGCGACCCCGGTCTGGATTGCCCCCCTGGACGGCAAGCTCGTCTTCACCACCAACGGGGACAGCTGGAAGGTCAAGCGCATGCGGAACAACACCTCGGTCCGCCTGGCGCCCTGCGATGCACGCGGCAACGACGTGGGGACCTACCTCTCGGGGACCGCCCGAATCGTCGAGGACGACGACGGCAAGGGCCGAATCACCGACGCCATTCGTGCGAAGTACAGCTGGCGCACCTGGCCCTTTGCCATCCTGGGGGCCTTGCAGAAGGCCCCCCGGGTCGGCATCGAGATCACTCTGGACGAGTAGCCAGAGCGAGGCCCTCCTTGGCGGCCTCCGAGTCCGGGTCCAACTCCAGGACGCGGCGGTAGGCGTCGGCGGCCCGGTCGCGGTACCCGGCCTCCAGCAGCACTCCTGCTCGGTAGCCGTGCCAGGCCACCACCTCTGGCCGCGCCCCGCAGGCCTTGTGCAGCATCACCAGGCCCTCGTTGATCTCGCCACGGGCGACGTAGTGGCGCCCCTGGACGTAGTGCAGACCAGGGCGTTCGGGGTCGATCGCGGTGGCCTGAGCCAGCTTGATACCGGCTTGATCGAGCTCGCCTTCGACGATGAGACCGTCTGCCTTTCTGAGCAGATCGGCGATGTCCGGGAGGGTCTCCGTGGGCTCCTGATCGGCCCAGGCGTAGTCTCCGGCTCCGGCGCGACGGCTTTGGACGCATAGCGAGCACGACGCCGATGACGACGCCGATGCTGATGGCGAGGGTCGCCATGATGACGTTGGGATCCATGTTCCTTGAGTATCCTGCCGCATGCTCCTGCTGCTGGCGTGCGTGGAATACGACTCGTCGCGACAGCTGGGAGCAGGTTCGACGCAACCAGGCCGAGCTGCTCTTCGTCGTCGACAACTCCCAGTCCATGCTCGATGAGCAGGCGCACCTGGGCGACAACTTCCAGCCGATGCTGGACGGCATGCTGGCCGCAGACGTGACCTGGCGCATCTCGGTCACGACCGCGAGCACCCTCGTGGCCAAGGACTAGGAGCCCCACGGCACGGCCTGGCCCTGGTCTCTTCGGAGACCGGGGCTTCTCCGTTGCCGGCCCGCGAGGTCACGTGCGGCCACGACGGCATGCGGGAGCCCTAGTCGCAGGTCTCGTCGCGCAGGCGCCAGAACTGCGGGAGGTCCGGGTTCAGCGGCCCCGAACACTCCTGTTGCAGACCGTCCACGCAGCGGGTCTCTCCAGTGCCGCGCAGCGACGCGCCATCGGAGCACTTCTGCGCGCCCACTTTGCAGCACGGCGTACCGCAGAGGCAGGCGAAGGGGAAGAGCACGGCGGGCACGGCGAGCAAGCGAGTTTGTAGCCGAGTCACTTCGCGAGGGTAGCTGCGAGCGGTTCAGGCGGCGGGCAGGACCACCGCCACCTTCGCTCCCACCCCCAAGCTGGGGTCCTGCTCGATGCGTTGGCGGCCTTGCCCCATGCGGTTGCCTGACGACGGTGGCCATCAGCTTCTGGCTCGTCTTCGTCGCCATCATCGGCATCCAGGGCCGAGGCAACGACGAGGAGGCCTCCCTCATCATCGGCGGGGTGACCTGCGTGCTCAGCCTGCCGGTCCTGCTGGTGATGGTCGTAGGCGTGGTCCTGGCCCTGCGGTCTCCCGACCCGAGCGGCTGACCTGCTACCCTTGCCGCACGTGCTCCGCGCCTTCCTGCTGCTGCTCTTCAGCGTCCTGCTCACCCTGGGCACGGGCCTGCTGCCCTCGCAGGGAGCCCTCGCCGGCGCGGTCGACTGCTGTCCCGACACGGAGGAGCCCGGCGACCCGGAGCTGCCCGACTGCTGTGACTTCGACTACGGAGCCTGCTGCGCCAGCAGCCTGGCGGTGCTCTCTCCCTCGCCCCGAGCGCAGGAGCGGACGCAGGCCTTTGGCCCGAAGACCGCCGCCACGCTGAGCCTGCCGTCGGTGTACCAGACGCGGGCCAACGACCCTCCGCCGACGCCGCCTCCCATCGCCTGATCTCTCTGCATCCCCGGCTCCCTGGAGCCACCCCCTTTTCCTGCAAAGAGATTCCACGACATGAACACCCTCTTGTTGCTGGCCCTGACGGCCTGCAGCGGCGAGGCCCCCGAGGCCGCCGCTCCCCCCGCTCCCGAGACCACCGAGACCCCCGCCACGGCGGAGGACAACCACGAGGAGCTCAACGCCCACGGCGCGGTCGCCGCGGAGCCCGGCTCCCACGAGGACTGGTGCGGCGAGCACCAGGTCCCGGAGTCGCAGTGCACCCGCTGCGACGCCTCCCTCATCCCGGCCTTCCAGGCCACGGACGACTGGTGCGCCGAGCACAGCCTGCCCGAGACGCAGTGCCTGGAGTGCAACCCGGATCTGACGATCGAGCGACCTCCCGAAGGGAGCTGACATGCCCACGCGCCTCCGGAGGCTTGGCCTCCTGGGGTTCGGCGTGCTGGTCGCCTGCTCGAGCGAAGCCCCCTCCATCGTGGAGGAGGCGGCGCCCGTGCCCGCGTCCGTGGCCGACCCCGAACTGTGCGAAGAGCACGGAGTCCTCGAGTCCGTCTGCCCGAAGTGCAATCCACAGCTGGCAGCCGTCTTCCAGTCCAAGGGGGACTGGTGCGAAGAGCACGAGTTTCCCGAGTCCTTCTGCCCGATCTGCAGTCCCGAGCTTGGGGGACGGCCGCCCCTGCAGCCGACCGGCACCGATGGGGCCCCGCCGGAGGGCACCCTCGTGCGCTTCCGAAGCCCCGAGGTCGAGGGGCAGGCCGGACTGGAGGTCGTAGAGGCCGAGGCGCACGACTGGGTCGAGGGCATCGAGGTCGTCGCTCGCATCCGCTGGGACACGACCCGAGCGGCGGTGGTGAGCGCCCGCTTTCCAGGGGTGGTGACCCGCGTGCGAGCCGAGGAGGGGGAGCTGGTCGAGGCCGGGCAGATCCTGGCCGAGCTGCGCAGCGCCGAGGTCGCCGGGCATCGTTCGCGGCTGGTGGCGGCGCTGGAGGTCCGCGACGTGAAGAAGGCGGCGGTGGACCGAAAGGCGCGGCTGCTCGATGAGGGCGTGGGCTCCGAGCGTTCGCTGCTGGAAGCCAAGGAAGAGCTGGCCGAAGCGGAGAGCGCGGCCACTGCGCTCCAGGCCCTCGTAGATCTGGCCGGAGGCGGCGAGGGAGACCGCGTGGTCCTCAGATCCCCGCTGAGCGGGCTGGTCGTGGCTCGCCACGTAGGAGCCGGCGCAACCCTCGACGCCGAGCAGACCCTCTTCGACCTCGTCGACCCCAGCCGCGTCTGGGCTGAGCTCGATGTGCCCGAGCAGCAGCTCCCCAACGTGACCCGAGGCCAGGAGACCCGGGTGCGAATCGACGCCTTCCCAGGCCTCGAGTTCCTGGGCAGCATCGACGCGCTCGCGCCGGCGGTCGACCCCGCGACGCGCACGGCCTGGGCGCGTGTCGGCCTGGACAACCCGGAGGGCTTGCTGCGGGAGAACCTCTACGGCGCCGCCACGGTGCTCGGAGCCACCGCGCTGCGTGCGGTCGTGGTCCCCGCGGCGGCGGTGCAACGCGTCGGCGAGGTCCACCTGGTCTTCGTGCGCCAGCAGCAGGGCGTCTATGTCGCGAAGCGGGTGCGGGTGCTGGCTCGGGAGGGCGACCGGGTCCGGATCGCTGGCGGCGTGCACGCCGGGGACCCGGTGGTCACCACGGGCAGCTTCCTCCTCAAGACCGAGACCCTGAAGGACAGCATCGGCGCCGGCTGCTGCGACGTGGAGTAGCGGTGATCTTCGACCTGGTCATCCGCTGGTCCCTGCGCCACCGAGGCGTGGTGCTGGCGGCGTGGGCCCTCATCGGCCTGGCCGGCGCCATCGCGCTGCTGCGGCTCCCTCTGGACGCCTTCCCGGACACCACGCCGGTGCAGGTGCAGGTCAACACCACCGCCCCCGCCCTCTCCCCCGAGGAGGTCGAGCGTCAGATCACCTGGCCGGTGGAGCAAGCGCTGTCCGGCCTGCCCGAGCTGGCGGAGGTGCGCTCCCTGTCCCGCTTCGGGCTCTCGCAGGTCACCCTCGTGTTCGACGAGGACGCCGACATCTGGCGCTCCCGACAGGTCGTCGCGGAGCGGCTGGGCGCCGTCCGGATGCCCGAGGGCGTCGACCGGCCCGCTCTAGGCCCGGTGGCCACGGGCCTCGGCGAGGTCTTCCACTACCTGGTCCGAGGCGAGCACTACAGCCTCTCCGACCTGCGGACCGCCCAGGAGTGGGTCATCGCCCCCCAGCTACGCGCCGTGCCTGGGGTGGCCGAGGTGAACACCTGGGGTGGAGACGAGCGACGGGTCGAGGTGCTGGTCTCGCCGCAGGCCCTCGTCCGCCACCAGCTCACCCTGGACGAGCTGGTCGAGGCCCTGCAGGCGGACAACCGCAACGTCGGCGGCGGCAACATCGACCAGTCCGGCGAGACCACCCTGCTCCAGGGAGCCGGGCGCTTCGAGGGGCTCGAGGACCTGGGCGAGGTGGTGCTCGGCAGCCACGAGGGCGTTCCGGTCCGCGTGCGCGACGTGGCCGAGGTGCGCAACGGACGCCAGATCCGCCGGGGTGCGGTGACCGCTCAGGGCCAGGGCGAGGTGGTCCTGGGCCTGGGCTTCATGCTGATGGGGGAGAACAGCGCGCACGTGACCGAGCGCCTGGAGGTCCGGCTGGCGGAGGCCGCAGAGTCCCTCCCTCCGGGCATGACGGCGGAGCCGATCTACGAGCGCACCTGGCTGGTCGACCAGGTCCTCGACACCGTGCGCACCAACCTCTTCGAGGGCGCTCTGCTCGTCGTCGCCGTGCTCTTCGTCTTCCTCGGAAACTGGCGAGCGGGCTTCGTCGTGGCCATGGTCATCCCGGTGTCCATGCTCTTCGCCGGCACCCTCATGGAGCGGCTGGGCATCGCCGGGAGCCTGATGAGCCTGGGCGCCATCGACTTCGGGCTCGTGGTGGACAGCTCCATCGTTCAGGTGGAGAATGCCGTCCGGCGTCTCTCGGAGCGTCCCGACGAGGACCCCATCCAGGTGGTCGGGGACGCCGCGCTGGAGGTCCGCAGGCCCACGCTCTTCGGCGAGCTCATCATCCTGGTGGTCTACCTGCCCGTGCTGGCGCTCGAGGGCGTCGAGGGCCAGCTCTTCCGCCCGATGGCGCTCACCGTCGTCTTCGCGCTGCTGGGCTCGATGCTGGCCTCGCTGACCCTGGTCCCGGTGATGACCAGCCTGGCCGTCCGGCACCGCAGCGGAAACCACGAGGTCGCTGCGGTTCGGCTGGCCAAGCGGCTCTACCGCCCAGTGCTGACCCGAGCGATCGACAACCCCGGCCTGGTCCTGGGGCTGGCGCTGATGCTGGTGGTCAACGCCGGGCTGCTGTCCACGCGCCTGGGCACCGAGTTCGTGCCGCGCCTGTCCGAGGGCGCCGTGGTGGTGAACACCGTGCGCCTGGCCAGCGTCTCGCTGGACGAGTCCGTGCGCTACGGCACGGAGATCGAGAAGGCCCTGCTGCAGGCCTTCCCCGACGAGATCGAGACCGTCTGGACCCGCACCGGCAGCGCAGAGGTAGCGACCGACCCGATGGGCATCGAGCTCTCGGACGTCTTCGTCACCCTCACCCCTCGCGAGCAGTGGACCCGAGCCGGCGACCAGCCCGAGCTGGTGGCGGCCATGCAGGAGGAGCTCGGGGGGCTGCCCGGCATGAACATGGTCTTCACCCAGCCCATCGAGATGCGGGTGAACGAGATGGTGGCGGGGGTGCGCTCGGACCTGGGCATCAAGGTCTTCGGAGACGACCTCACCCGCATGCGGGAGATCGCCCTGCAGATCGAGGAGCTCGTCAGCGAGGTCGAGGGCGCCGAGGACCTCAGCGTCGAACAGACCACCGGCCTGCCCATCCTTCGCGCCGATCTCGACCGGGAGACCCTGGGCCGGCACGGCGTGTCGCCCAGCTCCGTGCTGCTCGCGGTGGAGGCCTTCGGCGGCGTGGAGGTGGGCGAGCTCTTCGAGGGCGAGCGCCGCTTCCCCATCGCCGTCCGTCTGGCCGAGCAGGCCAGGCAGCATCCTGGCCAGGTGGAAGAGCTGCTGGTCACCGGTCGGGAGGGCACTCGGCTGCCCCTCGGACGCCTGGCCACCGTGACCCGAAGCGAGGGACCCGCCGCCATCCAGCGTGAGTGGGGGCGTCGACGCCTGGTGGTGCAGGTCAACGTGCGCGACCGGGACCTGGGCAGCTTCGTCGCCGAGGTTCGGGAGCTCGTGCGGGACCAGGTGACGCTGCCCTCGGGCTGGTTCGTGCGCTACGGCGGCCAGTTCGAGCACTACCAGCGGGCCCGGGACCGGCTGCTCGTCGTCGTGCCGGTGGCGCTGCTGCTCATCGCCCTGCTGCTCTACGCGACCTACGGCCGGGCCGTGGATGCCCTGCGCGTCTTCACCGGGGTGCCCTTGGCCGCGGTGGGAGGCGTGGCCGCCCTGTGGCTCCGGGACCTGCCCTTCAGCGTGTCCGCGGCCATCGGCTTCGTCGCCCTGGCCGGTGTGTCCGTGCTCGCCGACATGGTGCTGGTCTCCACCATCCGCAAGCACCTGGACGCCGGCGTCGCCGTGAGGGAGGCGGTGGAGCGAGCCGCCTCGGAGCGCCTGCGGCCCGTGCTCATGACGGGGCTGGTGGCTGCGCTGGGCTTCGTTCCGATGGCGCTCAACACGGGCATCGGCGCCGAGGTGCAACGCCCCCTCGCCACGGTCGTCATCGGCGGGCTGCTCTCCTCCACCGCCCTGACGCTCCTGGTCATCCCTGTGCTCTACACCCTGACCTCGAGGTCCAAGTGAGGCGGGCCCTGCAGGCCGTCGTCGCCGTCGTCGCTGTGCAGGCCGTCCTGCTGGGCGTCTGGTGGGCGGTCGAGCGGGCCCGGGCGCCAGCCCAGGGCTTCGACTGGACCCAGGTCGAGGGGGCCGCTCCCCCGCTCGAGCTGGTCCGAGCTGAAGAGACCGTGCCCCTCCCCGAGGGCACCCACCTGGTCCACTTCTGGGCGACCTGGTGCGCTCCCTGCCAGGAGGAGCTGCCGGAGCTCATCGAGGCCGCCGAGAACGAGGGCGTGCCCCTGCTGGCGGTGACCGACGAGCCCTGGTCGGTGCTCGAGGCCTGGTTCGAAGGCGAGGTCCCAGCCGTCGTCGTCCGGGACCCCACCGGCGGCGCGGCGGACCTTTGGGGCGTGAGGACCCTGCCCGACACCTGGGTGGTGTCCGCCGGCGCTCTCGACGGCCACGTGCGCGGAGCCAGGTCCTGGGCGCAGCCAGCGGCACGCGACTTCCTGCGAGGGCTGCGCTGATGCCCTCGCCAACCCCGAGACGCCCAGGACAACCGATGCCACGGTCCAGCCTTCGTCACCTCATCCTCCTGCTCGTGGTCCTTGGGCCCTGCCTCGCGTGGGCCGGCGAGCTCCTCACACCGACGGACGCCCTGCAGGCCGCCTTCGAGAACAACCCGGAGCTGCGCGCCGCCGAGGCCGTCGTGCTGGAAGCAGAGGGCGAGCTGGCGCAAGCCCTGGGCGCCAACCCCACCGTGTCGGGCTCCGCGCTGGTGGACGGGCCGGTGGAGCTGAAGGTCAGCCAGCCGGTGTCCCCCACGGGTGAAGGCGTGCGCCGCCGCCAGGCCGCCGCGGCCCGGGTCGAGGCCGCCAGCGCCCGGCTTCTGCGAGCACGCTTCGAGCTGGCTCACGCCGTGCGCACGGCCTACGTCGACGCCGTCATCGCGGTCGCGGTCGCCGACGTGGCCAGCGAGGGCCTCGCCCTCGCCATCCGGCTCCAGGAGCTCGTCACCCGCCTGGAAGAGGAGGGTGAGGCCTCCGACCTCGAGGTCGATCTGGCGCGGCTGGCGCACGCCCAGGCCGCCCTGCGGCTGATGGAGGCCCAAGAAGACCAGGCCGACGCCTTGGAGCGCCTCTCCTCTCTGGTCACGATGCCGCTCGACGCGGACATGCTGGTCCGGGACATCCAGGTGCCTGCGCCGTCCGGGGAGGAGCGAGAGGAGCGGAGCGATGTCCTGGCCGCCCAGGCCGCGCTGCTCTCCGCCGAGCGCGAGCTCACGGCCCAGCGAGCGGCGACGCTGCCACCGCTGATGGTCGGTGTGCGTGCGGAGTCCGAGGGCGGAGTCACCACCGTCGGACCCGCGCTGAGCGTTGAGCTGCCGGTCCGGGACCGGAACCAGGCTGGACGGGCTGGAGCCCGAGGCGAGCTGCTCACGGCGCAGGCCCACGTCCTCGAGACCCAGGCCGTGGCGAGCACTCAGGTCGCCACCAGCCGCGACCGGGACGAGCTGGGGCAGGAGGCGCTCTCAGCGCTTGGAGAGGACCCCCTCGCGGCCGCGGTGGCCGCTCTGGAGAGCGTCGAGGCCGGCTACCGGGAGGGCGAGCTCGAGCTCACGCAGGTCGTCCTGCTGCAAGCCCAGATCCTGGACGGCCAGACCGCCGTGGTCCAGCTCGAGGGCTTCGTCGCTCGGGCGCGCCTGGACCTGCTGCTGGCCACCGAGGACCCCGCCCTGTTGGGCGCTCCCTAGGCCCGAGTCAACCGGGCCAGGCCGCCCCGGTCGCGTACTTCATCAGCACCGCCTCCCCCGCCAGGAGATCGAGGCGCAGCACCCCGTTGTCCACGGGATGGTCGTGCACGGTCCCGGTCTGGGCGTTCATCAGCTCCATCCGGTCAGGCTGCAGGTCACCGGGGGCGTTCGAGAAGTCGAACTCCAGCTCCACGGTGACCTGCTCGTGGGTCCACAGGGGCCAGTCCGCGCCCGCGTGGTTGCCGTTGAGGACCATCAGGTAGCGCTCTCCGGCGTCGTCCTGGAAGTGCCCCACCACCAGGTCCTGGAACTCCCACGACCACAGGTCGACGGCCTCTACCCGCCGAAGGTAGAGGTCGTCTCCGGCCCCCGAAGACCACAGCGAGTGCCCCTCCGGCACATACACCGAGGTGGCGGGCAGGAAGCGGACGTCGGTGCTGGTCAGCTGGGTGATGACCGAGCCCACGTTCATCAGCTCGCGGTTGAGCTCGGCGACCTGGGCGTGGCGCTCGTTCGGCGTGCTCCAGACCCCGTTCTCGTCGAAGAGAGCGGACTCGACCAGGTGCTGCTCGCCGACCTGGTAGACGAACCAGTGGTGGCCCGTGTAGCCGTAGGTCAGCCCAGAGTAGATCTGCCAGCGCAGGTCCGAGATCTCGGGCCAGTGGGCCTCGGCGCCCTTGGTCTCGAAGGCACGCAGATAGCGCCAGTAGGGCAGGCCGTGACGCAGCCCGGCCTCGCGCACCGTCATCATGTTCTCGTACTCCGCGTAGCCGTAGCTGTAGCGGTCGTAGGAGAGGATGTCCCCGCCCATGTCCTGGGCGAAGGTGTCGAGCATCTGCTCGATCTCGGGCTTGCCCACCGAGAAGTTCCCGATGATGAGGGCGTCGGGGTCGGCGGCCTGCACCGCCTTCACCCCAACCGCCATCTCGGCGAGGGCCGCCAGGTCTTCGGGTTCGTCGCCGACCTGGTAGGCCACGAGGCCCGCAGCCCCCGGCCCCACGCCCCCCAGCACCTGCCCGTTGGAGGCGCTGGTTCCGTCGTCCTGCACCCACGCGATGAAGCGGAAGTCCCCTCCGGCGAGGCTGCGCCAGGCCGAGACCTCGTGGGGGAGGCCGGTCGCCCACAGGTGGGCCGTGTTGGCGCCGAAGTCCCCGAAGTAGGTGCCCACGACCTCCTGCGGCGGAGAGCCCATCGACGGCACCAGCCCGCTGATGACCATCGGGTTGCTCCTCACCCAGCAGAGCCCGCGGCCCAGGCCGTCGCAGGGGTCCACCACGGGCGCGGTGCCGGTGTCCACGACGACGCTGGTGTCGTCTCCCAGCGGTGGGAGGTCCTGGTCGGTGTCCACGAAGTCCGTGTCATCCAGCGGAACCGCGCTGTCCTCATCGGAGTTGGCGAAGGGGGTGGCGTAGAGGCCGCCGAGCTGCTCGGAGCAGGCGAGGAGGATCAAGAGGGTCATGGGGTCTCCAGAAGTGGGGAATTCCGATCAGGGGGTTGGGAGGAGCGCGCCGGGGCGCCGATGTCTCAGCGCTCGGCCTGCTGCGCGCTCAGGTGGGCGGTGAAGTCGAACCAGGCGGCGGGGGAGGCCTTGTGGAAGCCGCGGGCCCACAGGTCCCGTTCCGCTTCGATGTCCAGCACGGCCTCGCCGATGTCACCGCCAGGCGTGGTCCACAGCCGATCGGCGCCGTCGGGGCCGACGGCGTAGCGCAGCCCGTGCACGGTCTCGATGTCCCAGCGGCGCACGCCCTCGTAGAAGGTGGCGGTGCTGCTCTGGTCGGAGTTGGCCAGCCCTCGCTGCTCGTGAATCCACAGCCACAGCCGAGCGTGCTCGATCTGCGCATCGCAGGGAATGGGCGAGAGGTCGGTGTAGACCAGGCCGTTGTAGTAGTGCACGCCATCCCAGACCTGGGTGCGCAGCTTGTGCAGGAAGTTCGCCCGGCAGCTCTGGTCGCCCGAGGGGCAGGAACCCGGCCCCAGCAGCGCGTCCGCACCCATGATGAAGGTGCTGGTCAGCGCGCCGTCGACCCCCAGCGGGCCGTCCTGGAACATGGAGGTCGTCGGGACCCCATCCAGGGTCCACCGGACCTCCAGGCGAGGTCGCTGCTCCGGCACATCCATGGGGTCGAACCAGAACTCGCAGTCCCAACAGGGCGCGCTGGTCTTCTTGAGCACCAGGTCCAGCTCGAGGGGGTCACAGGCACCCTCGACCGGCGCCTTCCAGGACAAGAGCTGGCCGCCGGAGGTGTGCCCGCTGAAGCGGTGCAGCGGCTTGAAGTCGTCGCAGGGGCCAGCGGTCTCCAGCACGTGCTCCGTGGCTCCGGACGGGCTCTGGGCGACCGTCAGCAGCACGCGGGACAAGGTCACGGGCAGATCGAAGTCCAGCCGGACCCACTGGGGAGCGAAGTCGCCAGCGTTCCAGTTGGTGGCTGGGTCCCCGTCCCGGAGCGCCTCCAGGCCACCTGGCGAGGACCCGTCCAGGGTGGCGAGGGCGGTGAGGGGGCCGTCGACGCCCACCACCTCGAGCTCTGCCCAGGCCACCCATGAGGGGCTCTCTTCCGTCCGGACGCGCAGGCTGCGCACGGTGCCCTCGGGGTCGGAGTCCACACAGCCCGTGTCCGGCGCCGATCCCGAGTCGGCGACCTCGGAGTCGAGCACCGTGTCGAGCGCGGGGCGGTCGGGGGTAGGCACAGCAGGGCCATCGAGGGTGCAGGCCCCCAGCATGCAGAGCAGCATCACCGTCTCCTTCGGTGCCGGATGAGCGATGTCTGGTTCCAAAGCAAGGACCGTGCCAGGGCTATGCTGCGCCGATGGACGGACCCTTCCGCCTGCAAGAGCGCATCGCCACCGGCGGAATGGGCGAGGTCTGGGCGGCGGTACACGCCCCCACGGGCCTGCCCGTTGCGGTCAAGGCGCTGCCGACCCTGGAGTCGCCGGCCCTGCGCTCCGCCTTCGCCGACGAGGTGCGGGCCGTGGCTCGACTGGACCACCCGCACGTGGTCCGGGTCTTCGACCACGGAGAGGCCGGAGCAGGCGGCCCGCTCCCCGCCGGTGCGCCCTGGCTGGCGATGGAGCGAGCGCATGGGGAGCTGCGCGTGAGCTCAGGAGCGGAGCTGTGTCGTGCGCTCCAGGAGCTGCTCTCCGCGCTGGCCTGCGCTCACGCCCGCGGAGTCCTCCACCGCGACGTGAAGGCCTCCAACCTGCTCATGCGCGAGGACGGCGGCGTGCTGCTCGCGGACTTCGGCATCGCCCGTCTCGGCGCGTCGTCGATGGACGGCGCCGGCACCCTGGGCGCCATGGCACCGGAGCAGCTGCGAGGGCGAGGAGACCGGCAGGGTCCCTGGACCGACCTCTACGCCGTCGGCTGCCTGGCGTGGCAGGTGGCCACCGGAGCACCCCTCTTCGGTGAGCAGGCCTCGATGCGGGACCATCTGCACCGAGCGCCCCCCCGCCTCGACCCCGTCCTGGACCTGCCCGCCGGCTTCGACCGCTGGGTGCTGCGCCTTCTGGAGAAGGACCCGGCCCACCGCCCGGAGTGCGCCGCCGACGCCGCCGCTGGGCTCGCGGACATCGCAGGCTGCTGGACCCTGCGACCCCGAGGGGACCGTCCCGATCTACGCGGCGTCGGCGCCTCCCTCGTGGCGCTGCGTCCCCCGCCGCTGGTGGGTCGTGAGGCCTTGTTGGCCGAGCTCGACGACGCGATGACCGAGCTCCCGGCGGCGGTGGTGCTGCAGGGGCCCTCGGGCATCGGCAAGACCCGCCTGGCTCAGGAGCTGACCTGGGCCGCGGAGGAGGCCGGCGCCGCCAGCTGCGTGTTCGCACGCTACGGCCCCCAGGGCGACGAGCACGGGGTCGCCGCCGCGCTGGCCCGTGCGCTCGGCGGCCTGGGGCTGGACCACGAGCTCCGCCGCAGGGGAGCGCCCCCTCGCGACACCGCGGCGCTGTCCGCCCTGCTCGAGGACCCCGCGGCTTTCGGCGAGGCGGCAGCACGCCGCGCTGCGCTGGCAGGCGCCCTGACAGCCCTCGCCGAGCGCCGGCCGCTCATCCTGGTGCTCGATGACGCCCAGTGGGCCCACGCGGACCTGGAGCTCTGCGAGGAGCTCCTGGGCCGGTCGGCCCCCATCCTGGTCCTGCTGACGGTCCAGGACGAGGCGCTGTGCCAGGAGGCCGAGGCGCGCAGCCTGCTGGACCGCCTCCCAGGGCGACGGGTGCGGCTTCCTCCTGTGCCCGCCGAGGCGCTGGCCCGGGCGGTCCTGGGCCTGGACGATGCGGCAGCGGTGGAGCTGGCGGAGCGAGCGGCGGGCAACCCGCTGATGGCGGTCCAGCTGGTCACGGACTGGGCCACGCGCCTGCTCCCGGGGGACACCGGCTTTCGCCTGCCAGGCGGGCGCCCGCTGCCGGCGAACCTGGACGCCCTGTGGGGGGAGCGGCTCGACCGGGTGCTGGGAGACCGGGACCGGAGCAGCCTGGAGGTGGCCGCGGCGGGTGGCCTCCGTGTCGAGGACGCCCGCTGGCAGCAGGTCTGCGCCGAGGCCCGGCTGGCGGTGGACCACGCCGGGCTGCAGAGCCTGCTCAGGGCCGGGCTGGCCGTCCGCGAGCCGGAACAGAGCGAGTGGCGCTTCGTGCACGGGATGGTGCGCGAGGCTCTGGGCGAGCAGGCTCGCCGAGGCGATCGTTGGCAGGAGTCGAACCGTGCCTGGGCGCGGGTGCTGGAGCGCGAGGGCGGCTCCCCCGGCCACATCGGCCACCATCGCCTCGAGGCCGGCGAGCCCGAGCGGGCGCTGGGGCCCCTGCTGGACGAGGTGCAGCGGCTGTGGCGGCAAGGGGAGTTCCCTCGGGTGGCCCGAGCGCTCGACCAGTGGACGGCAGCCGCGCTCGAGGCAGGCGTGCCCCCGGACTGCTGGCTGCGGGGCCGGCCGGAGCTGTGGCGCTGCCGTCTGGCCCTGCTCCGCCAGGGGGTGGACGCGGCGGCCGAGCGGCTCGAGGCGCTGGGGGCGCACGCGGAGGGCTGGGGGCTGTCCGAGGCCCTCTCCCTGCAGCGCTGCCACCACGCCTGGATGCGCGGGCAGCTGGAGGTGGCCCTCGAACACGCCCGGGCCGCCTCCCGGACCGAGGACCCCCAGCTGGCTCGGGAGGCAGGCCGCGACGAGGGCCGGCTGCTGGCCATCCTGGGACGGCCCCACCAGGCCCGCGCATCCCTGAAGCGCACCCTCCAGTCGGCGGAGGAGGCCGGGGACGACTTCGTGGCCTGCGTCTGCCTGGACGGCCTGGCCGAAGCCGCCTGGGTGGCCGGCGACCTGGACGCCGTGCGAGACCACGGCGTGCGGCAGGCCGCTCTCTGCGCGGCGCGGGGCTTTCGGGTCTGGGGCGTCGGTGCCCTGTATTGGCCCGCCGTCGCCGACCTGAAGGAGGGCCGGTATGCCCGCGCTTGCGACGCGCTGCAGGTCTGGCAGCGGCGCTGTCGAGAGCTGGGGCAGCCCACCTGCCACCAGGCTGGAGCCCTCGTGCTGGCGCAGGTCGGCCGCGGAGGGGATGGCTCGGCGGCGCTGAAGGAGGCCACGGAAGAGGCCGCGGCGCTGGGCTGGCAGGACACCGAGACCACGCTGAGGGCGCTGCGCGTGACCCTGGTCGCAGCCGGAGATCGGAGGGATTGGGAGGAGGCCCTGGCCGCCGGGGAAGGTTCCGGGGACCCGCTGCTGCTCATCGCCCTGGACCTGGCGATGGGACGGTGCACCCCTCCGGGACGGGCAGAGGAGGCGCGGGCGCTCCGTGACAGACTGGCCGCGGCGCTACAACCGTGATCACGCGAACCCGACCCCTGACCCACCCCTTCTGGGCCGCCCGGACCCTCGAAGGCGGGCTGCTGCGCTGCGTGGCGGGGCCGGCGGCGGGCCAGAGCTGGACGACCTCGGACCCATCGCTTCGCATCGGCAGCGACGAGGCCAACGACGTGGTGCTGCCCCCAGGCTCCTGCGCGGCCTGGCACGCCCTGCTTCGTACCGATGCCGACGGCGTCGTCCTGCAGGCCGGGCCCGGGCAGTCCCTCGGACTCTGCGGCGGCGAGGTCCGAGAAGCGTGGCTCTCCCCCCACACCGAGTTCCAGGTGGGGCGCTGCTCCCTGCTCTTCGAGTCCACCGAGGTCCGTCGGGTGCTCGAAGGCCTGGGCTCCGAGACCTCGGCGGGCCTGTGCGCTCGGAGCGACGCCATGCGGGAGCTCCTGGACGCCCTGGGGCGGGTGGCGCCGACGACTCTGCCGGTGCTGATCAGCGGCGAGACCGGCGTAGGCAAGGAGCGGGTCGCCGCCGCTCTGCACACACTCAGCCCCCGCGCCGCCGCGAGGAGGGTGGTCTTCGACTGCGGCTCGGTGCAGCCGCAGCTGGCGGCGGACGCCCTCTTTGGCCACGTCGGCGGGGCCTACTCGGGCGCCATCCGGGACCACGCCGGGGTCTTCGAGAGCGCCTCGGGCGGAAGCCTGCAGCTGGACAACGTCGACGAGCTGCCCTTGTCCGTGCAACCGCTCTTGTTGCGGGCCGTCGAGGAGCGGAGCGTGCTGCCGCTGGGCTCCAACGAGCGGCGCCCCACGGACGTGCGGCTCATCGCGACGACCCGCCACGACCTGCGCCAGCGGGTCGCCGACGGCCGCTTTCGCGAGGACCTGTACTTCCGACTGTCCGTGGTGGAGCTGGTGGTGCCCTCGCTCCGGGCCCGCAGCGAGGACCTGCCTCTGCTCGTCGAAGAGCTGCTGAGCGAGCTGGGCTCCTCCGCCCGGCCCTCGATGGAGCTGCACGCCGGACTGGCCCTCTGGTCCTGGCCCGGGAACGTGCGGGAGCTACGCAACGTGCTGGAGCGGGCCGTGGCCTTGAAGACCGGCCCCGACCTGGGCCTGGACGACCTGCCCGCAGCCCTGAGCGAGGGCCTGGGCAGCCTGGACGCTCCGCTGAGCACCCTCCCCTGGCGCACGGTGCGTCGCTGGCTGGTGGACGCCTTCGAGCGCCGACGGCTGGTGACGCTGCTGGAGCAGTGCGACGGCAACGCCGCCGAGGTGGCGCGGGTAGCCGGACTCGCGCACGAGACCGTGCTCCGCATGCTCAAGCGGCACGGGCTCTCCCGTGGGAGCCAGGCAACGCCCCGGTGAGCTCGCCGGATTACCCTCCGTAGAGGAGGTCCAATGGCCGGCCGGCTCATCTACGAGGGAAAGGAACGCCACATCGACGCGGAGTACACCGACCCGCTCGAGCTGCTCTGGGTGGACGTGGCACGCCGCTGTGGTCTGAGCGTTTGCCGCAGCCCGGAGGTCTTCGCCTGGTGGAACGGCGAGGGCATGCTCGCCCTCTCCACGCAGCCGGACATGGACCCCGACGACAACGTCGGCCAGATGATCTTCCACGAGATCTGCCACGCGCTGGTCGCGGGTCCGGACAAGTGGACGACCGAGGACTGGGGACTGCCGCTGATGGAGGCCGGCGACTACGTCGAGGAGCACGCCGCCATCCGACTGCAGGTCGCGCTGGCCACCCCTCATGGGCTGCGCGGCTTCTTCGGCGCCACGACGGTGTTCCGGCTCTACTACGACGCCCTGCCCGAGGACGCGATGCAGGGCCCGGACGACGGCTGCCTCGAGCTGGCTCACGACGCCCTCCAGCGCGCCACCGAGGGGCCCTGGGCGGCCCACATCCAGGACGGCCTGCGCAGGACGGCCGCACTCCACCAGGCACTCGACGGCCTGGCGCCGCCCTCCTCGCTCTGGTCGCGCTGAACCCTTGAGCACACTGGTCGTCAGTGCCAGGAAGCTGGACTGGGCGCGGGCCCGGGTGCTCCGGGTGTGCATGCGCAGCAGGACGCTGCGGGCCCTCTTCTGCGACCGTGCGTGGAGGCTCTTCAGCCTCTTCGTGGTCTTCGAGATCCTGGCCCTGGCCATGTGCAGCTTCCTGCCGCTGTGGCAGCTGCTGCTGGGCCCCATCTTCTACGGCTTCGCCCACCTGGCCAGCAGCTGGCGCTACTTCCATCACGGCCTCGCAGACTCCACCCAGCGGGACCAGGCGGCGCTCAAGCAGCGCACCTTTGGCCTGCTCGTCGGCCTGTCCGGCCTGTACACCATCTTCCGCATCGCCCGCACGAGCCAGCTCATGCCCGGCACCGCCGCCCGCCTCTCCGAGTGGCAGGGCATCGCGATGGTCGACGCCCTCTTCGTCGTCTGCGTGCTGCTGGGGGGCGCCTGGCTCTACCGCAAGTCCCGCTGGCGCCTGGCGCTGGGGCTGGTCGTGGTCGGCCCCTTCGCCTTCGGTCTGTGGGCGTCGCCGGTGCTCACCGCAGGCCTGCTGGCCCTGGCCCACAACGTGGTCGGCTTCGTCTACTGGGTCGCGCTGGCGAGGAGCCCTCGGGACCGTCGCTACGCCCTGGCCTCGCTGGGCGTCTTCCTCGCCGTCAGCGCCCTCATCCTGGCCGGCGCCTTCGCCCCCCTCTACCCCCTGCTGGCCACCGGCTCCCACCTGGACTTCGCGGGCTTGAGCTTCCACGCCATCGGCTCGCTGGTGCTGCCCTGGGCCGAGGGCGACACCCTGCTCTACGCCACAGCCGCCTTCGCGTTTGGACAGTCCACCCACTACTACGTGTGGCTGAAGGCCATCCCGGACCAGGGCCACGACAACGCCATCCCGACCTCCTTCCGCCAGTCCCTGCGCCTGCTTCGGGCGGACTTCGGCCCCACGGCCACCCAGGTGCTCATCTGGGCCGTGGTCGCCAGCTTCGGGGTCTGGCTCTTCCTGAACTTCCAGCAGGCGCGGGTTCTCTACTTCGTGCTGGCCGGCTTCCATGGTCTTGTGGAGCTCGCTGGGCTGCCCCTGCTGTCCATTCGCACTCGGGCGCCCGTGATCGACGGAGCCTGAGTTGGCACCGGCCGACCCCGACCAAAAACGATGAGCGGAGGGTCAAATCAAGAAAGAGGTGTTCGATGGCTATCGGAGCGGCTGCTCTTCCTCTGAATCCCCTTCTCATCCGGCCTTCCAGGCCCCTGCCCGGGCGCGTGGGGATCGTTGGGGCAGGCACGATCGGTCCCGACATCGGGTACTACCTGAAGAGCGCCATCCCCGGGCTGGAGCTGGTGCTCGTGGACATCGACGAGAAGCCGCTCCAGGCCGCCCTGAAGCGCTTCTCGACCTACGCCGCCAAGGGCGTGGCCCGACGCAAGATGAGCCCCGAAGCCGCCGAAGCGGTGCAGCAGGGCATCACCATCACCACCGACTACGCCGACATGGCCGGCTGCGACTGGGTCATCGAGGCCGCGACCGAGGACCTGCCGCTCAAGCGCCGCATCTTCTCCATGATCGAGGAGGAGGTCGGCCCCGACTGCGTCATCACCTCGAACACCAGCTCCCTGCCTGCGCACGAGCTCTTCTGCGAGATGAAGCGCCCGGGCCGAACCACGGTCACGCACTTCTTCGCCCCAGCGTGGCGCAACCCCGCGGTCGAGGTCATCGCGTGGGAGCAGGGAGACCCCGCGGTCACTGCCTGGCTGCGCTGGCTCTTCGCCGCCACCGGCAAGGTGCCACAGGCCATTTCGAGGTGTTGCTCGCCCACGTGGATTCGAGCCCCATTGGGCTTGAAGCTCTCTGGGCCATCGCATGCGTTGGCACCCTGTGTGAGTTCCTGGGCTTGACCGACCTCAGCAACACCTTCCTGTCCCGCTGTGAACAGGTCCTGAATGCCGAGCCCGGGTGCGCCTACGAGGCCATCATGGCCGAGTTCTCGGCTGCCGATGACCCTCGTGGAGAGGGCCAGATGCTCTGCAATATGGCCGAGATCTACAGCGGGCGGGGGGAACTCGAATTGGCACGGGCCTCGTTGGAGAGGGCGAGCGAGCTCTTGAATCGAAGCTCGGGGATCACCTCCCTGGCCATCTGTGAGGCCAACCTGGGAAGGGTGCTGGTGGACCTGGGCTTGTTCGACGAGGGCCGGGCAAAACTCGAAGAGTGCCTGCTGATGTGCTCGGGATCCGGCTTGCGGGTGATCGAAGGCGCTGTGCTCGGCGTGCTCGGCGGCCTGGATGCCCGCGAGGGCAATCTCGAGCAGGCGCGAACGCTCCTGGAGCGCGGAGAGTCCGTCCTTCGCGGCACCACCAATCAGGTCGAGCTCGTCACCGTGCTCTGCCGGCGGGGGGGCCTCGAGGTGCTCGAGGATCGTCGAGACCAGGCCCAGAAGACCCTGGAGGAGGTCCGAAGCATCGCGACACGGCTCGGTGTCTCCTCCGGCACCTCCATTGGTCGAATGGTTGGGGACTTGGAGGAAGCGATCCGGGCTTGAGCCCTCGGATGCGTCATCGGGCGTAGATGGAGACTTCAGGCAAGTCCGCGTTGGCCGTGAGGGTCAACCACCCGTGACGGGAACCAATGGTGATGCCCTCCACCGGTTCGAGCCACTGAGCAGCGTCGGGTCGGAGCGCGAGCACGATCGTGTCCCCCGCTTCCAGGCGCCCAGTCTGGAGCAGCCCTTCGCGGATCGTCACGGGAACCGGCGACGAGACGACGAAATCCTGAGCGGGGGGAACCTCCGACAAGGCCACGTGAGTAAAGGGGCGATGAACCACCTTGCCCGCGCGGAGGGCACCATAGGTCCCACCCTCGACCTCGTCGTTGGCGAGGTAGCTCGCGACCACCTCTGCAACGCCGGTGATGCCATCCGCGGCCGGTGGAGCCTGGATGGGAACAGCGAGCAGGGCACGCATCGCAAAGAGAGCGGCTGAGACCGCAGTGGTGAAGCCCAGACTGAGCTGCACGAGGCGCTGGGAGATGCGTGTCTCCCTGCAGGCGAGATGCCAGCAAGCCAAGAGCAAGAGGGTCCACCAGCTGCGCTCCAGCTGTCGAATCCCTACAAAGCCCGGGAGAAGTCCCACCAAGATGACCAGCACGCCGAGCAAGATCAAACGGCGCGGTGGTCGACCCGTCACCCACAGCAAGGGAAGGAGGGCGAGGAGGTTGCCCTCGGCGTGGTAGCCGTAGCTCGCGAAGGGAAGCACCAGTCCCACGAGGTTTCGAACCGATCGGCTTCCCCCATGAAGGAACTTGATGTCCTGAAGCGCGATGGTGGTGTCTCGCGCATACAGCCGATGGGATTCAAAGGTGTCGAGCACCACCGGGAGGTGGGGCAGGAAGGCGAGGAACAGCCCGATGCACAGCATCCAACGGTTTCGCGGGCTGGCGGTCCAGAGGCCGATCAACAAGACCGGAAGTCCGTAGAAGGGAGCCTGGAGAGGGCTGGAGCTGAAGAGGAGAAGGCTGCCGACGAGCGCCGCGGCCATGGTCCGGAAGGGGCTGAGGCGCGTGCATCCCAGCCAGCCCAGCGCGAGCACCCAGGTGAGAGCCGGCCAGCTGAGGTGTCCATCCACCATGTGGCGAACCAACCAGAGCGAGCACCAGCCAAGCAAGGCGCCGATGGCCGCTCCCCGGTGGTTGGCGCCCAGGCTCCTGGCCCATCCATAGCCGAAGCCTCCACCGAGCGCTAGCTGCACCCAGGCCCAGCACAGACCGCCGGCCTTGGGCCCAACCACCAGCGCCAACAGCACCGCGGGGGACCATCCCGGAACCTGGGCCAGGCCGCGAAGGAGCACCCCACCGCCAAAGAGCCAGCTGGACTGGAGGGTGTGCCCATGGACGAGCCACTGGCGCCTGTAGACCTCGATGACTGCCAGGCCGGAGTCGTGGTCGGCGTAGGGCGCCACACAGGCGGCGGGCAGGACATAGAGCAGAAACCAGAACAGGGCGCCAAAGGCCGAAACCACCCGAAACCCCTCTGCGATCGAGGCATCTCGGTAGTGCTCAGAGAATGGATCCAGCCAGCTCACCCCACGATGAAAGCACCTCTGCCCTTTGCGTGAACATCCACATGGCCGGAGACGCTGGTCTCGGCTCGCTGCTCAGTGCACGAAGGATGGTCTCACCACGGCTGCTTCCTCGCCTCCACCTGTCATGGCGCTCGGTGAGTCTTCGTGCAGTCCCGGCTGGCTTCGCAGCTGAGCCGTCACCACCCCCACGAAGGGAAGCCCCAAGAGCGCCCGACTGACCAGCACAGCGCTGGTGAACACGACGCTGAAGGCGAGCAAGCTCCCCTCACCCACCTCCCAGGGACTGAAGAGGGTCGTTAGAGTCAGCTGATCCACCCCCAGGCCCAGGGCAGCCACGGGAAGGGCGCGTGCCATATGAACCACCTGGGTGATGGCCACCGCGGCTCCAAGAGGCGGGCGAATCCCGAACAGAGGCAAGGTGAGGGCGACCCACGCGCCCATCGCCAGGTTCTGGCCCACCTTCAGCGCGAGCCAGCCAGCGTAGTGCCGTAGGGCCGGCTCCTCGAACCATGACAGGAGGGTACGCGGGGCGCCGAGCCGACGGGTCACCCGAGAGAGCAGCACCCCGGCCACCCACAGTCCAAAGCAGATCAAGCCAGCACGACCGACGGCAGGCTGACCGGTCAAGCTACCGAAGGCCCCGGCCAGGAGAGCCATGGCCCCGATCTCGTGGAAGGCCTCGTTGAGCATCACTGCTGCGCCACGACGGATCGGAAGGCCCAGACGACGCTTCATCCATACGGCCATTCCCCCGTAGCCCAACAGGGTGTTCACGAGGACCAGCAGGTAGCTCGCGGCGCGAGCACGCATGACCTCAAGGGGCCGGTCGATGCGCTCCACCCACCGAAGCGTGAGGGCAAGGAATGCTCCCTCCGCGAGCAGGTTGAGACATGCCCAAGCCGTGGTGAGCACAAGGTATGGCAGCCACCGCACCTCCTCAAAGGCCTTCGCAGCGCCTTGGAGATCCAGGCTGGAGGCGGCCCACGCGACCAGCATCCCCGAGACGACCCAGGGGAGCAGCTTCCAGATCCTGCGACTCACCTCAGGGAATCTCCAGACCCAGCAACGGCAGGTGCTGCTGGGCACCGAAGACATCGCCATCACCCGGGCACCCTGCGGGAGTACGGCGCACCAGGGTGGCCTTCCAGCCCAGGGCAGGCTCGACGAACCACGTACCCAGCACCTCAGCACCGTAGAGGGCCGAGACAGCGGAAGCCGTCATGGCATGGGAGTCCTGAGCGCGGCGAAAGGACGGCTCATCGTCAAAGAACACGTCCAAGGTGAGCTGGAATGGACCGGCGTTCTTGCTTCGAATCACCGACGCCAGTTGCTCGAGCCTCATGCAACCTCCCTCATGTGGATGGGGAACAGCTGTTGGGGATTCTCGACGTCCACCAGGTGGTAGACGCACCAGGCACAGGCAGGCCCGGCGCCCAGCTCACAGGGCGACCAGGGGAAGGCCAGGTTTCCGGCGGTGGTCCTCCTTCCGGGAAAGCCGTGATGAAGCATCGCGGATCGCGCACGGCCACACAGGCTCGTGGCCAGCGCCTGGGTCTCGGCCACCACATCCAGCACGATTCCTGGGGACTGTCCGCCACGTCCGAGGACGTGCACGTGCAGCAGTGCGCTCCCGCCAACCTCCTCCCGCGCCCGTGCAACGAGGGCGTCGATGGGTGTGTGAGGGTCCGCGACGCTACCCAGCGCGACCGCGCGGTAGCCCACCCGACGGGCGCCCTCCACCTTCACTCGGTACGGTCCGGGGACGAAGCGGCTTCCCCTCACGCCGACACGCCGCTGGCTCTCCTGCACGTAGCTCACCTCCGTCAGGTCAACGTGGCCACCCGGTCCATCGATCCGAGTCGGGTCACCCTGCTCGTAGAGGCTGTGAGCCGCCACGGATCGCACGCTGCAGACCCGGTCCCCCAGGGGCTCCACCGTGAAGCGGTCCTCGTAGAGCGTGCCGAGGAGTCCGTCGCTCCCGCTGCCGGGCTCAGCGGCGATCGCGCCGCACTCCAGGATCTTCGCGAGGTGAAGCGCCAGGCCAGGGTCGTAGCCGCGGGCGATCGGAAGGGCCGCAAAGAGCGCCGGGTCACTCGCGCGCCCCGCAAGCACCACCTCGGCTCCCCCCTCCAGTGCGGTGGCGATGGGCTCCCAGCCCATCTGCCCTACCAACCGTACAGCGGCATCCACGTCGGACTCGGCGAGCGCCGGAACAGGACCGCAGCCCCGAACGCGCCCAGCGCGGAGTTGGGCCTTGAGCCAGCTCTTGTCGATCTCCGCGCGTACCGTCGCCAGTCGGAAGCTCAGGCCCTCCTCTCGAGCGATCTGTTGAATCACGGCGAGGGTTCCCATCAGGTGGATGTCTCCACCCGCGATGCCGGCACTGCCGATGACGAGGGGAATGCCTCGACCCAAGGCGGCTCGGAGAAGCCGTCGCAGATCGTGCTGAAGAAAGGCGCTGAGGTCCCCTCCTCGCTTCTGCCCCAGCTCGTATCCAAGATAGGCCGGCCCACCGTCGGTCGAGCCGGCATCCACGGCGATGATGTCCGGATTCAGGTCCATGCCCGCGGCCAGACTCGCGTCCGGAAAGCCGTAGCCAAGCAAGGCTGTCGGAGAGAGTATTCGGAGGGGTTTCATGGAGGGGTAGACACCCTGTATACCTCCCCTTGGCTCACATCGCTACCGACTCGGTTCGTCGGAGTGTCGCTAGCTTCTGCTCAGAGCGAGAGCAGGAGTGCCGTGGCGAAGGCGATCATGGCGATCAGCGTTCCGATAATGGGAACGGCAAAGAAGTAGCGAATCGCCAGCACCAAGCTCAGGGTGGGCGACAACGAGGTTCACTCCAAGGACGGGGAGGGAGAGGGCCAGCTCGGGGGGCAAGAGCAGGTTGAGGGTGCCGTAGCCCATCAAGAGCAGACCCATCATCAGGCTGAATCCTCGCAACAACATGAAGAGCGACACCCCGCGACCCGGCATGGAGATTCGGGATTCCTTCATAGCCGCCACGGCCGCAGCGGCACTCTCGGGTGGCTCTCGCCCACCCATCACGAGCTCCGACATGCCGTGACCCAGGCCCAAAAGCACCAAGGCTCCCGAGGCCCCGCCATTGCCGTCTACCTCCTAGACCTTCCCAGAAAACGATGAGCCCGTCGGGACCAAGGTCTCCGACGGGCTCAGATGGTCGGGGCGACTGGATTCGAACCAGCGACCACTTGACCCCCAGTCAAGTGCGCTACCAGACTGCGCTACGCCCCGGAAATCAACCTCCGCGAACTATCCACCAGCCCTCGGCCCGTCAACCCAGTTCGAGGTCACGCTTCATCGCGGCGATGGAGGACCTCAGCTCTTCGATACGGTCCAGAGCCCCTCGGAGCTGCGTTGCATCCAGAGTGTTCGTAGAGGGGCTGCGGGTGCTGCCCGACAAGGCCTTTCGAGCACCTGCGATGGTGAAGCCCTCGGTGTGGAGGAGCTTCTTGATCTTCAGAAAGCGCGCGATGTCCTTCTTGCGGTAGAGCCGCTGCCCACTGGAGGACCGGTGCGGGCGCATTCGGAACTCCGTCTCCCAGTACCGGAGAACGTGAGGCTCGACACCCACCAGCTTGGAGACCTCACCGATTCGGAAGTAGAGCTTGTTCGGGACCCCAGAACCGGGGACGGCCTCGGCACGTTCGTCCTGGCCGCTCGTCACAGCAGAGCCTCATTGAGCGAGGCCTTCAGCACCTGAGAGGGCTTGAAGGTCAGCACCTTGCGAGCGGAGATGATGATGGTCTCGTTGGTCTGGGGGTTGCGGCCCCGCCGTGCGGCCTTCTCACGAACAACGAAGTTCCCGAAGCCGGAGATCTTGATCTTCTCGCCGTCCTCCAGGGCCGTCTTGATGGTCTCGAAGACTTCGTCCACCACCTCGGTGGCTTCCTTCTTGGAGAAGCCGACGTGCTCGTAGACCCGCTCCACCAGATCGGCCTTGGTCATGGTCCACTTTGCAGGGGGGGTAGAGGGCATGGCTATTGTCCTGTGTCGCTGGTCGCTGGTTCGACTGAGTCCCAGACGCGAAGGTAGAAGATGTCGGTTCGTTGTTCGTCGCTGTCGCCCACCGAGAGAATC
>PVBE011148269.1_pt1 | contig 30306 bp, 36 predicted proteins | sample 1631181 | NCBI WGS metagenome assembly PVBE01 (sample SAMN08397723, study PRJNA350692) | Marine metagenome, whole genome shotgun sequencing project. | isolation source: water | place: Pacific Ocean | collected 2012-04
AGGGATGCGTCTTCTATTTAACAGATGAAAAAAATAATTTATACTTTATTTCTTTTAGTTTTTTTTAGCTGCAATACTGAAACAAACAATGACTTTATAATAAAAGATTCTGAGATGACCAACATTCTAACAGATCTTCATTTAGCTGAAGCATATGTAAGTCAGCTTAAATTAAATACAACGAATACTTTAGACAGCTTAAGCTATTACAAACAACTTATATATAAAAAACATCAAATAACAGAAAGTCTTTTTAATCGATCAATGGCACATTACTCACAGGATCCTAAAAAGCTAGAAAAAATATACAAGGAGGTGAAAAAACAAATTGAAGACCTAGATTCTCAACTGCCACATATAGATGAAACTGAAAACCTCATATTAAAAGAAAAACAAGACACCATTGAATCTGTCGTTAATAAGAATCAACCTTTTTCCAATAAAAACAAACCCTAATTTATATTGATTACTTTTAATTATTAATTTTCAATTACTTTAATAAAATGAAAGCACTAATATTTTTTCTCTTTACATCTATTCTTTTAGCATCCTGTTCTCAATGGTCTGAAAAAGACTCTGAAAAATACATGGAACAATGCGAAAAATCAAACTATGAAAAAGAGGTTTGCAATTGTCATCTTGAAAAAATAAAAATTCAATTTTCTTCATTTGAGGACATGGCTAACAATGAAGAACAACTAGCTGAAATATGGGAAAAATGTTTCAATCAAAAAATAAAAGACACTAAAACAGGAGAATAACTGCTAAAAATAATTTCTCCTTCTTAAAAGCTACTATACAGCTTTTTGTTTTTGTACTAAAAAATAAAGAATCACAATACAAATAATCACACTCAACAAAATATTTAAAACTGCCATTAGGGATTGACCAGATCTAAAAAGTGCTAAAGTATCCATACTAAAAGTAGAAAAAGTGCTAAATCCTCCACAAAAACCTACTATCAATAGTAATTTTAAATCATCAGTAAACCATTTTGTTCCTACAGAAAAATAAAGAACTAAACCCATAACTATACAGCTAAATATATTTGACGCCAAAGTGCCAAATGGAAATCCATTACCAGTATATTTATTTATAAGGTTCCCTAAACCAAATCGAGAAATTGCTCCCAAACCACCACCAATAAAAACATATAAATAGCTTAACATTTCACCCAGTTAAATTGTTTAGAAAGATAATAAAGAATTCCAGCAATTGCACATCCTACCAATGCGCCAACAAACACATCACTTGGATAATGCACTCCAAGATACACCCTACTGTAACCTATTAAGGATGCCCAAATCAATAACAGCCAAAATAGCAACTTATGTTTTTTACCTATAAAAAGAAAAACCATAGCTGCAATAGAAAACATATTAGATGCATGACTAGAAATAAATCCATACGCTCCACCTTTATAGTCATTAACTAAATGGAGTTGATCCATCAACATTAGATGGTGAGTAGGACGAGATCTTTCAAATACTTCCTTAAAACAGTATTTAGCAGTTAGATCTGAAACTCCAACTGTAAGTGCTATTAAACCACAAATAACTAGCGTTTTTTTTAATCCAAAAAATCGATAAAAAAGATAGGCAAAAAACAAATAGAAAGGAATTCCAAAATAGGGGCTACTTATACCCCACATCATTTGATCAAAAAAAGGGCTATTAGCATTATTAATCTTTAATAACAACCAATGATCCCAAGACTCTATTTGTTCCAATAGACTCAATGATCAACCCTCCTCCATAACGCGTCTTTAAGCTCTACCAACCCTTTATTAGCAACTGAAGAAATACATACTATTTCAATATCTTCAGGAAACTCTTGCTTTAATTCGCTCATTAATTCATCATCAAGGAGATCACACTTAGTAATTGCCAAAACCCTATCCTTATCCATCAATTCAGGATTATATTGTTCTAATTCATTTAATAATATCCTATACTCCTTTTCTATTTGATCTGTATCTGCTGGAATCATAAAAAGCAACACTGCATTTCTTTCGATATGTCTTAAAAAACGATGACCTAGACCTTTTCCTTTATGTGCCCCTTCTATAATTCCTGGAATATCAGCCATTACAAAAGAACGGTGATCTCTATAGCCAACAATCCCAAGATTTGGAACAATGGTGGTAAATGGATAATTGGCAATTTCAGGTTTTGCAGCACTAACTACAGATAATAAAGTAGATTTTCCTGCATTTGGAAAACCTACTAGGCCTACATCAGCAAGGATTTTTAATTCTAATATCTTCCACTCTTCTTTTCCTGATTCCCCTGGTTGTGCATATCTTGGAGTACGATTAGTTGGCGACTTAAAATGGTCATTCCCCATTCCTCCTCTCCCTCCATAAAGCAATATTTTTTCCTCTCCATGTTCTGTAATCTCAAATAAAACCTCACCACTTTCTACATCCTTAGCAACAGTCCCTAAAGGCACATCCAAAATTTCGTCTTTACCATTTTTTCCTGTCTTAAGGTTGCCAGAGCCTTGTTCGCCATGTTCAGCAATTACATGTTTCCTATACTTTAAATTTAAAAGCGTCCAAATCTGCTTATTTCCTTTAAGGATCACATGACCACCTCGACCTCCATTCCCTCCATCAGGACCACCTTTTGGTGTAGTCCTATCCCTATAAAAGTGAGTAGAACCGGCACCTCCCTTGCCAGATCGACAACAAATTTTTACATAATCTACAAAATTAGAAGACGACATGAGTTCAATTAAACTTTAACATCAATAACATTATAAAGTCGACTTGTAATTTCATCGACTCCCCCTACACCATTAACCGAAATAAATTTATTCTGACTTTCATAATGATCTGCAACTACTGCAGTCTGTTCATTATATACCTTTATTCTATTTGCAATAATAGATTCATTTTGATCATCTACCCTTCCACTATCCTTTCCTCTATTTAATAACCTAGAAATTAATTCTTGGTCTTCAACTTCCAAAGCAAGCATCAAAGAGATATCAGTACCAATAGAGTTTAAAAAGCCATCCAATGCTAATGCCTGATTCGTTGTTCTAGGGAATCCATCAAAAATAAACCCCTGAGGGTCTGAATACTTATTAACCTCCTGCTCAAGCATCTGAATAGTCACACTATCAGGAACCAGCTCCCCTTTATCCATGTAACTTTTAGCTAGAAGCCCCAAAGAAGTCTCTCCTTTTATGTTTGATCTAAAAATATCACCTGTAGACAAATGCACTAGATTATATTTTTCAATTAATTTCTCTGCCTGTGTACCTTTTCCAGCCCCAGGAGGCCCAAATAATACAATATTTAACATAACTGTGTATAAATTTTATTCTTCTATAATATAAACATCTTCTAAATTTCTTCCATGACCATCAAAATCCAATCCATAACCAACTAAAAATTCATTTCCAACCTCAATACCTACATAGTCAACTGGAATATCTTTTAAATAAGCTTTTGGTTTAAATAAAAACGTTGCTACTTTAAGAGATCTTGGCTTATGAGATCTTAAAACTTCAATAATATATTCAAGTGTATTTCCTGAATCCACAATATCTTCCAGTATTAACACATCTCTATTTTTTATGTTTTCATTTAGGCCCATCACCTCTTTTATGGTGCCAGTAGAATCCGTGCCTTGATAAGAAGCTAATCTAATAAAGTTCACTTCACAATTTCCTTCAAATCTCCTGACAACATCAGCTGTAAACAAAAAAGAACCATTTAAAACTCCTAGAAAAACTGGATTTCTGTCTTTATAGTCACGATTAATATCATTAGCAACATTATCAATTGCGTTTTGAATACTATTCGCATCAATGAACAAGTTAAATTTTCTATTATGTAATTCAATACTATTCATGTTTTTAAAAGAAAGTTTCAAAGTTAACAATTTCATTTTACTGAAAAATGATTGTTAGTTCAATTTCTGAATTACATTTGCAAGAAAAAAATTAAATGAAACCATTAGTAAGTATTATCATGGGAAGCACATCAGACTACCCTGTTATGGAAAAAGCAGCAAAGTTTTTGGATGAAATGGAAATTCCTTTTGAAATCAATGCTCTTTCAGCTCACAGAACCCCAGATCAAGTTGAAACATTTGCTAGAAATGCCAAAGAAAATGGAATAAAAGTGATCATAGCTGGTGCTGGAATGGCGGCTCACCTTCCTGGTGTTATTGCTGCTATGACTCCATTACCAATAATTGGAGTCCCCATTAAAGCTTCATTAGATGGAATGGATGCACTTTTAGCAATTGTTCAAATGCCTCCAGGAATACCTGTAGCTACTGTTGCTATAAACGGAGCTTTAAATGCTGGAATTTTAGCAGCTCAAATGCTATCTACTAATGACTCTGAATTATTCAACAAAACTGTTTCATATAAAGAAAATCTAAAACAAAAGATCGTTAAGGCAAATGAAGACCTGAAAGAGCATTCTTTCAAGTTTAGAATTTCATGATGACACTAACCTCTGAAGTTATTTAAAATGGTGAATGGTAATTATTTCCATTTTTCTGGAATTTCACAAACAGGAATGGGTGAAATTTTATGTTGATTTATTTTATTTAAATTATTATAAATCTTCATAACCTCAAGCTGCCTATCAGTCATAGAATCAATACTTTTATTATTGACATTTTTCATTGCCCATTCCAACTCTGGATATGTAGCTCCTAGCTGATCTTCATCAGATCGATCATCTCCCCAAAGTCCATCTGTAGGCTTTGCTTTTAAAATAGAATCAACAATATTTAAATGTGAAGCAATATTAAAAACCTCTGATTTCATCAAGTCTGCAATAGGAGACACATCAACACCACCATCACCGTATTTTGTGAAAAACCCAACTCCAAAATCTTCTACCTTATTCCCTGTACCAGCCACTAAAAATTGATGATGCCCTGCTAAGGCATATAAAGTAGTCATTCGTAAACGAGACCGAACATTGGCCATAGTTAGTTCATCCTGAATCTCCACAGGATAACTTTTTTTAGTTGATTTAAAAATATCTGTAAGGTCAATTTCCAGATCAGAAACATTAGTAAACTTACTTTTAAGCCATTTAACATGCTCTACAGATCTATTCAGCTGATCCTTACTCTGAAGGATTGGCATACTCACAACAATTAGCTTTTTACTCGTAAGTGCACACAATGAAGAAGTAACAGCAGAATCCACTCCACCAGAGACACCAACCACAAAGCCATCAATATTCGATTGATCGGCATATGATTTAAGCCATTGTACAATATAATCAATGATCTTCTGGTGTTCCATCTAAAAACAACCTTAAAAGGATCCCTAAATAATCTAAAATAGAACTCCTACTGTTAAACTAACACTTCCAGGAATTGCCTTTGCTCCAACATTTTCAAACTGCCCTGTAGTAGAATTTAATTCTCTCAAATAATCCTCACTTTGTGTCCTAGTTAAAGCATTGGTAACAAAATAATGATAATGTAAAGCAAAAAATAAAGATGTTGAACCAGAAATATTGTACTCAGCTCCACCTCCAACTAATAAACCTACACGAATAGGTTGGGTTCCTTTAGCTAAATCAAGATCTGAATTTTCAGCATGATCAACATCAATAATGTTAAAATCTAAACCAAGTGTATCCCATTCCAATTTATCACAAATATCATTGACTCTAGTTTTCGTTTTTAATCCAATGTTTGCACCAAACTCTCCAAAATAGGTAAAATACCCTATTTCCTTTGTTTTCATTTTTAATGATATTGGAAGTGTAACATAATTGATCTTATATTTTCTTTCTTTTAATTGATAAAGCTCATATGCATTCATAGTATCAACTGGAAACAACCCCTCATTCCATTCAACAAACTCAAAATTATTAAGCGCATAATAGGTAGGGTGATGTGCTACAAGAGATTCATCATTGTAATTTAAGCTTCCAGCAAAAGTAGTCAGACTCATACCAGTAGCTAAAGAAGTCGTTGATTCTCCTAATTTAAATTCCATCTGGAAGCCCCATCCATATCCCAAACCTACACCTGCATTGGAAAATTCTTTTAAGTTATCTGGAGATAACCAATCCGTTGACACATTCCCCCTTAGACCAAATCTAAAGCTCTTTCCTGTATTGTCCTGAGCAAAAATATTACTAAACAACAAAATTGTCAGCATTGAGGTAATCCATTTATTTTTCATATTAATTTCTTTAATTAGTTTACAAACTTAAACATTTTTTTAGCGAACAAATTTTACTTTTGTTACAAACTTTATTCCAAATGATTAAAAAACATTTCTTTTTTATAATTTCTTTTTTACTGATCATTTGCCTAATGACTTCCTGTTCTGAAGAACCAAATAGGTTAATAGTTGATGTAGAGCACATTAAAGTAGACATCAACATAGATCGAATGGAACAAGATCTTTTTGATAATTCAAAAAATAAAGAAAAAAAACATCAATTTCTTTTAACTAAATATGGGACACTATATCAATACTTTTTTTCTAATATCATAGGAGCTGGAAATCCTTTTTCCCCAAACTCACCAGATAGGTTACATACATTCACTCAAGATTCAACAATGAATCTATTTTATTCAGAATTAAAAAGAGAATTTAAAAACTTTAATATCTACAATTTAGAATTAACCAACGCTTTCAAGCATTACAAATATTATTTTCCGGACTCTACAATACCAAAGATCACTACTTTCTATTCAAATTTTGAACAAAAAGTTTTAGACATTGATGATCGACTAGCAATTGGAATAGAAATGTTTTTAGGTAAAGACAATTCATTAATTATGCTCTTACCTAATAAATATCCTCAATACGTGAAAAATAAAATGGAAAAGAAATTCTTAACTGCAAATGTTATGTATGGATTTCTTTTTAATAGATTTTATGAACCACTAGGAGATGACCTTATTAGTAACATTATAGCTTATGGAAAAATCATCTATTTATTAAACGCTATGTTACCTGAAGTTTCTGAAAATATATTAATGAGTTACTCAACTCATGAACAAGCCTGGTGTTCCAAAAATGAGAATAACATATGGGAACACCTAGTTGATCAAGAATTACTATATTCGAAAGATCAGAAAACAATAAACAATTTTATTGGTGATGGCCCTTCAACTAAAGGACTACCAAACGACTCTCCTTCAAGATCAGGTATTTGGCTAGGGCTTCAATTAATTAAAGATCATGTTAAAGAAAATAACCTAGACATTAAAGAGCTTCTGAAAGAAAAAAACGTACAAACCATACTTAAATCCTATAATCCTAATGAGTAATAAAAGTAAATTAACAATAGAATTTGAACTAGATGTAAATCAAGTTCCTGAAAAGATAACCTGGGAATCCATCAATAATGATCAAAAAACAAGCAATTCAGCAAAAGCTTCATTTCTATCATTCTGGGACCAAAAACAATCAAACACGATGAGCCTTGATCTTTGGACTAAAGAAATGTCTGTTGAAGAAATGAGTAAATTCTATTTTCAACAATTCATGAATATGGCTGACTCATTTGAAAAAGCAACCAATGAAGATCAAATGGCTTTAGCTATTAGAGATTTTGCTGAATTCTTTGGTGAAAAATTAGGAGTAATTCCTAAAACTGGAAAATTTGATAATAATGGGGAAGGACAAGCTTAAACGATTTTCTGAAATAGCATCTTTCCAAAATGTATTTCAACCTAATGTAAATAACTTCATATCCTCTATTGAGCTTAAAGGAAAATGGCACGATGTTTTTGAAAATTCTAACCCAATAATAGTTGAATTAGGTTGTGGTAAAGGTGAATACTCTGTTGGACTAGCAAGAAATTATTTAAATTATAACTTCATAGGTATTGACATTAAAGGGTCAAGAATGTGGAGAGGTGCAAAAACATGTATTGAAGAAAATATTAATAATGTTCGATTTCTAAGAACTAAAATTGATTATGTAGATCTTTTTTTTAACAAAAATGAAGTAGCTGAAATATGGCTTACATTTTCAGATCCCCAAGCTAAAAAACCTAGAAAAAGACTTACCTCTCCTTTATTTATAGACCGCTATAGAAAGTTTTTAAAAAAAGATGGAAAAATCCATCTTAAAACAGACAGCGATCTATTATTTGAATACACGTTAGAGCAAATAAAGGACAATAATTATAATTTGATTGACAAAAGTGATGATGTTTATTCAGACCGGACCTTAAGAGCAAACCCAACTCTTACAAAAGCAATGGAAATAAAAACCTTTTACGAAAAAATATGGCTAAAAGAAGGTAAAAAAATTAAATACCTCTGTTTCTCAATACATTAAAAAACTCCATTTTCCACAAACTTAAATGGCAAAGGCATTTCTTTCTCTTTAACTCCTTTAATTTGTTTGTTTTTTGAATTAACCCTTAATCTAAGGACCGTCTTCATTTGATATTCATCATTAATTAACAAGCGACCAACTACATATGTATGATAGCTTTTTTTACAGCACCTCCGTCTATCATATAAAATGTATAATTCATTGTTTGTAATGTTTTTATACTCTTTAGTATTCTTAATAATTGTACTTATAGATTGATGGACACTTAGCTCTGAAGCTGTTTTTTTATTAAATTCAATCATCCACTCTTCACCATATTTTTTGGATTTTTTTTTAATAGAAATTCTATTTAATTTTTCAAAATGCTCTACACCCAAACTGTCTGTTAAATTTTGTCCAACATAAACAAAAACTAGCTTATATTGTTTTCCAACTATACGCTTCGCAATATTATAATCCAAGGCATTTGGTCTGCCCATTTCATAAATAATTGTTTTGTTTTGAGAAAAAACCTGGCTAAAAACACAATTCGTTAAAATCAGAACTAGCCAAACAACATCTAAAAGCTTTTTAATTATCATACAAATAGGCTTATATTAAATTTTTCTATAACTAATTTGACATGAATACAATTTACTTAATTATCATTTTTTTAAACCCTTTAAACCCATTTGAATCAACAACTTCAATGAAATAAGTTCCAAAGCTCAGGTTTGATAAATTAAGAGATATCTTATTATTTGAAATTTCTGGATAAAACAAAAACACTTTCTCCCCAATTACATTATAAACAGTAATGTTTTCTAAAATAGAATTTCCTGAAGCTATTATTATTTCTCCATTTGAAGGATTTGGGTATATGTTAAAATCTATTAGCTGACCCTCATTTATATTTAAAGTAGTTGCTGCAAATGGACCAACCCACACACTACTATCTCCACTACATACTGCTTGTATGTAAAAATCATAATCAGTCAAAGAGGTCAAGCTATTTACTACATATGGATTTGAAGTAACTCCATTAATTAAAGTACCCGATCCTTGTGTGAAACCTGCAGTACCATATTCAATATTCCATTCTGTCTCCGTACTACCCGGAACCCAACTTAACTCAATAGACGTTGTAGTAATATTTGCTCCTGTAAATGAAGTAGGAGCTAGACATGCAGAATCCACATATGAGGTTACCATAAAGTTTACATAAACTGAATCACCAAAATCTCCAGAACCGCTAAACATTGTAGCTCCTAAATTATCTATCAAATCCCAGCTACCATCTGTTCCGCCCCAATAAGATCCATTTAATCCATCTGAATAAGCATCATAAATAGTAAGGGTGTAACAATCTAAACTACTTAGGTAAAGTGTTTCAGTGATTGTCTGATTCGCGTTATTCCCACCACCAGATGGAAAACAATCATAAGGCCCACCTGAATACAAAACAGAATTTGAAGAATTTATTAATTCCCAAGTTGTTTCCAAACAATAGTCATCCAATAATAATGTGAAAATAAACGGGCTTTCTGATATGCTATTAATAGTAAGGTCCAATGTAGTAACACTATCACATCCTGTTATTGAAATTAAAGAATCTGAATAAAACCCATTAGAAGTATAAGTCTGCCCATTCCATATGTAATCTGTACATGAAGAAACAACAATAGTATCAGAGTAATCCTGCTCTATTGTAAGATAAAGGCTTACAATACTATCACATCCATTAATAGATATTAATGAATCTGTATACATTCCAGAATTGGTATATGTTTGACCATTCCATAAATAACTTCCACATGAGTTAACAGAAACAGAATCAGTAAATCCAGAAGTAATCGTAAGATCAAGAGTTAAAATAGTGTCACAGCCTAAAGCATTTAATATTGTATCAGAATAGTATCCAGTTACAGAATAAATTTGACCATTCCAACTATAATTTCCACAAGCTGAATCAACAATAGTGTCTGAGTAATTTAGGACAATCGTTAAATCTAAAATTTCTATACTGTCACAACCATTTACTGTAAAAAGTGAATCAGTATAAATACCAGTCGTATTTAGAGTTTGTCCATTCCATGAATAATTCCCACAAGATATAACAGACGTTGAATTAGAAAACGAACCTGACACAATATCATGCTGAGAACAAGTTCCAGGCACTACACATCCTCCTTCTCCTCTAGCAAATAAAGAGTGAAGTGAATTGCTTACAATTACATTAACAGAAGTTCCATTACCTATAGCTGTCCCTCCACAAGTGCCTTCATACCATTGCCAATCTGTAGCATCGTTTAAATTACCTGAAGATATTGATAAAACAACTGTGTCACCTAAACAAGCAGTATCTAGTCCAGCAATTACTGGAATATCAGGATTATTACAAGAAGTACCTGTAATTGCAAAATCATTATCTGAAATATCAAAAAATGTTCCATTTGCTGCTACTACCATCACTCTAGCTGTAGTAGTCGGTAGGTTTGGAACTGTAATATCTTCACTACCATCATTAGAAACATTAGAGACTAATGTTGTTGTATAAGTAACACCTCCATCAATAGAAAGTAAAAGATCCACATTAGTACAATTAACGGGCGCATTATCTGTATTAGCAACATTCCAAGTAACAGTTTCTGTAGCAGATGCATTCCATGTAATACCAGATGCACTTGGATAAGTAAGCACAAAAGGTCCAGATCCAACATCTGTAGTCAATGTTATATCTGCATGATCATTACACCCACCACCTACAGCATTATCCCTAACAACTACTCTAAAGTCCATCGTCCTAGATACTGTTGGGATAACTTCCCATGTAAAAGGACCTCCATTAGCAAGGTCCGTAAGATTAGGGAAATATCTTGTAGGGCTGCTTAATGAAGGGTTTGACCTAAAATTTGGACCTCCAGTTGCTGTACTTAATGGTGGTTGACTAGTAATATCATTATTGATCTGTTCCCAATTATAAGTTAATGGGTCACCATCAGGGTCAGTTACTGTAGCTGTTAATGCAAATGGTGTGTTGGCTGGAATAGTAACATTCCCATTGGTGCTACTTATTACTGGAGGTGAATTAGTTATAGAAGTTACTACTGGACAAGTATGGGGTCCACTTAATATTTCTGTTTCAATTTCTTCTAAACTAATACCATGAAAATGATCATCACTCAGTGATTGAGTATTTGGTGAGCAGATGCCAGCATATCCCATAATGGTATTCCCACTTCCTGGTTCAACAGCAGTTGGGTCATTCCTATTTCCACTACATGAATTATTAAATGTATGGTTTGCTCCAAACTGATGCCCCATTTCATGACAAACGTAATCTACATCAAATGGATCTCCAACAGGATTTGAGCTACCAGTAACGCCTCTAGCTTTTTGTGAATTACTGCACACAACACCCAAACCAGCAAGACCCCCACTATTTGTGCCAAAAACATGCCCTATGTCATAATTTGAGCTACCAATAACACTGTTAACAGTAGACTGATTTTCAGTGATCATTGAACCTGGCGATCCATTAGTATACGGGTCTGTAGATGAATTTGTATAAATCAACAAGTTATTATTAGCAATAATCTGCATAGTAATGGCCATATCCCTTTCATATATACCATTAACCCTATTCATCGTGGTTACTTGTGCAGCTTGAGCTAAAACAGCTGTTCCTCCATGATAAGCAGTATATTCCCCAGTTGCAGCAAGAGCAAGTCTATATGTCCTGAGCTCACACGTGCCAAAACTTTTTTGATAATTGTCTTGTTTTAATTTCATTTTCAAAACATCCATTTTACCAGAGAATGAACATTTCATTGTTTTATCAGTTATAAAATCTTCTTTTAAATAACATGTATAAATGCTTTTATTATTTTTTAAATATGGGTCAATAAAAACAGTAGATTTTCCATGCCTTAAAATCATAGCATGAAAACCTTGAGGAGTAAGGTCAAGTTTAGCTGTTATGCTGTTATCAGCTACATTAACAGCATCAAAAGTTTTAATTTCAGGAAATTTCCTAGCAAGATCTGGATGCATTACATTATTTCTAACTATCCTAAAAACTGAGCTACTTCCATCAGGTAAAGGCAATGATAAGAGAATATCTTCTTTAGCCTTATTTGTGTTATAAAAAGTCTTTTTTAAAACCTTGTTTAGGCTCATTAAATCAATAGTAATCAAAAAATTGTTTTTTGACTTAATGAGAATCTCTTCATTATCAATGAAAGAAGTTGTTGTTAATTCATTATGAAATTTTGGAGTTATTGATTGAGCTTGATAAAAGACTGTAAATACAATCAGCATTGAGAGTAGAAAAATTTTCTTAAACATGACAATTATTAAAAATTAATTTGATTAAATTAATAAGAAATTCCAAATTAAATAGCTTCTCTTATCACTTTATTACAAACCTTATGCTAATGAATATTCTATTATCTCTTAGATTAGATAGTATTTTTTTTTAAATTGGATGAATGAAAAAACAATCTGTATTATTATTTTTCACAATAGTTTCTGCTTTTAAAGTATATGGTCAAATCATTTATGACCAGGGAGCTGTAAGCACTTCAATGGCTGGATTAAATGTAACTGAAAGTAATTTATGGAGTGTTAATAATAATATTGGAAATCTTGCAGAACTTACTAATGCTCAAGCAGGCATAAGCATTAATAATCGTTTTCTAATTTCTGACCTTACTACAGGAACAATTGCTTTTGCTTTACCAATTAACAAAAAGTCAATAGGTGTTAATTATTCAAATTATGGAAACGAAAATTATCAGTATCATACTGCTGGCTTAGGATATTCTATGAAACTAGGAGAACATATTTCTGCTGGAATGAAGCTAAATTACCACTATATTAATCTTGGTAATTATTATGGAAACAGCTCGATAATTTCTGGTGATATAGGTTTAAGTGCTGAATTAAGTTCAGTTCTTAAATTTGGAGCATCTCTGAAAAACCCTACGTTATCAAAACTAGCAAATTATGAAGATGAGCGACTACCTACTTTAATCCAACTGGGCTTTGATTATTTGATTTCTGATCAACTCCAAACACTAATTGCTATTGAAAAAGATATTATGTATCCTGTCTCTGTTAAAGCTGCTATTATCTATAAGCCCATAGAAAGCTTTATCTTAAGAGGTGGTGTTGGCACACAACCTACAACAGTTGCTTTTGGAATTGGAACTATCATTAAATCACTAAACATTAATCTTGCATCTCAATATCACCAGGTTTTAGGGTTTAGCCCTGAATTATCTATTCATTATTGTTTTAAATAATTTGAATAAACTTTTCATTACATATCTGACCTCTAGTATTCTTTTCATTAGTTTTTCAATGAATGGTCAAGACTCTATTCAACCTTATAAATACAGACTAAACTATAAATCAAAAAAAACCTCTGGAAAAGAACTAAAAAAGCAATATATCATAGAACAAAGCATAGAAACCATTGCAGAAAACACAGAAGAAGAAGACATTGATTTTACTACTTTATTTGATCTCTTAAGCTTTTATTATGAGCACCCTATTAACATAAACAAAAAAGACATTTCTTCTGATCTTGAACAATTAAGAATCCTAAATCAATTTCAAATAAATTCTATTGTTGATCATATAGAAAAGCACGGAAAGTTCCTTACTGTTTATGAACTACAATCAATAGATTTACTTAATTTAAATGAGATCCGAACCATACTCCCATTCATAATGGTCTCAACAGATTTAAATGCGCCCAACATATCTTTTTCTGAAATGTTAAAATATGGAAAAAATGATCTTTTTATAAGATATTCAAGAGTACTTGAAGAAACTCAAGGGCAGCAAGAATTAGATGACAGCTCCTGGCTAAATAGCAGGAATTCAAAACAAGTTGGCTCTCCTGATAATTTCTACATGAGATACCGATTTAAATACCTTAACAATGTAAGTATTGGCTTAACCATGGAAAAAGATGCTGGGGAATCATTTTTACCAAATAAAAAAGTTGAAGAACTTTTTGGTCAAAAAACAACATTAGGATTTGATTTTTATTCTGCTCACTTTTTTCTTAAAAATGTAGGTAAATTTAAAGCTTTGGCTTTAGGTGATTATCACGTTCAGATAGGTCAAGGATTAACTTTTTGGTCTGGACTGGCTTTTGGTAAATCCTCTGCCATTATGGGAATTAAGCGAAATCCAATTGGCATCAGACCTTATTCTTCAGTCGATGAAAATACATTTCTTAGAGGTGCTGCTGCAGAATTTCAATGGAAAAAAATAAACATCCTTGCTTTTGGCTCCAAAAAAATGATAGACGCTAATCTTCAACAAGACACTACCAGTACTGATGGAGATATTACAGTAAGCAGCTTCCAAACATCTGGTTTACATAGCACTCTTGGAGAAATTGAAGATAAAGACATCATCCAGGAATCAGTTTTGGGGAGTGAAGTTTCCTTTAAGGATAAAAAATTAAAAATTGGATTAGCCAGCGCTATCACTCATTACAATGGGAACTTAAAAAGAACTTTAGTTCCATACAGCCAATTTCAATTCAATTCAAATTTTAATTGGGTAACTGGTGCCAATTACAATTGGATTCACCAAAATTTTAATTTTTTTGGAGAAATAAGTAGAAGTGATAACGGGGGATTAGCACAGCTTCATGGAATGTTAGCCTCATTACACCCAAGAGTGTCTATATCAGCATTTTACAGGAATTATGACCCTGATTACCAAAGTGTTTTCAGTAATGCCATTGCTGAAGGAAGTGCAAACATCAATGAAAAAGGAATATTAACTGGCTTAAATATAAAATTGAATAAAAAATGGACACTTTCAACCTATTTTGATCAATTCTCTTATCCCTGGATGAGATATCAAGTAGATGCCCCAAACACTAACGGATATGATATTTTTTCACAATTAAAATATAAGCCTCATAAGAAAATGGAAATCTATGGCAGGATAAGACATCGAAATAAGCCTTATAACACTGATCTTGAATTAGAAAGAGATATAGATAATGTTGAGACTATTGATCAATGGAATTACAGGTTCAATTTAAATGTTCAAATATCGGAAGCTATTCAGCTAAGAAGTAGAGTTGAATACATGACTTACCACAGGTTTAGTAGCGAAAAAGAAAATGGCATTCTTATTTTACAAGACCTTATTTTTAAACCACCAATGAAAAATATTTCTCTGAATGCTAGGTTTGCACTTTTTGATACAGACTCCTATAACTCTAGAATATATAGTTATGAAAATGATGTTTTATACTATTATAGAATACCAGCTTATTTTAACAGGGGCTCTAGAACATACATTACTGCAAGATATAAAATAAAAAAGGGGCTTGACTTCTGGATCCGATGGTCAAGGTGGGTCTACACCAATATAGATGAAATAAGTTCTGGTGGACTAAATGAAATTAACGGAAACAGTAAATCAGAAATAAGAGCTCAATTTAGATTCCAGTTTTAATAATTAAATACTATTAATTATTTTATTAAATGTTTCACTAGGACGCATTGCATCAGATGATAATTGATCGTTTGGGAAGTAATATCCTTGCACATCTACTTCTTTTCCTTGTGCTTTAATCAATTCATCATAAATTTTTGATTCCTTATTACTAAGCTCAGCATAAATTTCTTTGAATTTATTTTTCAAATCTAAATCTTCATCCTGCTCAGACAATGATTTGGCCCAATATAATGCAAGATAAAAATGACTTCCTCTATTATCGATCTGCCCTAATTTTCTAGCAGGTGATTTTTTATTTTCTAATAATTGTTCAGTAGCCTTATCTAAAGAATCAGCTAAAATTTTAGCCTTTTGATTTCCTGACCTATTACTAAGGTGTTCCAACGAAACAGCAAGGGCAAGAAACTCACCTAAAGAATCCCATCTTAAATAACCAACCTCATTAAATTGTTGTACATGTTTTGGAGCAGAACCTCCAGCTCCTGTTTCAAATAACCCACCTCCATTCATCAAAGGAACAATTGATAACATTTTTGCACTTGTACCTAATTCTAAAATTGGGAAGAGGTCTGTTAAGTAATCTCTAAGCACATTTCCAGTAACTGAAATAGTGTCTAATCCTTTTTTAATTCTTTCTAATGAAAACTTTGTTGCTTCAACAGGAGACATTATATGGATTTCTAATCCTTCAACATTATGATCCAATAAATATTTATTGACTTTACTAATAAGCTGAACATCATGTGCTCTATTTTTATCAAGCCAAAAAACAGCAGGTGTTTGAGACTCTCTAGCTCTTGTTACTGCAAGCTTTACCCAGTCTTTAATAGGAGCATCTTTAACCTGACACATTCTAAATATATCTCCTGATTTAACTAATTGCTCCAATAATACTTGTCCATTTTCATCTACAACTTTTATAAGTCCTTCTTCTTTAATTTGAAAAGTTTTATCATGTGAGCCATATTCTTCTGCTTTCTGAGCCATTAATCCTACATTTGGGACACTTCCCATTTGAGCTGGATCAAAAGCTCCATTTTTCTTACAAAAGTCAATAGTCGCCTGATACACTCCAGCATAAGATCGATCTGGAATAACAGCTTTAGTATCCTGTTGATCTCCGTCTTTGTTCCACATTTGACCTGAAGTTCTAATCATAGCAGGCATAGAAGCATCTATAATAACATCACTTGGAACATGCAAATTTGTAATCCCCTTATCAGAATTAACCATTGCTAAATCAGGTTTAGACAAATATAATCCCTCAATATCTTTTTCAATTGAAAAACGTACGTCCTCTGGCAAGTTTTCAATTTTATTAAACACATCCCCTATTCCATTATTAGGGTCAATTCCAATTTCATCAAATACATCCTGATATTTATCGAAAATCTCTTTATAAAACACTTTAACTGCAGCACCAAAAATAATAGGATCAGATACTTTCATCATGGTCGCCTTTAAGTGCAATGAAAATAATATGTCTTTATCTATTGCATCTGCTATTTCATCTCTTAAAAATTCTTTTAGCACTGACATACTCATAACTGCAACATCAATAATCTCTCCTTTGATTAATTGAAGATCTTCTTTAAGTATAGACCTGTCTCCAGTAGATGATACAAATTCTATAGAAACCTTTTTGTCTTGTTCAATAGTTAAAGATTTTTCGCTTCCATAAAAGTCACCTTGATTCATAGATGACACATGTGTCTTGGATGTTACTTGCCAATCGCCCATTGAATGAGGGTTTTTTCTAGCATAGTTTTTAACCGCTTTAGGAGCCCTACGGTCAGAATTACCTTCTCTTAGAACAGGGTTAACAGCACTACCCTTAATTTTATCATAAGTTGTTTTAATTTTAATTTCCTCTTCATTTTGAGGTTCTTCAGGATAAGAAGGCAAATCATAACCATTTTCCTGTAATTCTTTAATAGCAGCTTTTAGTTGTGGAATAGAAGCACTAATATTTGGCAGTTTAATAATATTTGCTTCAGGACTTTTTGCTAGCTGACCTAATAAAGCCAATGAATCTTCAACTCGTTGATCCTCTCTTACGTAATCAGGGAAATTAGCTAGAATTCTACCTGCTAATGATATATCTTTTAACTCAACTTCTATTTTAGCAGTAGAAGTAAAAGCTTTAATCACAGATAAAAATGAATAAGTAGCTAAAGCGGGAGCCTCATCTGTTTTTGTATAAATGATCTTAGATTGATTATTAATCATTGAGGTTAATTATTTAAGGTTAATTTTTGTTTAAAAATAAGGCAAGCAAATATACTAAATAAGATAGCTAAGATGATTATTTAGAAAAAAATTTTGTTTTTTTGAAACAAATAAAATATTCTTGCGTTTATATTAGTGGTTTGAGTTTTAAAGTTTTCCAAAAGCAGAGTCGTTTCTATAAAGGGCTTCAATTGAAGCCCTTTCTTATTTTAATTTAATAATAGCTTTTTCAATTGATTGCTATTTCCTTTAAAAACATCAAGGTCTACAGGACCTTTAATACCCAGCACTTTTCCTTTATCAGTATATTGCCAAAATGACCAAGGAAACTCACGTAATGGCTCTTTTATTTTATTATAATTTGCTACCCATAAAATGTGTTTTGGGAAATTCCCTAATAAATGTTTTTTATAAAAATAGGCTCCTGAATATATTATCGGCCTAACACCATAATGTTCTTCAACTATTTTAACCCATGTTGAAACACCTGAAATCAAACTATTTACACTTTGAACATTACTCAATTCTTCAATGTCAATAATTGGAGGGAGATCTCCTTGAGATAACTGTACATTTTTTATAAAAAACTGAGCCTGTTCGATAGAATTCTCATTAGGTCTATAATAATGATAAGCAGCTCTTGTTAATCCATTTTTTTTAGCATCTCTCCAATTTGAAGTAAAATAACGATCTCTATGGTTATTACCAGCAGTACTTCGGATCATCACAAAAGAGATCTTATAATCTTTTTCTAAATCTGCTACTTGACTCCAATTAATTGATCCTTGATATTCAGAAACATCTATACCATATAAAAAATCACCTTCGGGTGCATCTTTAAAACCAAGAACATCATTGATTTTCTCTGAAAAATACTCCCTTATTCTATGATCCGTATAAAGGATATACCCTAGAGCAAATAAATTAATTGCTATACTTAAATAGAAAAGATACTTAAATACATTCTGTTTCTTAACATATCTTTTCTTCATTTCAGTATTAGAAAATTATAAGAATTTAAAATCTTTTCCAGGAAAAGCGGCTAGCTGCCCTAATTCTTGTTCTATTCTTAAAAGTTGATTGTATTTAGCTATTCTGTCAGACCTAGAAGCAGACCCAGTTTTTATCTGACCTGTGTTTAAAGCAACTGCTAGATCGGCAATTGTACTATCTTCTGTTTCTCCGCTTCTATGACTCATCACAGAAGAATAACTGTTTTTAGTAGCAAGATCAACAGCTTCTATCGTTTCTGTTAAAGTTCCTATTTGATTAACCTTAATCAAAATTGAATTTGCAATATCTTCCTTAATTCCTTTCTTTAGTCTTTTAGTATTGGTTACAAAAAGGTCATCACCTACAAGCTGACATTTATCACCAACTGCTTCAGTAAGCTCTTTCCATCCACTCCAATCATCCTCTGCTAATCCATCTTCTATTGACACAATAGGATATTTATTAACCCATTGTTTCCAAAAAGACACCAAATCAGATGATGTCATTACATCACCTGTTGATTCAAATTTATATTTATTGGTCTTAATGTCATAAAATTCAGACGAAGCTGCATCTAAAGCAATCCAAATATCCTTTCCAGGCTGGTATCCTGCAGCTTCTATTGCTTGTAAAACAACCTTGATCGCTTCTTCATTAGAACCTAAGTTAGGTGCAAAACCTCCTTCATCTCCAACATTTGTAGACATGTTCTGATCGCTCAGCACTTTCTTTAAGTGATGAAAAACTTCAGTTCCCATCCTTAGTGCATCACTAAATGTAGCTGCTCCAAATGGCATAATCATAAACTCTTGAATATCAATAAGGTTATCAGCGTGTGAACCTCCATTCAATATATTCATCATAGGAACAGGTAAAGTATTGGCATTAACACCACCAATATATCTGTACAAAGATTGTCCAGAAACCATAGATGCAGCTTTAGCTGCAGCTAAAGAAACTCCTAAAATAGCATTAGCACCTAAATTGGATTTATTTTCGGTTCCATCTAAAGAGATCATCAATTTATCCAATTTATTTTGATCAAAAATTGAAACCCCTTTCAATTCTTTATTTAAAACAGAATTAACATTATCTACTGCTTTTAAAACTCCTTTCCCTAGATATATACCCTTATCATTATCTCTAAGCTCAACTGCTTCATGAATACCTGTAGAAGCACCTGATGGGACTGCTGCTCTACCAAAAGCACCATTATTAGTAATTACATCAACTTCTACTGTAGGGTTACCCCTAGAGTCCAAGATCTGTCTTCCTTGGATTTGTTGTATATATGCCATAAAATAATTTTGTGATTGTTATGTTTAAGAAACTAGTTCCTTTTTATAATTCTTAATATTTTCAACAAACTGATCAAATAAATGTCTTGAGTCATGAGGACCAGATGAAGCTTCCGGATGATATTGCACTGAAAAAACACTTTTATCTTTCAAAGCAATTCCAGCTACAGTACCATCATTCAAATGAATATGTGTTAATACTATTTGATCATTTTCATCAACACTTTCTTTACTAACAACAAACCCATGATTTTGAGAAGTAATCTCACATTTTCCTGTCAATAAATTCTTAATCGGATGATTGATGCCCCTATGACCATTGTGCATTTTTTCAGTTTTCAAGCCCTGACTTAAACACAAAATCTGATGACCCAAGCAAATACCAAAAACAGGAATATTAGATTTTACAATTTTTTCTACTGTATCAATAGAAGATACTAATGGCTCTGGATCTCCTGGACCATTTGACAACATAATTCCATCAGGCTCAAACTCCATAATCTCTTCAAATGTTACATCATAAGGAAATACAGTTACTTTACATCCTCTTTCTGATAAACATCTAATTATATTCTTTTTAACTCCATAGTCAATTAAAGCAACTTTATAATCACCATTGCCATATTCATATTTTTCATTAGTTGAAACTTCTGAAGCTAACCCTAGACCTTTCATAGAAGGAACCTCCTTAAGCATCTTACTTAGAGCTTCTATATCAGTAGTGTCAGATGAAATAATAGCATTTTGAGCTCCATTCTTCCTAATATACATAACCAATGCCCTTGTGTCAATATCTTTAATACCAACAATATTATTTTTAATTAAGTAATCATCAAGAGAAGATGTATCGCCATATCTTGAAAAAGTATGTGCAAATTTCTTTACCACCAAACCTCTTATCTTACAAGAATCTGATTCAATCTCATCGGCTTTTACTCCATAGTTACCTATATGTGAAGTTGCCATTACTAGAATTTGTCCAAAATAAGAAGGATCTGTAAAGATTTCCTGATAACCAGTCATGCCTGTATTAAAAGCTATCTCACCAGTGGTAGTGCCTATATCACCACATGAATTACCTTTAAATATCTTACCGTCTTCTAATAATATAACTGCAGGCTTATTCATTTTTTCCATATCGCAAAAGTAAAATTAACTAAGTATTTTTAAAGGATTATTATAAAATATAATTCAACAGAATTTTTTAATTATTAACAAAAAAAGGGATAACTAAATAGCTATCCCTTATAATTACAAATCAAATTTCAATTTATTCTTTTTTATCGTCTTCTTCTTTTCCTTCTTCATTAGAAGAATTATTTTCTTCGGATGAAGTCTCTTCTGAATCAGACTTTTCTTCAGCTTTCACTTCTTCTACAGACTCTTCAGGAGTATCAGTTTTTTCTGATTTTACCTCCTCAACAGTTTCTTCAGTAGTTTCTACCGTTGCTTCAACTTTAGGTTTGTCTTCTGCTTTTTCTACAGCTTCCTCCTTAGTTTGTTCAACAGTTTCAGTAACCTCAATTGCATCTTCAATTTCAGTAGATTTATCAGCAACTTCACCTTGAACAGCAGTTACTTCAGAAACAGCCCCATCATCTTTCTTTTTACCTCCTCTTCTTCTTCTTGTCTTTTTCTTAGCCGAAGAAGTGTCATTCAATAAAAGCTCATTAAAATCAACCAATTCTATCATTGCCATTTGAGCATTATCACCAAGTCTATTATTCAATTTAATGATCCTTGTATAACCTCCTGGTCTATCATTGATCTTAGGAGCAACTTCTCTGAATAACTCAGAAGAAGCCTCTTTATTCTGCAAATAACTAAATACAACCCTTCTACTATGTGTTGTATCTGTTTTTGACTTAGTGATCAAAGGCTCAATATATTTTCTAAGAGCTTTTGCTTTTGCTAAGGTTGTATTGATTCTTTTATGTTGAATCAATGAACAAGCCATATTTGAAAGCATTGCAGTTCTGTGAGCTTTTGTTCTGCTTAAATGATTAAATTTTTTACCATGTCTCATATCGCTTCGCTTTAAAGATCTTTACGATCTATTAATCTCTATCCAATTTATATTTAGAAACATCCATTCCAAATGAAAGACCTTTTGATTCAATAAGATCTTCAAGTTCAGTAAGTGATTTTTTTCCAAAATTTCTAAACTTTAATAGATCATTCTTGTTATAAGAAACTAATTCGCCTAAAGTCTCTACATCTGCAGCCTTTAAACAATTAAGTGCTCTAACTGAAAGATCCATATCTACTAATTTCGTCTTTAACAATTGACGCATATGTAAAGAAGTTTCATCAAACTCTTCAGTTTCTGATTTCTCATCAGAATCTAAAGTGATTCTTTCATCAGAAAACAACATGAAATGATGAATCAATATAGTAGCAGCTTCCTTTAATGCCTCTTTAGGATGTATAGAACCATCAGTATCTATATCAATTATTAATTTTTCATAATCGGTCTTTTGCTCAACACGATAATTTTCTATTGTATATTTCACATTTCTAATAGGTGTGAAAATTGAATCAATAAAAATTGTTCCTACTGAAGCACTTGACGTCTTATTCTCTTCAGATGGAACATATCCTCTGCCTTTAGAGATAGTTAATTCAATGTTTAATTTTGGTTTAACTGAAGAATCCATATGGCAGATAACCTGATCAGGGTTTAAAACCTGAAATCCAGATGTGAATTTACCAATGTCTCCAGCAGTAAAAGAATCTTGTCCTGAAATATTGATCATTACAGATTCTGTATCAGTGTCTTCTATTTGCCTTTTAAATCTTATTTGCTTAAGGTTCAAAACAATTTCCGTCACATCTTCCACAACACCTTTAATAGTTGAAAATTCATGATCTACGCCTTCAATTTTAATTGAAGTTATTGCAAATCCTTCTAATGAATTTAATAGAATTCTTCTTAATGCATTTCCTACAGTAATTCCATACCCAGGCTCCAATGGTCTAAATTCAAACTGACCATTGATCTCTGTAGAGTTCAACATTATTACTTTATCTGGTTTTTGAAAATCTAAAATTGCCATTTTATCTAATTTATTTAATACTCTTATTTTGAGTATAATTCAACAATTAATTGTTCTTTAATATTCTCTGTAATTTGCTCTCTAGTTGGTAGTGATATTACTTTTCCAGAAAGACTATTGCCTTCCCAATCCAACCAATCACCCCTTGTGAGGTCGTTAGCTAAGGAATTTGTGATAATCTCTAATGATTTAGATTTTTCACGAACTCCAATTACATCACCTTCTCTTAAAGAATAAGAAGGAATATTGACAATACTGCCATTTACAGTTATATGACGATGAGAAACCAATTGTCTGGCACCTCTTCTAGATGGTGAAATTCCCAATCTAAAAACAACATTATCTAATCTTGTTTCACATAATTGAAGTAATATCTCACCAGTAATTCCAGATTTCGCATTGGCTTTTTTAAACATATTAGAAAATTGCTTTTCCAATATACCATACGTGTATTTTGCTTTTTGCTTTTCCGCAAGCTGTACAGCGTATTCTGATTTTTTCATTCTCCTTTTATTGGGACCATGTACCCCAGGAGGATAATTCTTTTTTTCTAACGCCTTATCAGGACCAAATAATGGCTCTCTGAATTTTCTGGCGATCTTCGATTTTGGACCTTTATATCTTGCCATTTTTTCTTTTTTTTATTTGAGGAAGTTATGAATTAAGGTCTAATTAATCCTTCGATAACTATCTCCTCTGTTATAATTTTTATACTCTTCTTCTTTTTGGAGGTCTACATCCATTATGTGGCATTGGAGTAATATCAACAATTTCAGTTACTTCAATACCATTATTATGAATGGTTCTAATAGCAGATTCTCTTCCTGCTCCAGGACCTTTCACATAAACCTTTACTTTTCTTAGTCCAAATTCAAATGCTTCCTTTGAACAATCTTCAGCAGCTACTTGAGCTGCATAAGGTGTATTCTTTTTGGATCCTCTAAACCCCATTTTGCCAGCAGATGACCAAGAGATCACTTGCCCATTATCATTACATAATGAAATAATAATATTGTTAAATGTAGCCTGAATATGAGCTTGCCCAACAGGATTAACCTTAACACTTTTTTTCTTTTTAAATTGCTTAGCCATAATTTCTATCGCTTATATTTTAAATTACTTAGTTGCTTTTTTCTTATTAGCAACTGTTTTTCTTTTACCTTTTCTAGTTCTTGAGTTGTTTTTTGTTCTTTGTCCTCTTAAAGGTAGACCAACTCTATGTCTAATACCTCTTTGAGATCCAATATCCATTAATCGCTTAATGCTTAATTGAACTTCTGACCTCAAAGATCCTTCAACTTTATATTGCTCGCTAATGATTGAGCGAATTTTCCCCAATTGATCATCATTCCAATCTGCAACCTTGATGCTCTCATCGACACCAGCTTCAGATAGGATCTTTTGAGCTGTACTTAAACCTATTCCGTAGATGTAAGTTAATCCTATTACACCTCTCTTGTTTTTAGGTAAATCTATTCCTGCTATTCTTGCCATAATATTAAATATTAACCTTGTCTTTGTTTAAACTTGGGGTTTTTCTTGTTAATAACATACAATCTTCCTTTTCTGCGGACTATTTTGCAATCAGCAGATCTTTTCTTTATAGAAGCTCTTACTTTCATCTTTTTAAATTATTTATACCTAAATGTTATTCTACCTTTAGTTAAATCATACGGAGACATCTCAAGCTTAACCTTATCTCCAGGGAGAATTCGAATGTAATGCATTCTCATTTTACCTGAAATATGAGCAGTAATAATGTGACCATTTTCTAACTCTACACGAAACATAGCATTTGACAATGCTTCGATAATGGTTCCATCCTGCTCAATAGATGTCTGTTTTGCCATACTTTTTATTCTTTTTTTATTTATTATTTAATACTTCTTCTATATATTCAAATGTCGATAAAACTTCAACTTTTCCTTTCATAATTGCTACATCATGCTCAAAGTGAGCTGATGGTTTCCCATCCCTTGTTACAATAGTCCATCCATCTTTTAGCTGCATTACATCCTTTGTACCCATGTTTATCATAGGCTCAATAGCCAAAACCAATCCCTCTTTCATTTTATACCCCCTACCTCTTTTTCCATAATTTGGAACTTCTGGTTTCTCATGCAATGCTCTTCCTAATCCATGGCCAACTAAGTCACGAACTACTCCGTATCTGTTATTTTCAGCATGCTGTTGAACAGCATATCCAATATCTCCAATCCTATTACCTGAAACTGAAACTTCTAATGCCTTATTCAAACATTCCTTAGTAACTTCAATCAGCTTTTTAACTTCAGACTTAACCTCTCCTATTTCAAAAGTATATGCTGAATCACCATGAAATTCATTTAAATAAACACCACAATCAATCGATACTATATCGCCATCAATTAATGGAGTGCTATTTGGTATACCATGCACAACAGCTTCATTTACTGAAGTACACAATGAATTTGGAAATCCACCATAACCTTTAAACGAAGGAGTGGCTCCATGATCACAGATAAATTCCTGAGCAACTTTATCTAATTCTAAAGTTGTAACTCCAGGCTGAATCATTTTCGCAACCTCTGCTAACGTTTTACCAACAAGTAAAGAACTTTTTCTAATTAGTTCAATTTCATCTCTAGTCTTATAAAAAATCATTTCGACTAGAAACTTTATAAAGCCTGACTCATCGTCACTGCCGATGCTCCTCCAGACCTACCTTTAATCCTTCCACCTTTCATTAAACCATCGTAATGACGATTTAATAAATGACTTTCAATCTGTTGTAATGTATCAAGTACTACTCCAACCATGATCAATAATGATGTTCCACCAAAGAAATAAGCAAATCCTTGCTGAATTCCACCGTTCATAGCAAAAGCAGGAAGTATAGCTATTAATCCTAAAAATATAGAACCTGTCAATACCAATCTTGATATTAAAGAATCTATAAATTCAGAAGTTTTTCTTCCTGGTTTCACTCCTGGAATAAAAGAGCCATTACGTTTTAATTCATCTGCCATTTGATTTGGATTCATCATAATAGCAGTATAGAAATAAGTAAACAATACGATCATTAAAAAGAATACTAGATTATACCAAAAACCAGCCATATCAGACATAGCAGAGTTTTGCCCAAAAATTAAAGCAGGTAAAAACATTAATGCCTGCGCAAAAATAATTGGCATTACACCAGCCTGATTAATTTTCAAAGGGATATAACTCCTTTGACCTCCAGCCATAGCTTGTTTATTGCCACGACCAATTACTCTCTTTGCAGTATGTACAGGAATTCTTCTTGTTCCTTGCACTAGTAATATTGTAACTAAAATAACCAACAACCATGTTACGATTTCTACTAATAATATAACCATTCCACCATCAGTAACTTTAGCTCCTAATTCCTGTAAGAAAGCACCTGGTAAGCCAGCAATGATACCAACAGTAATGATCAATGATATACCATTCCCAATTCCCCTATCAGTAATTCTCTCACCTAACCAAGTAACAAACATGGTTCCTGCAGTTAAAACTGCAATCGTTTGTATCCACCACATAGTTGTAGCACCTCCAGTGATAACATCAGAACCCGTTCCAACATATGCAAGCATATAGCTAGGAGCTTGAAATAAACAAATAGCAATTGTTAAAAAACGAGTGTATTGATTAATCTTTTTTCGTCCACTTTCACCTTCTCTTTGAAGCTTTTGAATAGCAGGCACAGCCATACCAAGTAATTGCATAACAATAGATGCAGATATATAAGGCATAATTCCCAATGCCATTATAGATGCTCTTGAGAAAGCCCCACCGGCAAACATATTAATCAAGCTAAGTATCCCTCCTTGTGAAGCAGAAGAATCCAAAGCATCTGTATTAACACCAGGAAGAACTATAAATGAACCTATTCTGTACACTAGGATAAGACCTAATGTATATAAAATTCTTTTTCTCAGTTCTTCAACTGCCCAAATCTGTTTTATTGTTGCTATTAATCCTTTCATTCTAAAGCTTAAATCCTAATTATTTTACAATTTCAACTGTTCCACCTAATTTTTCAATCGCAGCTTTTGCAGTTGTAGAAAAACCATGAGCTTTAATGTTAATCTTAGACTTTAATTCGCCTCTACCTAGGATTTTAACAAGGTCCTTTTTATTTGCCAATCCATTTTCGATTAACAATTCAGGATTAAGATCCTCTAACTTTTTAGAGTTATCAATTAAATTCTGTATAGTATCTAAATTAATTCCTTTGTATTCAACCCTATTTATATTTTTGAATCCAAATTTTGGGACACGTCTTTGAAGAGGCATTTGACCACCTTCAAATCCAATCTTAGTCTTATAACCAGATCTAGATTTAGCACCTTTATGCCCTCTAGTTGATGTTCCACCTTTTCCAGATCCTTGACCTCTACCAGTTCTTTTACAGTTTTTAGTAGATCCTTCAGCGGGTTTTAATTCATGTAGTTTCATCTTAATATCATCTTATGAAGATCTAATCTTCAATTTTTACTAAATGTTCAATTTTCTTAACCATCCCCAAAATTTGAGGTGTTGCTTCATGTTCAACAGTCCTGTTTAGTTTACCTAATCCTAAAGCTTGTAAAGTAAGCTTTTGTCTTTTAGGACGGTTAATAGCACTTTTTATCTGAGTTACTTTAATCTTTGCCATTTTTTTTATTCTTAACCGTTAAATACTTTATCAATCGAAACGCCTCTACTTTTTGCTACCATATTAGCATCTCTCATTTGAGATAATGCATAAATAGTTGCTTTAACAACATTATGAGGGTTAGAAGATCCTTGAGATTTCGCAAGTACATTTTTTACACCTGCACTTTCAAGAACAGCTCTCATTGCACCTCCAGCGATAATTCCTGTACCAGCAGAAGCAGGTTTAATTAACACTTCAGCACCACGATATTTTGTTTTTACAAGATGAGGTAAAGTGTCATTTATAATAGGAACCTTAATAAGGTTCTTTTTAGCATCATCTATTGCTTTAGCAATAGCTTCAGTAACTTCTTTAGCTTTACCTAAACCATGTCCAACAACACCATTTTCATCACCAACAACTACAATTGCTGAAAAACTAAAATGTCTACCACCTTTAGTTACTTTGGTAACTCTATTTATAGCAACAAGTTTATCTTGTAATTCAATATCAGTTGCTCTAACGTTCTTTGTTTTTAATTCTGCCATAATATTTAAAATTTCAAGCCTGACTCTCTAGCTGAATCAGCTAAAGCCTTAATACGACCATGATACAAGTATCCATTTCTATCAAAAATTACTTCATTAACACCTGCTTTAGATGCACTTTCAGCAATTTTCTTTCCAACCAACTTAGCTTGTTCAGTTTTATTTGCTTTCTGAGCAGCATCATCTTTTAATGATTCAGCTGATGCAATTGTAATTCCAGCAACATCATCAATCAACTGTGCGTAAATTTGTTTATTGCTTCTAAAAACTGTTAACCTAGGTCGTTTAGCTGTACCGCTTATCGACTTCCTAACACGTCTTTTTATTCTTTCTCTTCTTTTTGTTTTTGTTAAAGCCATTACTATTGTTTTAACTTATTTATTTATTTAGCTGCGGACTTACCAGCCTTACGTCTAATAATTTCACCTTTATATAAAATACCTTTTCCTTTATATGGTTCAGGTTTTCTAAATGATCTGATTTTAGCAGCAACCTGTCCAATTAATTGCTTATCAAATGATTCTAATTTAATTAATGGGTTTTTACCTTTTTCTGTAATTGCAGAAACTTTAATTTCTTTAGGTAATTCAAAAGCTATAGGATGTGAAAAACCTAAAGATAGCTCAAGCCTTTGTCCTTGAACTTTTGCTCTATATCCAACTCCAACTAATTCTTGTTCAATAACATATCCTTTTGAAACCCCTTCAATCATATTGTAGATCAAGGATCTATAAAGACCATGCATAGATCTATACTCTTTATCATCATTGTTTCTAGACAATGTAATTACTCCATCAGCAAGAGAAACCTTAATATCAGGATGTACAGATTGAGTCAACTCTCCTAACTTACCCTTTACATCAATGATGTTTTCAGTAGAAATATTGACTTCTACCCCTTCTGGTACCGTTATTGGTGCATTTCCTATTCGTGACATTTCTTCTTTCTTTAAATAATGTTATTAATGTACATAACAAAGGACTTCTCCTCCAATGTTTTCATTTTTAGCTTCTTTATTAGTTATCAACCCTTTGGAAGTTGATATAATTGCAATTCCTAAACCATTTAACACACGTGGTAAATCATTTTTTCCAGCATATTGTCTTAACCCTGGCTTACTTATTCTAGTAAGATTATGAATTGCTGATTCCTTTGTTTGTGGATGATACTTTAATGCAATTTTAATTGTTCCTTGCTTATTATCATCAACAAACTTATAATTAAGAATATATCCTTTATCCATAAGTATCTTAGTGATTTCCTTTTTAATATTAGATGCAGGAATTTCAACAATCTTATGCTTCGCACTGATCGCATTTCTTAATCTAGTTAAATAATCTGCTATTGGATCTGTTACCATTTTTCTAAAATTTCATTAATTATATTACCAGCTCGCTTTTGTTATTCCAGGTATTTTCCCAGTAACAGCCATTTCTCTAAAAGTTACTCTAGAAATACCAAATTGTCTCATGTAACCTCTAGGTCTTCCTGTTAATAAACATCTATTATGTTTACGAATACCCATTGAATTTTTTGGGAGTTTCTGTAAATTAAACATAGCTTCCCAATCTCCTTCACTTTGAGCTTTGCGAAGTATTGCCCTTTTTTCTTCATGTTTAGCTACAAGTTTTGCTCTTTTGCGCTCTTTAGCTTTCATTGATTCTTTAGCCATAATCTATTATTTATTTTGCAAATGGGACACCAAACTCTTCTAAGATCTAATAACGAGTATTAATATTACCCATTCAAAAATCTATGTTACATATAC
>PVBE011002737.1_pt1 | contig 30305 bp, 21 predicted proteins | sample 1631181 | NCBI WGS metagenome assembly PVBE01 (sample SAMN08397723, study PRJNA350692) | Marine metagenome, whole genome shotgun sequencing project. | isolation source: water | place: Pacific Ocean | collected 2012-04
CCATACGGCGTGTCGTTGGCGAGGCGCACGGCCTCCTCCTCAGTGCCGTCAAAGACCGAGAGCGAGACGACCGGCCCGAAGGTCTCTTCGTGCGTGATGCGTTGGTCTGCGGCGACGTCCGCCAAGACGGTCGCTGGGTAATACCAGCCCGGCCCCTCAGGGCAGCTGCCCCCCATCACGAGGCGCGCGCCCTCTGAGACAGCGGCGTCGACCTGCGTCTCGACCTTGGCGCGCTGCTCCTCGCTCACGAGCGGCCCCATCTTGGAGCTCTCGAGGAAGCCGTCTCCATGGCACCACTCCGAAGCGAGCAGGGCGACCTTCTCCTCAAAGACCGCTGCCGCTGACTCTTCGACGTAGACGCGCTCGACCGCGCAGCAGACCTGACCTGTGTTCCTCAAGGAGTGGCGCACCGCGCACTCAGCGGCGGCGTCGAGGTCCGCGTCCGCGAAGACCACGAGCGGGTCCTTCCCGCCGAGCTCGAGGACGAGGCGCTTCAGCTCCTTGGAGGCGCTCTCCATGATCCGCTTGCCCGTCTCCCGGCTGCCGACGAAGCCCACCATGTCGATGTCAGCGGCGACGAGCTCAGCCCCGGTCTCTCCGGCCCCGTGCACCAAGACCAAGACGTCTTCAGGGACGCAGGCCTGGATGATCTCTGCGATCGCCTGACCCGTCAGGGGCACGTGCTCAGACGGCTTGAAGACGACTGTGTTCCCTGCGGCGAGGGCGGGGCCCAAGATCTGCAGCGGCATCCCCACGGGGAAGTTCCACGGCGTGATCGCGGCGACGACGCCGTGCGGCATCCGCACGAGCTGGGTCTCGTTGCCCTTCGTCTTGAAGGTCTGGGTCGCCAGCGCCTCTTGGACCTCCTCGAGCTCCGTCTTCACCATGTTGGTGAAGCCCTTGACCTCACGCTTCGCGTCGGCGAAGAGCTTGCCCATCTCCTTGGTCGCGAGCTCAGCCAGCTCATCGGCGCGCTCAGCGAGGCCCGTCGCGATCCCAGACAGCATGCGGCAGCGCTCCTCGATGCCGAGCGCCTCCCAGGCAGGCTGGGCTGCGCGTGCACGGGCGACCGCGTCTCTCACCTCTTCAGGGGTGGCGCAGGGGAGCTCGGCGAGGAGCTCACCGGTCGAGGGGTTGAGGTTCTGGATGCTCGTTGATGATTGGGTGGTCGTCATAGTCGCCTCATAGTAGCCAGCCTCCGTCGATTCCAAGGTCCTGTCCTGTTATGTGTCTCGCAGTGGCCAGGAAATGGACCCCACCCGCGATCTCTGCCGGTGTCCCGGCGCGCCCGAGGGGGATCTTCGCGTGCAACGCTGGGTCCGATGTCGAGGGGTGAGACCCCTCATGAGGGACAAGCCCCGGGGAGATCATGTTGACCCGTACTCCGAAGGAGGCCTCCTCCCGCGCGAGAGAGCGCATGAACACGGCGAGCGCGCTCTTGGCGGCTGCGTAAGCCGAGGTCTGCTCACGGGCTCGGAGCCCTGCGAGACCAGCCGTCCCGAAGAAGAGCATCGAGGCGTCTCCGTGCTCCGACGCGGCCTCTCTGAGCGGGCCACGCGCAGCCTCGACCATGTCCCTCGCCGTGAAGACGTTGCTCTCGAAGAGCCGCCGAAAGCTCTCGCCGCTCAGCTCCGAGAGGGCACCCTCTGCGTAGTCGCCGACCGCGTGGACGAGGTGATGGAGGGCACCATCCACCGCGAGGACGGAGTCAACGAGCGCTGTGGCCGCGCCCTCTTGAGAGAGGTCCGCGCGGTGTACACGACCGGGGAAGCGCTCCTCTAAGAGCGGGACTTGATCCTCCGATGTGCGCCACACGACGTGCACGCGAAAGCCCTCCGCCGCGAGCCTCCGCGCAGCCTCTGCGCCGAGTCCCCTGGCGCTGCCAGTGACGAGGGCGACGGGGCCGGGCTCTCCTTGGGTGCTCACCCCAGGAGCCTAACAGGTCTCGCGCTCTGTTATTCGAGCAAGCCTGCGCGCGTGGGCGGCCAGAGGCGCACGTCGACCTTGCCCTTCAAGAGGTCCTCGTGGACCTGTCCGAACTCTCTGCTGTCTGAAGAGTGCGGGCGGTTGTCGCCGAGGACGAAGTAGTGGCCCTGCTCAACCGTAGCCGTGTAGTAGCTCGTGGCGTCGAGGTCTGCCACATAAGGCTCCCTCATGGAGGCTCCGTTGACGAACACCTCGCCAGCGCGTATTTGGACCTCGTCTCCAGGCACACCGATGATGCGCTTGATGTAGTCCAAGCTGGGGTCGAGCGGATAGCCGAGGACGACGATGTCACCGCGCTCGACAGGTGTGAACATGTAGCTGAAGCGATCGATCAGGATGCGATCGCCATCTTGGATTCCAGGCCTCATGGACTGACCGCGAACGATCGAGAAGTTGAACAAGAGCATCCAACCCATGAAGACGACGAGGGCCAGCTGAAGGGAGGCCACCGCGACGCGGATGACACGCAGAGCTGCCTCAGGGTCTGCAGGGCGCCTCTCTGTAAAAGCAGGCGGCGCAGGGAGCACGATCGCACCCCCTTGGACGTCGAAGTCGCGGTCCCTGAGCTTCAGCTCAAGGCCCATGCGGCGAAACTCATTAGCAACTTCGAACGGAGTGCTGCCATAGAGGTTTTCTTTTGATACTTGGCGTGTGGAGGCCATCCCCCATGCCATCGGCAGGCCGTCGGCCGATTCTTGAAGAACCTGCCCGGAAAATGGTTCAGGAGCTCACTCTTCCCAGATTCAAGCCCCATCCCATGGTGTAGCGAGCGTTGACCTCTCCACGCGGGTTCAACAGGCGCTCGCCTGAGGCCTTGACCCAGCGGTAAGCGTCGATCCCAAAAGGCCCAAAATAGCCCGCTTTAGCCAGAGAGCCCGCCACCAAGAACGCTGACTGATCCAGCTGAGCCGCCTCGGATGGCGAGAGCTCACCCTCGCGCAGAGGCCGCGTCCTCACCCAGGTCCCCCACTCATCACACTCCTGCCCCATGGGCTCATGGATCTCCACTGCGCCGTCAGGGTGCAGGAGGCCGTGGACCACGAGCTCAAGCTCGATCTCTACAAGCGGCTCGACCTGCAGCCCGCCCTCCCTCAGTGAGGCCTCCACCCACGCCACGTCCGCGTCCGAGAGCGCCCCAGGGCCCACTCGACGTTGCCCACGCCCAGCGGCCCCAAACGCGCGCTTCAGGAGCCACGGGACCTGCCTCCGGCGCATGATCTTGCGCACAGCCTGGAGGTCGACGACGAACCCCGCTCCGGAGAGCGTCTGCCCCATGGAAGCGCTGAAGGCGCGGTCGTTCACCGCTCTCAAAACCTCCATGGAGGGAGACTCCTCAGGCACGGCCCCAGCAGCCTCCAAACGCGCGATCGCGCTAGGGGTCGGACACCAGGCTCGACCCACCGTCCCAGGGGGAACCTGCGTGTCTCCATCGACCAAGATGTCTCCAGGCGCGAGCAGACGCTCCGCCTCCTTTGACACCGCTTCAAGCACCTCCTTGAGGGCCTGCGACGGCTCCCAAGAACCACGGCTCGCCAACTCGAAGTCAGCGTCCAAGTTCAACACCCAAGCTACCGGGGCTGCCATGACTCCAGCTCCTCGAGGAACTCGTCCTCATAGCCGGCGCGCCGGCGCGCTGCATGGTCCATGACAGGCCCCTTCATCAACACCGGAGAGAGCGGCTGCGGCAAGCGCGCGCGCCAAGCGTCGAAGCTCACCTCCCCCGCGAACTCTTGAAACCAGCGCCTCGCGAAGAGCACGTGATCGATCTCCTCTTCGCCGATGACCTCTTGCACGCGGGCGCCCTCCTCATCCCCGACGGCGCGGAATCGCTCAGCGAAGACCGCCGCGTGATCCAGGTTGGCGCCCTCAAAACCGAGGCCCAAGACCGCGCAGAACTCCTCGGGTCCACCGCTGAGAGGGACGCGCTCCCAGAACCAATCTCTGACCCCAAACTCCTCAACGGAGTGGCCGAGCCGCTCTATGTGCCGACGGTACATACCCATGTGTCGGATCTCGTCCGTCGCCAGCTTCACGAGCCCTCGACGAAAGGGCTCCGGAGTCCCGGAATGGACCAAGAAAGCCCAACAAAACAGCTCTGCGGCCTGCAATTCATGGTGGTGGAAGGACGCGAGGAGACCAGCGCGCACTTTGGGGTCCACCAGCGCCCCCGGCCGCGGGGTCTTCGGCGCCTTGCTGAGGACCTCCAGCTCTTTAGGGCGTCCTGGGCGTAAGCTCCCCACGAGCTCTTCTGGGACCGTCCAGCCGCTGAGCTCCTCCGGGGGTGCGGGCGGATCCAGCTTCTCACTGAGGACCTCAGAGCACAAAAAACCCCAGGCCCAAGCTTCAAGCCCCTCCTGCGGCGCGTCCACACGAGGATGCTAGCGAAGCGAGGAGTCCCGTTCCCAAGCATTCAGGCCCGGAATCTCCTCGCTCTCCTTGGGTCTCACGCTGATGCACCTCCTGACGCCTCTCAACCGCTCAAGCGCCTTAGGACAGGTCCGCATCTCATTGCCAGTAACAGCTTCCAGGCATAGAGTGGATTTGGAGGCCATCGGCTCCCTCGCCCCGTGTGAGCTCCTCCCTCGCGTCCCCTCAGAGAACATCCTCGTGCAAAAACTCAACGTCGAAAAGACCTGCGACATCCTCAACCTGATCATGGAGTACGAGCTTGCGGGCGTCGTCCGTTACACGCACTACGCGCTCATGGTCACGGGTCCACACCGGCTCCCCATCGTCGAGTTCATGCAAGGCCAAGCGAGCGAGTCCCTCACCCACGCGCAGCAAGCAGGTGAGATCCTCACCGGACTCGGCGGACACCCCACGCAGGGCATCGCCAGCATCGAAGAGACGCACCTCCACGACATCTACAACCTGTTGTGCGAGTCCCTCGCCCACGAAGAGAAGGCGACGAGCCTCTACAAAGACCTCCTCGAGGCCGTCAGCGAATCGAGCGTGTACATCGAGGAGTACGCGCGCCAGATGATCGGTCAGGAGGAGATGCACACGCTCGAGCTCAGGAAGATGCTCCGAGACTTCGAGCCGAACTCCTCCGACTGAGGCCCCAGCGCGCACGAGCCCCACATTCCATGCTGACGTGCTAGCGTGGAGACCTTGAAGCCTCGCATTTACATCGGCTGCGTCTTCTCACTGTGCGCGCTCTTCACAGCGCCGGTGAACGCCCAGCTCCAGCGGGTCCATAGACCGCGCTACGAGCTCGTCGAGATCCCCAGCCTTCACCCTGCGGGCTACGCGTACGCCGGCGGCTTGAACCAACGCGGAGACGTCTGCGGGACCTCGATGGCTGCCAACGGGATGTCCGAGCACGCCTTCCTCTTCGCTGACGGAGTGCTCAGCGACGCCCACACCTTCTGGGACACTTACAGCTGGGGAGAGGAGATCACGGACGACCGCGCCGTGCTCGGATACTCGAACGTCTCAAGCACGATCATTCACGCCTTCCGTTGGCGAGCGGGCGTCGTCACAGACTTGCACGGCGGCCCGCACAACTACTCACGCACGATGAGCGCCAACCGCCACGGAGACCACGGCGGGTTGGTCAACGGCTTCTTCGGCGGTTTCGTCACGCGCTACCGCGGCTACGTCGACTTCGGCGCTCCTGCTGTCACCATCATCGACACCTTCGGAGGTGACGAGAGCCGCGTGGAAGACCTCAACGATCGGCGGCAAGCCGTCGGCATGGCGCGCGACGCGAACGGCAAGCTGCGCGCCTTCCTTTGGGAGCAAGACGTCCTCACTGACCTCGGCGACCTCGGCGGCGGCGCGGCCTGGGCGAGGGCTATCAATGAAGAAGGCACGAAGATCGTCGGCCGCTCAAAGGTCGCCTCGGAGGACTTCCACGCATTCCTCATGGACGCGAACGGCATGCACGACCTCGGCACCCTGGGCGGGCTCGAGAGCGAAGCCCGTGGGATCAACCACCTCGGGTGGATCGTGGGCGGCGCGGACCGCGCTGACGGCCTGCAGAGAGCGACGATCTGGATCGACGGGCACGCCATCGACCTCGACGCGCTCGTCGCCGAAGGGACCGCTTGGGTCCTGACCGGCGCTCACGCTGTCAACGACCTCGGCCAGGTCGTCGGGACCGGCCAAAAGAACGGGGTCCAACGTCCGTATCGCCTCGACCCGATCGAGGCCCGGCCGCGACACACTCCGGCGCGACCTGCGATCGCAGGGATGAGCGCGACCTCCCACCTGCGCGGCGCGACGCCAGGCGCGAGCGTTGAGCTCTGGGCCTCCACCTCCACAGGTCAATCCACGAGCCCTTGCGGTGCGCGCCTGAAGCTCAACGCCCCGATCCTCGTCACGAGCGCCCTCGCCGACGCAGAGGGACGCTGCGAGTTCACCGTTCAACTCAACTCGAATCACCAGGGGCTCACGGTTTACACGCAAGCCGTCGACACCCAAGGGTGCCGCGCGAGCTCGCTCATCACGCAGACGATCGACTGAGCCAGCGGCTCAGGGAGTCCAGGTGACCTCGACGCCGTTCGAGAGGTTGAAGTCGTTGCCGCAGGGCGACCCGTTCGGGTCCCGGTACCACCACTGCATGCGCTTCAAGTCACCCGCGACGAGGCCACCCTCCTGAGCGATCGGGACCGACGAGGAGGCAGAGCCACAGCCGCAGGTGAACACGACCTCGAGGCGCTTCACGCCTCCGCCGGCGCAGCGCAAGCCGTCACCGAAGGTGCTGCCCAAGCCGCCGTTGACCGCGTTGTTGCCGAGGAAGAAGAGCCCAGGCTGACCCCCGATGGAGCCCGTCGCCGTCAGGCGGAACGTGTCATTGGAGACGCTGGGTGTCCCCGAACCCGTGAGCTGGCAGCCCTCCGGGTAGAGGCTGTTGGCGCAGCCGTGCTCGAGGGCGCCAGTGTTCGCGCAAGGGCAAGGGGTGCCGCTGCCGTCACCGAAGCAGTACAAGGTGATCTGGATCGGGTTCGCCTCGAAGGCGCCCATGTCCACGATCGGAGCAGAGCCAGAGCCTGTGTCCGCGACGGGCGCGTCCGTGAAGCGCGGGTTGTGCGCCATGTCGAGCTCAATCCCCGGGGGGACCATGGTGTTGCTGCCGGCGTCTACACCCGGTGAGCCGTCCTGGAGGCTGTAGTCTGCGCTCGCAGCGTCCTCAAAGAGCGGCTCGGTCGAGATGTTGCCTGTACCGCTGAGCCCGCCCTCGACGATGGAGTAGGTGACGGCCGTGGTCCCTGTGATCTGATTGGCCGCAGCCTGCGCGCCGCCCGGCCCCTCGTTGTCCCAGAAGATGCAGTTGGCGATGCTGGGCGAACCACCAGAGACACGCAGGCCCGCCGCCACGTTCACCGTGGAGAAGTTGGCCACGATGGTGCAGTTGCGGAGCTGGGTGTTTCCGCCGTTCCCCATCCAGAGCGCGCCGCCGCCGCCGCCGCCCGTGGCGGTGTTCCCGCGGAAGACGCAGTTGGTCACCTTGACCCCGTTGGTCGAGTAGATCTCAAGCGCGCCAGCGCGAGCTGCGCTGTTACCGAAGAACTCACAGCGATCGAAGAGGACAGCGCCGGCACCTGCGATGTCGAACGCGCCGCCGTAGGAGCCGCCGGTGTTTCCGTCGAAGACGCAGTCGGTGAAGCTCGGGGCAGAGCCAGAGATGTAGCCTGCGCCGCCACCGAAGGTGCAGCGGTTACCGCTGAAGTAGCAGCTGCGGATGGTCGGGCTGGAGTTGGAGATGCACAGGATCCCGCCGCCCTTGTTGTTGTTCCCGCCCGAGTTCGCGTTCCCACCACGGATGTAGAAGCCGTCGAGCACCGCCGTCGCGTTGGTCCCTGTCCCCTTCACGACGTGATAGCTGTTCTCGGTGACAGAGCCCGAGGAGTCGTTGCCGGCGAGGTCTCCAGAGAGGACGCTCGCGGCCACGCCGAAGGCCGGGCGCTCTGAGAGCGCGGACTCGGTCCCGACGAAGCCACCGTAGACCTCGACGCCGTTCTTCAAGACGATCGAGACGCTGCGAGAGGTCCCTGTGGTCGGCTGGTAGACGCCGTCGGCGCACCAGATCTGGTCACCCGAGGAGGACGCCGCGAGCGCCGCCTGCACCCCGTTCGGTCCGAAGAACGCGTTGGCCCAGTCGGAGCCGTCGTTGTTTCCGGAGAAGATGTTCGCGTCTACGTAGCGGACGTCCGCAGCTGCGCTAGCGGAGAGGAGCAGGAGACCGAAGAAGAGGCGAGTGCAGGAGAGCTTGAAGAGCATGGGGGAGTGCCTGGAGAGGGCCCGTTAGGGAGTGTTGTCGGCGACCCCTGCCGAGGACGCCCGTTGAAGAATACCCCGAGACTGAGAGCGCCAAGGGGAGGCAGAGCGCTCGTGAAGCATCACGAGAGCACATCCGAGTTCAGACCATCCTAGACCAAGGTCCCAAGACCTGCCATGCAAGCGCCCGCTGGGGGCCTAGCCCCACAGGGAGCGACCTCTATCGCGCGAGCCTGAACGCCCGCACTCGTCGCTCGCTCACGTCTGCACAGGCGAAGAAGAGCTCCTCAGCTCGCGCTGAGAGCGCAGAGATCCCGGAGGCCCGCGTGGCGCTCGCCTCGAGGAGCTTTTGTGAGTGGGAGCCCTCTCCCCCGCGCTCCATGAGCGCCATCCGCCACTCTGCAGCCTCGGCTCCCTCCAGCTCTTCGAGCCAACAGATGGCGAGCTCACCAGAGGGGAGCATGGCCGCAGAGATGCGACCGAGCGGCCGACCTGCGTCCACCCTCTGCGGCGCGCCGAAGGCCTGCGCCTCGCTGTCCCAGTACGCGCACAAGACCTTGGGCGCTGCGTCTTCGCCCAAGGTGAACCACGCGACCGCGAGCTCATCTTTAGCACTCGCCAACGCAGCGCCGTTCACAGGACACCCGTCAACACGCCAGCCGTCGTCATGGACCGCGCGAGGAGAGCTCCAGCGATCGAGCTCGGGGTCCGTACAAAAGACGTAGGAGAAGTTCCGCTTCTCATCGTCGGCGCGGTCTCGATAGACGAGGACGGCGCCACCCCCAGGCAGGGCGGAGAGCGCGGTCGGGCAGCACTCGCAGACGCGCTCGTCGAGGACGCGCTCTGCGCGCGGCCTCCCTTCGTAGTCCACGTGCGCGAGGCGCAGCTGCATGTCGCCGGCGGGGTGAGCGTGCGCATCGTGACCGCCGCCCATCGCGCGTCCGTCGAGCCAGCAAGCAGCCCAGCCGCCTCTCTCCCGAGGCAGGATCGACACGAAGCCGTGCTCTCCCTGCACGTCATCGGAGTGGAGCTTTGTGGGCGCGCTCCAGCGCTCACCCTCATCCACCGAGACAGAGACCACCGCGTCGTAGGCGTACGTCCCCTCCCCGTTCATCCGCAGCCAAGAGGCCACCCTCGCTCCGGTCGAGTCAGCGGAGAGGACTGGGCGATCAGCCCAATTCACGAACCACTCCTCGCGCGCCGCCGCCGCGATCTGGCTCCGCTTTGCTCCACCTTTCACACCGAGCTCAGCGCCAGCCAAGGCCCAGCCGCCATCCGGTGCGACCTCTACCCAAGTGAGCCAGGCGCCGTCAGGGCTGAAGCGTGGCGCCATGCAGCGCGCCTCCGTCGGCAGCTCAAGCTCGAGCACATCCCAGTCTCCGAGCTGTGTGAAGAGCGCGAGGAGGAGAGAGAAGGTGATCAAGACTTCTCCTCGGAGGCCTCCGCGTCCAAGTGGGCGAAGGCTCGGTGGAGGGTGGAGTAGACGTCACGCCGGGTGAGGAGGCCGACCAGCTGCTCCTTATCGACCACAGCCACGGAGTGAACGTGAGCCTCGTCCATCATGTTGAGCGCCTCGGAGAGCGGCAGGTCTGGGGTGACGGTGAGGTTCATCGGCTGCATCAAGTCTTCAGCGATGACGAGGTTCCGCAGGCTCGGGTCGTAGAGGATGTCCTGGATGTCGCTGAAGGCGATGACGCCGATCGGCTTGAGCCCAGAGGCCACGACCGTGATCGTGTCATGCCCGCTCTCGCCGAAGAGCTTCAAGACAGCCTCGAAGCCCAAGGTAGACCGCGCGACGTCGGGCGCGCGGTGCATCGCGTGCCGAACAGAGAGGCCCGCGTCGGCTTCGATCCGCCCCACAGCGTCCGCGCCGAGGTTGCGCATGAGCTCGTCACGGACCTCGCGCAGACCTCCCGCGCCTGGCCGCTGCAGGACGAGGTTCGCGAGCTTCACCTCACCCGCCTTGATCGCTGTGCGACGCGTCAGCCAGGGGCCTGCCAGCTCAAAGAAGACCACCGATGCGAGGACAACGCCGCGCAGGTCCCGGGTGATGGGCTCTGCCACCTCTGAGGATGCGAGCGCGTTCAAGATCCCGAGCGCGACCCCCGCCTGGCACAAGAGCCCCATGCCCAGATAGCCCGGGAGGTCCCGACCGAAGCCACCTATGCGGATTCCGATCAAGGAGCCGAGGAGCTTCCCAGCGACGCGCGCGCCGATGAAGGCGAGGCCGAGGGCGCCGAGCTGTCCGAGGCGACCCACCTCTAGATCACTCCCAGCTGCCACGAAGAAGAGCGCGTAGAGCGGGTAGACCGCGCGCTCTAGGTCCAAGGTGAGCTCTTCCGCGTGGGGCGATGAGTTCACCACGGCGACCCCGGCGGCGAAGCTCGCGAGCATCGCGAGCCCCACCGGATCTCCAGGGAGGACCCCGACGAGACCGATGCAGGCGATCACACCCAAGACGCCGAGGAGGGTGCGATAGCGGACTCGGCCGGCGCTCTCGAGGACGATCGAGACGAGCAAGCCCACGACCCCACCGATCCCGAGCGCGGCGACCGCGACGAGCGTCGCTGACTTCAGGTCACCTTCCCCGAACGACAGGGCGAGGGGGATCGGAAAGATCAGCAGAGTGATGAGGTTGTTGAGGCCGACGAGGAGCAGGATCGCACGGCTCGTGCGACCCTCAGCCTCGACCTCTCGCAAGGTCAGGAGGGTGGCGCTCGGCGCGCTCGAGATCGCGAGGACTGGCGCGACCGAAGCGACGAGGAGGTTCCCCGTGACGGACCAGACCCCGAAGAAGACCAACGTTCCAGTGAGCAGGACCTCTCCCAGCGAGAGCGCGATGATCCTTGGCCCTATCCTCCTCAAGTCTGCGAAGCGGAACTCGGTCCCCACTCGGTAGAGGATGAACCCGATCGCGATGTGCTCTAAGATCTTGAGCGACGTCCCGTCCTCGTGCCCAAGGGTGAACGTCTGCGACCACGCAGGCATCCCCTCCAAGGCAGCGATGCCGTGGGGACCGATGAGGATCCCCATCAACAGATAGACCGTTACTTGGGGGACGCCCAGACGACTAGCGCCGTGCCCGAGCACATGGCCCAAGAGCAGCGCGATCGCGAGGGGAGGGAGTACGAGGATCCAGGGATCCATTCCTATGGACCCTAGCACCTCGCTAGAGCAGGCTCCACGCCCCAGATGGGAGCGCTAGCCACGACGCTCACCCGCGCTTCTTACCCTTAGAGTTGCCCTTGGCCTTGAGCTTGGCAACGGCAGCGCCGGAGCCCATGCCCATCTTGCGCACACGGAGACGTCCACGAGTGGGACCACCGGCCTTGAACTGGGATTTAGCCATCTGAAGAGGAGGAAAGGTGGATCGGGAGAGAGGTGAGCCCCGAGCGGGCTTCTGTGGGGCCTCTTGGCACGATTCAGGCGGGAGAGGATATCCGGGGCCACCCTCGGTGACAAGCAGAGACGCTCAAGCGTCTTCAGAGACCCCTCTGGGCGTCTCACCGATGAGGATCTCGATCTTGGCCCCCTGAATGTCTTCGGGGAGCGCCGCCATGATGCGCTCTAGGAACCACTCGATAAGCTCCCGAGCACGGGCCGCCGCTTCAGGCCCAGAGAGACCCCCCGGGTGATGCGGGATACGATCCGCGTTGTCGCCCGTGAGAAGCCCGTTAGCGAGGAGCGCAGGCTGAGGAAGCCTGATCTGCACCGTGAGGCCTTCCCGCCCGAAAACTGCCGGCTTAGGCCCCTCCATTAGGATCCCCCAGATCTCCCTGCCTTCAGGACCATCGGCGGTGTGTGTGACGAGCCATGGAGCGCCAGCGCCGAAACCAAGCTTGGTCAGGCGTTGCTGGATCATCGGCTCACCAAACGCGAGCCAGGCCGTCAGCTGCTCATCTGGCTCCGTAGGCGCGGCCTCAAGGCGCTTGAGGATCCCTGCTCGGACCTCGAAGGCCTTGGTCCTGAACAAGTAGGCTCCAGAGCCGAGGCCTGCGAGGACCACGAAGAGCAGCACCAAGAGTCCGGGAGGGCGTCGTAAGAGAGACATAGCGGCGGATTGTAAACGCCACCTCCTACATCCCCCACCCCCCAATGCCACCCACTTCGAGAATTCCTGCCTGAATCGGCCCCGATGACGTGAGCCTAAGGCCTCAGGAACCGATGAGATGAAGAGTCCCACACGCGACGCTCACGTCCGTACCCCTTGGGAAAGTACCCTCACACAGCCATGACTGAAGACTCGACTCCCACAAGCCCCACAGCACCCACTCGGGTGTGGCTGGGAGCTGGGATGTTCGCGGCAGGGATCACAGTCCTCACGCGCCTCTCTGGGCTCCCTGCCTGCCGAACCCACCACCTAGGCGCGGACTCTGACTTTGCCACCCTCGTCGCCCTCGAGCTGCTCCCTGAAATCTTCATTCATGGCTTGGTCCTCTGCTGCGCGGCGACGATCGTCCTGCGCGCTGCCGGGGCCAGATCCCACCGCCTCGCCGCGCGCGCCTTCGCTGCGCTCCTCTTCGGCTGCGCGCTCACAGGTTGGCCGCTCGCTGCCCCCGCAAACCTCCCCGCGCTCAGCGCCCCGCTTGGACCCGCGAACCTCCCGTTGCTCGCCTTCGCCGCGTTGATCCTCACCCTCGTCATCGAGCTCTTGCCCAAGTCCATCGAGCGCACGGCACCGACCGCGCTCCTCCTCCTCCTCGGTGTCGCGGCTCCAAGCTCATGGTTCCTGAGCGTGCTCAGCGACCCGCCCGCGACTCAAGCCCACGTCGTGGTGGCAGAGCTCCTCGAAGAGTCCAAGCGCTGGACCCTCGGGACCACCCACCCAATCCACAAACCGACGACCGGGGTCCTCACCCCTTGGGTCGACTTCGAAGTGGACGGAGGAGACAAGCCCTCACTCATCATGCCGCCGCCCTGTGAGGCGAGCTTCGTCGTCCTGCCAGAGGACGGACCGGTCCGGCTCCGCCTCTCTGCTGGGGTCGATCAGAGCGTCGACAGCGCCCTCCCACCGAGCGTCCCCCTAGCTGCCTTTGGCTTCGAGGTGCTCGTTGACGGCCAACCTGCCTTCGAGAGAATCATCGAGGTGGAGCGCGGCTTGAGCGCTGGCGCCGCGCGGGCGTGGCGCCACCCCGAGGCAGACATCGCGCTCCTGCCTGGGCAGACGGTCACGCTCCGGACTCGCGTGGCGATCGGTGAAGGGGTCGAGGCGGCCGGGTGCGACGTCGGCTTCGGGACCTTAGTGCTCGAGCGCGAGACCTCCCACCCGCGCCTCCTCGCGACCCCTGACCGCCCCAGCATGGTGGTCTTCGTGATGGACACCCAGCGCTCTGATCGGATGTCCTGCTATGGCTACCACGACCTGACGACGCCACACACCGACGCCCTCGCCTCACGAGGGACCCTCTTCGAGACGGCTTACTCCACCTCCAGCTGGACCTGGCCCGCGACCGCCTCGATCCTCACTGGCCTGGTCCCAGAAGAGCACGGTGTCCTCTCGAACGAGTCCTGCACCTTGGCCCTCTCGAACATGAGCCTCCCAGAGGTCTTGGCTGAAGAGGGCTACGCCACGGGCGCCTTCTCGTGCAATCCGCTCATCGCGCCGGAGCGCTACTTCGATCAGGGCTTCGAGCAGTTCGACTCCGCCCCGCACATCCGACACACAGGTGACGTCATCGACGAGGTCGAAGAGTGGATCACGAGGCGCGCCGGCGCGCGCTTCTTCCTCTACTTGCACCTCGCTGACCCTCACACCCCTCACGAGCCGCTGCCTGAAGAGCTGAAGCGTCTCGGACACACGCAGCCTTTGGACTATGTGTCCATCGAGCGTGAGGGCCGCACCTACGACCGCATGGACCTCTACACGCGCAACCTCCTCCGCCCTGGCGCGCTCTTGAACGAGGAGGTCCCTGAGCGTCATCAGGAATGGATCCACCAGGTCTACGACGCGAGCGTCGCGACAGGAGATCACTACCTCGGCAGGATCATGGCCCGCATCGACGAGCTCGGTCTGCGCGACACGACCGTCGTCGCGCTGACCGCCGACCACGGCGAGGAGCTCTTCGACCACGAGCTCCTCGCGCACGGCCACACGCTGCACGCTGAGCTCGTGAAGGTCCCCCTCCTCCTCGCGGGCCCGGGGATCCCTGCTCGTCGGGTCTCTGAGCCTGTATCAAATCGGCACCTCGCCCCGACGCTCGCCCGCATCGGAGGCGCTGAGCTGCCGCACGCAGCGGACGGTGTCATGCTCTTCGAGGACGAGCTGCCCTCGCAGAGCATCCTCTATCAGACAGGCAAAGGCGTCTGGGGGGATGAGCGCGGACAGCACCTCTACGGCATCCGCAAGGGGAGCTGGGTCTTGCATCACAACGCAGACCTGAAGCTGCGATCACGAAGACTCTACCAGGTGAAGATTGACCCTTATGAGCTGAACAACTTGGCGGGGACCGAAGCTGTCGCGGCAAGAGAGCATGACCTCTCACAGTCTCTAGAGCGTGGGATCGAGAGCGCCCGCGCGCGACGTCGCGGCGTCGCGGTCGGGGTCGGCTCCGGCGGAGTCTCCGACCTCGAAGGCATCGGCTATATCGACGTCTTCGACGACGTGGAGGACGGCCGGTGAAGCAGCGCAGCGCGCTCTGCGTCGTGACGACGCTCGCGTGGACGACCGCCGCGCTGACCGCGGCGCGGCTGTGCACCCTCATCGTCCTCGAGGTCAAGCTCCGGCAGCGCGACCCTGACGTCGTGCTGTGGGACATCAGCCACCAAGCCGACCTCGTCACTGGGCACGCGCTCTGCGCCGCAGCCCTGATGCTCGCCTTGGCGCACGCCGGAGGGCGCTCCAAGCCCCTGGCCGGGGTCTGCCTCGTGCTCTCCACCCTCGCCTCGGTCTCAGCCCTCTCCGGCTGGCCCCTCGGCCTGGTCCACCAGGTGCCAGGCCTAGACTCCCTCCGAAACCGCCTCGGCTGGGGGCTCTTCCTCGTCGGCGGCCTCGCGCTGAGCTATCTGCTGCGCAAGCTCGTGAAGACCAAGTGGCCCACCGAGAACATCGGACGGCACGCCGCCATCGCCATCGGCTCTGCGGCGCTCCTCCCAGGGCTGTTCTATTGGACCCTCGGCACGATCTCCGCTGAGCGAACGGTCATAGAGATCCACCGCGAGTTCGCCTTTGAGAGAGAGAGCTGGAACATGACCAGGGTGAACCCCTACGAGCGCCCCTCTCTCGGCAACCTCACCCCCTCCGTCGACTACAGAGTGGATGGCGGAGACCGGCCTGCGATCCTCATGCCGCCGCCATGTGAGCTGTCCATCCTCATTAAGGACGAGGACGCCGGGAGCCAATTTCAGACAGCGGTTGGGATCGGGAGGAACCCCTTCGAAGCCACCGAGAAGGCCTCACCGAAGTGGCCAAAGAACATCTCCTCCATACAGATCCGCTTTGAGGTCGAGCTCGACGGGGCCACCATCTTTGATGAGACCCTGTCCTACGACAAAGACCCCGAGACCCATCGAGAGCGAACCTGGCGTTACCTCGGGCACGATGACGAGCTCTCCGTTAATCCTGGCCAAACCCTCACGCTCCGCACCTCATGGGTAGAGCCGGTCTTCCAGACAGACATCCGCACGCCGGTGGCCATGTGCGGCTTCGGGAGCCCCCAGCTGGTCATGAGGGAAGACCTGCCTCGCGCGAGCTCGAGCCCAGAGGCGCCGAACATCGTGCTCATCGTGATGGACACCCTGCGCGCCGACAGGCTGTCCTCCTATGGGTACCACCGCGAGACCTCTCCGAACATCGACGCCCTCGCAGCGCGAGGCCTCCTCTACGAAGAGGCTCGCTCGACCTCCAGTTGGACCTGGCCGTCGACCGCCTCCATCTTGACGGGGCTTCATCCAGAGACCCACGGCGTCATCAGCGACGGTCGCTGCTACCTCGACGCGCAGCTCCGATCCCTCCCTGAAGCCCTCGAAGAGCGCGGCTACACGACCGTCGCCTTCACCTGCAACCCGCTGATCGTCCCGAACAAGAACTTCCACCAGGGCTTCGAGACCTTCGACTCCGCCTCTAGCTTCAGGAAGACCAGCACCATCCTCGACACGATCAAGAACTTCATGACGAGGTATGCAGGGACGAGGTTCTTCCTCTATCTCCACCTCGTGGATCCCCACGAGCAGTACGAGCTCACCGAGACAGCGCGCGAGCGCGTAGAGCTCCCCGCACAGCCCCCGAAGGGGATCCCTGATCGTCCGTTGATGGAGTTCCGCAGAACCCTCTTGAGAGGTCGTGGGCATGACAATCAAGGGCGCTCGCTCGCGGACGAGTTCATGCCTGCTGAGTTCACGGAGTGGATGAACCACTCATACGACGCCGCCGTCGCGACAGCGGACGACTATGTGGGAGAGATCATGAGCGAGCTCTCGGAGCTCGGCCTCTCAGAGGAGACCATCATCGTCTTCACGAGCGACCACGGTGAGGAGCTCTTGGAGCACGGGCACCTCGCGCACGGCCAATCTCTCCACGAAGAGCTCGTTCGGGTCCCTTTGATCTTCGCCGGGCCAGGAATCCCCGAGGGTGCGCGGACCTCCAAGCTCATCTCCAATCGTCACATCGCGCCGACCTTGGCCAAGTTCGGGGGCGTCGAGCTCAAGGGTATCCCTGACCCGCGCGACCTCTCCGCGCCGAGCTCGCTCGCGCCTGAGGCGGTCATCACCTCTACCCACCATGGCTGGTGGAACGGCCAACACCGCACCCCTATCTACGGGATCACGACCGAGGAGTGGGTCCTGCACTGGGCACCTCGAGGCGCAGCTTGGGCCGAAGAGCCGGCGCCTGACTCCGATGGAATGTGGCGCCTCTTCAATCGAGAGAGCGACCCGCACGAACACACGGACCTCGCGGAGGAGGAGCCGGAGGTCGCTGCCCAGCTGCTCAGCCAGTTGAAAGAGAGCTTAAAAGAGGCGAGCACGCGCTCCTCTAACGTGAGCATCGGCGTGGGCGACGCAGGCGCGAACATGCTGCGCGGCATCGGCTACACGAGCGAAGGGGAGACTGACGAGAGATGAGGCGCTGCAACGCCACCCTCACCGCGCTCTGTCTCTCGCTCGCAGCCTGCGGTGACGCTGAGCCGTCACGCATGGTCGTTCGCAGCGTCCACACAGACCTCCTCGAGAGCGACGCGCACTACGAGGTGAAGCGGGTCGCGGCGGGCGGCGAGGTGCGGCGGATGATATTGACCCCAGCGCTCCACGCGCTCGTCGACGGAGGAGACCTGCCGTCACTCGTCATGCCGCCCTCAGCCGAGGTCCAGGTCCGAGTCCCCAGCGAGGGCGGACCCTTCGTTTTCCACGGCGCGGCGGGGATCGACCTGAAGAGCGGGAAGACCCTCAACGATGACTCGCCCCCCGTCTCCATCCTGTTTGAGGTGGAGGTGGACGGCGCGCGTCGCTTCGAGAGCACCCAAAGCGTGAGGCCACGCGAGGGCGTTCGAGGGCCCGTAGAAGACCCGATGAGCTGGGTGCGCTTCGCAAACGGAGAGGGCTTCGAGCTCGCTGGTGGTGAGACCCTCACGCTCCGTACGGATCTCTTGTCCGGCTCCAGCGTGCGCCCCGCCGACCTCCTCTGCGGATTCGGTGGGCTGCGGCTCGAGGTGGTGAGAGAGCGCGAGCGCCTCGAGGCGACACCTGAGACACCCAACATCGTCTTCGTCGTGATGGACACGCTGCGCGCTGACCGCACACACCTCGAAGGCTACGAGCGAGACACGACCCCACACCTCGCCCGCGTCAGCGAGCGCGCCGTCGTCTACGACCAAGCCCTCTCGACCTCCAGCTGGACCTGGCCCGCGACGGCCTCCTTTCTGACAGGCCTCCCGCCCGAGGCGCACGGCGTCCTCCTCCACCGCTCCTCCTGGCTGGCGCACTCGCTCACGACCTTGCCAGAGGCCCTGCAAGCGCGCGGATACACGACCGGCGGCTTCAGCGCCAACCCCCTCGTCTCGGCCAACAAGAACTTCTCTCAGGGCTTCGAGCGCTTCGAGGCTCCAGAGAGCGAGTTCGTCTCTGGGGAGGTGGTCATGCCTGACTGCCTCGAGTGGGTGCGCGAGCACGCCCGGCACCGCTTCTTCCTCTACCTGCACCTCGCCGACCCCCACGTCCCCCACGAGCCCCACCCAGAAGAGCTGGCCCGCCTCGGCCTCACGCGCCCCGAGGACTTCCCCGAGCACGGCTACCAGCTCGCACACAACGTCCTGAGACAGCAGCTCCTGCAACCCCCTGTGGGCGAGACAGAGATCGCAGAGGTGCTCCCGCCGGCGCATGTCCAGTGGATCGACGACGAGTACGACGCCTGCGTCGCGACCGGAGACCGTCACCTCGGAGCCCTCCTCGACCTCCTCGACGCCGAGGGCCTCATGGACAAGACCATCATCGCCTTCGTCGGCGACCACGGTGAAGAGCTCCTCGACCACGGCGCCCTCGACCACGCCCGCACCTTGCACCCTGAGCTCGTCCGCGTCCCGATGCTCATCGCGGGCCCTGGCGTTCAAGCCGCGCGCATCACTCAGCCGACGTCGACGCGGCACCTCGGCCCGACCCTCGCGCGCTTCGGCGGCGCAGAGCTCGAGCTGCCTCGCCCCTCGCTCAACCTCGCTGACCCTGGGCAAGCTGCAGCCCCCGCGGTCCACTTCCGAACGGACAAGGGCTTCTGGGGTCATGACGCGAAGGCGACCATCTTGGGGGTGAGGGTCGGAGACCTCTCGCTGCACTGGGCGCCTGACGCCGAGGACACTCCGGCTCATCGCCTCTACGACCTCTCTGTAGACCCCACCGAACAGAGCGACCTCTCCGCCTCAAGGCCTGAAGACGTCGCGCGCCTGAGCGCGCTCATCTCTGCCCACCAGCGCGACTGGGCGAGCGCCCGCCCAGAGAGCCTCGAGGGAGGCGCGCGCGCCGCGGCCATGCTGCGCGCCATCGGCTACGCGGGGGAAGACGAGTGAGCCAGAAGCGACGCGTCTTCATCGGCGACATCCAGGGCTGCCGCGAAGAGCTCGAGGCCCTCTTAGAGGCCGTCTCTTTCGATCCCAGCGCCGACGAGCTGCACCCTGTCGGTGACCTCGTGAACAGGGGGCCTGACTCCGCCGGGACCTTGCGCCTCCTCCAGAGCCTCGACGCCGGCGGAGTCCTAGGCAACCACGACCTGCACTTGCTCGCCGCCTCTGAGGGTCGCAGGGAGCCCTCACGCCGCGACACCTTCCATGACGTGCTGGAAGCTGAAGACCGTGACTCCCTCCTCAAGTGGCTAGCCCAGCGACCCTTCGCGCGCGGCTGGGATGACATCCTCTGTGTGCACGCAGGCCTCGACCCCACTTGGCCCGACCCGGCCGAGGACCACTTAAGAGACCTGGACCCCTACGAGCCCGACCTGCGCGCGGCCTTCGTGACCCGCGTCAGGTACTGCGCCAAGGACGGGCGCCGCCCTAAGAAAGATGACCCGCCCCCCGAAGCGCCCTTCCAGCCCTGGTTCGTGTTCATGCCGCTGCGAGCGCGAGAGACGCGGACCCTCGTCTTCGGTCACTGGTCTTCGCGCGGCCTCGTCGAGCGCCCGAAGCTCCGCGGCCTAGACACCGGCTGCGTCTGGGGCGGCGCGCTCACCGCCTGGATCGCCGAAGAAGATCGCTTGGTCTCTGTGCCAGCCCAGCGGGCTTACCAGAGCATCGGCTGAGCGCTCCTTCAGTCGGGGAAGAGCCGCCGCGAGAGATCCGTCGTGAGCATCCCCGCAGGGTCCAGCTCTGCCTTGAGCGCCTTAAAGGCTGAGAGCTTGTCCGCAGGCAGGAAGCGCGACGCGTCCTCGCTCCTCAAGACAGAGTCCTTCGCGAAGTAGTACTTGCCACCGGCTGAGAGGACGAGCTCTGTGAGGTCGTGGCAGTGCTCCCAAAGAGACGCTCGCCGCGCGTCGTCCACCTTGAAGTCGAGGGCGAGGCTCCAGCCGTCGAGGGAGTGGGTCAGCCAGAAGGGGTCCGGCCGGTGCCGCTTCAAGACCCCTAAGTAGCTCACATGGTCCCGCGCCCTACAGCGCTCTAAGAGCTCCTCGAGCGTCGCGCGCGCCGTCTCCTTCGGCAGGAAGACTTGATACTGGATCAGCCCGCGGCGGCCCCGCCTGCCGTAAGCCCACTTCCAGTTCGGGACGAAGTCCAAGAGGAAGTGGAAGGCAGCGTGAGACTGAAGGTACGGGTCCTTCATGCCCTCGAGCCTGCCCGCGAGGTACTTCACTGCGTTCACGAGCCTCATGCCTGGGTCGTGGTTAAAAAGACGCAGCGCGCGCCACACCTCGCTCTTTGGGATCACCCCGAGGATGTTCTCTGGGAGAGACTGCGCGCTGAGGTCGAGGGTCGCCTCGGAGTCGGTGTCCTCACCGGGGCCGAGGTTTCGGCCGACGTGAACGAGCCCGTGCCCAGAGCGGTCGCCGCCGGGGAAGCAGTCGATCCATCCGACGAGGTAGTCTGCCGCCGCCTGCTCGGCGTCGAAGACCGCCATCATCTCGCCTAGGTCATGCGTCGAGACGCCGCGCACCTCCATGAGCCCTGAGTGCACGCGCTTCGTGTCCATCACGATCCGTGAGAAGAGCCCGAGCATCCCGAAGCCCCCGATCGCGGCGTGGAAGAGGTCCGGATTCTCTTCGCGACTGGCCGTGCGGAGCTCACCAGAGGGGAGCACCAGATCGAACTCCAACACGTGATCCCCGAAGGTCCCCACGCGGTAGTTGTTCTTCCCGTGAATGTTCATCGCCGCTGCGCCGGCGAGGGTCGGGTGCATGGTCCCCGAGACGACGTAGGGCCACCACCCGTGCGGGAGGATGTGTTGCCAGGCGCCTCGGATGCTGAGGCCAGCCTCCGCCTCGAGCACGCCGCTCAAGGGGTCGAAGGCGAGGACCTTGTTCATCCGCGTGAGGTCCAGCACCCACCCGTCCGCGAGGGTTGAGGCGTCACCGTAAGAGCAGCCCGTGCCACGCGGCGCCAGCGAGACGCCGCTCCGCCGCGCCTCTTCCAAGGCGACCTGCAGCTCCTCAATCGACCTCGGACGGATGACTCGCGCGGCTGCGCCGCTCGACATCCCCCACCCCTCGACGTACTCCCAGTCGCGTCTCGGCTGTGCCGTCGCCGCCGAGCTCATCAGAAGTTGAGGCGCTTGAAGAGGAACGAGGGGATGCACCGCAAGACGAGCGCGACGAGACCCCAACGCATCGGGACGTAGCGCTCGTTCACACGACAGCGCGCCGCGCGCAGGATGCGCTTGGCCGCCGTGTCTGCGGAGATCACCCAGAACATCCCCTCAACACCCTCGGTCATGGGCGTCGCGACAAATCCGGGCTTGATCGTGCACACGTGCGCTCCGCACTCAGAGAGGCGGTTCCTCAAGGCCTCGAGGTAATGGTCCATCGCCGCCTTGGTGGTCCCGTACATCGGGTTCCCTTTGCGGCCGCGCGCGCCTGCGATCGAGGAGATGCCGACGATCGTCCCTGAGCGCTGGGTGCGGAACAGGTTCGCCGTCGGGTTGCACCACGCGGCGCACCCAGCGACGTTGACGTTGAGCATCGCGAGGTCGAGCTCGGTGTTGTACTCGTCTCTCCCGACAGCGGACATGATCCCTGCGGCGTAGATCATGAGGTCGAGGCCTCCGAGGTCTCTGAGCACCTCCTCGAAGAGGGCTCCCACGGCCTCTGTGTCACAGACGTCGTGGACGTAGACAGACACCTCCCCCTCAGAAGACTCCGCGGCAGCGCGGAGGGCCTCGAGCTCTTCAGCGCGGCGGGCCAGCGCCGCCACGTGTGCGCCCTCGCCGGCGAGCCGCTGCACCAGGGCAGCCCCGATGCCGGAGCTCGCGCCGACGACCACGGCGCGCAGCGGTTTGGATCCTGATTGACTCATCATGTCCTCGGAGTGCTCATCGGCTGCCTGACCTGACTCTCAACGCGCGCAGTGCCGCGGATGTTGGCACAGAGCGCTGATTTCCCATGAATTGACGTCTGAGACAGACCGAATCGCGAGGAGGTTTGAAGAGCGCCCTCGGATAAGTACCCTCGAAGCGAAGGACCCACACCCTATGAAGCTCCCCAGACCGTCCCGCGCCCTCCTCACCCTCCTCCTCTTCACCGGCTGCAGTGATCCCGACCCCGGCCCCCCCGCTGAAGAGGTCCTGCTCATGCGTGAGCGCGCGGCTGCCTGGTTCGGTGAGGACCGCTTCGAGGCCGCACGCATTGAGCTCGCGCCCCTCGTAGCGAGCGAGGACGCGCTCGCTGAGGACCTCTTGCGCGCCGCTCAGGTCGAGTTCGCTGCCAACCAAGCTGACGCCGCCGGGAGGTTCTTGGACCGCGCCTCCGCCAGCGCTGGAAGTGACCCGACACTCCCCTACCTGCGCGGGCAGCTGCACAGGGAGGCCGGTGAGATTGAAGAGGCGATCACATCGCTCGAGCGCGCGCACGAGCTCGCGCCGACCTGTCTCGCGACGCGCCTCGCCCTCGGCGCTGCATATGACGACATGGACAGAGGCCCTGACGCCGAGAGCTGCTATCAAGCCGTCGTAGACGCAGGCATCGAGAACGCGGGCAGCTGGTACGTCTCCGCCGTGTACCGCCTCGGACGCCTCTTGATCGAAGACGGGCGCGTCGATGAGGGTCAGCGATACACCGCGATGCGGCAGACCTTAGAGGCGGAGGGCATCCCTGTCCCCGTCGAGAGCATCCTCCGGCTCGGTAACTTCGGCCGCATGCTGCCGCCGCCTCCCACGGGTGAAGCGGCGCCCGCATCTTCGGCGCTCCTGACGTGGAAAGAGCTCGCCGCACCGTTCACGCCCTCGTCACCGCTCGCCTCCGTCTGGGCGCGCGACCTCGACGGCGACTCGCGCCCTGACCTCTTAGGCCAGACCGCAGAGGGCGTCTCTGCTTGGCTGAATGACGCAGCCACGGGCTGGCGAGAGTCTGTCGCCTTCAAGGGCGTACCGGACTTCGTCATGACCTTCGACGCGGACAACGACGCAGACCTCGACCTCTTCATCTGCGAAGGGGACGCCGGGCTCATCATCGTCCAAGGTGATGATGAGTGGAGCGAGGCGGAGCCCCTCAAGCTCACGCTCCCTGGCAAAGTCCACGACGCGACCTCTGTGGACTTCGACCACGACGGAGACCTCGACCTGCTCTGCGTCGGCGACTTCGGCGCCCGCATCTACCGCAACGACGGCGCAGACGAGCCAGAGAGCGGCGGCGCCTTCCACGACGCCTCCGAGGCAGCCTCCCTCCCCACCGAAGGCACATGGCGCTGGTGCACGAAGGAGGACTTCGACTCAGACCAAGACGTCGATCTCCTCCTAGGTGGCCCCGGCGAGCTGCTCCTCGCCTCCAGCCAGAGGGCGGGACGCTTCGAAGACCAGACCGCCCGCTTGCCGCGCGGACTGGACCTCGCCGCAGCCCCCATCGTGGCCGACTTCAACGTGGACGGGAGACCGGATCTCTGGGCGCGAGACGCTGACCTCCGCCTCGAGCAGCAGGCAGACCACTCCTTCGCCCGCGTCGAGGCTCCTCGCCCAACGCCTGGGGCGAGAGCGATCGACATCGACCTCGACGGGGCGATAGACCTCGCCTCAGCTACTGAGCTCCTCTTGAGAGCTGCGGTAGATGGTGAGCGCAGCGTGGCGCTCGAGGCTCCCTTCGCCTCCGGGGCTCGCGCCGTCTGGGCGGACTTCGATGAGGACCGCGACATAGACGCCGTGCTCCTTAAGGAGGGCGCGCTCAGCTTCATCGAGAACACAGGCACGAGCGGCCGCGCCTTCCGCCTCTCTCCCAGGGGCCTGCGCGACAACCGCCGCGCGGTCGGAGCGATCATTGAGGTCCGCGCGCACGGGGTGTACCGGAGGATCTTCTGGCGCGGAGCCCCCCAGCTCGTCGGCATAGGTGACGGCGAGAAGATCGACGTCCTGCGCCTGCGCTGGCCCAACGGCGTCGTCCAGACTCACATCGACCTCGACCTCACAGACCAATCGATCATCGACGACCCTGACGCAGCCTTCGGCGAGTACACGCAGAAGACGGGGCTGATCGGCTCCTGCCCCTTCCTCTACACGTGGAACGGAGAGACCTTCGAGTTCATCTCCGACGTCCTCGGGATCACGCCCCTCGGCCTCCCTATGGCGCCCGGCATGCTCGTCCCCCCGGACCACGACGAGTTCGTCTTTGTCTCAGGTGAGCAGCTCAAGGAGAAGGACGGAGAGCTCGTCTTGCAGTTCACCGAGGAGCTCCGAGAGGTCACCTACCTCGACCGCGCGACGCTGATCGCCGTCGACCACCCCGAAGGCACCGAGGTCCACCCCAACGAGCGCTTCACCTTCCCGCCCTTCCCCGAGCACCACACGCACACCGTGCGCGATCCGCTCGCTCCTCTGCGCGCGGTGGGCTCGGACGGCCGTGACTGGGCGAAGGAGCTCAGCGAGCTCGACCTCGTCCACGCGACCCCGATGCAGCGGGAGAAGCACCAGTTCCGGGGGATGGCCAAGCCGTGGTTCATCGACCTCGAGTTCGACCCGGAGGCCGTCGCCGACGCGAAGAAGCTGCGCCTCTTCCTCACCGGCTGGCTCAACTGGTCCAACGCCTCCGCCAACATGGCGGCGGCCTACCACCCGCGCGTCCAGTTCTTGCCGCCCCTCGTGATGGTCCCGGATGATCTAATCGGCTGGCGCGAAACCGGCCCCCCAGTGGGCTTCCCCGCTGGCAAGTCCAAGACGATGGTGCTCGACCTCTCGGAGGTCATGCTCCGCGAAGATCCGCGCATCAGGCTCTTCTGCACCCTGCAGCTCTACTGGGACCGGATCGTCCGCGCCACGGACGACGACGACGCCCCCATGGTCCAGACCGAGCTCGAGCCCGCCTCAGCCCATCTATGGGAGCGCGGCTTCAGCGCTCCGCTGAACGAGGAGGGCGGCAGCACCCCCGAAGAGTTCACCTGGGACCGCCTCGCCCTCTTCGGTCGCTGGGACCAGCACCCGGGACAATACACCCGCTTCGGTGACTGCCTCGAGCTCCTGGGCGAGATCGACGACCGCATGGTCATCATGGGCTCGGGCGACTGCCTCACTCTGCGCTTCAACGCAGACGAGCTGCCAGAGCTCCCAGATGGCTGGCGTCGTGACTGGCTCGTGTACCTGGACGGCTGGGCCAAGGACCGAGACCCCAACTCCATCAACGCCCTCGAGGTGGAGCCGCTGCCCTTCCACGGGATGAGCGGATACCCCTACCCTGAGGCTGAAACCTTCCCGGACGGCGAGGTGCATCGACGCTGGAGGGAGGAGTGGAACACACGCCCTGCACGCCGCTGGCTGCCGGACCTCACCACGACAACGGACTCCTGATCCATGAAGAAGCTCACCGCCGCTCTCCTCTGCGCGCTCCTCGCCCCGGCCTGCCTCACGGCGGGCCTCTGGGATTGGGCCTCCGACACCTACCCCGGGAGCCCTACGCCGGTGAGCTCTGGTGTGGACACGGACGGAACGATCATCATCCTCGTCGCGATCTCTGGAGAGGAGGAGCCCTCGTTCTCTCTGCGCGTCCCGGTCAACTGGAGCGAGCGCATCGCGGTGCCGATCGGAGACACCGGCGAGACCGTCCACTCTCCGCTCTACCTAGCTCGTGAGCCCGTGCCGCATGACAAGCTCGCCGGGCTCACTTCCAGCACAGAGGGGTGGTTCTTGAGTCATGAGCCTGAGACCGCCTCAGTGGACGTCCTCGTGGAGTCAGGAGAGAGCTACGTCGTAGTGGGGACCGCAGAGCTCCCTAGCGAGGCTCACTGGGGGAAGCGCATCACAGCAGCTGTCCTGACCCCTCCAGCATTCGCTGTAGACACCGTCGTCATCGTGACCGCGTTCCTCTTCTTCTCATGGCTAGACTTTGACTTTCCCTGGCCCTGGAACATCGACTCTGGATATGAGAAGAGGGACGACGACAGAGACTCTGACTCTCAGGTTGAGCCACCCTCAGGCCTCATCACCCCTGCACACGGCCCCTCCTGAGGGTGAGCCGCGCGCCTAGCCCCTCCCCAAGCACATGCGCACTCCTGACCTGCTCATCAGCCTCGCGCTCCTGACCTCACTCTCTGCATGTGTCTCGCAGTCGGTGGCTCCTGTTCTGTGCGGACAAGACAGCTCAGGCCAGATCACGATCCTCGCCGAGACCATCGATGGAGGGAGACGCTTCTACCTGCGCGTCCCTGCAGACTGGCGTGAACAAACTCACTGGGGCTCAGACGAAGGAGGAGCGGCGAGCGATCACGTCCCGTTGACCCTCCATAAAGAGAGCGCGGCAGAGGGTCTCTCCGAAGACCTCCTCCCCACCGAGGAGGAGTGGTTCCTGCGAGAGGACCTAAACACTGGAGCGCTGCATGTCATGGTCAAGCAAGCAGGGAGACACGTCCACGTCGGGACGACGTCCCTCCCAACGCGAGCGAAGCTCTTTAGTCAGAACGAGGGTGGAAGCTTATTTGAACTCATTGATTTCGGGCACGCGATCGGGAGCTTCTTGTCTGATGACGACGACGACTCGTCTGAGACCTCAGGCCTGATCAACCCCTCGCACCCACCAGACTAGGGCATCACGGTGACGTGGAGTCCGTTGGACCCCACACGACCGACGTCACCGCAGGAGCTCCGCCCGAGCGCGCGCACCTGGTAGGTGCGGCCGATGTAGGCCTGCTGGTTTGGGATCGGTACGGAGATGACAGCGGCGCCGCGCACGTCGAACTGGAACGAGCTCGTCGAGACCGCTGGATCACGCTGCAGCGCGATCGCTCCGGGTGTGCCGGGCGTGACGCTCACGCCGGGCGCGACGAGCAAGAAGCCCTCGGCCCCAGGTGTACCTCCCTCGATGACGAGGGCGAAGCCGTCGTTGCCGAGCTCTGGAGCGGAGTTTCCTGTGAGCGTCAACGTCGCGTCACAGCCCGTCCCCAGCTCATAGCTCTCGAGCCCCTCATCGCCATCGAGCGTGCCGTCAGAGTCTCGATCTCGACCAAAGCGCGCCCCCTCACCCGGCGAGACGCCGATGAGGCATCCCTCGAGACGGCCCGCCTGCGCGTGGTTCAAAAGACCCGAGCGGCTCTCATCGCCAGCGCCCTGGCTGTCCGCCTGGTATAGCCCGCTCGAGACATCGAACAGGTAGGAGCGGCGCTCTCCCTCAAAGAGGCCCCGGAAGACAAGGTCAATGTCGCCCGCAGCGGCCCGCACCTCCATGAGGTCGATCATCGCGACGAGGTCCAAGCCAGAGGAGTGATCCGAATCAAGCAGCACCCGCTGGCCAAGGATCGGCGCCGTCCCCGTGTCAAAGGCCAGCATGAAGGCCTCGATATCATCCTTCGTGTCTTGCGGCCAGAAGTCGAACGCGTCCAGGTCGAGGAAGCTCTCGACCGTGTCCACAGAGCCGTCGTGGATGAACCCGAAGCCGACCTTGACCTCAGAGAGGGTCTCATCGAAGCCCGTCTTCCGGTAGAGGTTCCTGAGGTGCGCGACCTTCTGGGGTTGCGACTCGTCCAAGACCGAGCCGGCGATCACTTGCCCGTTGGTCCCGCTGTAGTTCCCCGGCTGGAAGCTGTGGCAGGCCTGACAAGAGACCTCGAGGTCGAAGCCGAGGAACGGCGTCGTGTCGAGGATGTCCAACATGAAGGCGTCCTTACCGGCTGAAGCGTTCGCGTTGGCGGGCAGGTTGGAGAGCCCTCGGTCGAGGGTCTGATTGGGGTTCGGCGGAAAGGTCCCCGACTCCAGCCACTCGACGAAGTCTGAGAGATGCGCTGTCGAGAGCACCTCCCCTCCGAGGATCCCCTCGGGACCGAAGGAGTCGTTGAAGCTCTCGAGGTCCTCTTTCTCTCCGCGCCAGTGGTAGGGCGCGACGCCCCCCAAGCCACGCAGCGCCTGAGTCGTCATCGGCCCCTTCATCGGGTGGTAGTCCTCAAGCGGGGCGAGGTCAAAGGGCGGAGGCGGGTTCCCGTTCGGCTGGGTGACCTCACCTTCAGGGTCACCGAGGTCCCACGCCAAGAGGTCAATGTCGCCGTCCACGTGACAGGCGGCGCAAGACATCGTCCCGTTACCTGAGCGCTTGGCGTCGTAGAGGAAGCGGCGCCCTGTGCTGATGTCGAGGGGGGTCGGGTCGTGCTCGAGCTCGACCTCTGTGAGGACGTTCAGGCTCTGCGTGTCGACGACCGCGAGCGCGTGCGCGAGGCGCTCGAAGACATACAGTCGATCAGCCGTGGGGTGCAGCGCGAGGCCGCGGGGTCCCCGCATCGAGGGGGTGTCAACGGCGGCTCCCGGGGGCCCCAGCTCGATGACGCCCTGCCGGGTCCCAGCTCGATCCAAGACCCCGACCCTGTCGGTGCCCTGTGCTGCGATGTAGACGCGATCAGCGGCCGCATCGAGGACGAGCGCGACGGGCTCCGCGAGCGCCGATGCCCGCGCGGAGCTGTTCGGGAGCACCGTGTAGTCGATATCGGGATTCAGCTCGTGGGGGAAGGTCGCGCCGCTGCCGGGGATCACCTCTGTCAAGCGGCTCTGGATGCTGTGCGCCCTGAGGTTCTGTACGAAGCGGACGTGGTTGCGGGCGAAGGTGTTGGCGACGAAGACGTGTCCGTCGGTGGGGTCCACTGCGATGTCGTAGAGGGTGGTGCCGACGTCCTTGACCTCTTCTAGGATCGCGAGCGTGCCCGCGTCGATCCGCACGAGGTCGATGTCGACGACGTCCCAAGACACGATGTGCGACCAAGAGGGGTCATCGTCTTCCACGATGAGTCCGGACTGCGGTGCCGGAGGTAGGCTGGGATCCCAAGGGGCCGGCGGCGCGGGCGCGTCGTCCTCACCGATAATGGTCGTACCGTTACCAGAGCGCTGGACCGCGACCCAGACAGAGCCGCCATCCGGCGATGGGGCCATCGCGCGGGGGTCCTTGCCGAAGATCGGGATTACCCCGACGGGGAGCCTGGAGCGAGCGTCGAAGACGTGCACCTCATCAGCCGCTGCAGCGCTGACGAAGGCGCGCTCTGGAGACCCGGCGAAGCAGACGTCAGCGGGTTCATCCCCCACCTCGAGGACATCGATCACCCGACCGGCTTGCAGTGAGACGACGCTCACGGAGTCTGAGAGGTTGTCGACGACCCAAAGCTCATCCGAGCTACGCTCCGTGACCGAGCACGGCTCTAACCCCACAGGGATCGAGCGCATCAAGAGCGGCTCATCTGGATCTAGGAGTGAGTACACCTCAAGCGTGCCCTCCGGTGGATTCACGCAGAAGAGCCGGGCTCCGTCTGCTGAGACGCGGACAGGGTGCACCGTCGTCGTCTCAAAGTTCCAGAAGGAGCGCGGGACGGTCTCTTGGGCGAGGGGTGCTACCAAGAGGAGCAGCTGAGCGATCGAGGTCATGGAGGTCTCCTACGCTCAAGCTAAGGCCAAATGAACCAAACCGCCACTGAATCAACGACGCATCATCCTCCGCGTCTCTCGGGCCTCCTTCGCCCTTTAAAGAGAGGGCCCGGGGAGCAAACCCCAGGCCCTCTCTCTAGATCTGATCGGCTGTCTGACTAGTCGCGATCGTCCCAGTGGCCGCCTTCGGACTCACGCTCGCTGAAAGGCACGGCCTTCTTGATCTCGACTGAGCGTCCTCGGACCTCAGATCGACTCATGCGACCCAAGATCTCGCTCTCGGCTTCTTTCTTCACCTCGATGAAGGAGACGCGCTCCTTGATCTCGATGGCACCGAGGGCTTTCCCGGGGATCCCGGTCGTCCCAGTGATCGCACCGACGAGGTCGCCCGGACGGACGCCGCTGTTGCGGCCGATGCTCACGAACAAGCGCGCCATGCCCTCTTCGGGAGCACGGCTAAGGTCCATGCTAGGTCCACCATGATCGCGCTGTACGCGATCGCGGCCACCCTCTCGTCGATCACTCGGCTCGAAGGAGCGCTCACGGTCATAACCGCGATCACCACCATAGCCGCCGCGCCCGCCGCGGTCAGAGCCGCCGCGGTCGTAGCCACCGCGCCCGCCGCGGTCAGAGCCGCCGCGGTCGTAGCCGCCGCGTCCGCCGCGGTCAGA
>PVBE012728061.1_pt1 | contig 30294 bp, 23 predicted proteins | sample 1631181 | NCBI WGS metagenome assembly PVBE01 (sample SAMN08397723, study PRJNA350692) | Marine metagenome, whole genome shotgun sequencing project. | isolation source: water | place: Pacific Ocean | collected 2012-04
CCTACCGTTGCCATGGCCATGCACTTGCTCGTGGCATGGACCCTAAATATTGCATGGCTGAGATGTTTGGTCGTATAGGAGGATGTGCCAAGGGCAAGGGCGGATCAATGCATATGTTTGATGCCCCTCATCATTTATATGGTGGCCATGGCATTGTTGGTTCGCAAACACCTCTTGGAGCAGGTTTAGCATTTGCCACGAAGTACGAAGACGAAGTTTTACATGATGGAAAATCGCAACATGTCACACTTTGTTACCTCGGCGACGGTGCGATCAACCAAGGTGCTTTCTATGAAGCGATGAATCTTGCTGGTTTGTTTGATCTTCCAGTTATTTTTGTTTTAGAGAACAATCGATATTCGATGGGTACAGCAATTGAACGTGGCACGACCATGGCGAGTGAACTACACACGAAATCAGCAGCGCATGGAATGAACCACGCAATTGTCGACGGTAAAGACGTTGTTTCTATGTATCAATCGTTCAAATCAATTGCCGATTGGTGCCGTGAAGAATCACGTCCGTTTTTTGTAGAAGCTCAAACGTACCGATATAAGGGACACTCAATGTCCGACCCAAGAAAATACAGAACTCGCGAAGAAGAAGCACGCGAAGAAGGTTCGGATTGCATTGATAGGTTAGAAAAGTTTCTTTGTGATGAGCACGATTTGACTACCGACGGAATCAAACAATTGACTCGCCAAGTTAAAACACAAGTTCGCGAAGCGGTTGATTGGGCGAAAAACTCTCCCGAAACACCAATGGATGAGTTGTATAAGGATGTGTACGTTGATCATTGGGGCCCGTTCACAGGGACATCTAAGCCAGAGATGCTGCAAGGTGAAGACGAATGAGTGAAAGAATCATTGAATTTCGTGACGCTCTTTGCGAGGCGATGTCTGAAGAGATGCGTGACGACCAAAAAGTATTTTTGCTTGGAGAAGAAGTTGCGCAGTACAACGGCGCATACAAAATAAGCAAGGGTATGCTTGATGAATTTGGTCCGCGGCGAGTCATCGACACGCCAATCAGCGAAAGCGGTTTCTCAGGCATGGCTATTGGCGCTGCGATGCGTGGACTTCGACCAATCGTAGAATTTATGAGCTGGTCGTTTAGCCTTGTTGCAGCAGATCCAATATTGAATAACGCGGCAAAAATGTTATACATGTCTGGCGGACAATTCGGTTGCCCAATTGTGTTTCGTGGAAATGACGGTGCTGGTGGGCAACTTGGTTCAACACATTCTTGGTGTGTTGAATCGTTGTATGCAAACGTACCTGGGCTTAAAATGGCAATTCCATACGACGCGTATGATGCCAAAGGAATGTTGAAAACAGCTATTCGAGATGACAATCCTGTTTTCTTTTTGGAATCAGAACGACTCCTTTCAACAACAGGCCATGTTCCGCAAGAGGATTACACAGTTCCATTTGGGCAAGCATTCGTGCGAAGACAGGGGACGGATTGCACGCTCATTAGTTTTGGTCGTCCGTTGCATTTCTGCTTTGAAGCAGCAGAAGAACTCGCCAAAGAAGGCATTGATTGCGAAATTATTGACGGGCGGACGATTCGACCACTTGATATTGACACAATGGTAAAGTCTGTGAAAAAAACAAATGCATGTGTAGTTGTTGATCAATCATGGTCATTCGCCTCAATAGGTTCAGAAGTAGCATCTCAAATTCATAGATATTGTTTTGACGACTTAGATAACTTTGTACATCGCGTTCATAGCGATGATGTTCCAACACCATATGCTTCTAATCTTGAGCAAGCATACTTACCAAATACGCGTAAAATATGCGAGGCAGTTCGTTCTGCAACGTACAACACGTAAAGGAATCTATTCTCATGCCAATTGAGATCACAATGCCGAGACTTTCCGACACCATGGAAGAGGGAACTCTGTTGCATTGGCACAAACAAGTTGGTGATGTTGTTTCTTCTGGCGATGTGCTTGCAGACATCGAAACGGATAAAGCAACTATGGAATTGCAATCATTCGACGACGGAATTTTTTCTGAAATCTTAGTGCAAGAAGGCGAGAAAGTTGAAGTTGGCAAAGTGATCGCTTTGTTAAGTGAAGAAGTAGAGTCTTCTGATTCGCAAGCAAGTCCACCAAACTCTTCATCGCCCTCACAACAAGAAGAGCACACTGGAATGACAATCAGCCCAGTCGCAAGACGATTGGCCGATGAATATGGCGTTGACATTCGAACCATACAAGGGAGCGGTCCAAGTGGTCGCGTCATTAAGCGAGATATCTTGCAGGTTGTTGATACAACAAAAGAAACATCCGCAGCAGCTGCTACAACGAAGCCAGCAGAACTATTGCAACCTATTGTTTCAGAACCAGAAGTTGTTGCAACATCACAACCAATTGTCCCAGTGGGTGATTGGAGAGAAAATAGATCTGAACCACTTTCGAACATGCGACAAGTGATTGCAAAACGTCTTGTTGAATCGAAACAGACTATTCCTCATTACCAAGTGACAATGTCATTTGACATGGACCCGCTTCTCGATATGAGAAAAACACTCAACAAACAACTCGCACCTTCTGGTGTCAAGCTATCAGTCAACGATTTTCTTGTTCGATGCTGTGCACTTGCAATGTCAGAACATCCTGCGTTTAACGCTTCATTTGGCGGTGATTGTATTTATTACCATGGTCCAGTAAATGTTGGAATTGCCATTGCTCTTCCTGAAGAAAAGGGGGGTGGGTTGGTCGTCGGCTCTATCCGGGATGCTGACCAAAAAAGTTTGCGTGCGATTAGTCAAGAATCTGCTCGTCTGGGGAATAAAGCAAGAGATAAGGGATTGTCTGTGGAAGAGATGAGCGATACAACATTTACTATCTCAAATTTGGGGATGTTTGGTGTTGAGCACTTCACGGCAATTATTAATCCACCCAACAGTGCAATCCTTGCAGTTGGTGCAGCAGTTGAAAAACCTGTTGTGCGCGATGGAGAACTTGTCGTTGGGCATGAATTATCAGCAACACTAAGCCTTGACCATCGAGTGATTGACGGTGCGATGGCTGCTAGATATCTAAAAACATTAAAAGATCTGATTGAAAATCCAGCCGCGCTGTTGGTCTAATATTAGGAGTTCACATATGTCAGTTAATACACACAACGAAGTTCGACCTAGAATTTATGATGGTGATGGAGATACGCTCATGGAAGCGGATCGACAAGCAAACCGGTTAGTCATTATGCCGGTCGGAGATCCCAGAAAAGGTTCACATTGTAGAGAGCGAATTAGAATTCAGTGGGGTCAGTTTTTACTTAACGACATGTTGACAAGAAGGTATCGCACGCTTATTTGTGGCGTGAACCCAGTAGACAACAGCCATGGCATTATTAGTGCACTTGCAGAAGCGTTGCCAACGAGCCAGTGGGACGCTGAAAGCATTACAAAGTACGCGAAGGGATACGCAGAAGTTTCTCCTGATAAAGTGCTCGTCTTGAAGTACGACATGGATGATGTAAAAGTCTTTGCATTGTTGAGACCTCTAAACCAAGATAATTTTACTTTGCGAAATCTTTACAAAGGTTTTGAAAAAGTTGCAGAGATGACAGAAACACGCTGGGATCGCATGCCAATGGCAAGTGTGAGTTTTCTTGGTGGTAAATCTAACCGACTTGTAGATGAGAACGGAAACGAACCAAGTTTTGAATCAACCCTTCGTACCATGCATGAAGCTGGCTATCGAGGCGATGTTTATCCATCACTTCGAATGTGGGAACTAGCACCGACTGGTGTATTTGCAACGTTTCCTTTCCCAACTAGCCTGAAAGTGATGCGAGAAGGTGGATTTTAAGCACGTGTGTTGAGTTCACGCTTTTTTTCTTAATTTGTCCCTGCTAGCCTTCTTACAGTCATTACAAATGACGCAGAGATTGATCTCAACAACCCCCAACTTGCCAAAATCCAAAGCGCACCAGCAAGAGGCGCACTCACTGCAAGTGCGATACTTGTTTGTGTTAAACCCTCCTGAATGAGGGAAGGCAGGACGCCACTTGCTGGAGAGGTAATTGCAACTAGATATGGAATGGGAGAAAGAGATGAGATGAATGCGCTAGCAACACCCATGCTTCCCGCAGGTGTCATGCAAATGCCAAGTCCAAAAGAAATCGCTAGCAACATGATGAGCGTGCTTGCAATTGCTCGGATAGAACCTTTGCTTCTTAGAGACCAGTGTAATCCTAGGGTAATGCAAAACATGAGGAATGGGATGAGAACTGCAGGAAATAACATCGCAGGTCCCCACAGAGCGAGAGGAATCTGCATGTCACCCGCTTGCATGCCAACAGGAACATCAGAAACATACGCGTGTTCACCGCCCACAATTGCAACAACAGCGATCACAAACATGGAGAAGCATGGTGTTGCTGCCATCGGTAACAAGTGTACAACAATGCCTCGGACTTTCCCTCCAAGATATGCTCGAGGTGTTATTGCAGTTGTAAGTAGTAAGTCAAGTGACCCATCTTCGCGTTCTTTGGTAATTGATGATGCCGAAACATATATTGCTGCGAGCGTAACAATAATGATTTCTGAACCAACGACTATTCCAACTACAGATTGGTAGATATCTGCATTCCAGTACTTTGTAGCAAATAGAGTTGTTGTCACAATCATCACAAGTAACCCTATACCCGCAAATCCCCATCTGCCAAATAATGAACTTACGTTTCTATGCCGAGTAACTCGCTCCCTCCAAGAGATTGGGTTTCCACTGACAAGTTTTGGCTTTTGCACGCTTGTATTGCGTCTAAGTAGGGATTGTTGTTTTGATCGATCGCCTAGCTTTCTTACTTGGAGTGATGACCAGACAAGAACTGCGAAACTTAGAATTGCTGTGAACCAGCACCAAGTAGCAACAGGGTTAGTCAATGCTAATCCAAGAGGCCATGCAAGTGTGCTTGTGGAAACAGTTGCGTAAGAAGTTGGAAATAGAAGTGATTCAAGAACAAGGAGTGGATTAAATGGTGTCAAAAAAGTTGTCCACGCATTTTGCGAGCCAGCAGATATAGGGATTCTTATTGAGTGATCAATCGCCCATGTGATTGCGAGGTAGCAAACTGTGACAACAAAAAAAGTAATGACTGCTTTTCTGCCAGCGGTTCTTGTGACGCTTGTTGCGATCGCTAAGGTTCCAATCAATAACGCAAGGCAAAATGCGATAAGTTGGGTGAACAAAATAGTTTCACCTCGCACACCGCCGAAGAATTGTGTAACTGCCATTAAGGGGATCGCGCTTAGTAGCAATGTTGCAATAAAAAATAATCGTCCGAATAAATTGCCAAGAACAATTTGCAAAGCAGAGAGAGGTGTGGTGAGCATGATGTCCCACGTTCGAGGTTGTGCTTCTTTAGAGATTGCACCAGCCATAAAAATTGGGGTGAGAAGGCAAATGAGCAATAATTCCACGACAGCTAAGAATGTAAATATTTGCGCACTTCCAGCAGCAAGATCACGAAGAGAGAGACGCCCAGAGGCTAACACTCCGAAGAGTCCAAGAAGCAGATTGGCAGACAATAAAGTGACAAAGCCAGTTCGAATAAAGAAGTCACGATTGCGACGAGATGCAGCCCCAACGAGCCTAATGGCGATGGGGTTGAGGGCTGTGAGCCTAAGAGCGGCGTGAATAACGAGTGGAAGTCGAATTTGGTTCATGAGTAGGTAAGGTAAGGTCTTGACGAGAGGTCGCTAGCATGGAATACTACCACTCATTATAGATGTGGCCGCAATTTGTTAGCGGCACCATAGTTTTTTCGACCTGCTGTGAAGTGTATGCAACTGTATATAACTGCACAAAAGATCGGTTGTTCCGGCTCTTGCCGGCGGTAACGCCATGCGGCACAAAATGTGTGCTGTGAGGGATAGAAGGGGGAAAGAGCGTTACTGGATAGATTGATTAAGTTTTTGGACATCATTTTGCTCATTGGCGATTACAAACGCAGGCAAAATACATAGAAGCGTCTCGTGGATGTGAAAATCGATGATTTTCATGGCATCCATGCTTAAGCAATGTAAGTATGCATACGAAGTGTGCCTACGACAATCGACCAAAAATGCAGCAGGTTTTAACTCCAACAGGAGGGTGGCATCCTGCCACAGATAGATATGCTTGCGAATATTGTTCTTGAAATTGGTATTGGAGTTGGGGGCTTAATTCTTGGTGCAGTAGGCGGGTGGCTGTTTTTGCGAGCAACTGCTGGGGGCACGATTCGGCTTGCTAGACGTGAGGCGGAGCAAACCATTGCTGCAGCGAAAACAGAAGGTGCTTCTGAAAAGCAGAAAATTGAACTAGAAGCAGAGCGGCAAGCGACGAAGCGTCGTTCTGAACTTGATAAAGAAATTTCTGAGGCTCGGGTTGAAATTAAGAAAGATCAAGCAAGGCTTGAAAAACGTGAGGATAGCTTTGATCAAAAACTTGATCAAGTTGCCGAAAGGCAGGTTAAACTTGATGAAATGCGGTCTTCTTTAGATACGCAGACTGAGGAATTGAAGGAAGCGAAAGTTGCAATTGATATTCGAATTGATGAGTTGCAAACACGACTTGAAGAAGTCTCTGGCATGTCATCAGAGGAAGCTAAGAATCAGTTGCTTGAAGAAATTCGTCATGATGCTGAGCATGATGCCAACGAATTGATACAAAAGATTGTGGAAGATGCAACTGAGAATGCTCGATCAAAGAGTCGGGAAATCACATTGCAAGCTATACAGAGATTTGCTGCTGAGCATGTTGCAGAGACAACAGTTAGGGCCGTACGCATTCCATCTGATGACATGAAGGGGCGTGTTATTGGTCGTGAAGGAAGAAACATTCGAGCACTTGAACAAGCGACAGGTGCCGATATTCTCGTTGATGATACGCCGGGCATTATTTCAGTCTCATGTTTTGATCCTATTCGAAGAGCAGTTGCTGGTCGATCATTAGAAAAACTTGTAGCAGACGGGCGTGTCCATCCTTCTCGAATTGAAGAGGTTGTCGAAACTGTTCGTACAGATATTAATGAACAAATCTTGAAAGAAGGCAATGCTGCTGTGATGGAAACGAACATTCGTGGTTTGCATCCGAAAATCGTAGAAGCCATGGGTCGAATGCATTTCCGTACAAGTTATGGTCAAAACGTATTGCGACACTCTGTTGAAGTAGCTTTCCTTTGCCAAGTGATCGCCGATGAACTAGGTCTTGACGGTGAACTCGCTCGCCGATGTGGATTCTTACACGATATTGGAAAGGCGATGGATCACGAAGTTGAGGGTACGCATCCTCAAATTGGTATGGATTATTGCAAGAAGTATGGTGAAAAAGCAGAAGCTGTATTGAACGCTGTTGTTGGCCACCATGGTGATGTTCCATCTACCACTCCATATACACCTATTGTGATGGCAGCTGACGCGATCAGCAGCGCTCGTCCTGGTGCTCGACGCGAGTCAATGGAAGCGTACGTTAAAAGACTTGAACAACTTGAATCGATCGCCAAAGAACAAAATGGTGTGGATGAATCGCATGCGATTCAAGCAGGACGAGAAGTCCGTGTCATTGTTGACGCTAAGAGCATTGGTGATGGCGAAGCATTTGCAATGGCAAAACGAATTGCTGCACGAATTGAGGAAGAAATGACTTTCCCCGGAGAGATTAAAGTTACAGTACTCAGAGAAATACGTGCGGAAGCAACGGCCCACTAAGCATTATTGCAAAGGTATTGACTATGTCTATTAAAGCAAATGAACTAAGGCGAGGACAAGCACTCATTTATGACGGCAATTTACAGGTAGTGATCGGCACCGATCACGTGAAGCCTGGTAAAGGACCTGCTTACGTGCAAGCTAAAATGAAAAATGTTGAGACAGGAACGATCAAAGTCAACCGTTTTAATTCATCTGACAAGGTTGAAGATGTCAACATCGACAAAAGAAAAATGCAATTCTTGTATGACAGCAGTGGTCATGGCGCTGGACCATGGGTTTTTATGGATGACGAAACGTACGACCAAATTGAACTTGATGCAGATGTTATAGACAAAGACCAATCGCAATGGTTGAAAGATGGCATTGAAGTTTCTGTGATGATGTTTGATGGAAGGCCACTAGGAGTCGAATTGCCTGCGGCAGTAGAGTTGGAAATTACTGATACGATTGATCAACCTAAATCTGCAACCGCTACAAACCAGTTGAAAGAAGCAACTGTTGAAACAGGTGCGAGAGTACGCGTGCCACCATTTATTGAAATTGGACAAGTTGTCAAAATCAATACTGAGACGGGTGAGTATCTCGGAAAGGCGTAATCCTGCAACGGCTAAGTGAGATTCGAGCCATTCTTGAACAGCGAGGGCTTTCCCCGCTTCATCGTTTTGGGCAAAACTTTTTGCATGATCACAATGTGCTGACGAAATTAGTTGATGCTGCCGATCTCTCCCCTGGCGATGTAGTTTTAGAAGTTGGTCCGGGAACTGGCACGATGACTGAGGAGTTGCTTGAGAGGGGGTGCAGAGTTGTTGCCTGTGAGCTTGACCATGGATTAGCAGACTTAATCGAAGACAGATTGGGCGATTCAATCCAATTGATCCGAGGTGATTGTTTGCATAAACGCCACTTGAACGAAGAGGTTGCATCTGTTTTAGGCGACCAACCATGGAAATTAGTTTCGAACCTACCATATCAAATAGCGAGTCCACTCATTGTAGATTTGCTTGCAAATCATCCAAGTTGTATTGGTGAATTTGTCACAATACAACTTGAAGTTGCACAACGGCTGATGGCAAAAGTCAATTCATCTGCGTGGGGAGTACTTTCAATTTTGACTCAGAGATTGGCTGAAGTTTCAATGATTGCAAAAGTTCCTCCAACCTGCTTTTGGCCTCCCCCTAAAATTACGAGTGCTTGCGTCTCAATTGTACGCTGTTCTCATTTTCCCCCAGAAGAAAGCGCATCTTTTGCAACATTCGTGACACAACTCTTTACAAAAAGAAGAAAACAACTTGGTGCAATTTTAGGTCGAGATCTCCAACTACCTGATGGAATAAGCCCATCAGCAAGACCTTCTACTTTGACGATTGAACAGCTTGAGGAGTTATGGAAACAGTGTTCGTGAGCCTCAGAATTTCAACAAGCGAAACATGATACCATATTGTGTTTCATCTATAATACTATTGTGTGACACATGTCCGACAAGGTCAAAATCAGGATAATGCCGCGTGAGGTTAAGACGAAGGTTTTGAAGATCATCTTCCTTTATGTTCCACGTTGGCGTTGCGTTAATTGAATATCTTTTACTGAGTTTGTACTGCAAACCAAGTGCAAGGTATTGGTCATCATTGTTTGCAATTTCGCGATATTCGATAAACGTTCTGACGTCTTTGCCGTGGTCAAGTTCAGCTCCAACAGAACCGCGAACCATGCGACCATTGTCAGTGAGCCATGTGCCATTGCCAAGGAGAGCAACGCCGTCACTAATTTGCCAAATACTATCTGCCATGACAGAATCTTCAAGAGAAGAATATTCTGGTCGCCAACTAAAGAATTGCGGCGTGTCGTACCGTCTTGTTGCCTTGCTATCGACAGTGAGGACTGAGACGTCAACTGTGAGCCAATCGACTTCATACCAACGCCCAGGACCACCTCGCCATGTTTGTAATGTATTTTTTACGCCAACCCATGCTGCTGCACCAGTTGAAACATTATCGACAAGTGGGTTGTACTGTTCGATTGTCATAGGATCAACACTGCCTGAGCCATACCAAAGTGTCGCGTACGGTTCTATTACATGTCTGAGGCGATGTAAATCTAAAATAGCGTTATCTACATCGTTGTAAATACGTTGGACTTGGGTGGAGGCACGAAGGCCAACTGTTGAGAACCACTTGGTATCTTTATCGTTTGCAGCTGCATTATCATCACCAATTCGCACATCAGCTTGCATGCTTGCAAATGGTGCAAACTTGAAAGCGCCAACTGTAAATGGTGCAGCAAATTCATGTCTTGTCGTGAGTCGATTTTTAAATTCTTCGGTAAGCCCTCTCGCTGCAAACAAATCAGTAAATGGTTGGTTGTTTCCTAAGAACCCTCCGCCAGGCATTGGAAAGGCTCGGCGTTTCAAGCCATTGGATGCGGGAGTGCCATCTTGGAAGCGCATTCGTTCTCTTGTAATTCGTGTTTCGCTAGACCACGTTACAGCGCCATTAAATAGATCATCTGCGTAACGGAATAAGCCAAGTTCTGGTGCTTTTTCAACTGCGTACTGTCTTGAGGCAAGAAGCCAGCTGTTTGAAATAAATTTGTTGAGATCGTGTGATGCAAAAGCAGTAAAAGCCCAGTTTTCTTTTTGATATTTAGCATAGAGGCTTGTTTCAAATTCTCTACGATTGTAAAAATCGCTTTGTCTCCAAACGGACATGAATGTTGGATCGCTGATGTAGCTCAACTGTGCTTGTAGAGACCAATGCTCACTTAACTTGGTTTGGTTTTCCCACAGAATGTATCCACGTTGATGATCAGGCACATCCATTTTTATGCCAGACGATGTTTTTTGACTTCCTGCATCTGAGAGGAAGTATGTATCTAACTCGCCTTTATGATTGTCGAAGTTGTAATGCGCATCTAGTCCAACGCCAGCACCTCTTGCTTTGTATCCATCAAGTTTTAGGTCAATGCCTAATCCTGCTGGTTGTTGGACGCCAAGTAATGTGAACAGATCCCACTCAGTTTCTAAGAAAGAACCAAACGTTTTCTTATATCCAAACTTAACTTTATGCACTGGAATATCATTAGCTTCACCTGCGTAGTGTGGCCAATAGAAGACCGGCAATCCGCCCATGCGCAAGGTGTTATGAGAAGAGTCGATGAACATGTTCCCATCAGGTTGCTCTGTGAGTGTGATCTCTCGGGAACCAATAGCAAGATCAGGCGTTGCAAAGGAACTTGTAGAAACCTGAACGCCTTGTGCGGTCCATTGGTTAACTGCAACTTGCCGCATTTCTTTTGCACGAACGAATAGTGGAACTGTTCCATGCATTGCATAGGTCCGAAGCACTGCTTCTACGAGCATTGCATTGTCTGTCGTAAAATCGTAATAAGCTTGTGGTGACCGGACGAGATAATCGCCGTGGTTTGAATCCACAAGTACATTGCCTTCAAGATAAATACCGCGAATATCCTGTGACTCGATTTTTCCTGCAGCCATGTCTCTGACAGAACCGGGATCGGTAAAGATCACTGCTCGGTCAGCGGTCATTTGCATGTCATCTATTCCGGATGTTGACCGAAGTTCTAATACAACGTTGCCGACAATTGTGATTGTGTTTTCTGTTTCACCGGTTTCAAGTTCCACGTTATCAGCGGTGATGGACATGATTCCAGATTTTGAGCGGAGCCAAGGTTGCTTTATTTGTTGAACAGGAACTTGTGAAATAAGAGTTTCGTCTTCGTTGACAGGGAGTGGTGAAGCGATAACTTCGGGATGTGTTGATAGTTTGGTTTCGCCGACTTGTAAACGTTGGATGTATCCTGCGAGCCTGTTTTCAGATTGTTGAATAAACGCTTGTTGGTTGGTAGGTTTTTTGGGTGTGAGCAGGGCAACATCCATATTGATTCCACCAAGTGTGCTGCCGACAATGAGTAGATCCTTCCCCTCTGCCCCGAGCGCTGCTCGGCCTCCTGTGCGAGTGGATGTTGGCATGTACACGGCAATCTGAGAAACAACACCAAGTTCAGATGGCATCCGATTGATCCAAACGGATGCTTTTTCAGATTGGAATGTATAGGTGCCAATTGAAATAACAATGTCAGTGGTAAGTACGAGGCGTTTTGTGTCATCAACAGTCCACGCATCTGCTCGAAGTGCGAGGATCTTTATTTCAGCATCACGAGGAAGAACTGGCAACACAACCCCTGAGAGGCGATCGCCTTTAATTTGTACATCTCTGAATTGTATTTCTTGTGCAGTAACTGCTACTGAGAGTACAGAGAGTAGAACGAGTTGGAGCCAATATCTCACAGCGTGCATGATACCTTCATGGGGGTTAAGAAACGGCTTCGTTGATCAGCGCGTCGACAAATACTTCAGGGTCAAATGGTTCGACATCTTCAGGTCGTTCGCCAATGCCGATTAATTTCACCGGAATACCAATTTCATCCTCGATTGCGAAAACGATACCTCCTCGAGCCGTTCCGTCCAACTTCGCAAGAAAAATACCAGTGACATCGATTGCTTCAGAAAAACGCTTCGCTTGCACAAGCGTATTTTGACCTTGTGTTGCATCAAGAACGAGGAGAACTTCGTGTGGTGCACCATCAACTTTTTTTGAAGTAACTTGTTTGATTTTTTCTAGTTGGCGCATTAATGGCTCTTGTGTGTGCAATCTGCCGGCAGTGTCAATGAGGAGTACATCAGCATTCCTCGCAATTGCTGCTTCTGCAGCATCAAAGGTAACTGCAGCAGGGTCCGCTCCTTGTTGTCCTTTGATAATTTCAATGCCAAGTCGTTCTGACCATGTAGCAAGCTGAGAGACAGCGCCTGCTCTGAACGTGTCTGCTGCAGCAAGTAGGACGCTACGGTTTTCTTCTCGAAGTGCGCGCCCAATTTTAGCAACACTTGTTGTTTTTCCAACACCGTTAACACCTGCAACAAGAATAACTGTTGGAGAACGTTCTGCAATTGCAAGTGTTCGTTTTTTATTTGCAAGACGATCGACAAGTTGATCGTGGAGCAGTTCAAGAATGTCGCGGTTTTGTTTTTCGCCTCTTGATACTGTATCGCGAAGTTCATTCACGATGGCATCCGTTGTTGTGGTTCCAACATCAGAGGAGAGAAGTAATCGCTCAAGTTCATTGATTGAATCATTGTCAATCGTGCGACCCCGCATCGCAGCAAGTGGTGTTGCTAAAGCGCTACGTGTTCTTGAAAGTCCACTTCTCAGTGCATTAACTGTTGCTCTGAATAGTCCCATTATGGTGCTGCGGTTTCCGAATTTTTACCATTTGCGTCGCATTGTTCTTTGATTTGATTAAGAACACCGTTGATAAATGCAGGGGATTCTTGTGTACCAAATTCTTTTGCAAGTTCGATAGCCTCGTCAATAGCTACAATTGGAGGAGTCATTCCACTTGTGATTTCAAAATATGCAAGTCGCAAAATGTTTCGGTCAACCAATGGTTGCCTGTGTGTGGGCCAATCTGGAGTGAGTGGAGCAATAGTTTCATCTGCCTTGTCTTTTGTATCCCACACCTTTTTCGCAAGCGAGGAAACTTTTTGATTTGGAGGTAGCGTTTCTGAAATATCTTCATCAAACGTTTCTTCAGTAATTGATGCAACATCACAATTGCCAGCATCAAATTGACAGAGTAACTGGAGCGTTTGTTGACGGAGAGATCTGCTTTGTGACATCGTGTATTTTATGTTTCGTTCTGGTTTTGAATTGTAGAAATTGTTGAGAGGGCCGCATTCATCGACTCGGTCCCTTTGTTGCCACAATCTCCGCCAGCGCGTGCCATTGCTTGCTCAAATGTTTGGCAAGTCAAAACTCCCATGGAGACAGGTTTGCCATAGCGTAATGAGAGATTCATAAGTCCTTGGGCAATTGCGTGAGCAATGACCTGATCGTGGGTCGTTTCACCTGTAATGATGCACCCAAGGGCTATCACTGCGTCGACTTTCGCTTCTTCGAGAAGTGCACGTGCAATGACTGGTAGTTCCCATGCTCCTGAAACAGGGATGATGATGAGTTGAGATTCGTTTCCGCCTGCATCGATAAATGCTTGCTTTGCACCTTCTGCAAGGGCGTCAGTGATGTCTGCGTGATACCTACTGACAACAATTGCGATCGAGAGACCGGTGGTTGAGAGTGGTAATGTGGGGAGATCGAGCATACGTGTGGCATAGTAAAGGCGAAAGAGGTTATGTACAACGGATTGGGGGAAGTTGATTCGCTTTTATGACCCACAATTTGGACATTCGCGTATTGTGGGGCGGTAGGATATGGATGTGTTGAAGAATTCTAGACAAGCCTTAGCAACGATGCACTTGACACGATTAAGTGTTGCAATTGGTGCCATCGCAGATATTTGGTTGGTGTTGATTTTAACAAAAAGTAATACAGATTATGTTGGGACAAGTGTCTACTTGATTCCTTGGTGGTCAGCACTGCTTGCAACGGCCATTATTGCTATTTGTATGTGTGGTTTTGCTGCTTCTTTAAATGACACTTTGGATGTTAGGCACGACGCTGCATTTCATCCAAACCGACCGATCCCAAGAGGTCTCATCTCAATGAGCCACGCGGCGGTTGTGATGGTTTCATGTTTGTTGTTGTCATTGCTTGCTTCCTCGTTTTTGGGAACATGGCCAGTACAAATTACCCTTCTAACAGCTGCGATCGTATTGTTTTACAACACTGTAGGGAAGTTTGTACCAGCAGTTGGCATCGTCTCGATTGGTTTGTTATATGCAACGCATATGTTGATTGCAAATATTGAGTTGACATTCGCTCTGCCAGTTTGGTTGGTTATGACACATGTTATGATTTGTGGAATTTCGGTGTATGTTCTTGAAGGAAAGCGTCCGAAATTATCTTTTAGAGGGTGGATGGGAGTTGTACTTGGTTGGCTTTTTTGGTCTGCGATTGTTATTGGAGGTCCTTACGCTCGGACCGGTTCCATCTTGCCAGAAGGCATGTCTTTTTTCTCGTTGATTTGGGTTGTTGCAGCAATCGTTGGATTTATCGTAACAATTCGTTGGAAAATACGGCATGCTAGTTCTCATCGGAATGCTGCAGAAAAAATCAGAAGATATGGTGCGCTGTGGGAGTGCATGTATGCAGGAGCTTGGCTTGCCGCTTTGCAAATGACATGGGCATCCATCGCTATGTTTGGATTCGCTTTTTTTGCAGGGGTAACTGTGATGCTTGTAAAGGAAACAACTGGCGGAAGTGGGAAGCCCTTAGCATGGCGAATTTGAATTGCAGCATGCGTCGCGGGGGAAATTGCTAATGTTTGTTCGCTACTTGTAATTTTGTTGGGGGAACACCGAGATACTCAAGTGTGTCATCAATGATGTCACGAACCACTGGTCCTGCTACCTCGCCACCGTAGTGGGCGATTTTTCTATCTGGATCATCGATTACACAAATCACAACAACAGTTGGGTTGTCAAGAGGGGCGCCGGCTATGAAACTCGCTGTATACCTATCTTCAAAATACCCTGAACCATCGGCTTTGGGTAATTGGGCGGTTCCCGATTTTCCAAACAACGTATACAAATCGCTTTGCGATTTTTTTCCTGTCCCCTCAGTCATCACTTCACCCATAATTGTTCTTGTTGTCTTTGCAATTTCTGGTGTAATTGCTTGCCTTACAATTGGTGCAGCATTTTTAGATGTTGCAATTAATCGAAGTTGAGGTAGTGATCCGTCTCTTGCAAAAGCACAAAAACCCTGTGCCATTTGAACAGCCGTTACCCCAATTTCCTGGCCCATCGCTACAGAAGCTTGTGTGTAGGAAGTCCAATTTTTCTTAGAAGTGATTAGTCCTCTCGTTTCTCCTGCAAGACCAAGGTATGTGGGAGAACCAAAGCCAAATCCAGTAATTGCTTTTTGCATTTCAGCATTTGTTAATCGTTCAGCAACGATCGCCATGCCGCTGTTCAATGATTTTATAAGAACTTTACGCCAGGTTGATGGACCATAATAGTGTGCATCTCGAATAGTGCGACCCGAACTTGTAAGGTAGGGATTTCCGGATGGAGTTGGAAGTACTTCATTAACAGAAACCTTTCCGAGTTCGGTCGCAGCTGCCCAAATGAAAGGTTTAAATGTAGATCCTGGTTCGTAGGGGTCGGTGAGACATCTGTTCCGCCCAAGCCGAGGATCAATTTCTCTTAATGGGTCGGATACTTCTTGTGTCCAATTTTCTCGAGGATTTAATATGTCCGTCATCGCAAGGATGTCGCCAGTTTTCGGATCGAGTACTACAACACGTCCTCCACCTGCATTGCAATGGAGGACTGCAGCTTGTAAATGTTTTGTTGCAATCTCTTGGATCACAACATCTATTGTGAGGTGTACATCATCACCGTTATTCTTCGGTTTGTAATTTTTTGGATCAACCCAAAGTGTTTGCTTTCTTATATCACGAAGTCGAACGAGAGTTCCTGATGTTCCTCCAAGTGAATTATTTAATGAATGTTCAAGACCAGCGAGACCTGAGTGTTCTGTTCCGACCAAGCCCACAAGACTCGCTACGGAGTTTCCGTGTGGATAACTTCGAACAAGCCGTGGTTCAAGCCCTACGCATTTATAAGATGAATCTCGAATGAGATCAACTTGCCATTGTTCAAGCAGATCGTCAATAACAACATATTTACTATCCGCACGTTCCAGAATCTTACGTTCAATATCTGCTGGGGGAAGTCTTAGTTTTTCACCAAGTTCGAAAGCAAGTTCTTCTGAATCATCAACAAGTGATGGGTCTACAAACAATTTGTATCCAACTCTGCTTCCTGCAAGAATTCTTCCTCTTCGATCTAAAAGCGATCCACGAGTGGCAATCTGTGGGATGGTGCTATTGGTTGGAGTTGCAACAGATATTAATTCTATTGGCGTATCGATCTTCAATGAAATTACTCTGTAAAAACCAGCACATAATGCAAGAAAGACAATTCCGCAAACAAGCGTCATGACCCAAAGGATTCGAGATTGCATAGCAGGCTGTTTATTCATGTTTAGCAACTTCAGTTGCAAGGAATAAGCCAAGTGATTCTACGGAGCATTCCTCTTCTATTGCGAAACGAAGTGCGTCAAGAGAAGTTTCTTGCCTAGCAATTTGTTGATGTAAGACAGTCATCGTGTGCACAGTGTTGATTTGTTCTTGTCGAATAGCAAGCAGTGATAGTGCTGCGAGTGTAAAAATAAAAATGACGATGAGTAATTTACGTGCCATTTGCGATCAGTTAAGTGGGTACCGAAGTTTCATCCCAACTTGTAAACGGTCAGGATTCGGAAGCGTTTTCTTATTGAGTGTAATCAACGCATTCGTAAATTTTGTTGATCCACAAACCTGTTGCGCAATGTGAGAAAGGGTGTCGCCACTCTTTACGGTGTATGTTCCAAAGTCGGGAACAGCAGTTGTTTCTTTTGGCTTGGGAATGCTTTGCACTTTTTGGGTAGAGACAGGCGCTGCGATCAATGCAGTTCTAGTAGGAAGTGCGATGCGTTGACCAATTTCTATGACATTTGCAGAAGAGAGCCCATTCCAACGTGCAACTGCGTGCGCTAACCCTGAATCGCCATATTCCTTGCTGCAAATGGTTCGAAGTGACTCGCCTTTGCTGACAATATGGATTTTATCGTTCGCATTTACAGGATGTTCAATAGTTTCGAGTGACGGGAGTGGACCGGTTAGAAGTTGGGATGCGGGGATTGGAGGCGGGCTAGGTTCTCCTCCAAGAGGTGCAACTTCGCGGTTCGTCGCATGTGAAAAATGGTCTGCGACAAACATGCCTACAAAAATTAGTAAACCGAAACCAATAACGATGGAAATTTTATTGTTGCTATCCATGAGATCTGGAAATCCAATTACAAGAAGAAGGGAGAACCTTCTACGAACCAAGTTGGACCACTCGAAGTTTCGCTGGGCGAGAGCGTGGGTTAAAGGATTTCTCCTCGTCCGTTGCTCGAATTGGTTTGCGAGTTAACCGCTTTGCCAATTCACTCTTCTCAAGGGCGACGAAGGATTGCTTGACACGGCGATCCTCCAAACTGTGAAAACTGATCACAGCTATTTTGGCAGTCGGATGTAACCAGCCACCACTGTCGACCTTGCGGCCACCAGTCTCGACATCGAGGAGCAATGCATCAAGCGCATCGAGTTCAGCATTGACTGCAATTCGCAACGCCATAAAGGTACGTGTTGCGGGGTGAAGTCGAGACGAGTGAGCTCTCGCGCCATAGGCATCACGCACAAGTTGTGCGAGCCTAGCAGTATGTAAAATCGGTTTTTCTTGTCGTTCGAGTGTAATTTTTTGTGCGATTCGCCGAGAATAGGGCTCCTCGCCTAAAAAGTAGATGGTATCTGCGAGTTCTTTTTCAGAAAGAGAGTTGACCAAGTCAGCTGCAGTGGTTCCTTTTGAGGAATCAAGCCTCATATCGAGAGGACCGTCGCTTCCAAAGCTAAAACCTCGGATGGGGTCATCCATCTGGTTGGAGGAGAAACCAAGGTCCGCAAGGACACAATGAGCCTGGATACCAGCACGGGTGAGTGTTGATGCTGCAGTCACAAAACTTTCGTGATGAGACTCTACTGAAATTCCAAGTTTTTCAAGTCGAGAAGTTGCAAATTGCAGGTTCTCTGCGTCTAGATCGAACAAGATCACAGTTGCATTCTCTCCTGCTCGTTTGGCAAGAAGTTCGGCATGTCCACCTCTGCCTGCTGTTAAATCAACGATGACATCGCCTTGTTGCGGATCAAGGAGGTCGCACACTTGATTAGGAAGAACAGGTAGATGACCAGAGTTGTCGCACATGTTAAAGACCTAGCAATAAACGTTGTGGGTCTTCGATGCAATCCTTGAGGTGAACAAGAAAACGGACCGCGCCTTCGCCATCAACAACACGATGGTCGTAACTCAGAGCAAGATACATCATTGGGCGTAAGACGATTTCTCCAGCGTTGTCAGGATTTTCTATTGGTCGGTTTTGAATACGATGTAATCCAAGGATGCCAGATTGTGGAGGATTTAGGATTGGTGTTGACATCATCGAGCCATAGACACCACCATTGCTGATTGTGAACGTGCCGCCGGACATATCTTCGATTGATAATTTTCCATCTCTTGCGCGTTCTGCAAGTTCTTTGATGGTTAATTCGATTTCGGCAAAACTCATTCGGTCTGCGTTTCTGATCACTGGGACCACAAGCCCTCGCTCAGTACCGACTGCAATCGACATGTCAACGTACTCGTGGTACACCACATCATCTCCTTCAATAGAGGCATTAATTGCGGGCCAAGCACGAAGTGCAGAAACACATGCTCTTGTGAAAAACGACATGAATCCGAGGTTGACACCGTAGCGGTCATTGAATTCTTCTTTGTGAATTTTTCTAAGGGCAATTACTTTAGTCATATCTGCTTCGTTGAAAGTAGTGAGCATTGCAGCGGAGTGCTGCGCATCAACAAGTCTTTTTGCAATTCGCCTTCTGAGCATGGACATTTTTTCTCGGCGAATACCACGACGTTCGATAGAACTTTCCTCAACTATCGAAGGTGGCTGAGGATCGTCTGCAACAGGTTGTGCAAGTGGTGTTTCACTGGCATTGATGACATCAGCTTTGGTTACTTTTCCTGAAGTACCAGAGCCTGAAACTTGATCAAGTTCAACTCCGATGTCGTCTGCAACTTTTTTAGCAAGCGGCGTAGCTTTTGTTTGCTCTGCTGAAGCAACAGTTTCTTTTGTTACTTCTTCGGTCGCTATTTTTTCTGTTTGTGCTGCTTCTGGTTTAGGAGCAGAATCATCAATCGAACCGATCGTGTCGCCAACTCGGCACTCTTCACCTGCTTGTTTAGTAATTGTGACAAGTCCAGAAACAGGAGAAGGTAGTTCTTGTGTGACCTTGTCGGATTCAATTTCAAGAAGTGGTTGATCACGATCAACCCAGTTCCCATCTTGAATGAGCCATTCTCCAAGAACAACTTCAGTAATTGATTCGCCAAGATTAGGGATGATGATCGGGTGTGTCATAGTTATTTCGTTACTGGAAGGCCTACGGCTTCTATGAGGATACGGTTTTGTTCGGTTTTGTGCATGTTGTTTGACGCAACAGCTGGGGAAGCACTCGGTCTGCGGCAAACTCTGGTGAGTTCAATGGAGAAAGTATCCCTGAATGCCGCATCGATGTATCGCCAAGCTCCCATGTTCTCTGGTTCTTCTTGCACCCACATATATTCTGTTTCAGTGTATTTAAGAACGATTTTTAATAGTTCAACTCTTGGAAATGGGTACAGTTCTTCAATACGAATTAATGCTATTGATTCAGGATTTGCAGTGGTTTCTCTGTGGGCAGCTAGGTCATAATATATTTTCCCAGAGCAAAAGATGACCCGGTTGAATGTATTCGATTTAATAGTCTCATCGATCACTGGTTGAAAATTATGATCGGTTAAATCAGAAATAGTTGAAACAGCTTTTGGATGTCTGAGTAAGCTTTTTGGAGACATGACAACAAGCGGTTTTCTAAATGGCCATTTTATTTGGCGTCTTAATGCGTGAAATATTTGTGCAGGTGTGGTTGGGTTGATGACCGCCATGTTCCTGTCAGCACAGAGTGTGAGAAAACGTTCTAGTCTTGCAGAGGAGTGTTCAGGACCTTGCCCCTCATACCCATGGGGAAGCAACATGACGAGACCAGATGACCTTCTCCACTTTACTTCAGCTGAAGAAATGAATTGGTCAATGATGACTTGAGCGCCGTTTACGAAGTCTCCAAATTGCGCTTCCCACACAACGAGCATGTGTGGATCTCCAAGTGAATAACCATATTCAAAACCTAAACAAGCAGTTTCAGTTAGTGGGCTGTTGTGTACACACAATTTTGCTTGCTCTTGAGAAATATTGTTCAGACAAAGCAGGGGTTCGCTCGTTTTGGTGTCGATGAGAACTGCGTGCCTATGGCTAAAAGTGCCCCGTTCAACATCTTGGCCTGTAAGACGCACCGGGCTTCCTTCTTCAAGAAGCGTTCCGTAACTCAATAATTCACCTATGCCCCAATCGAAAGGGATGTTGTTTGTGATTATATTTTTTCGTGTTTCTAGTAGTTTTTTTAATTTGGGATGAACTTGAAAATTGTCAGGCACGGTTCCAAGTGCATGTGCAATTTTAGAAAGTATCTCTTTTGAAACAGTTGTGTCGACTTCACGGTTTCTTGTGTCGCCGCGTAGCCCTTCCCACGTAGTTGATTGTTGGTAGGGTGGAACACTTGATGAAATAGGTTGGGTTTTTGATCTTTCTTGTGAAGCTTCAAGTTCATTTCGAACGTCTTCCACCATTTGTTCGTGTACATCTTTTGAGAGTACATTTTCTGCTATAAGTTCGCTTGCATATTGATCTGTGATGGGTTGCATCTTCGAAATCGCTTGGTACATTCGAGGTTGTGTATACCTTGGTTCATCAGATTCGTTGTGCCCATGTTTGCGGTAGGTCCAAACGTCGATGACAACATCGTTATGAAAGGTTTGTCTGTACTGCACCCCAAGTTGAATTGCATGCACACAAGCTTCGGGATCATTTCCATTGACGTGAATAATTGGTGCGCCTGCCATTTTTGCAATATCTGTGCAGTAACGACCAGAGTAACTGTCTTGTGGATTTGTTGTAAAACCAATTTGATTGTTTACAACAATGTGTACTGTTCCTCCAACGGTATAGCCATCTAGGTGTGCCATGTTGAACATCTCTGCAACGATGCCCTGTCCGGGAAAACTAGCATCGCCATGAATGAGCAATGGAATGCAGAGGAGTCGGTCCTTGTCGCACTGCGTTCGTTGACGAGATCTCGCCTTGCCAAGAACAACAGAGTGCCCAAACTCAAGGTGAGATGGGTTAGGTGCAAGTGTGATGTGCATCGGTTTGTCAAGGTCAGTGAGAATGTCTGCGCTGTAACCAAGGTGATACTTCACGTCGCCGCCGCCTCCAGCGAAATCTTCAATCCAACTCTCTTCAAACTCAGTAAACAACTGGTCGTAAGATTTTCGAAGAATATTGACAAGAACATTAATTCTTCCACGATGCGCCATCCCGATTGTGACAACTTCCACACCGTGTTCACCTGCTTCGTTGATGAGTTCGTTCATCATTGGAATGAGTGATTCGCTGCCCTCTAAACTAAATCTCTTTTTACCGATGTATCTTGTTGAGCAGAAGTTTTCGAGCGTCGTTGCTTCTGTAAGTTTTCGGAGGATGCGGCTTTTGGTTTCTTTGTCGAATGAAGGGCGGTTTGCAATTGGTTCCATTTGGGCTTGGAGCCATCTTCTTTGTTCACGGTGTTCTATGTGCGAATATTCGACACCGATGTGTTTGCAATACGTTTCTTCGAGTCTTTCGATGATAGTCCGTAGCGTCGAAGGCTTTGGCAAATCAAGATGTCCTGGGTCAAACATCGTGTCGAGCTGCCCTTTGCAAAGACCGAATGACTCAGGGAGCAGTCGTGTTCGGATAGGATCGTGTAATCCAAGTGGATCGAGATCAGCAGCGTAGTGACCTTCCATTCTGTAGTTGTAGATGAGAGAGTCAACACACGATTGTGCCTTGGATCCTTCCTCTTGATTTTCAAGAGAAGATCCAAGTTCAAATCCTTTGAAAAAATCTTGCCATTCGCTAGATACTGAAGAAGAATCTGCTTTCCACTGTGTAAATAGCGTATCGAGGAATGTGGCATTCCATGCGTTGATCGATGGGTCTATGGTTGTTGGCGTTAAATCGCTTTTATCTGCGTTTGACGGCATTTTGTTGCTCGCATCTTGAAGATGTTAAACCGTAAATACTATCAGAAAATAGGTTTTTAAGAATTGGAATGTAGGAGGTTATGGTATGGAAAAACTAGAATTACATTTCAATTACAGCATTGAAACAGGATCAACATCAACAGCGAGGTCACGGTTGTTTGTAATGTATTGTCTACCTCGAGCATCACCGAGAAAGTGTTGTAATTCCCGCGCGGTTGGTGCTGATGCGGTGAGATCAAATCGGTAGCGATCGGCAATTCTCGTTAAAACGCATGGTGCAGCAGCGGTTAACTGAATTGCGGGTGGAACAATTGACATGAGCCGTTCATATAGGGCATTTGCTCGGCCAGCAGTTACTTCAAATGTATCATCTCGTATAACAAAACGCACCATGCGTGTTGACGGGGGGAGCCCTGTTTCTTGACGTAGTTGGAGTTCTCTGCTTGCAAATTCTTCGTATTTGTTTTGTGCAGCGAGCACAATCGCAGGCGCTTCTGGGTTGTATGTTTGTACGATTGCTTTTGCATTCCCGCTACCTCGACCGCACCGACCACACACTTGTGCAACGAGTTGATACGTTCTCTCAGAAGCACGGAAATCTGGAAGATCAATCGCAGTGTCTGCATCGATCACTCCCACAAGCGTAACACCAGCAACATCAAGTCCCTTTGCAATCATTTGTGTACCAAGAAGGACGCGGATTTCTCCACGAGTAAAACGATCTAGTGTCGAGTGAAGATCGGAACTCTTACGAGCAGTGTCTGTGTCAAGCCTTGCAATTTGATCATCAGGGAGAGGGATTGTTTCTCGAATAATTGCTTCTAGTTTTTGTGTCCCAGCACCGAGTCGTATGACAGGTTTGGAGCAATCGGGACAACTTTTTGGAACACGTTGTTCCTTCGCGCAATGGTGGCATCGAACAAATCCAACTTCTTCAAGTGGTTTCCTTCTATGGTAGACCATTGATGACTCGCAATGTTCACACCGCATCATCCAGTCACACCCTCGGCTAGAACAGGCGATCCACGGTGCGAACCCTCTACGATTTAGTAAAAGTAAAATTTGTCCCCCAGTGGCGAGTGATCGTTGTATTTCGTGTTCAAGTTCTCGGCTAAAAACTGGTATCACGCCTTTGGCAGCAGCGCGTGCAATTCGCATATTTACAATTTCAATTGTTGGAGAAGTTAATCCAGGTGCACGGCGCGGTAGTGTGTGTAACGTGGAAATATTTCTTCGTGTTGCATTCCACCATGATTCCATCGACGGTGTCGCAGAGCCAAGCACAATTGGACATTTTGCAGAGGATGCTCTTCGAATAGCAACATCTCGTCCGTGATATCTCGGTGTTTGGTCTTGCTTGTATGAATGATCGTGCTCTTCATCAACGATGATGATTTTCAAATCATCGATTGGAACAGGGGCGAAGACAGCGCTGCGAGCTCCAAGAATGATGTCAGCTTCACCGCTTGCAGCCATTGCCCATTGTTGATGGCGCTGTGCTTTTGTGAGAGCAGAATGAAGGATTGCAACTTGTTTGTTTGGAAATCTTCCCATGAGGCGAGCGGCTGTTTGAGGCGTGAGAGAAATTTCTGGGACAAGTACGATTGCTTTACCGCCATCTTTAATAGCATGATCGATAAGGCGAATGTACATTTCAGTTTTCCCAGAGCCAGTCACGCCGTGAAGTAAGTGGCAACTGTATCCATTTGAAAGTGTCGGCGAAATTGCATCAAATACTATTTGTTGATCATCTGTAAGCGTTGGCGCCTCTTTGTTGTCAATAGTGCGTTTGAACCAAGCAGCTTCTACATGTGTGACTTGGTGTGTTGAGAGGAATCCGTGTTTGCATAATCTATCGATTGGGCCTCGGCTTCCGAGAGATGCAATCTTCATGAGGTGCGCTACGCCAATTGGCCGTTCATTTTTTGGTAGGGCAGTGATACATGCGAGCACATGTTCTTGTTTTTTTGTGATTTTGGTATCGAGTGGGGGTGATGTAGCTACATCTAAAAGCGTTTTCGTTTTGAGACCAGTGCCTTTACGAACTGGTCCTGGCAACATAGTAGAAAGGGTTGGACCGATTGCTGAACAGTAGTACGAACTGATCCATGAAGCGAGGGAAACGAGGTCATTTGGGAGCGAAACTGTTTCAGCATTTTTAGAAATGATTTGTTTTGTTTCTTTGGTATCACTTGGGGTTGGCGGATTGTCTGATGTCGAAAGCACCCAAGCTTCCGTTGGCGTGTTTCCTCTACCGAGTGGGACAGTGACAAGTTGCCCGGCCTCAATTGGTGCGAGACGTTCTGGAACGCCGTAGGTGAGCCCATTTGGATATCTATCCACTGCGCGTTCAACAGCAACTTGAACATAGGAAATTGTTGGTTCATCAAATAGTCCCGCCATAGTGTAGAAGTTTACATGGTTTGACCCAATTGACGTTGTACCCGGTCCATTTGCAAATGTCAGAGATGTCGGAGGAGGTTACAATGTCACTTGATGGAACAAAACATTGGAGCAACATGCAGGTTAGTACTTGAAGATGGGACTATCGTTCGTGGGCGGTCGTTTGGCAAAGAGACAGCGGCGTGTTCGACTGGCGAAGTTGTTTTTAATACTGCGATGTGTGGGTATCAAGAAGCGCTTACCGACCCAAGTTATTCGGGCCAGATTCTTATCATGACTGCCCCAATGATCGGAAATTATGGAGTTTGTAAGGATGATCTTGAATCCGAACGTCCACAAGTAGCAGGATTTATCGTGCGTGAGGCCTCTAGAACTGCTTCTAACTATCGTTCTGAAAGTGGGTTAGGCAAATGGCTCAAAGAGCATGATGTCATCTCAATGGATGGAGTTGATACAAGAGCGCTTGTGCGACATATTCGCCAATTTGGTGCCCTTAGGGGAGTGATCTGCACAGATAATTCTCGCACAGATGCCGAGTTGGTACAGATTGCAAAAGAATCTAAGAGTATGGCAGGTCAGGACTTAGCAACCCAAGCTTCAGCAGAGCTTACTTCAGAATGGGCAGAGGATCTTGGAGAATGGAACGTACACAAAAGCAATCCTGCCACAGAGAGACTTCGAGTTGTGGCTCTTGATTGTGGTTCTAAGAGTAGTATTTACAAGAACTTAGTATCTGCTGGATGCGACGTTATATCAATGCCAAATACAACCTCTCCAGAGGAGATCCGAGCGATCAATCCAGATGGTCTATTTGTATCCAATGGACCAGGCGACCCTGAAGCAGTCAATTCGACCATTGAAACGCTACGAGTGATGGCCAAGGAACTACCTACTTTTGGAATATGTCTAGGGCATCAAATGCTAGCAATTGCCCTTGGAGCGACTACCTGGAAATTGAAATTTGGGCACCGAGGGGCAAACCAGCCAGTTCGTGCTGTTGATACCTGTAAAGTGGAAATTACGAGCCAAAATCACGGTTTTTGCGTCGATGAGACCTCATTGAAGGATGTTGGCTGCGAAGTGACCCATTGGCATCTCAACGATGGGACTGTTGCTGGCTTCCGGCACGAATCACTTCCAATTATGGGAGTGCAATTTCACCCCGAGGCATCCCCTGGTCCCCACGATTCTTCTTACCTTTTTATGCAATTTGTTGAGATGATGCGATCTTCTCACAAACCCGCCTAACCGCCAGAATTTCCCCACTTATTTCGGTTAGTCCGAAAACCTCTAAGTTACCCCCAAACCGCCTTGCGACCATTCTATGGGTGTTGTACGCTACCGCTCAGTCCATTTTTGCGTCTTTGTTGGACGTAATGTAAATGGTCATTCTGCCCCCGATTTAACGGGTGTAGCCTTGTCTTTTTCGTGGGACCGGCGTTTAGTTATTCGTAACTACATTTCTCGACGCCGTACAAATCAGCTCTGCACTGTCGCAGTGCTGATGGAAATTAGGAACTTTGGAGAGTTTCATGAAACGCTTTTTAGATTTACTTAACGCACACGCACACTTAGTTGTTGTTGCTGCCATTTGCTTATCTTTTACATTTGAATCTTTTGCCCAAGAAGCTGGTGAAGAACCACCCGCTCCTAGCGAAGAGCCGATTGTGGAAGAAGATGATGACATCGTGATTCCAGATGCGGAAGAAGTTGTCGAAGAAGATGATGACATCGTGATTCCAGATGCGGAAGAAGTTGTCGAAGAAGAAGTTGTCGAAGAGGAAGTTGTCGAAGAAGTTGAAGTTGAGGTTGTAGAAGAACCAAAACTAACCGATGCAGAAATTGCAGCACTTGCTGCAGAACAAGCTTCGCTTATGGAACAGGCGATGGGGCAGGCTGCACTTGACAGTGCAATTGCTGCAGCTGACGCAGGTCGATGGCGTGAGGCAGCAAATGAATATCTCAATGCGAACAAGTATTTGCCTAATAACCCAGCGATTATTGCTGGGTTGCAAAAAGCATACTCCATGATTGACAATGGACCTGGGCTCGATAAATTTCAACAACGCCAAGCGATGGAACGTCAAGCAGCAAGAGCATTGTTTGATTCGTCGATGGCTGCAGGACATGACAAACTGCAACAAGAAGATTTCATTGGTGCTCGAAGAAGCGTAGAGGCTGCCATTACTCGATTAGACAGTGATGACCGCTCTTTATTTTCTGAAACAGAGTACAAAAAACGCCGAGGACAAGCCACAACTCTACTGAATCAAATATCTGAAGACAAAGAAGCGTGGCAACATCATCGTGATCAACTTGCTGCTAACGAAAAGAACCGTGATCAAGCAGATCGTGCAGCAATTGAATCTGACAAAAGGCAAAAAATTATCAACGAGAACCTACGCAGAGTTCGGCAGTTGCAAGCAGAGCAAAAGTACGCTGAAGCATTGGATGTTGTGAATGAGATTCTCTTTATTGAAGATGACAATCCAGCAGCATTGGTGCTCAAAGACGCGCTGCAATCAACGCAACTCTATAAACGATATGCAGAAGCAAATCGATTGAGAGAATTCGGTTATTCCGAACTTGCTGTTGAATCGAAGGAGGGGTTGGTCCCACCACGAGAAAATAGATATGGACCTGGTGAACGTTCTTTAAACGGAATGATCACGTACCCTTCTGATTGGGAAGATCTTACAAACCGACGATTTGGATCTGTTGACGGATTCCGAGATTCTGTTGAGAATCGACGTATTCGGGTTGCATTGGAACAAACAACTGGTGCTGGTTTTGAATTTTTAGACGAACCATTGGAAGATGTGTTCAGGACGTTCAGTGATCTTTCTGGTATTCCCTTCTATGTCGATTGGCCAGCACTGAGTGATGCTGGTATTGATCAATCGACTCCAGTTACGATTCATATTGGCGATGTGCCAATGGTTGTCGTTTTCGAACGAGTGTTGGGTCAACTCAGTGATGCTGAAATTATTACGTACGACATTCAAGATGGCATTCTAGAAATATCAACCAAAACAGCACTTGATGAACGGGTGACTCTTGAGGTGTATAACATCACAGACCTTCTGTTCGAAATTCGGGATTTCGATAATGCACCAACCATGGGTGCTAGCGGCGGCGGCGACGGTGGCGGCGGCGGCGGCGGGGGCAGTGGCGGCGGGGGCGACAGCAGCGGCGGAGGTGGGGGCTTCAGTTTTGGTGATCCAGATGAAGATCCTGAACGCAAGACCCGTGAAGAACTTGTTGAAGAAATTAGCAACATCATTAAAGATAACGTTGACTCAGACAGTTGGATTGATCCAGGTATCCCAACTGCAAACCCACACAGAATAACCGAACTCAACGGAAACTTAATCATTAGCCAAACGCCAGCGAATCATCGCAAAATTATGGAATTGCTTGCGAAATTACGAGAAGTAAGAACACTTCAAATTAATGTTGAGGGCAGATTCTTGAGCATCGCAACTGATTGGTTCGAACAAATTGGTTTTGATCTTGATTTATACTTTAATACAAATAAATCATTGTTTGATGAATTGCAAGATAAGGACGAATACGCTCGATTGAGCGACTTCTTTATTCCTGGCTCAGGCCAATTGAAAGACCCAGTGATCTATGGTGCACTCAATGTAGATGCAGACGGAAATCCTATAGCTGAAGCCCCTGGTAATACAGTTCCATGGCAACGCGTATGGCTACAGGAAAATGACCCAGTAGATACTCCGGGAACCCAAGGCTTCAGTACTTACAATGTTCTTACGCAGGGCGATATGGGCGGCATTGTTCGACAAAATCAAAATACCAGCCCAGGATTTAGTCCCATTGGTATCGTGCAAAACCACAGCGAGTTGCTGAAATCTGTTGGTCAATTTTCATCTTTTGCAAGTTCGATTGTCAATGCGAATCCAGCTCTTGGGCTTGGTATGCAATTCCTTGACGATGTACAAGTTGATTTATTGATTGAAGCAACACAAGCAGATAGTCGAAACACGATTTTAACTGCTCCAAGGCTCACCATGCACAATGGTCAAATGGCTTGGATTTCTGTTCAGACGCAGCAAACGTATGTTCAGAATTTGAATCTCAGTACAAATGCAGGTGCAATTGGTTTTACACCAGAACTTGGCACGATTAACACAGGTTTCAGTTTCATGGTTCGCGGCGTTATTTCTGCTGATCGAAGATACGTTACATTGGAAGTCATTTTCGATATTGGCGACTTATTAGAGTTGAAGAAATCCGATGCATTTGGTGCTGTTGCTGCAGGTGGTGGTGACAACTCCTCTTCTTCACAAACAACACCAGTATTTATCGATCTACCTATTACGCTCTCTCACCGAATTCGAACAACAGTGTCAGTTCCAGACAAGGGTTCGGCACTCTTAGGCGGTCAGCGAAGTGTGAAGGAATATGAAACTGAAATTGGTGTTCCAGTTTTATCAAAGATCCCATATATCAACCGGTTCTTTACAAACCGTACTACTTCACGGGAAGAAAAATCATTGTTGATTTTGCTTCGTCCTGAAATTATTATCCAACAAGAAAGCGAAGAGATGCTCTTTAGTCACCGCATTCTTGACGCTGGCGTACAAGATTCGTTCAACCGTTAAGGTTTGATCGTTAGAAGAGGTTTATATGATGGCTGATCAATCAATGCTACAAATCTTTGATAAAGAAGGCATTTCAAATGTCGAATTTGTTGAAAGCAATATTCTCGATGAAGTGGCTATACGTAAAATCGGCGATGAATTGCAAAGTGTGATAGATCGCAAGGGACTCCCGAAGATTGTTCTCAATTTTAATAACGTTTCTGCTTTAAGTTCATCTGCACTAGGGATGCTGATCACGGTGAATACGAAGGTCAATGAAAAACATGGGAAACTTGCGATGGCTTGCATTAAAGGACCAATTCGTGAAGTTTTTAGAATCACGAAACTCGACAAAGCTTTTTCAATTCATGAAACGGTCGGTGAAGCACTTTCAGCAGTTCGAAAGTGACTGTAACAACCTAGACAGGGTTTTGGGGATGAATCGTACTGAGGGGAATTGAGGTCGATGATGTCAGAAGACGCTGAACCACGAAAAATTTCAGAGAACCATCAGTTGCAAGGCAACCGTGAGTCAATGGATTTTGTGCAGCATGCGATCCTTGGCACGATGGAATCTTTCGATTATGTAGAAGAAGATTTATTCGCTGTAAGGATCGCAATCGAAGAAGCGATTGCCAATGCAGTCTTGCATGGGCATCAAGGGGATCAAGAGCGGTTGATTGATATCGAGTGGACAATCACTGAGAAGGAGGTGTCCATGGTTGTGTGCGATAGTGGGCGAGGCTACGATGAGAGCTCCGTTCCAGATCCAACTGC
>PVBE010054208.1_pt1 | contig 30285 bp, 26 predicted proteins | sample 1631181 | NCBI WGS metagenome assembly PVBE01 (sample SAMN08397723, study PRJNA350692) | Marine metagenome, whole genome shotgun sequencing project. | isolation source: water | place: Pacific Ocean | collected 2012-04
CCGGCACCTGCTCCTGGCTTCATCATCATTTGCCAGCTGATGAACTGCCAAGATTCCCAATACCTGCGGCGGACTTCTGAGCGGCTTTACCAGACCATTGGCGCGCTTGATCGACCAGTTTGAGCGACTGCCTGGGATTGGACCAAGAACAGCTCAGAGACTGGCCTTACATCTGTTACGTCAGCCTGAAGAACAGATCCGTAGCTTTGCCGATGCTCTGCTTGCGGCTCGTAGTCAGGTTGGCCAATGTCAAACATGTTTTCATTTAAGTGCCGAGGATCTTTGCGATATCTGTCGCGATGGCGAGCGAACTGATGATCTGCTCTGCGTTGTAGCCGACTCTCGTGATCTTTTGGCGCTGGAAAGAACACGTGAATACAAGGGCCGCTATCACGTACTCGGGGGCTTGATTTCGCCTATGGATGGGATCGGGCCAGAAATGCTGCAGATACCCAGCCTGGTTGAAAGGGTTGACCGAAATGGCATCAGTGAGGTCATTCTGGCCCTTACTCCCAGCGTGGAAGGGGATACCACTAGCCTTTATCTGGCACGACTACTCAAACCATTTACCCAAGTGAGTCGAATTGCCTACGGCCTTCCCGTTGGTAGTGAATTGGAGTATGCAGATGAAGTCACTCTTTCTCGTGCGCTTGAAGGCCGTCGCGTCATGGAATAACGGCAATGTCTCCAACTTCCCGTCAGAGCCAATACAGCACCACCCCTCCTAGAGAGCGCCTGCCGGAATGGCTAAGTCGGCCCATTGGGACCGTTTTCCAGTTGGAGCAGATGCAGCATCTGGTGAAGGGAAATCAGCTCCACACCATTTGTGAGGAAGGTCGTTGTCCTAATCGCGGTGAGTGCTATCAGGCAGGCACTGCAAGCTTTCTCTTAGGTGGATCGATCTGTACGCGTAGTTGTGCTTTCTGTCAGGTAACTAAAGGAGAAGCTCCTCAGCCAGTAGATCCTCTAGAGGCAGGCAGAGTTGCAGATGCGGTAAAGCAGATGGGTCTTGGTTATGTGGTGCTTACTGCAGTGGCTAGAGATGATTTGCTTGATCATGGTGTGAGCCTCTTCACCCACACAATGGCGGCCATACGTCATCTCAGCCCTCTTATAAAAATAGAAGTGCTTACTCCAGATTTTTGGGGTGGATATGCGGATCCAGTTAAGGCAGTAAAGGCTCAGAGAGAACGACTGATTACGTTGCTTTCTGCTGAACCAGATTGCTTTAATCACAATCTCGAAACAGTGGAAAGCCTTCAGGGCAATGTTCGACGTGGAGCTACCTACCGCCACTCTTTGAATCTGCTGGCGGCAGCCCGTGAACTCGCTCCCAATATTCCAACCAAATCAGGGTTGATGTTGGGATTAGGAGAATCTCGTGATGAGGTAATCAAGACCCTTGAGGACTTGCGGTCGGTGGATTGTCAACGGCTCACCTTGGGTCAATACCTACGCCCCTCACTAGCCCATATTCCTGTGCAGCGTTATTGGCATCCAGATGAATTCAATGTTTTAGCTGAAGTGGCCCGCAAGCTTGGATTCGCTCAGGTGCGAAGTGGACCTTTGGTGCGAAGTAGTTATCACGCTGGAGATGATTGACCTGAGCGAATCAATTCCTGGCAGGTTTGCCAACGTCGCCCACTGCGATCTAGTACCTCACTGCATTTTGCAACCATCAATGTTCCGGCTCCACCCCAGACCAACCTGAGCGGGAAATCCATAGGTGCTGCACCTACCTCTCGAATAGCAAGAAACCCTCGCTGCCGGAAATAACGAATCAGGCGATGGTGTTGGCGTCTTTCATCACAAATTGCTAGCAGTCTTGCTTGTTTGCAAGGGGTGCTTTCAAGTGCCCAGGCCATGGTGGAGGCCCAAATGAGATCACCTACACCGGCAGGCGCCTCAGGATGTACTCGCATCGTGTCTAGTTGCAACCCCTTAACACCTCCATAGGCCCAGGCCTTTATCTCTCCCCAGATCTGAATTCGTTCAGCTTTAAGTGCTTGTGCTACTACCAATTTCAACGACCAGAGATTTAGTGGTCTTCCTACTTTGAGCCTCAGCAACAGGCCGGCATCACAGGCCTGTTGCTCTAATTTTATTAGACTTGGTTGGACCATGATTGAGGTATGAGAGTAATAACTCTTTTGCTACTAATCAAAATCTACTCTAGTCATTGATGGCATACTGAACAAGAGAATCTTAGGATTAAAGATGAAGTCGCTCTCCTTTTCTTTGCTTGCCTGTTCGGCGTTGATTGGTGGAAGTTCTCTTGCGACAGAAGTTGACTCAGTTACTTATGAGCACATAAGTGCTGAACCCATGAAGATAGAACAGCGCTCAAGGACTGTTTTGGGTCAAAGCTATAATTATCCCAAAGGTATACCAGCGCTTTACGCATACAGCATCAGAATAAAACCTGGCCAAAAAACGGATTGGCATAAGCATGAGATTCCTTTTTTCGCAAGCATTATTTCCGGTTCGTTAATTGTTGATTACGGATCCAAGGGTAAACTTACCTTTGAGAAAGGAATGAGTTTTGTTGAAGCAATTGATTGGTGCCATCAAGGCTATTCCGCTAGTAACAAAGAGACGGTAATCTTTGGCCTTTATCTAGCACAGCTTAGGCCTAATCAAGTCAAGCCCGTTGCTTGCGATGGCCCCCAGTAGTAGATAGTTTACATTGATTTTGCTGTAATTTGTGCCTTGTTATTCAGGAGGCATAAAATAGTATCCATATCAGTATTGCCTGGCTAAACTAAATATTTGCATGCGCCTTCTCTTGCTGCCTAGCAAGAAAGCAACTAGATTTTTAACGATTCAAAGGTAGAAGTCAATTAGGGTTTTAAATGCCTGTTTTTGTGTTTTGTATTGTTATGGTTTGAGCAAGATAAAAGGGACTTTTACTCAGTGATTAATATAGGCCAAGGGCTTTATTGCAGCGTTCTACTAGAACATAGAGCTTACTGAACTTTCCTCATGGATACGCCAGATTGCCTCGCCAAGCATGTTGGCCACTGAAAGCACCTGCAATTGAGGGAACCTGCGTTCTGGAGCGATTGGAATACTGTTTGTAACTAATACTTGTTCAAATAATCCCTCTTCAGATAAGCGTTCGCATGCAGGTGGGGAAAATACTGCATGAGAGGCACAGGCAATCACCCGGTTAGCACCTTGTTGTCGAAGAAGTCGAGCGCCAGAGCAGATTGTGCCTCCAGTATCGATCATGTCGTCAATAAGAATGGCTGTTTTCCCAGCCACGTCACCGATCACTGTGAGACTTTCGGCCACATTATGTCCTGATCGTCGCTTGTCGATAATTGCCAATGGGGCATCCTTCATTTGCTTTGCAAAGGCTCTCGCTCGTGCAACTCCACCAACATCTGGAGAGACCACTACAACCTCATTTAGCTCCTGCGCTGAGAGGTAATCCACAAGCACCGGAGAGCCATAGATGTGATCACAAGGGATATCAAAGTAGCCTTGGATTTGGGCGGAATGCAGATCCATGGCGAGCACTCTGTCTACGCCAGATTTCACAAGCAGGTTGGCAGTGAGTTTGGCAGTGATCGATTCGCGCCCTGCTGTTTTGCGGTCGGCTCTTGCATATCCGTAGTAGGGGACCACGGCCGTGATCTGCCTGGCAGAGGCTCGCTGACAGGCATCGACCATGATCAGCAGCTCCATCAGGTTGTCGTTTACTGGAGCGCAGGTTGGCTGAATCAGAAAGACATCGCAGCCTCTGATCGATTCTTGGATTTGTACATAGAGCTCACCATCGGCAAATCGTTTGCAGATCCTTGGACCGTCTGGCACGCCTAGGTAGGCAGCGATTTCTCGGGCAAGAGCAGGATTAGAAGTGCCGCTGAACAGACGAAGACGGCGCATGTCGTGGCTGATGCGCGTCGGTTCGGTTCGGGCTGCGGTAAGAAAACTGGTCACGTGCCAGCGAGCAAGATCAGCTGTACTTCGATGCTAGATGCTGACTCAGCGCTCTTCCAATCTTCTTCATTCGGTAGGTTCGCCTGATGATTGCTCCCATCCCCTTTTTGGTTGGTGCAGGTCCCCTTCCGGAAAGTCGGATGCGTGCGGGTTGCTTGCTTTTGGCTGATGTTTGGGGAGGTGGGTTGATCCATTTTTGCTGTAGTGAAAGCCCTCGGCAGCTTCTTGGTGGACTGTCTCAGGAGAAGGGACTGGTGCAGTTGAGTGGCGATGCGGCCATGCTCCATCTTGAGGGGGGTAGCTGGCTAGAAGCTCTTGGAGCGTGGCGCCAGCCCACCGTATTAATGGTTGCGCCTTTGCTCTCTGGAGATATCCCAGGAGTAGCGCCTGCTTATGTCGCTCTTTGTAAGAACTTTGCGGTTCCTCTAATAGGGATTGTGCAACTTGGGGGGGATTGGGATAACAACAAGCGACGGGCCGACGGTTTGCCATGGTGCGGATTGGTTCCTGACGATCCCTCCGAAATGATGTCAGCCTCAACGGGGAGTTGTTTAAAGCATGAGTCCTCTTTGGAGAACGTGGCAGTGCTGTTGCATCGTCGGATGCTGCTTTCCTAAATTATGGATGTGGATGCCTCTAGTCAGTTGCCCTTAGGCCAGAGCGGCATGGGATGGTTTGCTTTGAGTTGACGCAGGGTTTGTTCCCCGGCCCTTGGGGCAAGAGGTAATTGACTAAGGATGGGGAACTGATTACTGCTAAGCACTGCTGCCGTAAGGCTCATCCACTCTCGTTGGGATAGATCGGTTTGCATTGTTTGCGATAGTTCGTTCAGCAGTTTGGGTAGTTTCTTTATGGTGCTGGGTTGTTGCAGTTGCTTGGCTAGAGCGTTCAATATCCATTGCTGTCTTTGACGTCGAGCGCCTTCTTCTTTCGGAGCAGAGCGGTAGCGAACAAGTTGCTCTACTTGGTCTCCATTGAGTTTTTGTTGACCTGCTTGCAAGTTCACTAAGTAATTCTGGGCTTTGTCTTTGCGTTTGATTGATTCGTTGAGATTCACTTCCAATTCTCCGAGTTCATCTATAAGGGTGCGCAGAGCCTTGCGGGGAATAACCACATAGCGTTGTGGCTCCCCTTGTGGAAGACCGACGATTTCAGAAATCACATCAGCAGTGAGTGCAACCCCTCCCTGCCTGTAACTCGCGGCCAGCGGTTGGATTTCATTGCTGCCTGGAAGAGTCACAGCTAGTTCAATTGGCAGTTGGAGTAGCTCAACAGGTTTCTTGGCTTCTATCTTCACGAGCATCAGGCTGTCGGCATTGGCTGGCCCCATAGGTGCTGCTTGGTTTGTGAGATCGTTCAGTTGGTTTGAATCGATGCCCACCAACATGATGGTGACTGGGCTATTCGGAAGCGGTGCTACTGAAGTTGCTTCGTCCATTGACGGGTCGCTGGCAACTTGATCTTGCTTCGGCCAGATCAGTCCTAGAGCCGTACTCATGAGCCAAAGGCCGCTCAGGGTTGCAGCTAGGCGAAGCAAGGTACGACCAGGATATTTCCCCAACCAGCGGTGCATGCCTGATTGAGAGGTAGTTCTGCCTGAATCTTGTTTGGGCATGAACCTTGCTTAATAAAGCGGGTTACCAGTCTTGCTTAGCCACAGCTAATTAGGTTTGAAAGTCAAATAGCTCTTGGATTAACCGAGATCTCTGATTTGGTTGTGGCAAATGGCAATGGCTGCTCTAGATGTTGCCTTTGCCTAGATCCCATTGTTGTTTTCCCCGTCTGGTGTGTTTGATGGTTGAGCGCAGTTCAGAATTCGTACGCACAACTGGGGTATTACTCCATCCCACGGCACTACCTGGGAGTCCGGTCTGTGGCAGTTTCGGAGAGCCTGCGCGTGTTTGGTTGCAAGCTCTTGCTTGTCATGGCATTGGTGTCTGGCAGTTGCTGCCTTTGGCTCCTCCTGATGCAACAGGGTCTCCCTACAGCTCCCCTTCAAGTTTTGCTCTTAACCCTTGGCTACTTGATGGTGAGGACCTTGTAAATGAGGGTTTCTTGCCCGCGTCGGTTCTTCGTGAATTGCCTGGGTCAGCTCCTGCAGAGGCGACATGCTCATGCGTGGACTTTGCCTTGGCAGACCTCCGTAGTCAGCGGCTTGGAATGGCTCTGAGAGAGGCTTGGTCTGCGCAGGCTGTTGAGCAGCATTTTGCCTTTGAACGTTGGTGTGCGCAGCAGTTGTGGCTTGAGGACCATGCCTCATTTATGGAGCTTCGCCGTCTGCATCATGGACTCCCTTGGTGGGAGTGGCCAGTAGCTCTGGCAAGTCATAAACGCAGGGCTCTGAATATCTGGCGGGCTCAGCATCAGGAGGCTCTGCTTGAACACCGTTTGCTGCAATGGCATCTTGATCGGCAGTGGCAAGCGCTGAGAAGACTGGCAGGTGAGTTTGGTGTTCTGTTGTTTGGTGATTTGCCCTTCTATGTTGCCCGCGATAGTGCGGACGTTTGGAGTCATCGGGGCCTGTTCTCGATCCTTCCGGGAGGGGAGCTTGAGATCCAGAGCGGGGTTCCACCTGACTATTTCTCCAGCACAGGACAGTTATGGGGTACTCCGGTTTATCGCTGGTGTCGCCATCGCTGGAGTGGATTTAATTGGTGGCGCAGCCGATTTGCGCGTCAATGGCAACAGGTGGATTTATTGCGACTCGATCATTTCAGGGCACTTGCGGCCCATTGGGCGGTTCCTGGATCTGATAGCACTGCAGAGCATGGAGAGTGGCGGCCTTCTCCAGGTGCAGCTCTATTGCGAAGGTTGAGGCGTGATGCTGGCGGCTTCCTGCCACTTATTGCAGAAGATCTAGGGGTAATAACTCCGGATGTGGAAGATTTGCGCGACGAATTTGATCTGCCTGGAATGAAAATTCTTCAGTTTGCATTTGATGGCAACCCCGAAAACCCATACCTCCCGGAAAATATCAAGGGTCATCGTTGGGTGGTTTATACAGGTACACACGACAATCCAACGACCCTGGGCTGGTGGCAGCAGCTTGATTCTGAAGTTCGTGAGCGGGTGGTAGATCGATTGAAGTGTGCTGTGCATGATCCAGGTTGGCAGTTGCTTGAGCTGGGTCTTGCCACAGAAGCTTGTTTAGTGATTACCCCTATTCAGGACTTGCTGCATCTGGATGACGCGGCGCGTTTCAATATCCCTGGCACTGTTGAGGGAAATTGGTGCTGGCGGATGACGAGCTTTGACTCGGATCTAGATGGAGCTCTCTTTGGTTACGGCGAGAGAGGTGCCGTCTGGGGACGTTCGTTGGAGTCGGCAGCTGATTTGCTTAGAGCATCGGCGAATCGGTAAATACCAGGTTTTCCAGGTTCATGAGCATGTAGTTGGCCTCTCCAGATCACCCGGTCCCCAAGACTCGGTGGAGGCTTTATTTCGAGTTGTAGTGGCGCTATCAATTGAAGGGTCAGGGTCCCTTGAGCTTCTCTGAGATTTGTGCGGTTTTCTCCAGCACTGGTGATTTTTAGCATTCGTGGCTTGCTGAGGTTGATCTCCAGTAGTCCTATTCCGCCTTGAGATTGATGCTTAGTAAGAGTTGAGCTGAGCCATTCTTCAGGAGATCGTTCTTGGGCTTCCTTTAGAGGTCTTAGTCCCGCTAGAGCAGGGTTGTCTCTCTTTGGCGCTTGTTGATCTCCGAGGGATTCGGGGCTGACTGTGATTGGTCCCAGTGTTTGACTGTTGAGGGCCGCAAGATGTTTTTGCTGGTTATTTAGAGCCAAGAGGCTGCTGAACATAACTACGGCATAAATCACACTTCCTTGCCAGGTGGTAAATACGTCGATGCTGCCAGGTGTGAATCGACTTAGGTTCCGATTGGAACTGGGTTGGTTCTTACTATTTCGTTCTGGCATGGCCCCACTGAGGCTGCCGGGGACCAGATCAAGGTGTTGCTCCAGTAGCGGAAGCATTGAGCACAGGTAGGCCGGTTCTGGCAGTCTTGTTACCCAGCCACGTTCGATTGCTTCAAGAACTGGGGTTGTGATTCGTGTTTCTTGAGCCAAATCACGCAGGCTCATGCCGCATTGTTCGCGACGCTCTCTTAGCTGGCGTCCAGCTTCTAGTAGTGATCTTTGAAAAATCTGCGCAGGATCTTCTCTGTTAGCAAGTTCAGATTTTGATTTTCGCCATGGAATGTTTATACGCATCGGTATTTCAATTGCAGGGCTCTTTAGATCGCATTAATGCAAGGAGGGCTGGGCGATTTCCAAAAGAGGAGTCCATTCTCTCTCTTTGAGTTCGCGCCAACTCCCTTCTGGTAAGGCGTCTAGCTCAATATTTGCAATGGCAGTTCGCTGCAGATCGATTACGGGATGACCCAGTTGATCGGCTATACGACGGATTTGCCGGTTGCGGCCTTCTCTTAAAACCACTTTTAGAAGGCTTTGGTTTGATTCTGATTGCAAAAGCTCTATATCGGCAGGCAGGGTTGTTTTTCCATCCAGCATTACGCCATTGCGCCAGTGGCAGAGCGTAAGGTTTGAGGGTTTTCCTTGCACCTTGACTAAGTATGTTTTGGCATGCGCATAGCGTGGATGGGTCAATCGCAGCGTGAGCTCACCATGGTTTGTGATTAGCAGGGCGCCTCGGCTATCGGCATCAAGTCTGCCCACAGGGTGAAGACCCTTGCTTAGCTTCACGGGTAGCAGGCTGAGCACAGTGGATCGCCCGTAGGGATCATGGCAACTACTTATAACTCCTATAGGTTTGTTGAATAGCAATACTTTCTTCCCGGTTTGGGGATTAAGGAACACGCCATCAACAGAGATCTTGTCAAGTTCTGGATCGGCTTTATCGCCAAGCTTGGCGATAAAGCCGTTTAGGCTTACGCGATCTTCTAGTAGTAGTTGCTCTGCATGGCGTCTAGAGCAGACACCTGCTGCCGCAATAAGCTTCTGCAGTCGTTGTTGTGTCATGCCAATGTTTTTGGCAAGGGCTTAGGTTCGGATAAAGCATTATTTACGATAAATCCTGCACGACAAAATCTAATAGCCATCGCAGTTGCTAATGATTGTCAACTCATTTGCTGAAAACAGACATTCTTTGTTGACCACCCTTGGATGTGCAGCAAAAATTCTCTTCCTCAATGCTTGCCCATTCTGTTTATGGCGTGAAATCCGTCCGCACATCGACGATCGGTTTTAGAGAACGATGGTAAGTTAGGAAACCAGGTTGTTTCGTTATTGAGCATGGCTCCCTTGTCGTTGCTTTCGGATGTCGACCTAATGCGTTCGTACCTGCGCGATATCGGCCGAGTACCGCTGCTGACGCATGAGCAGGAGATCACGCTGGGTCGTCAGGTGCAGGAATTGATGTCTTTAGATCAGCTCGAGGCAGAACTTGAAAGCAAAGCAGGAGAGCCACCAGCTCGAGAAGAGCTAGCGAAGGCAGCGGGATTAAGCGTGGTTCAGCTAAAGAAGAAGTTGCAGAGCGGACGACGAGCAAAGGAGCGGATGGTGTCAGCGAATTTGCGTTTAGTAGTGAGCGTTGCCAAGAAATACACGAAGAGGAATATGGAGCTTCTTGATTTAATCCAAGAGGGAACTATCGGATTAGTGAGGGGAGTGGAGAAGTTCGACCCAACGCGTGGGTATAAATTTTCGACTTATGCGTATTGGTGGATTCGTCAAGGGATCACACGTGCGATTGCGGAGAAGAGCCGGACAATCCGTTTACCGATCCATATCACGGAGATGCTCAATAAGCTCAAGAAAGGCCAGCGGGAGTTAAGCCAGGAGCTAGGGCGAACTCCATCGGTGACAGAACTTGCAAAGTATGTGGAGTTACCCGAGGAGGAGGTGAAGGATCTGATGTGCCGTGCGCGTCAGCCGATGAGTTTGGAGATGAAGGTGGGAGATGGCGACGAAACAGAGTTGCTTGAGTTGCTTGCAGGGGATGAGGATTCACTCAGTGAGCAGGTGGAAGCCGATTGCATGAAGGGAGATCTGCGCACACTGCTCGAGCAGTTGCCTGAGCTGCAGGGTCGAGTGCTGCGGATGCGATATGGGATGGACGGGCAGGAGCCGATGAACCTCACTGGTATTGCTAAGGCTTTAGGTATGAGTCGTGATCGGACTCGACGCCTTGAGCGGGAAGGCTTGGTGTTGATGCGCAGGTCCTCTTTTGAGCTTGAGGCTTATATGGCTATTTGATTTCTGGCCACTAATACTTTGGCTCTAAATATTTGTATTGGCTTGATTTGAATGTAACTGTATGCGATTAGGTAATTGCGAGTTATTTTTCTCCTTGGCCATATAGTCCTTTGGACCTATTTATCTTGTTGCTATCCTGAATCTGATAGAGCTATTCAATATTCCTTTTGGCTTTAAATTTTATTGGCACCAAAGGGAAAACTTCTTTGTGCTAGTTATTATGCATTTATGGGACTGAGTTTCTGCAGCATGCCATTGGCAACCTTGCGAGGGCTGAAGGTTTTGCCTAGCAGGCTAATTAATGACTTCATGTCAGCTGTGCTTAAGCGGTCGTCTTTGATTAATGTCATCAATAGGCGGCTCCTTAAAGCTGATCCATCTGGGCTAAATAGTAGTTTTAGGCCTGCTCCTGCAACGGGTATTAGTTCTGCATCTGGTGCGGCAGCATCCTGGCTAATAACTTGCAGCAGACTTTCTATTCTCTCCAGGCGCAGGTGACCGTTGTTATCGAAGATCACCTCTAACAGTTTCTCTCGCATCTCTATAGAATCTCCCGCCAGCAGACGTTTGGCTACATAGGGATAAGCAATTCCAATGATCTTAAACTCAGGATCAATCCTTAATGCAAGACCTTCCTGGCTTACAACCGCTCGGATTATCAAGGCAAAGCGCGCAGGTACCCGAAAGGGGTAATCAAACATTAGTTCTGAGAATCGATCGGTGATTGCTTTGAAATTGAATGCCTCTACTGTTTCCCCAAGGGAGCCGCCAAGTACCTCTTCAAGTGCGGGCACAATAGATTTTAGATCACTTTTTGGACTGAGAAATCCAAGTGTTTGAAAGTCTTCAGCGAGGGCATAGAAATCGCGGTTGATCAGATGCACTACTGCCCCGGTAAGTGTGAGCCGATCGCTATCGCTGATTGAGTCCATCATCCCGAAATCGACGTAGGCCAGATGACCCAGCCCCTTGCTTTGACCACTTAGGGCAAACATATTTCCTGGGTGAGGATCTGCGTGGAAATAGCCAAACTCAAGAAGTTGTTGGAGACCGCTGATAACCCCAGTACGGATAATTGCTGTTGGATCAAGGCGTTGAGCCTTAAGTTCCTGACGGTCTATTAGCTTTGTTCCATGTATCCAGCTTGTGGTTAATACACGGCGGGATGAAAGCAATCTCTCTACTCTTGGAATTGTTACCGTTGGGTCATCACTGAAAAGAGTCGCAAAACGTTCAGCGTTGTCAGCTTCTCTTTCGTAATCAATTTCCTCAAATAGGCTTCGGCCGAACTCGTCAATGATGTCGCCCAGTCCAAACCCAAGATTTAGGGGGAGGATTGGTGCTGAAATGACGCCAAGCAGCCTGATAATTACTAGATCGCGGCGCAGTATGAAAACCAGTTCAGGACGTTGAACTTTTACCGCTACCCAGTGATTGCCATGCAGGCGGGCTTTGTAGACTTGACCTAGGCTGGCTGCGGCTACTGGGTGGCTAGGGAACTCTTCGAAGAGTTGAGCCGCTGGGGCTCCAAGTTCTTCCTCCACTGTGGTGAGTGCAGTGGCATGGCTGAAAGCTGGCAAGTTGTCTTGAAGGCTGGTGAGTTCTTCGAGCCATTCACGATTGACAAGGTCTGGCCTGGTTGAGAGTGCTTGCCCAAGCTTGATAAAGCAAGGCCCGAGATTGGTGAGAGTGCGTAGCAGCCTTTTCGCTAGTCGCTTTTGTACTTCTTCATCGCGGCTAGATCCCTGAGCAAGCACCATTACTGACAGTGTCAGCAGAGAGATGAGTACATGAATGAGTCTGGGTATGCCCGTCCATGGCCTGACCAGCAACCAGAGCAGATCTCGATTTGCGTCGTAGCCCATCGGTTCTTTCTTGGTTGCTGAAGCGGAGGATGGATTGGAGATGTTCAACAGACCGCACGGGCACGTTGATCACCAGACTTTAGAAACCGCGATCCAGATTCATGGGCCTTATCCCTTTATTGACTAGTGAGCGCGGTCGCAGCTTGCATCTTCCTGCCCATGGTCGTGGCGCGGCACTGCCGTCTGATCTGCGTGCAATGTTGCGCCATCGTGCTGGCATCTGGGATTTGCCGGAGCTGCCGGAGCTCGGCGGGCCACTGATGCAGCGAGGGGAGGTGGCAGAGAGTCAGCGACAGGCAGCTGTTGCCATTGGAGCTGAGCGAGGTTGGTACGGAGTCAATGGTGCAACGGGCCTGTTGCAAGCCGCTCTGCTGGCAATGGCAAGGCCCGGCCAAGCCGTGTTGATGCCTCGCAATGTCCATCGCAGTCTTATTCAGGCATGCGTTTTAGGTGAACTGACGCCCGTTCTATTTGACCTGCCTTTCATGGTTGATCGGGGCCATGTCTATCCCCCCAATCGGACCTGGTTTCATGAAGTGTTGAACGAGCTTCCCAAAGCTGACGTTGAGATAGCAGCAGCAGTGTTAGTTCACCCCACTTATCAGGGGTATGCAACAGATATCAAACCCATGGTCGATGAGCTTCATGGTCTTGGTTTGCCGGTGTTGGTTGATGAGGCTCATGGTGCACATTTCGCCAGTCGGGTGGATGAAGAGCTGCCTGACTCTGCAATTACAGCAGGTGCTGATTTAATCGTTCACTCACTACATAAATCTGCAGCAGGTTTGGCCCAGACTGCTGTGCTTTGGTGGCAAGGGAATCGAGTTGATCCAATAGCTGTTGAGCGCAGTCTTGGCTGGTTACAGACCACTAGCCCTAGCGCACTTTTGTTGGCCTCTTGTGAAGCGGCTCTTAGTGAGTGGCACAATCCTGCCGGTCTCCGCAAGCTGCGAGCTCGCCTTGATGAGGCTCGAGAGCTTACTTCTCGACTTCGTGACTTGGGATTACCTTTGCTCGAAAATCAGGATCCCTTGCGGTTGATTTTGCACACCGCAGCCGAAGGCATAAGCGGAATTGATGCAGATGCTTGGTTGATGAGCAGGCGACTGGTGGCTGAACTTCCCGAGCCAGGATGCCTAACGTTTTGTCTTGGCTTGGCACCTCAGCGTGGCTTGGTTCGGTTGATGCATCGTTGCTGGGGCGGACTTCTTGCTGCTTATGGCAAGGGCTTGTCTTTGCCTGCTTTTGCGAAACCTCCTTTGCCGCGGATTGCTGTGCCTGCAATGCCTTGTGGCTTGGCTTGGCGTGCTCAAAGCCATAAGGTGCCTATTGCTGAAGCAGTAGGGAGCGTTTCGACTGAGTTGATTTGTCCATATCCCCCGGGCATTCCCTTGTTAGTACCTGGTGAAAAGCTGGACCAAAGGCGTGTTGACTGGTTGTTAGAGCAGCACCACTTCTGGCCAGATCAGATAGCTGGTACGGTAAAAGTTCTGGCCTTTTAAGACCATCAATGATGTGGGCGTGAGAGCAGAGGCCTTTCGATGGACAATGGTTGCATCCGGTTCTTCCCGCCAACGGATTAGCAGTGGCCTTGCTGCTGGAGCATTCGGTTTACTGGTGGTTGTTCTTGGGGGCTGGTGGTTCACCGGTGGGTTGTGTGTGATCGTGCATCTCGCCTTGCTGGAGTTCTTCCGCATGGCGCAGTTCACCGGGATTCGCCCGGCGACGAAAACCACTCTTGTGGCCTGTCAGTTATTGCTAATCAGTACGCAGTGGGGAGTTGATGGCGGCTTGCCATTGGACCTTTCTGCGGCAGTTCTGCCTCTCTCTGGAGCGGCTATTTGCGGTTGGTTGTTGCTGCAGCCGATTACCGGTTCCATTGCTGATATTGCGGCTTCTATCTTTGGGCTGTTTTACCTGGGGTTTTTACCTAGTCACTGGTTGAGATTGCGCAATTTGAGTTCTTTGGAACTTGCACCTGGGCTAGGTCAGCTTCCTGATTGGTGCGCAGGTTGGCTTACTCCTGGGATGGCAATTACTTTGACGGCCTGCTTGATGATTGTTGCCAGTGATATCGGCTCCTATGGATTGGGACGTCGTTTTGGACGTTTACCTTTGTCTTCTATTTCGCCTGGCAAGACTGTAGAAGGTGCGGTCGGTGGACTTCTCTGTGCAATGACTATTGGAGCAGTCGCTGGTGATTTGTTGGGTTGGCCATTTGGTTGTTTATTGGGAGGCCTGCTAGGAATTCTGGTTGCATTGTTTGCCTTGGTTGGAGATCTAATCGAGTCGATGATGAAACGGGATGCCGGTCTTAAGGATTCTGGTGATGCATTACCTGGCCATGGGGGAATACTTGATCGCATCGATAGTTATCTATTTACACCTGCAGTGGTGTATTACTCAGTAACACTTGTACTTCCTGTGATTGAGTCAATTAGTTCAGGGCGTTACTGATGCTCGCCCCTTAAGGTGAAGTTGTCCTGCTTTCAGCGAGGCCTCTTCAATGTGGATTGCCGGATCCATTGGTAGTGATGCTTCAGCTTCTGCATCTAGGTGGCGAATTAGTACAGTTCCTGCATCTGCTCTGACGGAAAAGTGACGTCTTGTCGGTTGTTGTTGGCCGATAGCAGGAGCTTGTAATTCCAATGTCTCGTTATCAATTTTAAGTCGTCCAAGAGGTGTTATACCAATGAGTTCTTCTGCCAACCAATCGCCTAACCAGTCCCATGGGGCTGATAGTAGAACCTTGTTTAGATCTTTATCCTTAATTGATATATTGCCTTCAATATTGAAGCTTTGTTGGAGGTTTACAGATTGACCTGTTTTGCCGAGATTTATGTTCAGTTTTAGTGGACCGCTCTTTAATTCAGCATGATGCAATGGAAGGCCTTGAAAGATCACTTCTTTTGCTATGAGGCTGACTCCTGCAAGACGACCCCGCAATAGTCCTAGCGCAGATCCATGCAGTTCTAGTTTTAGTTCGCCTACTGCATCGCATTGTCGGCGGATCCAAATCTGTAAACCACTGGCCAGCAATTGCAGTAAAGGACCTGTGCTCGAGGATGAATTATCTGTCATTGCTAGGGGAAATCTTTTAGCCAGCGTTGGGCGACAGCCTTGGGGTGATCGAGGTGGGGTAGGTGGCCGCAGTTGTCGAGTTCTTCTACATGAGGTCCCAATAGGGCAAGAGCTTCCTGTCTTAGAGATCTACTTAGGATACGGTCGTTGGCACCCCAGATCACATGAAAGGGTTGTTGGGGTAGTGGTGAACCGCAATTAGCCATGCCACCACTGCGGGCAAAGGCAGCCAGTGACCTACTCCAGCCAGATACTTGTAGATGGAGTGAGGCGATTTGCTCTTCAGCATCTCCAACGCAAGTATTGGGTTCGGCAAATGCTTGCCGGCATATTCTTCGTCGAACTTCAGGCCTGCTGAGGATCCATACGCCCAGCCGGTCAAGTCCTCGAGGTATAGGTTTTGGTCGCCCTGTTAGTCCTGCAGGAGATAGCAAGAGCAAGCGGTTGATTCGTTTGGGGTGACGTCGAGCAAGCTTCATGGCAATAGCACCACCCATGGAAGCTCCGATTACACCTATTTGAGAGCTGTAGGGCAGTTCGGACAGCACTTTGTCGAGATGGCGGATGACTGCCTCTGGTCCATATTCCGCGTCAGGGGGACGTGGCGAGAAGCCAAAGCCATACAAATCCGGGATCACAAGTTGATGATGAGCACTTAACAAAGGCGCCAGACGACGAAATTCAAGAAAACTGCTATCAAACCCATGCAACAGAAGTAGTGGTGAACCCACACCAGTTAGTACTACTGGGAAGTGCAAAGACGTTGCTCTTGAGCCTGTAGTCAACTCTTTTAAAGGCCACCAATGCACCTGCTTGGCCAGCTCACGAGCTAAGGGATCAAGAAGTTCTGGTGTGAGCTGTCGCAACAAGGTTTCTGATGAGCCGATTTCCTCGGTTGCTATTTCATTGTTGGGATTCAAGAGGCTCTGCTTTTTTCAGTGTTTTTCGATTCGATGATGACCGGTTCATCTTTGCCGGCAGCTACGAGTGCTTCAAGTAGGGAGCTAGGCGTGACAGTGAATGGTAGGTGGTGCAGATCAGAATTTTCTTGACAGGCAAATTGGCAGACTTCCTTTAGCTCAAAAAGACTCACTTTAGATAGGCCTAGATCTTCAAGACTTACTGGTAATTCGAGCTTTTGTAGGAATGGAAGTAGTTGTCGCCTTGCTTGGCCGGCTAGTTGATTGCCTCCAATCATCTCCTCAAGACGCAATTGGACAAGAATGCCGTAACCCACTTTTTCCCCATGAAGCATTTCATGGCAGGCTTCTAATTGGGTGAGTCCGTTGTGCACTGCATGGGCTGCGACAGTTCGGCAGCGTGCACCGCCAATTCCCCCAATTAGTCCTGCAGTAAGTGCACATGCTTCTGCAACTCTGATCCAGGCATGACTGTTTTGATCTTGTAGAGCCTTAGGCCCATCGATTAATAGTTGATCCCTTAATACCCTTGCCATCTGTACAGCTTGCTGAATCAATCCATCTTTGCTAGAGCCACTACTAACAGAAGCTTCGTACCACTTGGCGAGTGCATCTGCGATGCCGCTGGCGAGAGTGCGAGGAGGGGCCTGACGCACGAAACTATGGTCAAAGATGATTAGTTCTGGGCATTTATTTAGAACTTCATCGCGTTGAAAGGCTCCTGCAGATGAATAGATATTGGCCAGGGCGGTCCAACCTGCACAGGTGGCAGCACTAAGGGGAACTGTGATACATGGGATTTCTAGCCTATGGGCTAAAAGTTTTCCAGCATCGAGCACCTTGCCCCCACCGGCGGCGATTACGCCGTCGCAGCTGTTGTTACAGGCGATGGTTTTAAGTCGTTTTAGATCTGCTTCACAACAATCGTGCTTGAGCTCAGCAGATACGTTTTTCAGCCCAATTTCCTGGAGCCTGTGTGCTAGTCCTTGGCGAAGCTCAGCAGTAGTGTTACTGCGACCAAGAAGCAACGGTCTGCGGCAAATCGTGGGAATGAGTTGATAGCTTTCTTCCCAAGCGTGCTCACCTCTAACAACCTTGCTAGGTGCGATGGAGTGAGATGAGAGAAAGTCCATCGGCGGCAAAATGTTTGAGTTGTTTTATATGCTGAGGCGTCAGACGCCTGCTCCGGCAAGTTCAGGTGTGGCAGCATTTTTATTGATATGGCGTACAACTATCTGTTTGTTGTCATCTACGTCAACCATCGCAGCATCTCCGTCCTTAATGCGGCCAGTGAGAACTTCCTCGGCAAGACTGTCTTCTAGAAGTCGCATAACAGCTCTACGTAGTGGCCTGGCTCCGTAGGAGGGGTTGTATCCCTCTTCTACTAGTCGTTCTTTGAAGGCATCAGAAACTGTGAGGCTGATGCCCTTATCTTCCATACGAGAGAAGACTTCTTTGAGCAAAATCTCTGCAATATCTTTGACTTCATCTCTGCTGAGTTGACGGAAGACGATGATTTCATCGAGACGGTTGAGAAATTCAGGGCGGAAGTATTGCTTGAGTTCCTCATTTACCAGAGATTTGATTCTGTTGTATTGATTCTCTTCTGCATTCTCACCAGAGAATTCAAAGCCAAGCCCACCTCCTCCTTTCTCAATGACTTTTGAACCGATATTTGATGTCATGATTATCAAGGTATTCTTGAAGTCAACTGTTCTTCCTTTCGAGTCAGTTAGACGCCCCTCTTCAAGTAACTGAAGCAGAAGGTTGAATACATCTGGGTGTGCTTTTTCTATTTCATCAAATAGCACGACGGTATAAGGCTTACGTCGCACTGCTTCGGTGAGTTGTCCCCCTTCATTGAATCCCACATAACCTGGAGGTGAGCCGATTAGTTTGCTAACCGTGTGTCGCTCCATGAATTCCGACATGTCGAGTCGGATCATCGCTTCTTCGCTGCCAAAGAAGTAGGTGGCGAGTGCTTTAGTGAGCTCTGTTTTGCCGACGCCGGTGGGTCCAGAGAAGATGAAGCTGGCAATTGGGCGATTGGGGTTCTTGAGCCCAACCCTGGCCCGACGTATGGCTTTCGATACCGCTTTGACAGCTTCGTCTTGGCCAATGAGCCTTTGATGGAGAGTATCTTCCATATTGAGAAGCTTCACAGATTCACTTTCTGTGAGTTTCTGTACTGGTACTCCAGTCCAGGAAGCAACGATGTTGGCAATATCTTCTTCTGTTACTAGCGGTGTTGTGAGCTCAATCGTTGTTGATGTTGTTTCGTCTTTCTCGGTTTGTTGAGTTGGATTTTCCTGGTTTGAGTCATCAACAGCGACTGTTTCTGTCGGGGATTGCTCCTCACTATTTTGGCGACTGCTTTGAAGCAGAGTGCGGATCTTCTCTCGGAGCTCCACTTCTTTTTCACGTAACTCTCCAGCCTTGCTGAAGTCCTGGTCGCGAACTGCGTCTTCTTTTTCCTTTTGAATTTTGCGCAACTCTTTGTCAACTTCCTTTGCAGCAGGGGGAAGTTTGGAATTAAGTAATCGAACTCTGCTGCCGGCTTCATCAATTAAGTCGATGGCTTTATCTGGCAGGAAGCGGTCAGAGATGTAGCGATCACCCAAAGTGGCAGCAGCCTTAAGGGCATCGTCTGTGATCTTTAGGCGGTGATGCTGCTCATAGCGCTCGCGCAGTCCTTGCAGAATCTCAATCGTTTCTGAGATTGATGGCTCGCCGACCATTACTGGTTGGAAGCGACGTTCTAGGGCGGCATCACGCTCTATGTGCTTTCGGTATTCATCCAGGGTGGTGGCACCAATGCATTGCAGTTCTCCTCTGGCTAGGGCCGGCTTGAGAATGTTGGCGGCATCGATGGCACCCTCTGCTGCTCCCGCTCCGATCAAGGTATGTACTTCGTCGATCACCAGGATCACGTTGCCTGCGGACTTGATTTCTTCCATGATCTTCTTGAGGCGTTCTTCAAATTCACCTCGGTATTTGGTTCCGGCAACCAGCAGGCCAATATCGAGAGTGAGAACTCTTTTCTCCTCAAGAATGTCGGGAATGTCACCTTGTTGGATGCGTTGAGCTAGGCCCTCAGCTATTGCTGTTTTGCCAACTCCAGGCTCTCCAATTAGTACAGGGTTGTTCTTGGTACGTCTTCCGAGGATCTGAATAACGCGTTCGATTTCGTTTTGTCGGCCGACAACGGGATCAAGCTTGGATTCGCTTGCTAGCTGGGTAAGGTTGCTGCCGAATTCATCAAGTGTGGCTGTCTTGGTTGAGCCTTTGCCGCCCCCTCCGCCTGCTGAAACTTCGGCGGTTTCACCAAGCATGCGGATGACTTGGGTGCGAACCTTTGTTAGGTCTACGCCAAGATTTTCCAGTACCCGGGCGGCCACACCTTCACCCTCACGGATCAGGCCAAGCAGTAGATGTTCTGTACCGATGTAGTTGTGGCCAAGTTGTCGGGCTTCTTCTAGAGAGAGTTCCAGTACACGCTTTGCTCTTGGTGTGAAGGGGATTTCTACGGCAACGAAGCCTGAGCCACGGCCAATAATCTTCTCAACTTCAACACGTGCGTCTTTAAGGTTTACACCCATTGACTTGAGCACTTTTGCTGCGACGCCAGTGCCTTCTCCGATTAAACCTAGAAGAATCTGCTCGGTGCCAACAAAGTTGTGACCAAGACGGCGGGCCTCTTCTTGGGCCAGCATGATCACCTTGATGGCCTTCTCGGTAAACCGCTCGAACATGGTCCGGGGCACTTGATATTGATCTCTAACTTATCAGGATTGGTGTGAAAATGTGGTACACATGATTATCAGGTCTTTTCCTTGGCAGGCAAAGGGGTTTAAAGCCTAAATTGTTATAATGAAGTCGCGAAAATGTGTTTATTTATTGTGTTTTTTGGGCGGTTACCCGCACCAGTTCAGATTGTTTTTCTTTGCTCGCTCTGATCTTTCAGGCTTCGCCACTGAATCAGGGCATCTTGGCCGTCGCTGTAATAGTGATGACGACATCCTGCAGTCTTGAATCCGCAGCTCTTATAAAGCTCCCTGGCTGCCGAATTAGTACTGGCAACCTCCAGTGTTGCGTGTGCAGCACCAGCCCGCCTGGCTTCATCAAGCAACTTGGATAGCACCAGGCGGGCGTGACCCTGCCGGCGATGCTGAGGATGAACAGCTATCGCGGTTACATGTAGTTCGTCCACCACTAACCATCCACAGGCTAAAGCCAGCAGCTTTGAGGATCTGAGCACTCCCATGCACAGGCGGCGGGAATCGAAAAGTTCCTGATGCCATTGCTGTTTGCTCCATAGTCCATTCAGTGCGAGTTGATCTAGCTCCAGGCATTCATATATTTGTTCCGGTCCGAGGCGGATTACTTGTTCCCTTGGGATGTCTTGTTCAAGCATGTATTTGGGGGACTGATCTCTACATTGATCCCTCTAGATGGTCTCTTCTTTCATCACCATGGTCACATCTAGCCTCTATGAGCTTGGGCGGGATCCTTTTAGTCCCAATCTCAACCTCGCGCCGATCACAGCTGAGCTTGATGCTCAAGGAGGTTTGGTTGTAGGAGGTTGTCGGTTGACAGAATTGGCTGAGTGCTATGGCACTCCTCTTTATGTGCTTGATGAAGTCACTTTGAGGGTTGCTTGTAAGGCCTACCGGGAGGCTTTGCAGCATCACTATCCGGGGCCATCTCTTCCTATTTATGCCTCGAAGGCTAATAGCTCATTGATGATGAGTAGCTTGGTGGCTTCAGAGGGATTTGGTCTTGATGCGGTATCAGCCGGTGAGTTGCTTACGGCTCTGAGGGGAGGAGTTCCTGCTGATCGAATTGTGCTTCATGGCAACAACAAATCTGACGAGGAGTTGTTATTAGCCTATAGCAATAGCGTTACAATCGTTGTTGATAATCAGCATGATCTTGACCGCCTTGCGGAATTGGTGCCGATTGGAGGAGAGCCTGCAGAATTGATGTTGCGCTTCACTCCGGGAATCGAATGCCATACCCACGAGTACATCCGCACAGGACATCTCGATAGCAAGTTTGGGTTTGATCCAGACCAGCTAGAACCAGTGTTAAAAAACTTGCTCGGCTGTCGATGGGCAAGGTTGACAGGACTTCACGCACATATTGGATCGCAGATTTTTGAATTAGATCCTCATCAGGATTTAGCGAATGTGATGGTTGATGTTCTGCAAATTGCTAGGAGTATGGGACACCCTGTTGAGAACCTCAATGTTGGCGGTGGCCTTGGTGTTCGATATGTCAGTTCTGACGATCCACCGTCAATTGATAATTGGGTCAAGGTGGTAGCTCAGGCAGTTAATCAAGCCTGTCTTTCTCGCAAGCTGGACTTGCCTAGATTGATGTGTGAGCCTGGTCGCTCCCTTGTTGCTGCCGCCGGAGTCACTCTTTATCGGGTGGGATCTCGCAAGATCATCCCAGGGCTACGTACTTATCTTTCTATCGATGGGGGTATGAGTGACAACCCTCGCCCCATTACATATCAATCTCTTTATACAGCCTGTCTCGCCGATAGGCCGTTGGCTTCGCTTGAAGAGACGATTACTTTGGCTGGCAAGCATTGTGAATCTGGGGATGTGCTGCTTAAGGACATTGAACTGCCTCGTGTCAGCACTGGAGACGTTTTGGTTGTCTTTGCTACAGGGGCTTACAACGCTTCGATGAGTTCCAATTACAACCGCATTCCTCGGCCTGCAGCAGTGCTTGTTCACTCAGGTCACTCTGAGTTGGTTCAGCGAAGGGAACAGCCAGAAGACCTTCTTCGATATGACGTTATGCCGGAACGGTTTGTAGCGTTAGGCTAGGAGGACTAAGAGAGGGGAGTAGGCGTGAATTTGTGGGGGGTCCAGCTGGATCCGCGCCTGCTTGATATTTTGTTTGCTTCGGCTCTTGGCGTCCTCCTCTTTTCTAGGGTTAAGGAACGTCGAACCCTCTGGTTGTTGAGGGGTTACCTAGTTCTGGTCGCCCTGGCTTGGTTTGTGGAGCGGTTTGAAAAAAGTGTTCCGCTCACTACAAAGTTGCTGGATGCGATGGTCATTGCTTGTTCTTTGTCGTTAGCAATCCTTTGGCAGGGAGAATTAAGGCGGCTAATGGAATTGCTTGGCACTGGTCGTCTAGCTGTGCTCCTCGGTAATCCTCGCAATGAGCTCAGAGCAACTGCTAGTACGGTTGCTCAGCTCACTGAGGCTGCCGGCCGTTTGTCTCAGAGCCGACGCGGAGCATTAGTCGTTGTGGATATGGGAAGTGATCTGCGACCGGAAGATTTTCTCAACCCCGGAGTGTTGATTGATGCCCAGCTGAGTAGCGAGTTGCTGCTAAATCTGTTTGCATCAGATACGCCCCTTCATGACGGGGCGGTATTGGTGAAGGGCAATCGAATTGTTTCTGCTGGTGTGATTCTGCCCCTGTCGCGGCAGGGTATTGGCCGTTACGGCACGCGCCATTTAGCAGCCCTTGGAATAACGGAACGTTTTGATCGTTGTATTTGTGTTGTGGTTTCTGAAGAGACCGGAACTTTGTCTCTTGCAAACCAGGGTCGGCTTGAACGGCCCATAACCAGTAGTCGGCTCCAGGATTTGTTAAAGGAGTTAATCGGCGTCTCAATGGGAGCACCATCTGCAAAGGGGGCCTCTAGCTCAGCTAAATCTTCGGCTACTGCTGCACAACCTCCATCCAGGCTTAGCGTGAGCAGCTCAATCGAGGACCCACTTCCGTGAGCCGCCGTTCGGCCACCAGATCGGGCCAGCAAATGGTCTGTGCTTTTCCTTCGGGAATTGATCCACATCGGCTGCCTGACCATGTGGCGGTGATAATGGACGGAAATGGTCGTTGGGCAAAGGCCAGGGGTTTGCCCAGAATGATGGGCCATCGTGCTGGTGTTGAGGCTCTCAAGAGAACGCTTCGTATCTGCAGTGACTGGGGCATTGGTGCCCTTACTGCCTACGCCTTTTCAACGGAGAATTGGTCTCGGCCTGGTGATGAGGTGAACTTTTTAATGACTTTGTTTGAGCGAGTGTTGCAGAGGGAGTTGGAGGCACTCGAGCGAGAACAGGTGAGGATTCGCTTTCTCGGAGATCTGGAGGCTTTGCCGGCAGGCCTGCAGGAGTTGATTTCTGATGCAACCGAGCTCACTGCTGGTAACAACGGTATTCATTTCAATGTTTGCACCAATTACGGTGGCAGACGTGAACTGGTGCTTGCAGCGCAGAAGCTTGCGCAACGTGCTGCACGGGGTGATCTGGATCCGGCCTTGATTGATGAGAACACTTTCGCGGCTGAGCTTTTCACTGCTGGTGAGGTGGACCCGGATCTGTTGATTCGCACCAGTGGTGAGCGACGAATCAGTAATTTTTTACTCTGGCAATTGGCCTATGCCGAAATTCATGTCACTGATGTGTGCTGGCCAGATTTCGATGAAGTAGCTTTTAAGCAGGCTCTCGTTGATTACCAGTCACGCTGTCGACGTTTCGGTGGTTTGGATCCAATCGCAGTTAACCACCTGGGATCCTGATAGTTGGCTGCCGTCGTTCTATGCCCGTGCTTGTTGCTAAGGATTTGAACTCCAAAACTGTTGTCCTTCGATATGACTGGACAGTGGATCAGGTGAGGGATCTTTTGGAGAGACCACTGATGGATTTGCTGTGGCAGGCCCAGCTTGTCCATCGGGCGGCAAATCCTGGCTATCGGGTCCAGTTGGCCTCTTTGCTTAGCGTCAAGACGGGTGGATGCCAAGAGGACTGTGCTTATTGCCCCCAGTCCATGCATAACAGTAGTGATGTTGAAGGGCAGCCTGAGCTTGTAGTTCAGGTACAGGCTGTGTTAGAGCGCGCGCGTGCCGCCAAAGAAGCTGGTGCAGATCGCTTTTGCATGGGATGGGCCTGGAGGGAGATCCGAGATGGGGTCCAGTTTGAGGCCATGCTTGCCATGGTCAGTGGGGTACGTGCGTTAGGGCTTGAGGCTTGTGTAACTGCTGGCATGCTCACCGATAAGCAGGCTTCTCAGCTTGCAAAGGTGGGACTGACTGCTTACAACCACAATCTCGATACCAGCCCGGAGCATTACGACCAGATAATTACAACGCGCACTTACCAGGAGCGGCTAGAAACCATTCAGAGGGTTCGTTCTGCTGGGATCAGCCTTTGCTGCGGGGGGATCATTGGTATGGGCGAATCGATAGAGGACCGCGCCTCTTTGCTTTGTGTGCTAGCTAACATCAACCCACATCCTGAGAGCGTGCCGATCAATGCTCTGGTGGCGGTGGAAGGTACCCCCCTGGAGGATCTTCCTGAGGTGGACCCTCTAGAGATGGTGCGCATGGTCGCCACTGCGCGGATTCTGATGCCTAGGAGCAGGGTTCGTCTTAGTGCAGGCCGGGAGCAGCTTGGTCGAGAGGCTCAGATCCTTTGTCTCCAGGCGGGAGCCGATTCGATCTTTTATGGCGATACGTTGTTGACCACCAGTAATCCTCATGTAGAAGCTGATCGTGAATTGCTCGCCCAGGCAGGGGTTCATGCTAGTTGGGAGGTGAGTGACTAATGACTTTGCAAAATGATCAGGATTCTGTAGAGCTCTTTCAGGTTGCTGCTTTTTACTCTTTTGTCTCTTGGCCGGAGGCAACTGTCACCTCCTTGCTGCAAAATCTGTCGACCATCGGTGCTGAACATCAACTAAAAGGAACTGTCCTGCTCGCACAGGAAGGGGTGAATGGAACGATCTGTGGATCGAAGGTGGGTGTGACTGCCTTGTTGGCGAGGTTGCAAAGCGACCTGCCAAATGGCTTTTTTGAGGTGAAAGTCAGCTGGACTCCTGAGCAGGCTTTTCGCCGCTTCAAGGTTCGCCGTAAGGCGGAGATTGTGACTATGGGCATTGCCGGAGTTGATCCCTGTAAGACGGTGGGGATTTATGTGGACCCTGCTGAGTGGAATGCCCTAATTGATGATCCAGACACCATTTTGATCGATACGCGTAACGATTATGAAATTGCAATTGGTTGTTTTAAAGGAGCATTAAATCCCCAAATAAAGTGTTTTCGTGACTTTCCTACTTGGGTTGAACAGCAGTTGCGTCCAATGCTTAAGGAACAACCTTCAAAACGAGTTGCTATGTATTGCACTGGTGGCATTCGCTGCGAGAAGGCCACTTCTTATTTGCTTCAGCAGGGTTTCGGCGATGTCCATCATTTGCGCGGTGGCATTCTTCGTTATTTCGAGGAGGTGTCTCAGACTGAAAGCCGCTGGCAAGGAGAGTGTTTCGTTTTTGATCAGCGGGTAGCTTTGAACCATCAGCTTTTGCCAGGTGTTCACAGTCTTTGTTATGCCTGTGGCTTGCCACTTACCCCAGAGGATCAGAGCCTGCACAGTTACATCCCTGGCATTCAGTGTCGTCACTGTCTTGATCGCTTCAGTGATCAAGACAGGGTGCGCTTTACCGAAAGGCAACGGCAGATGGAATCTGCCTCTAAGGAGTAGTAAGAAGCATCATGGCGAATTTGGCATCGTGCAGTGATTATGTCGTTTATTTATCGGCTTAGAATTGAAAAATATATTTATTGATGACCTGTCGCATCATTATTTCAGTTGTTTGCTGATGCCTTGGCTTCCGCCTTATATGCAGTCTCAAGATTGAAAATCAACAAAATAAGGGAGCCTAATCGAGGCTTTTGTAAGAGCCAAATTTACAAGATCTAATTGGCCACTGTTAGCCTGCTATTATGGATATCTGGTTGGGAATCTAGCTCTTTTGCTCAGGCTAGCTTGGTTGATTAGGCAACCTCTTCTCTCCGCTTCTCTGGATTATTAAAGGTTTGGAGAGAAAAAAGTTGATTTATTTATAGCAGGACTAAGAAGTAATTGCTAGATTTTGCCATCCTTAGGCTTGATCTGGGTTGCATTTAGGGCCAAGTCTATGCCTGTTGTCATTGCCTTTGCCATGACGATGCCTAAGTTGTGATGGCATGGCCTCTAACCCTAGACTATTCAGTTTGGCATTGATCTTTCTTCGGCGTTGCTCTTTTAATGCTCCATGGGATTTCCTTGCATTTCGCTTACAGCTGCGAAAAGCTTCTGGTGTTTGGGCAGCATCAATGCAGCTCCTGGCATCATTGATGATAGCAATTCGATTGCTTGTATTACTTAGTTCCCATGCCTTGCGAGTTTCAAAAAGCTCCTGTTGCTGAGTGGTGTTCAGTAACGCCTTTAAGTTTTGCCTGCCTTCCTTGGCTTCCGTATTGCTGATCATGAAAGCTGAACCAGCAAGGGCAAAACTAGGAATGAGCAAAAGGGCTTTTTTGCCTATGGAAAGGGTCATTTACTTTTTGAGAAGTTGGCCTGCTAATCCTGTGACGGCAATAGGGAAAAAGTCTGTCTAGAAGTTCCGCAAACTATTACTAAATCTGACCCATGCCGTTCGCTAGAGCCGATTTGAGAAAGCGGTTTGATTAAATGAGCGCCGATCTAAGCCATAGACATGATGCGCGGCGTTTGAGTGATCGTTTGTCGATGTGGGACATATAGGAATAGGTAATGATTGGGTGTGCTCGTTTTCGCTCTTTCCTCTGCTTTGGGCCTCGCTTAGCAAGCTGCTTGGGTAGGTCTATCTTCAAGTCAGCGTGGAGTTGGTACAAATTCACGCCTTGCCAAAGCTTGTCTTTGCCTGAAACTCCTTTCATGCAAAGAAACCCGTCATCTTCTAATCACACCTTGCTTGCCAAGAGGTTTTGGTGGTTCCCCTCCTCCTGGAGAGCATTAGCGGTTGCGTTGTTGATTGGCGCTCAACCTCGAATGATTTCGGCTCAGACGTCACCTTTGCCACCGAGAGTCACAACAGGCTTACTAAATTCAAGTGATCAATTACCAACGGTCGGTGTTTGGATCACCAATAGTCCGAGCCCCCTCTATTACAGCCGCACCTTGATGCGCAATGCCGTGAATGATTTAGATGCAGCCGGCTTCACAGCGTTATATCTCAATGTTTGGAGTAGGGGTGCCACCTTTCACCGCAGTAACTATGCACCAGTGGAAGTGCCTCTGCAGAAAGCAGGTTTGGGTATCGATCCCATTTGCACACTCAGCCGGGAAGGCCATGCCCGCGAGATGAAGGTGGTGCCGTGGTTTGAATACGGGTTAATGGAGCCACATGATGCGGAGGTGGTCAAACACCATCCTGACTGGGTTCTTACTCGAGCTAATGGCGACCCAGTGATGAAGATGCATGGGAACCATAAGAGGGTATGGCTTAATCCAGCCCATCCCGAGGTACGCACTCGCTTCATTGGCTTAGTCATTGAGGTCATCAAGCGCTGCCAGATGGATGGCTTGCAACTTGATGATCATTTCGCTTGGCCGGTGGAGCTTGGGTATGACCCTTACACCGTGGCACTTTATAAACAAGAGACCGGCGCATCACCGCCTTTGGACTACAGCAATCGCTTCTGGATGAAATGGAGAAGGCGGCAACTCACCGCTTTGCTGCGAGAACTGAGGCAGGCATTAGTTAAGGAAAAGTTGCCTGTGCACATCAGTCTTGCTCCTGGGCCGTTCAGATTTGCTTACAACAACTGGCTTCAAGATTGGGAGCTTTGGACCGTTGGCAAGCTGATAGACGAGTTGGTTGTGCAGAACTACGCCTACTCGCTTAGGGGCTTTGCAAAAGACCTCGATCAACCGGCCTTACGTAAAGCAAGACAATGGGGTTTGCCGGTGCATATAGGCGTACTGGCGGGTTTCGGTAAACGCACCACGCCAATGCCGGTTTTAGTTGAGAAGGTTCGCTTGGCAGCTGAGCGCGGCCATGGAGTGATTTATTTCTATTGGGAAGGACTCTGGGGGCAGCATGCTGGTGAAGAGGGCGAAGTTCAGCGCCTTATGCAGTTCAAGCAATTGCACGGGAATAAAAATTAAGCTTGCTTATGGTGCTCAGGCTTGCATCAGCGTCACTACTTCTCTTGTGTTTGGAGAGAGCTCTGCACAAGCAAGTTGATCGATGGCTCGGAGCATCGCCTTTCCTCTTGAGGGTGCATGACTTTGCCAACGGCTGAATACTTTCACCATTCGTGAAGCAGTGATTGGGTTGCGTTGATCAACGGCGATTAACTGCTTAGCCATGAAGTTATAACCACTTCCATCAATAGCGTGAAATACAGGTGGATTTGATGCGAGGCCACCAAGGACTGCTCGTATCGCGTTGGGTGCCATTGGATCAAAGCGGGGATGATCCAGCAACTGCTTTATCCGCTCAAGTCCATTTTCCCGTGGTGTTGATGCTTCTAGTCCAAACCAGGTATCAAGTATCACGGGCCGATCCTGCCAACGCTCGTAAAAATTCTTGAGAGCTTCGTCTCGCTCAGTGCATTCAATAGGTTGCAATGCCCGAAGGGCCACTCGAGCCAAAGTCATCGAGGGGCCATTTATAGCTTTAAGTGCTTCTTGGCGAACTTCAGCATCACCAGCAGCCGCTAACCAGCTCCAAGCCAGTCCCGTGAGCATGCGCTCTCCTTGTCCGGCTGGCCACTGGGCCCCCCAATTCAGTTGGCTGCGTTCAAGCAGATTCCGCAGCGGATCTGCAAGTTTTACTCCTAGCCATGACTTGAGCGATTGATACACCTGATAGAGCATCAGTGGATCGGCGACATCTTGAGCTGCCTCTAGTTCAGGTAGGCCAGGCATGCCAAACAACATCGCCAGTAGAGAGGGATCACTCTCTACTCGATTTGAGATCAGCTGACTCAGGGCTTGAGCCAAACGTTCCTCAAGTTGGTTGTTGGTTTGCAGGCAAGCCCTCGCCAGCAGTACCTTCCTCCATAATCGCTGAACTGCTTCCCAGCGGGCAACAGGATCATCGTCAAGCGCAAGCAGCTGCAGTGACTCGTCTACTGAGACGTCCATTCGCAACGTCACTGGAGCTGAGAAACGACGAAATATCGATAGGGCTGGAGGCTTGGATTGCTTTGGTAGATCCTCTAGTGAGATGTGCTGTTGGTCGCGATCCAAAACGACTAGCTTTTCTTCGCCGATTCGTCCATTTGGACCGATCACTGCGAGGGCTATAGGAATTACCAGAGGTTCTTTGCTGGGCTGACCTGGAGTTGGTGATGTGAACTGGCAGACATCAAGGGTGAGTGTTCCGGCCTGTGAATCCCAGTGACGTTTAATTGATACTTGAGGAGTTCCCGCTTGATGATACCAATGCTGAAATTGATCAAGATTAAAACCAAGTTCTTCCCCATTTGCGCAGGCTCCTTCTGCAATTGAATGGATAAAATCTTCAGTAGTAGCTGCAGTCCCATCAAAACGCTGCACATATACCGCCATTCCTGCCATGAAGCGTTGGTGTCCAAGAAGAGTGTGAAGCATGCGGATTAACTCTGCACCTTTCTCATAAATAGTTGTGGTGTAGAAGTTATCAATTGCTTTGTATTCACTAGGTTTAACTGGATGGGCTGTAGGCCCTGAATCTTCGCGGAATTGAGTATTACGCAGCATCGATACATCTTCGATACGCTTTAAAGCGGCTGAATGGAGGTCACTCGTGAAGCTTTGATCTCTAAAAACTGTGAGGCCTTCCTTTAGGGATAGTTGGAACCAGTCTCTGCAGGTGATGCGGTTGCCAGTCCAGTTATGAAAGTATTCATGTGCAACCACACTTTCGATCCGCTCAAGCTCACCATCTGTAGTTGATTCAGTATCAGCTAGGACTAGTTTTGAGTTGAAGATATTCAGGCTCTTGTTCTCCATAGCACCCATGTTGAAGTGACGTACTGCCACAATGTTGTATTCATCTAAGTCGTACTCCAGGCCATATACCTTTTCATCCCAGGTCATTGCCTTCTTTAATGACTCCAGGGCATGAGCTGTGTAAGGCTCATCTCCTTCTTCAACATGCAAACGCAATAGAACTGATCGTCCAGATGCGGTTTTGAATTGACTTTTAACCTCTTGCAGTGCTCCTGCAACTAATGCAAACAGATAGGCCGGCTTGGGATAAGGGTCTTCCCAGATTGCTTCATGGCGCCGTGGGTTGTTAGCTATTGGGCCTTTAGAGACCAGATTGCCGTTAGAGAGAAGCACGGGATAGCGCGTTAGATCTGCCTCAATCCGTACTCGATATCGACTGAGCACATCAGGACGATCGGGATGGAAGCAGATCCGACGAAAGCCTTCTGCTTCACATTGACTAGTGAGCATGCTTTCGCTGGCATAAAGCCCCTCTAGGGAGGTGTTGCTAAAG
>PVBE012707081.1_pt1 | contig 30281 bp, 26 predicted proteins | sample 1631181 | NCBI WGS metagenome assembly PVBE01 (sample SAMN08397723, study PRJNA350692) | Marine metagenome, whole genome shotgun sequencing project. | isolation source: water | place: Pacific Ocean | collected 2012-04
CTCAGCGCGGCGGGTGTTGATATCGCGCTAACTGGGCCTTTGCCTACCCCCGGGATTGCTTATCTAACCCGACAGGCGGGCGCCTGTGCCGGTATTGTGATCAGCGCATCGCATAATCCTTATCACGATAACGGTATCAAGTTCTTTTCCGGTGCAGGTCGAAAACTGGATGAACAGACCGAAGCCGGGATTGAAGCATTAATGTCACAGGCGCTAGTGACGGTCGCGCCGGAATCGCTGGGTAAGGCGGAAAGATTGATCGACGCAGTGCCGCGTTACGCTGAACATTGTCGTAATACGGTACCCCCGGGCATGCGCCTGGATGGGCTCAAGATCGCCGTGGACTGCGCTAACGGAGCTGCCTACCAGGTAGCGCCCTTGGTGCTGCGTGAACTGGGGGCAGAAGTCGTGAGCATCGGTGTCGAGCCGGATGGCTTTAATATTAATCGTGAGGGCGGCTCGACAGTTCCCGCAAAGATCAGCCAACTGGTCTGTCAGGCAGGCGCTGATGTGGGTATCGCTTTTGATGGCGATGCCGATCGAGTCGTGCTCGCGGATGCGGCCGGTAATCTGGTCGATGGTGATGGCATTTTGTACCTGCTGAGCCAGCAACGTCACGCCCGGGGTGAAACGGGTGGCGTGGTCGGGACCCAGATGACTAATCTTGGGGTAGAGATCGCATGTCGCGAGGCCGGTGTTCCCTTTGTCCGGGCAAATGTGGGAGACCGTTTCGTGCTTCAAGAGTTGCTGCAGCGGGAATGGACTTTGGGTGGGGAAACATCAGGACATATTCTCTGTCTTGAGCGAAGTACGACCGGCGATGGTTTGGTTGCGGCTTTGGCGGTCCTTGAAGTTATGGTCAGTACCAAAACTTCTCTGGCGGCGCTGGTTCAGGATCTGGTGGTCTTTCCGCAATGTATGATCAATGTGCGGGTCGATGGTGTTGAGCCGGCAGGGATGCTTGAGGATGCCAGCGTACAGGATATTGTCGGAATTTGTGAGAAGCAACTCGGTGAACGCGGGCGAGTCGTGTTGCGCTCCTCTGGGACCGAACCTGTGATTCGCGTCATGGTGGAAGGAGATTGCGCCAAGACGGTAGATTCGTTGGCGCGCAAGATCGCAGACACAGTCGAACTGGCTGGGCTTAACAAAGGCGCATAGGCGCTAGGTTTTAACGAAGCGAAGGTCAGAACAGTGGATCGGGCGGGCTCGCCAAGTTGCACCGGGGACGTTCGGCCGGTAACATCGCCCCCCCTTCGCCCGGGGTTTGACTAACGACCCGGCCGCTGATGCCCTGTTGGAGAACCCAAATGCGTACGCCACTTGTTGCTGGCAATTGGAAAATGAACGGATCCCGGACTATGGCTGATACGCTGATGGCCGGGATCGCGGCTGGCCTGACGGATCGCCCGAATGTGGACGTTGTGGTTTGCCCACCATTCGTATTGGTGCCCCAGTGTAGAGAACAGGCTAATGGAACCGGGATTTCAGTCGGCGGTCAGAACCTGGGGAGTCAGGAATCGGGTGCCTTCACGGGAGAAGTAGCGGCCGACATGCTGCTGGATTTTGGCTGCGAATACGTTATCGTTGGACACTCAGAACGCCGAACTCTCTATGGTGAAACCGACGAAGTCGTGGCAGCGAAGGCCCGGGTGGCATCCGACAAGGGCCTGGTGCCTATTATCTGCATCGGGGAAACCCTTGAGGAAAGAGAAGGGGGTAATACTGAAGTCGTGGTGACACGCCAACTTAGCGCTATTCTGGAAATCGCCGGTACAGCAATCTTTCCCCAGGCCCTGATTGCCTACGAACCGGTCTGGGCGATTGGAACCGGGCTGACAGCGAGCGATGCTCAGGCGCAAGAAGTCCACGCGCTCGTACGGGAACAGCTTGCCGCTCAGGATGCCCAGGCAGCCTTGACAACGCGGATTCTTTACGGCGGCAGCGTTAAACCTGACAATGCAAGCGGACTATTTGCCCAAGCCGATATTGATGGCGGGCTGATTGGGGGCGCTTCATTAAAGGCCCAGGATTTTCTAGGAATTATTGGAGCAGCTCGGTCATGAATCTTGCCACTAGTATCTTTACCGTAATACATCTGGTCTCGGCAGTGGCCATCGTCGTGCTGGTCCTGCTTCAGCAGGGTAAAGGCGCGGACATGGGCGCCGCTTTTGGCGGGGGGTCGTCGCAGTCAGTCTTTGGCAGTCGGGGATCAGCTACGTTTCTCAGCCGTGTAACAGCAGGTCTTGCTGCGCTCTTTTTCGTTACGGGACTGAGTTTGGCGTATATTTATACCAAGCAGAGCACCGCATCCCGGAGTGTCATGACCGAGCAAAGCAACCTGGCCCAGCCGGCTAGTGCAGAAAGCGACCAAGGTATTGAATCGACGTCCGACTCGGACATTCCCGCGGTGCCCGGCTCGGCCGACTGAAATAATCCCGCAGATCCATGGGTAGTTTGATCAATAAGCCCAAGTGGTGGAACTGGTAGACACGCCGTCTTGAGGGGGCGGTGGCGCAAGCCGTGCCGGTTCGAGTCCGGCCTTGGGCACCATGATCAAACTGGGGGTAACTAAAAAGAGATACCCCTGCGGTTGGACCCTTAATCGGAGCCAGCGCTGATGCAAGCAACTGACGTGGCCTCGCGGCCGCTGCTGTACGCTAATAACTCCCTGGTTTGCATTGACGGGGTCTGGCGCATGGATAAAGAGGATGCGGGCCTGGATTACAGCGATGGGGATGCCCAGGAGCGTGAACTCGAGCGACTGCTCCACCAGGCGCCCCGATTGGACTGGGCCGCACCGGGCCTGGCAGGCGGGTCTGGCGACTGGGCATTGGAGTATCACTTATCACCGCTCAGAGCCAATATATTGCGGGGCCTGGATCTTACGGGCCGTAGCACGGCCTTGGAGATTGGCGCCGGTTGTGGCGCTATTACTCGCTACCTGGGAGATACCGGCTTTGAGGTTGACGCGGTAGAAGGTAGCGCATCACGCGCGCGATTGGCGAGATTGCGTTGCCGGGATCTCACCCGCGTGTCAGTGATCCACGCGAATATTCATCAGTTATGGCTCCCACCGCAGCGCTACGATCTGGTGCTGTTCGTCGGCGTTCTTGAATACGCGGCGCGTTTTTCGCCCGAAACCAGTGACCCGCGAAAGGCGGTTTCCAAAATGTTAGCCCAAGCGCTCGCGGCATTGGCGCCGGGCGGGGTTATCGTGATTGCTATTGAGAATCGTCTTGGCGCGAAATATCTGTTTGGATCGCCGGAGGATCATCTTGGGCAGCCCTGGATTGGGCTCGCCGGTTATCCCTTAGCCGCAAAAGCCGACGGAGGGATCTGCACCTTTGATGCGCCTACCTGGACACAGTTGCTGGAAGAAGAGGATCTGGCGCACGCGTTTTTCTACCCTTTGCCGGATTACAAGTTGCCCCAGGCCCTAATCACGAATCCGGGCGCCCAATCGCCGGGCGCTACTGCCGTTGCGGGTAAATATGGTTCGGTCAGTCGTACGGGCACTTTCCGGGGCACCAGCCCAATAAAACTTCAGCAGTTCGCCCTGGTGGAGGCGGGACTGCTCCCAGCCTGCGCTGATGCTTTTGGGATTGTTGCTGCCCTTGAGCCGGGGCTTCCAGCAACGCTATTACCTCATGACTGGATCATTTTTGACCAGCGCGGGAGCGAAGAGGCACCCGGGATCTGCCTCAGATCTGGCCAGACAAAAGTGCGTCCCTTCCCTGATTCAAACGACAACAAGGCAGCTCCGCTTGTCAGCGGGGAATCTTTGTTGTACTACTGGCTGCGTTGTGCCGCAGCGGTAACGGATTGCCAGGCTCTTATAGCCATCATAACGTCGCACTACCAGCAAGTGGTTAAAGAAAACATCACTATTCCCGCTCATTGCCTGAGCGTTGATGGCGGTGGCGATCTTCTTGAGGCAACTCTGCCCTGGCCGGCCGAAAACCAAAAGGGCGCTGCTGATAGTCCCGCCGGCTGGCTCCATCAGGCGGTGACGGACTTCTTCTCCTATGCGGGCAATGATCTGGTGTGCTTTCCGGCAACACAGGCATTGACTGAGGCAGACCTGGAGCAGCAAGTGCTCGAGGCAATCCACGCGGAAGGGGGTGGATCGACACCTTCGGGATTAACAGTGACCGCCCCGGCAATCTATTGGGCTGGGTCCGGACAGTCATTTTCTGAGCACCGGCGGAGCTCAGTCAATTGCCCGCTTCGTGGGAGACAGGTCATCGAGTTCCTGTTGACCGAAGCTACGCGGGGAATCGAACGCCTGCGCTTTGATCCATCGAACCATGAGATTGTAAACCCCCCCCAGCACGTGACGCTGGAGATCCTTAACGCATACCGGGCCGATAATGGCCAAGCGATAGATCTTCTGGCGCAGGTCCGGTCTGGCCGTACCCCTCAAACGCATGACCTGGACATCGTGCCTACCAAAGGCCGGCTACAACTCGCTATCCATGGCCCGGATCCGTGGCTGGTCTTTGATCTCACCAATTTAGGTGACGGTGATCAGGTGCTTCTGGATCGAGTTGAGCTACAGTTAAACTGGGAATCATCTTCACCCTGATCTTTCGCTCTTTTTTCGAGACCGTCTGATTGACCGTTGACGAGGGGGCGACTAGAATCGGCGCTTTATTTTCTGGCAGTTTTCCGCTACCCCCACACCGGTCGGATGCTCGATAATTACTTGCCTGTTCTGCTGTTCCTGTTAACAGGAATCGGCATCGGAGCCGTCGCGCTTGCTGCGGGAAGAGTCCTCAGTCCGCGCAACCCCTATTCAGAGAAACTCTCGTCCTACGAGTGCGGTTTCGAAGCATTCGAAGACGCGCGCATGAAATTTGATGTGCGTTATTACCTGGTTGCGATCCTGTTTATTATCTTCGACCTGGAAATCGCCTTTTTATTCCCCTGGGCTGTCGTGTTGGATGAAATCGGGATTTTTGGTTTCATGGCCATGATGGTGTTTTTGCTGATTCTGGTAGTCGGGTTTATCTACGAATGGATGAAAGGGGCACTCGAATGGGAGTAATAAATAATGCCACTTGAGGGCATGATGTCACAGGGGTGGGCGACAGCCAGGCTCGATGACCTGATCAATTGGGCCCGCACGGGTTCGATGTGGCCAATGACTTTTGGCCTGGCCTGTTGCGCTGTTGAAATGATGCACGCAGGGGCCTCTCGCTATGATCTGGATCGTTTTGGCATCATTTTTCGCCCCAGCCCACGGCAATCTGACGTCATGATTGTAGCGGGCACCTTGACCAACAAGATGGCGCCGGCTTTACGCCGGGTATACGACCAGATGCCCGAACCCCGCTGGGTCATTTCGATGGGGTCGTGCGCTAATGGCGGCGGCTATTACCACTATTCGTACTCCGTTGTGCGCGGGTGCGATCGCATTGTGCCGGTAGATGTTTATGTACCGGGTTGCCCGCCAACACCTGAGGCGCTGTTGTACGGGATTATTCAGTTGCAAAAGAAGATCAAGCGTGACGACACCATCGCTCGCTGATAACACGGACATCCCAGAAGCCCAGAGCGAAGCTCTCGCGGGTCTCAACGCGCTTGCCGAGTCGTTTGGCACTCGCGTGGAAAGGGCCTTCGACGAGAACACGATCGTGGTCGAGCGGGGCAAACTGTTTGAATTGCTCAAATCACTGCGCGATGATCCCCGGGGGCGGTTTGAGCAGTTGATCGACCTTTGTGGAATCGACTTCAGCGACTATCAGTCTCAGGCGTCTTCGCATCCGAACCGCTTCGCAGTGGTCTATCACCTGCTGTCTATCAGCCGCAACGACCGGCTTCGAGTCCTGGCTTATCTGCCAGAAGATCATCCCTGCGTACCGACGGTCATCCCCATCTGGGCGTGCGCCGACTGGTATGAGCGCGAAGCATTCGATCTGTTCGGGATCCTTTTCGAAGGGCATCCGGACCTGCGCCGTTTACTCACCGATTATGGCTTCATCGGATTTCCTTTCCGCAAGGACTTCCCATTAAGCGGGCATGTGGAGATGCGCTTTGATGAAGACAAGGGCAGGGTGGTCTATGAGCCTGTCTCTATCGCCCCACGTGTCACGGTCCCCCGCGTCATCAGACAGGATCGAAATGATGACTGAGATCCGTAATTACACGATGAATTTTGGGCCGCAGCATCCAGCGGCACATGGAGTCCTGCGGTTAGTTATGGAAATGGATGGCGAAGTGGTTGAGCGCATTGATCCACACATCGGGTTGCTGCATCGCGCTACAGAAAAGCTGGCAGAGAGTAAGCCTTATAACCACAGCATTGGGTACATGGACCGCCTCGACTACGTGTCCATGATGTGCAATGAACACGCTTATGTGCTTGCTATTGAGAAGTTACTCGGTGTAACACCACCCTTACGGGCCCAGTACATACGGGTCATGTTCTCAGAGATAACCCGGATTCGTAACCATCTTTTATGGATTGCGGCCCACGGGTTGGACATCGGAGCTATGGCCATTTTTCTTTATGCGTTTCGGGAGAGAGAAGATCTGTGCGATATCTACGAAGCGACCTCCGGAGCCCGTCTGCATGCGGCTTATTTTCGCCCTGGTGGTGTCTACCGGGATTTGCCTGAAAAGATGCCACAGTATTCAGCATCAAGGGTTCATAACGAAAAGCAGACTCGAGAAAAGAATATTAATCGCGAAGGTTCGGTACTCGACTTTATCGATTCGTTCGTATCCCGGTTTCCTGGTTGTGTAGATGAATACGAAACCCTGTTAACGGATAATCGGATTTGGAAACAACGCACCGTTGATATCGGAATCGTCTCGGGCGAGCGCGCGCTGCAACTGGGTTTTACCGGGCCGATGCTGCGGGGATCGGGCGTTGAATGGGACCTGCGACGCAGGCAGCCTTACGAGGTGTACCCCGATCTTGATTTTGATATCCCGCTAGGGAGCACCGGCGACTGCTATGACCGCTACCTTGTGCGAGTGGAGGAGATGCGTCAGTCCAACCGGATTATCCGCCAGTGTGTTGACTGGTTAAGGGAGCATCCTGGGCCGGTAATGATCGAGGATCACAAACTGGCCCCGCCCACACGCCGCGAAATGAAGGAAGACATGGAATCGCTGATTCACCATTTCAAGCTTTTCTCCGAAGGCTACAGCACGCCTGTGGGACAGGTATACCAGGCGGTTGAGGCGCCCAAGGGTGAGTTTGGCGTGTTCATTGTCTCTGATGGCGCGAATAAGCCTTATCGCCTGAAGATTCGGGCCCCTGGATTTGCCCACATTGCCTCGCTGGATGAGATGTCCCGGGGGCATATGCTGGCGGATGTCGTGGCAATCATCGGAACTCAGGACATCGTTTTCGGTGAGGTTGACCGGTGAGTGAGGGTCCATCAAAGGCGCTTTCCCCTTCGGTTTTGGAAAAGATTGAAGTCGAGGCGCTCAAGTATCCGGTGCGCCGGGCTGCGGTCAAATCGGCACTGCGTTACGCCCAGGCTGAACAAGGTTGGGTTAATGACGATGTCGTGCGGGCTGTTGCCCAGGTGCTCAACCTTGAGCCGATTGAAGTATTTGAGGTGGCCACGTTTTACGACATGTTCTACACCCAGCCTGTGGGGCGCCACCCGATCCGTGTCTGCACCAACGTATCTTGCCTGTTGCGTGGCGCCGGCGGGGTGGTCGATGCTCTTTGTAAGACTCTGGCGGTGGGCGTGGGAGAAACCAGTGCAGACGGGCGGTTTACTATTCTCGAGGCAGAATGCCTGGGTGCCTGTGGTGGGGCGCCGATGATGTCGGTGGGCAATGACTACCATGAGAATCTAGAACCAGAGAAACTCGAATCGATATTGGAGCAGTACAAGTGAGCGGACCCTGTGAAGTTCAGGTCTGCTTGCCACCAGCTGGATCAGAGATGCCGTGGACTTTGGCGTCGTATCAGGCACGTGGTGGGTACCGCGCATGGGAAAAGGTCCTCCGGGAAGGTACCACTCCGAATGAGCTCATTGAGGTGATCAAAGCATCAGGCCTGCGCGGACGCGGCGGAGCCGGTTTCCCGACAGGACTGAAGCTCAGTTTTATGCCACGCGATGCACAAGGCCAGAAATATATCGTCTGTAATTCGGACGAGAGCGAACCCGGCACATTTAAGGATCGGGATATTCTGCGTTTTAACCCCCACCAATTGATCGAGGGGATGGCAATAGCGGGTTACGCCATTGGGGCCACAGTGGGTTACAACTACATCCGGGGGGAGTATTACGAGCCCTGGGAACGTTTTGAGGCGGCGTTGGCTGAGGCTAAAGAGGCGGGGCTGCTGGGGCTAAACCTACATGGCGGCGGCGTTGATTTCGAGCTATACAGTCAACGGGGCGCCGGTGCCTATATTTGCGGCGAAGAAACCGCACTGCTGGAATCCCTTGAAGGGAAAAAGGGTCAGCCGCGATTCAAGCCTCCGTTTCCGGCCCAGGTGGGCGCCTTTGGTCGACCGACCACAATAAACAATACCGAGACATTGGCGTCGATTCCGCCCATCCTGCGCAATGGTGCGCAGTGGTTTGTCGACATGGGTGTCGCCAATAGCGGGGGCAGCAAAATCTTCTCAGTTTCAGGGCACGTCAACCGGCCGGGGAATTACGAGGTCGCGATGGGTACGCCGTTTGTGCAATTGCTAGAACTCGCGGGTGGGGTACGTAAGGGGCATACGCTTAAGGCTGTGATTCCGGGCGGGTCATCAGTCCCGGTGCTGCCTGCAGAGCAGATTATGGCCTGCACGATGGATTATGACGGGCTGGCTCAAGCGGGGTCGGCCTTGGGTGCGGGGTCTGTTATCGTCATGGATGACTCGACCTGCATGGTCGAGGTGCTCGAGCGCATCTCTTATTTCTATTTTGTTGAGTCCTGTGGTCAGTGCACACCTTGTCGCGAGGGTACAGGCTGGTTATACCGCGTGCTAAGCCGGATTCGCCGCGGCGAAGGAGTTCCGGGCGACCTGGATCGCCTTAAATCGGTCGCGGATCGTATCGAAGGTCATACGATCTGTGCCCTGGGTGACGCAGCTGCATGGCCGGTACAGAGTTTCCTGAAACATTTCCGGCACGAGTTCGAGGCAATGATTCCCTCGCAAGAGGCGGCCTGATGGATGCCATCACTACGGTTACGGTAAATATCGATGGTCGTGAGGTGCAGACGCATCCCGGGTCCATGATTATTCAAGCGGCGGATGCGGCCGGTATCTATATCCCAAGGTTCTGTTACCACGAGAAACTGTCGATAGCGGCTAATTGCAGGATGTGCCTGGTCGAGGTCGAAAAGGCTCCGAAGCCATTGCCGGCCTGTGCGACGCCGGTGAGCGAAGGCATGATCGTACGCACCCGGTCTCCGGTTGCCGCCAAGGCGCAGCAGGGAACCATGGAGTTCCTTTTAATTAATCATCCGCTTGATTGTCCGGTGTGTGATCAGGGAGGTGAGTGCCCGTTGCAGGATCAGGCAGTGAGATACGGCCAGGATTACTCACGGTATCTTGAAGGTAAGCGTGTAATAGGACCGCTGGATCTCGGACCGCTGGTGGCTACTGCAATGACCCGCTGCATACACTGCACCCGCTGCGTGCGTTTTGGTCGGGAAGTGGCCGGTAGTGTGGAATTGGGTGCGACGGGACGCGGTGAGCAGATGACGATCGGAACCTTTCTGGGGGGAACGATCGACAGTGAGGTTTCGGGAAATATCATCGACTTGTGCCCAGTTGGTGCGCTGACTTCCAAGCCCTATCGCTTCAGTGCTCGATCCTGGGAACTGACCAGCCATGATGCGGTGAGCCCGCACGACAGCCTGGGCTCGAATTTGAAATTACAGACAGTGCACGGCAGTATCAAAAGGGTCGTACCCCGAGACAACGAGGCTGTGAACGAATGCTGGATTTCTGACCGCGACCGTTTTGCTTACGAAGGCGCCGATTGTGATGATCGTTTAACCCAGCCGCTCGTACGCACTGCAAACGGCATGGAGGAGGTCTCCTGGGAGCATGCGCTAGAGCAGGCAGCCAAGACACTCAAGGCCGCGGGTGACCTGTCAGAGGCCAAGATCGGCGCGCTGATTCACCCGATTAGCAGCACGGAAGAGTGTTTCCTGCTGCAAAAACTGGTTCGAGCACTGGGGTCGGGAAATATCGACCACCGTTTGTTCCAGCGCGATTTTTCTGACGACCCGTTCATGCCGGCCTATGCAGGAATAGAAACGCCCGTGGCCGATCTGGAAATGCTAAAAGGCGGGTTATTGATCGACTGCAACCCACGAAAGGAGCTCCCCTTAGTTGCGTTGAGATTGCGTCGGATGGTTTTGGCCGGCGGGCGTATCGGTGCATTGGGTTCTCTGGCCCCCGAGTTGAATTTTCCTCTGGCAGCACAGGAATCGGTACGTCCTGCGGAGCTGTTGGCTACTCTTTGCGGCGTCATCAGCACGATTGAAGGGGGAACAGCAAAACTCCCCGAGGCCCTAAGGTCAAGAATCCGGGAGGCAAACGACGCGGTAGATTGCGCAGCCTTAGCGTCAATTTTGACTGACTCGCAAGGCCAGGGCGCCGTGATTCTGGGCCAAGGCGCATTGAATCACCCCGATGCTTCGGGCCTGCGCGCTGCGGCGAGCATCCTGGCCGAGCTGACCGCAAGCCAGTGTGGGTGGATTGCCCCGGGAAACAGCGCAGGGGCGTGGTGGGCGGGTGCCGTACCCCATCGATTACCCGGTGGTAAGGCTGCACGCAATCCAGGAGAAAACGCGTGGTCGCTCACGGAGCAGGAACTTCATACCTTAGTGCTGTTTGGGGTAGAGGCGGCAGTCGATCACTCAGATCCAATTCGACTGGGGGAGTTACTCGACCGGGCGCACAAAGTCGTTGTGTTGAGCTCATACCGTTCGGCAGTTCCTGACCAAGCGGACATTGTGTTGCCCATTACCCCTTACACAGAATCCTCAGGTACGTTCATCAACTGTAACGGCCAACGTCAGTTTTCCCGTGGCGCGCTTGAACCTCGGGGCAACGCCCGGCCCGGTTGGAAAGTGTTGCGCGTTCTGGGTAATTTCTTAGGCTTGGATGGGTTCGATTATCGGCAGATTTCCGAGGTGGGCCTTGAGTTGCCCGAGCCACCCCGGCCGTGGGCGCGGACCGATGCCCAACAGTGGAAGGGGGAGAGCGGCAGTGGCTGGCCTACCGGAAACGGTGATCTGATCCGGGTCGGCGACATCCCAATTTATCGCACTGATCCGGTGGTGCGTCGTGCGCCAGCGCTGGCGCAGACACATGACGGAGTCCGTGCAACTTATTGCCGGCTCCACCCTCAGGAGATGACTTCCAGGGGATTGACTGACGGGGCCTCGGTACGTGTGTTAAGCGACGCAGATTCGATAATTATGCCTGTATGGTCCGATGCAGGTGTCCTGCCAGGGTGTGTGTTTCTGGCGAGTGCCGATGCGGTGACAGCGGTGCTCAGGACAGCTCAACGCCTGTCGATCGAGACGGTGAATTAACGATGGATTGGGTTTTGAACCTTTGGTTCGAGTTGCCAGTGCTGGTGCAGATTGGTGTCAAAATTGTAGCCATCGTTGCGCCGCTGATGGTTGCCGTCGCCTACTACACTCTGGCCGAGCGTAAGGTGATTGCGTACATGCACGTGCGAGTTGGCCCGAACAGGGTAGGGCCCAAAGGGTTACTGCAACCCATCGCGGACGCGGTCAAGTTGATGTTCAAGGAAATGATCGTGCCCACTCACGCTGATCGTTACCTTTTTATTATCGCGCCGGTGCTGGCGTTAGCGCCTGCGCTGGGCGCCTGGGCTGTGATGCCTTTCACGGACACCCTGGTTCTTGCTGATGTCAATGCGAGCCTGCTCTATGTATTGGCACTGACGTCGATGGGCGTTTACGGCGTGGTGGTGGCTGGCTGGGCTTCGAATTCCAAGTATGCTTTTCTCGGCGCCATGCGCTCTGCCGCACAGATTGTGGCTTACGAGATTGCAATGGGTTTTGCGTTGGTCGGGGTGCTGATGGCGGCGGGTTCCCTGAACCTGCGGGAAATCGTTTTAGCGCAGTCCGGCGGCCTGCATCAATGGTTTTTCATTCCGCTATTTCCCCTGTTCCTGGTGTACCTGATCAGCGGCGTAGCCGAGACTAACCGTTCACCTTTCGATGTCGCTGAGGGTGAATCGGAAATCGTGGCCGGATTTCACGTGGATTACTCGGGGATGGGCTTCGCGGTCTTCTTTCTCGCTGAGTACGCCAATATGTTGCTGATTTCCGGGCTCACAGTGTTGCTGTTTCTTGGGGGGTGGCATCCACCTGCCCCGGTGGCACCGTTCACCTGGATTCCTGATCTATTCTGGTTTCTCGGCAAACTGGCCGTGATCGCTTTTTTGTTCCTGTGGTTTCGCGCAACTTTCCCGCGTTATCGCTATGACCAGATTATGCGACTTGGATGGAAAGTCTTTATCCCTGTGACATTGGTCTGGATCACGGTCATCGGGGTAGCGAAGTTCTTTACCCCCATCGGGCATTGGTTCGGTTGATCAGGCCTTATGTTTAAACGTTTCTTCAACACCTGGCTACTGCCTGAACTTGCACGAGGCCTCGGGGTGACCGGCAAATATTTTTTCCGAAAAAAGTTTACAGTTCAGTACCCCGAGGAAAGAGCACCCCGTTCTCCGCGTTTTCGGGGATTGCATGCTTTGCGTCGGTATCCGAACGGGGAAGAGCGCTGTATCGCCTGTAAGCTTTGTGAAGCGGTGTGCCCGGCGCTGGCCATTACCATCGAGTCACAAGAACGCCAAGATGGCACCCGGCGAACTACAAGATATGACATCGACTTGTTCAAGTGTATCTACTGCGGATACTGCGAGGAGGCCTGCCCGGTGGACTCCATCGTTCTGACCGATCTCCACGAATATCATTTTGAAACCGGGGCCGCCGGGACTATTAGCAAGGAAGATTTGCTACAGATCGGCCAGAAGCACGAACAGGCCATCGCTCGTGCACGGGCAGCGGATTCAACCTACCGATGAACAGATGAGCTTCCTTCAGATCGTTTTCTACATCTTCGCCGCTATTTTGATCGGTGCCAGTATCATGGTCGTTACCGTGCGCAACCCGGTTCGTGCGGCGTTGTTCCTCGTCCTGGCTTTCTTTAACGCTGCCTGTTTGTGGATGACACTGGAGGCGGAATTTCTGGCTATTGCACTGGTGCTGGTTTACGTCGGCGCAGTCATGGTGCTATTTCTTTTCGTCATCATGATGCTCGATATCGATATTGCCCAGATGCGGGCGGGATTTACGAACTATCTGCCACTGGGGATTATCGTGGCGTCGGTCATGGCGGGTGAATTGATCCTGGTGATGTTGTCTGGCGAATTTGGCAGCGCCCAGATGCCACGGCCCGGGGGTCATGGCGAGACATACAGCAATACTGAGGCCCTTGGGCAACTCATCTACACTGATTACGTTTTTGCGTTCGAACTTGCTGCAATCATTTTGTTGGTCGCCATCATCGCGGCAATTACCCTGACCTTGCGTCGGCGCCCGCAGACTCGATACCAGGCTCCGGAAGAACAGGTCAGGGTGCGAAAGCAGGACAGGTTGAGAATCGTCCAGCTACCTTCAGGAAAGGAAGACGACGCATGATCCCCCTGTCACATTATTTAGTGGTTGGCGCTTTGCTTTTTGCGATCAGCGTGGTGGGGATTTTCCTTAACCGGAAGAATCTGGTGATCATCCTGATGGCGATAGAGTTGCTGCTGCTTGCAGCGAACATGAACTTCGTCGCCTTTTCCCATTATCTGGGTGATCTTTCTGGGCAAGTGTTCGTATTTTTTATTCTCACGGTCGCCGCAGCCGAAGCGGCGATCGGCCTTGCCATCCTGATCGTTCTATTTCGAACGCGCCGGTCAATCAATGTTCAGGACCTGGACCGATTGCGGGGCTGATAACGGCATATGAGCAGACAGATTCTCTACCTGGCAATCCCGTTGCTGTGCCTTTTTGCAGCAATAATCTCGGGATTGTTGGGCCCACGTATCGGTCGGGTAAACGCTCACCGGGCCGCGATTGGGGGAGTGGGGCTGGCATTTATCCTCTCAAGCATCGTAGCAATCGATGTGTATTTTGGGAACACCTTCAACGGCACCGTGTATACCTGGGCGACCAGCGGGGACGTGCGGTTCGAGGTGGGCTTTCTCATTGACCCTTTGTCCGCCGTGATGATGGTAGTAGTGACCTTCGTGTCACTTATGGTGCATATCTATACGATCGGCTATATGGCAGAGGATCCGGGATACACCCGGTTTTTCGGTTACATCGCATTGTTTACTTTTGCGATGCTCATGCTGGTGATGTCCAATAATTTTCTTCAGCTGTTTTTCGGATGGGAAGGGGTGGGGCTGGTCTCGTACTTGTTGATCGGTTTCTGGTATGAGCGTGAATCTGCGATCCGGGCCAACCTCAAGGCTTTTCTCGTCAACCGGGTCGGGGATTTCGGCTTTTTGCTTGGGATCGGTGCGGTGCTCGCCTTATTTGGGAGCCTCGACTACGCCACCGTTTTTGCGGCAGCGCCGAGTTCCGAAGGTCTGAGCCTGGTTGATCCTTTTGGCAATGAGTGGCACTGGATCACGGTGATCTGCCTGCTGTTATTTGTGGGCGCGATGGGTAAATCTGCGCAAGTCCCGTTACACGTGTGGTTGCCGGACTCCATGGAAGGCCCCACGCCAATATCCGCCCTGATTCACGCAGCGACTATGGTAACGGCGGGCATTTTTCTGATTGCCCGAATGTCGCCGCTGTTCGAGCTCTCTCGTACCGCGCTCTCGGTGGTTTTGATCATCGGGGCCCTGACGGCATTGCTGATGGCCTTGGTGGCATTGGTGCAGACCGATATCAAGCGCGTGGTAGCGTACTCGACTCTTTCGCAGCTGGGATACATGACGGTAGCACTGGGGGCTTCGGCTTACTCGGTAGCGATTTTCCACTTGGCAACCCACGCCTTTTTCAAGGCGTTGCTTTTTCTCGCCGCAGGTTCCGTCATTATCGCGATGCACCACGAACAGGACATGCGTCGTATGGGCGGGCTTAGAAAATCAATGCCCATTACCTATCTTACCTGCGTGATCGGGAGTCTCGCTCTTGCCGGGGTGCCGCCCTTTGCAGGGTTCTTTTCTAAGGATGCGATTATCGAGGCGGTTCACCATTCAACGACGCCCGGCGCCGGTTTCGCTTATGTCGCGGTGCTGGTTGGAGTCGTTCTCACGGCTTTTTATTCGTTCAGGCTGGTATTTATGACTTTTCATGGAGTGCCCCGTATGGATGAGCAGACCCGCTCTCACCTGCATGAGTCTCCCAGGGTTGTGACGGTTCCTCTGATTCTGTTGGCGATTCCATCCGTGATTGCAGGTGCGCTGCTTGTGGAACCCGCCCTGACAGGAACGCTTTTTGGCTCTTCTGTGGTGACGCCTGAAGGGTCTGTGGGTCATGGGCCCGCTGGCGCCCTGGCGATGCTGGCACACGCCCCGTTCTCGGCGCCACTGTGGCTTGCATTGGCGGGCATTCTAGTGGCGTGGCTTTTTTACTGCGCGCGCCCCGAGTGGCCGGGCTGGGTGGCAAAGCGGTTAAGGGTCGTGGTCTGGGTGTTGGAGCATAAATTCGGCTTTGATGAGTTATATCAACGTGTGTTTGCCGATGGGAGCCGGGCGCTGGGTGAGACACTATGGCGGTGGGGTGATCGGCGGCTGATCGACGGGCTAATGGTCAATGGCACAGCGGCTGTGGTGGTTCGGGCGTCGGTTCTGTTTCGGCGTGTGCAAAGCGGCCTGGTCTATCACTACGCGTTTGCCATGATTATCGGTCTCGTAGGATTAATGTCATGGCTTCTTTTTCGCTAGGGAGTTGCCCGTATGTCATGGTTTGATCAGCATCTGCTTTCCCTGGTGATATGGTTTCCCGTCCTCGGAGGCATACTGGTACTGAGCACAGGCAGTGACCGGAATGCACCTGTGGCAAGGCGACTGGCCCTGGGAATCGCGATTACCAGTTTTATTCTCAGTCTGCCATTGTGGACGCGCTTTCGCCTGGACACCGCGGCGATGCAGTTCGTGGAACGCCATCCGTGGATAGACCGGTTTAACGTTCACTACCACCTGGGGATAGATGGGATCGCGATGCCTCTGGTGCTGCTTACGACCTTCCTTACCGTGATTGTGGTGATCGCCGGGTGGCAGGTTATCCGTGAACGAGTTGCTCAGTATTTCGCCTCCTTCCTGATCATGGAAGGGTTGATGATCGGTGTGTTCTGCTCCCTTGATGGGGTTTTGTTCTACCTATTCTGGGAGGCGATGTTGATTCCGATGTTTCTGATTGTCGGTGTGTGGGGCGGCCCTAATAGGGTATATGCAGCGATCAAGTTCTTTCTGTACACCTTATTGGGATCGCTGTTGATGCTGGTGGCGCTCCTTTATCTGTATAACGCGACGGGCGGCTCATTCAATATTCTCACATTCGCGCAATTGCCTCTGGATGGGCCTACCCAGTTGATGGTGTTCCTCGCCTTTTTCGCCGCCTTTGCTGTTAAGGTGCCGATGGTTCCAGTGCATACATGGCTGCCCGACGCCCACGTTGAGGCGCCAACGGGTGGCTCAGTGATCCTCGCGGCCATCACCCTGAAGATGGGGGCTTACGGTTTCTTACGACTGGCTATTCCGATCGCTCCGGATGCAGCACATCAGTTAGCGCCTCTCGTAATTGCTTTGTCGCTGGTGGCTGTGATTTATATCGCGCTAGTGGCGCTGGTTCAGCAGGACATGAAGAAGTTGATCGCCTATTCCTCGATATCCCACATGGGGTTCGTTACCCTGGGCTTTTTTATCTTCGACACCCGGGCAATGGAGGGGGCCCTGGTGCAAATGATCTCCCATGGTTTCGTCTCTGGCGCCTTGTTTCTGTGTGTCGGGGTGCTCTATGACCGTCTGCACTCGCGCGAGATCGCAAGTTATGGCGGGGTGGTTAAAGTCATGCCGGTATTCAGTTTCTTCTTGGTGTTTTTTGCGATGGCCAACGCCGGATTACCTGGGACCTCTGGTTTCGTGGGAGAATTTCTCGTCATCCTCGGCACGTTTTCTGTGAATGGCTGGTACGCGGCGCTCGCGGCGGTGACCTTGGTCGTTGGTGCGGCTTACACGCTGTGGATGGTAAAACGCGTCGCTTTTGGCCCGGTAACAAGTCCAGCTGTTGCGCAACTTCAGGATCTTTCGGGCCGGGAAACCCTGATGTTGCTAATGGTGGCAGCAGGCGTATTAGCGTTGGGATTGTGGCCCCTACCTTTGCTCGACGTCATGCATGCCAGTGTCGATAACCTGTTGGCCCACGCGGCGGTATCAAAACTGTGATGACCCTTGCCCAGCTTAATTTGTCGATCGTGGGGCCAGAGATAGTGGTCTCCGTTATGGCCTGTGTCATCTTGATCGTAGATCTTTATTGCAAATCACCGCGCCGTGCAGGGCCGATTTATCCTCTGGCCTTGATCACATTGATGGCTGGGGCCGTTTTGTCATTTGGGCAATGGGATCAACCCTCGGCGCTGGCGCTGAATGGGCTGGTTATTGGTGACCCGGTGGCAGCCATCCTCAAGGCAGCAACTTGTCTCGGCGTTGCGGGTGTATTGCTTTACTCTCGGGACTATGCCCAAGCCCGCGGATTGTGGCGGGGCGAGTATCTGGTCCTGGCACTGTTTGGCGCTGTGGGCATGATGACCATGATCGGTGCCAACCATCTGCTCACGATCTATGTTGGCTTGGAACTCCTTGCCCTGTGCCTGTACGCAATGATCGGCATGCAGCGTGACTCTGTTCGGGCAGCTGAGGCGGCAATGAAATACTTTATCTTGGGCGCACTGGCATCTGGTGTTTTGTTGTATGGCATGTCGCTGTTATATGGACTGACGGGCTCATTGGCATTGCCGGCTATCTCGGCCGCGTCAGCGTCGCTCACCCTGGATAGCCTTCCGCTTCTGGTTGCGATTGCCCTGATCGTGGCCGGACTGTTGTTTAAACTCGGCGCCGTCCCATTTCACATGTGGGTGCCGGATGTCTATGACGGATCCGCCACTGCCACCACTTTGTATCTTTCAGCAGTTCCCAAGCTCGCCGCTTTTGCAATTCTGTTACGTTTGCTGGGCGTCGGACTCGGCGATTGGTTAACAGCCTGGCAGGACATGCTTGCAGTGGCGGCGGTTCTATCGATCGCACTGGGCAACATCATTGCGATTGCCCAACGCAACATAAAGCGCATGCTCGCATACTCAACGATCTCGCATATGGGTTTCCTCCTGTTGGGCTTTTTGGGGGGTAATGTGCATGGATATTCAGCGGCGCTGAGTTATGTCGTGATTTATGCGACCGTCACGCTCGGGGCATTTGGCATTATCCTGGTGTTATCCGACTCGGAGTTTGAGTCAGACACCCTTGATGATTTCAAGGGCCTTAACCAGCGTCATCCGTGGCTTGCTTTCCTTATGCTCATCGTCATGTTCTCTCTTGCCGGTATTCCACCTACCGCCGGATTTTTTGCCAAACTTCTGGTGCTGCAGTCTGCCCTCGAAAGCGGGTTTGTCGGAACGGTGGTTTTCGCCGTTTTATTAGCGGTCGTAGGCGCGTTCTACTACCTTCGCGTGGTCAAATTGATGTATTTTGACTCCCTTGATGACACCGTAACCAGCCCGGAAGGAGAGCCAGGCCCGACCCCTCGGCGATCCTTATTATGGGTCTTGAGTGCGAATATCCTATTGCTTCTGGGCATCACCCCGTGGGTGGGTTCTCTGGTGGATTGGCTCAGCACGGCGCTGAACGATTTCGGACCGATCTAGCGACGCTCAACTGTATCCGCAAAGGGGCGCGGCGCCCTTTTTACAGGGCTGTTTGCGGCCACAAATCGGCCCGTTCGTGGTAAAATTACGGCTCGAAACACCGTTGTCCGAGTGGTCTTTTTGCGCCCGATCCAGTTACCGGGCAGCGCCCCCTCAGTGAACCGTCTTTAGGCCTGGATTCCACCGGGCGACGAACTTTTTATGGAACAAATAGCTAAAGAAATGTTGCCTGCCAACCTGGAGCAGGAGATGCGGCAGTCGTACCTGGATTACGCGATGAGCGTGATTGTGGGACGCGCCCTCCCCGATGTGCGTGACGGGCTTAAGCCAGTACATCGACGGGTCTTGTACGCCATGTCGGAGTTGGGTAATGAATGGAACAAGGCCTACAAGAAGTCTGCCCGGGTCGTTGGAGATGTGATCGGCAAATATCATCCCCATGGCGACACTGCAGTTTATGATGCAATTGTTCGGCTCGCGCAATCGTTCTCCTTGCGCTACCCCTTAGTGGATGGGCAAGGGAACTTTGGTTCCGTTGATGGTGACGCTCCGGCGGCAATGCGGTACACCGAGATTCGTCTGGCTCGAATTGCGCATGAGTTATTGAGCGATCTGGATCGCGAGACCGTTGACTTTGTCCCAAACTACGATGAAACCGAACATCAGCCGGCTGTGCTTCCGGCGCGATTCCCGAATCTCTTAGTCAACGGCTCTGCCGGAATCGCGGTCGGAATGGCTACCAATATTCCGCCCCACAATTTGTCGGAAACTATTGATGCTTGTCTTGCTCTGATTGATGACCCCCAGGCTACACTGGAAGCGCTAATACAGTTGTTGCCAGGCCCTGATTTCCCGACAGCGGGGATCATTAACGGCGGTCGCGGTATACGCGAAGCGTACCAGACCGGTCGGGGCCGGATTCATGTTCGCGCCCGCGTGGCGATAGAGGAGGGGAGTGGCACCGACCGCACGGCACTGATAACGACGGAACTACCTTATCAGGTCAACAAAGCTCGCTTGCTTGAGAAAATTGCGGAGTTGGTTCGTGATAAACGACTAGAAGGAATTTCCGGGCTGCGGGATGAATCCGATAAGTCCGGAATGCGGATGGTGATTGAGCTTAAGAAGGGAGAAAACCCCGAGGTTATCCTAAATAACCTGTACCAGCATACCCAGATGCAAACGGTGTTCGGTATCAATCTGGTTGCGTTGCGAAATAATCAACCCCGGTTGTTCAATTTGCGCGAACTTCTGGAAGACTTTATTCGGCACCGTCGGGAGGTTGTCACTCGCAGAACTCTTTTTGATCTTAAAAAAGCACGAGCCCGGGCCCATCTGCTCGAAGGGCTCGCTGTCGCGCTGGTAAATATTGACCCGGTCATCGCGCTGATCAAGGCGGCAGCTAACCCGGCGGATGCGCGGGTGCAACTCCTTGCGCAGACCTGGGAGGCCGGTGTCGTCTCGCAGATGTTGGCGGTGGCCGAATCCGAGGAGAACAACGCGAGCGGCCCCGAATCGGAATATGGCCTTGGGGCGCAGGGATATCGATTATCCCCTGTTCAGGCCCAGGCTATTTTGGATCTTCGGCTGCATCGCCTGACCGGGCTGGAACAGGAAAAGATCCGTACCGAGTACTCAGAGATTTTGGAACGCATCGCAGACCTGCTCGAGATCTTAACCAATCCAGATCGTTTGATGCAGGTGGTAAGAGGTGAACTGGTCGTGATCCGGGATCAATACGGCGATGGACGGCGCACCGAGATTATTGAACGCCACGAAGACCTTAATAGTGAAGATCTGATCACGCCGGAAGATATGGTCGTAACCCTGTCGCATGAAGGTTACGCAAAATCACAACCGGTGGCGGATTACCAGGCCCAACGCCGTGGCGGCAAAGGACGAGTAGCAACTCGTACCAAAGAGATGGACTTTATCAAGAACCTGTTCGTGGCGAACACACACGATACGGTGATGTGCTTTTCTAATCTGGGCAAAGTCTACTGGTTAAAGGTTTACCAGTTACCCCACGCGGGGCGGCAAGCCAGAGGACGTCCGCTGGTTAATCTGCTTCCACTTCTTGAGGGAGAGCGGGTCACCGCTGTTTTGCCGTTGAATCACAAACAGGATGGGGGTTATGTCTTCATGGTGACCCGTCAGGGCATCACCAAAAAATGCTTGCTTGAAAGCTTCTCCCGACCCCGCTCAGTCGGTTTAATCGCGGTCGATCTTGCAGAGGGTGACGAGTTGGCTGAGGTGGGCTTGACCGACGGCGATTCCCAAATTTTGTTGTTCAGTTCGGCCGGAAAAGGAATCCGGTTTTCAGAAGATCAAGTCCGCCCGATGGGGCGTACCGCACGTGGCGTCAGAGGCATCAGTCTGAAACACGGTCAGGCCGTGATCTCTATGCTGATTACCAACAGTAAGGGCATTGAACAGAAGGCGTTGGTCGCGACCGAGTCTGGTTACGGTAAGCGTACTGTGCTGTCGGATTTCCCACTGAAGAATCGCGGTGGCCAGGGCGTGATTGCGATCAAGGTGGGTGGGCGAAACGGCCCCCTGGTTGGAGCGCAACTGGTGGTGGACGATGACGATCTTATTCTTATTACCGGCGGTGGACGACTTGTCCGAATGTGCGCCGGCGAGGTTTCGGTGCTTGGGCGCAATACCCAAGGAGTCCGACTCATTCGACTAGGAGAGGACGAGCAACTGGCGAGTGTGGGTAAGGTAGTCGAGACTGAAGATGAGGAAGGAAATACCGAAGAACCCTGAACCTATTTCTGTGCGGCACAGGTAAGGAGGTGACGTTGCGGTGCGGGTTATTAATCACCAAAGCAAGAGGATTATTTAATGAACACCGCCCAGTGGAAAATCCAAGTACTCGACAACGTCTCCCGTTCGGGTCTCGCACGATTCCCATCTGAGAGTTATCAGATTGACGATCAGCACCTGCTGCCAGATGGTATTTTGTTGCGATCCAGCAGCCTTCATCAGACTGACCTGCCAGACTCAGTGCTCGCAATTGGTCGAGCCGGCGCCGGGGTCAATAACATTCCCGTGGATCGGATGAGCGATCGGGGGGTTCCAGTTTTTAATGCGCCAGGTGCAAATGCGAACGCAGTAAAAGAGCTCGTGATTGCTGGATTACTGCTTTCCTGCCGAAATATTATTCAAGCGGCAAATCATACCTCGTCGCTCTCCGGTACCGCTGCGCAAATTGCGAAGGAAGTTGAAGTAGGGAAGAAACAGTTCGGCGGATTTGAACTCCCAGGGAAAACCTTGGGTGTGATCGGCTTGGGCTCGATAGGGCGCGCAGTGGCTGACACGGCACTGCAAATGGGTATGCGGGTGATTGGGCACGATCCCTTACTGACCGTGGAAGGAGCCTGGCGCTTATCCAGGGATATATTCCGAGCCGACTCCGTCCAACAGGTCCTGGCGAACGCCGATTTTATTACCTTTCATGTTCCTCTCACGGATGCGACCCGGGGAATGATCAACGCGGCGAACGTCGGCGACCTTCGGCCCGGAGCGACAGTGCTGAATTTCGCGCGCGATGGTATCGTAGATAACGCGAGCGTTTGCGAGGCGCTTGATTCAGGTAATTTACGCGCCTACATCACAGATTTCCCTTCGCCAGAACTGGTATCCCATCCCGGCGTCACCAGCCTGCCACATCTGGGCGCCTCGACCATTGAAGCCGAGGAGAATTGCGCCAGGATGGTAGTCGATCAGGTTCGAGACTTTATCGAGAACGGGAACATCCATAATTCGGTGAATTTCCCTGATGTCAGATTGGCCCGCGGAACACCTCATCGGATTGCCTTGGCGAATTCCAACGTGCCAAACATGTTAGGTCAGATTTCAACTGCGATGGCACGGGCAGGCCTTAACATACATGATATGATTAATCAGTCACGAGAATCACTCGCATTTACTATCGTGGACACAGACAGCCCGGTTTCGCCGGAGACCCTGGCAGGCCTACAGTCCATCGATGGTGTGTTGTGCGCGCGAGTAATAGAATAATACGCCGACCCTTATCGTCCTCCTTTATCATGTCCTCCCGTTCAGACCTTGAGCACTACCGCGCCCGTATCGATGAGATCGACGATGAGTTGCTTCGACTATTTAATGAACGGATCGAAATTGCCGCGCAGGTAGGCCAGGGGAAGGCCAACCGCAATGAATCGGTCTACCGACCGGAGAGAGAAGCGCAGGTTATCCAGCGACTGGTTGGCGCGAACAAAGGACCTCTGGCATCATCGGCAGTTCGTTTTTTGTTTCGAGAGATTATTTCATTGGCCCGCTGTGCTGAGGCACCAATCCGGGTTGCTGCATTAGGCCCACGGGGCACGTTCAGCGAGCAGGCGGCCTACAAACTTTTTGGTCAGCAGATCGACCTTATCGAGGCCGCGGATATAGAAGAGGTCTTTCGTTCCACAGAGTCCGGAGAAGCCCAATTTGGTGTCGTTCCTGTTGAGAACTCGACGGAGGGTGCAGTCAATGTGGCTCTGGACCTCATGCTCGATACTACGCTCGCGGCGTGCAACGAGGTTGAACTGCGTGTCGCACACTGCCTCCTTGCTCACCCTGATGCGCCTGCGGTTACACGCATCTGCGCCCATGAACAGGCGCTCGCCCAGTGCCGCCATTGGTTAGCAGCGCATTTCCCAGGGATACCTCTGGTAGCAAAGGCCAGCAACGCAGAAGCGGCACGGTCTGCAGCTACGGAAACAGAAACCTATGCCGTCGCCTCCGCCGCCGCCGCCGCGTTGTATGGGCCGGAAATAAAAGAACGCAATATCGAGGACCAGCCCGGAAACACCACTCGCTTTTTGGTTTTTTCCAAAGACAGGGCCAGACCGAGCGGTCAGGATAAAACGAGTTTGATCATGTCCAACCCGGATCAGTCTGGCGCCCTCTACCGATTGTTGTCACCTCTGGCAGAAGCGGGCATCAGCATGACCAAGATTGAATCGCGGCCAACACGCTCGGGATTATGGAAGTATGTGTTCTTTATAGATATCGAGGGCCACCTCGATGATCCGGAGATCGGCCCAGCATTGGCGGCAATGCAAAAGGCATCCGCGTTTTTTAAAATACTGGGTTCGTACCCCCGAGGAGCATAGAAGAATGTCTGCATTGGATGCAATTACGGCAGCCGGGGTGCGAGGCCTTCAGCCTTACCAGCCGGGTAAGCCTGTTGAGACGCTAGAACGCGAACTGGGGATCTCAGAGATCATCAAGCTGGCATCCAACGAAAATCCCAAGGGCGCAGGTATCCTCGCCTGTAAGGCAGTTCGTGAGCTGGCAGATGGTTTGGCCCGATATCCCGACGGATCAGGACATCGCCTGAAGGCCGTGTTAGCCGAACGGTTCGGAGTCAACGCAAGGCAGATTACGTTAGGCAACGGTTCCAATGACGTGCTTGAACTGGTGACCCGATGTTTTGTGGAGCCTGGCCAAGGCGTCGTTGTTTCGGATCACGCATTTGCGGTCTATACGCTCGCCGCGCGCAGCGTCAACGCCAATATTTGCAGTGTTCCCGCGGTCGATTTCGGTCATGACCTTGAAGCAATGTCCCTAGCTATTAACCCGAATACCCGAGTCATCTTTATCGCAAATCCGAACAATCCCACAGGGACCTACGTCGGGCGCTCACAGCTCCTGGCTTTTCTAGAAGGGGTGCCCCAGCATGTCATTACCGTGCTGGACGAGGCTTATTTTGAATATGTTGCGGAACCAGATTACCCCAACGGTCTTGACTTAATCGAGCAGTTTCCGGGCCTTGTCGTCATGCGGACGTTCTCGAAAGTCTACGGGCTGGCAGGGTTGCGTGTCGGCTATGCGGTGGCTTCCGAGCCCATCACAGAGGTGTTGAACCGGGTCCGCCAGCCTTTTAATGTGAATACGCTCGGGTTGGCTGCAGCCGAGGCCGCGTTGGATGATCAGGCTTACGTGCGCGAAAGTGTCGCGGAGAATGAACAGGGTTACGCCCAATTGTGCGCCGGGTTTGAAAAATTGGGGCTTCGTTGGATTCCCTCCTACGGAAATTTTGTCTGCGTCGAGGTAGGCCCTGGATCACAAGGGGTTTATGAGGCTATGTTGCATCAAGGGGTCATTGTGCGGCCGGTCGCGAACTACCGCCTGCCGGAGCATTTACGCATCACCGTAGGGCTAGCCACAGAGAACCAGCGGGCCCTTTGCGCTCTGGAGCATGCTCTAGAAAAGCAAACCGGACTCTGATCCGGTGACATCGTCAGGGCAATCGCTGGGGAGACTTTCGGTTATCGGGGTAGGTTTAATCGGGGGTTCAGTTGCTGGTGCCTTGAAACAGGCAGGCGTGGTTGACAGCGTATTGGGTTGTGGGCGTAACGCATCAAACCTAGATAAGGCGCGGGAGCTGGGCCTCATCGACAGCTGGACACACGATCCCGTCGAGGCCGCAAGCGCGGCCGATATCGTATTGCTTGCAGCGCCGGTTAGCGCGGTGATCGACCTCCTGCCGTTGATGCGCGAGGGGTTGCGCCCCGATGCGATTCTCACCGATGCCAGCAGCGTTAAGGTCGATATTGTCTCTGCCGCACGGGCCGGGCTGGGTGCGCGTCTGTCCCGATTTGTCCCTGGACACCCGGTAGCGGGGAGCGAAAAAGGTGGCGCTGAAGCCGCCCGGGTAGATCTATACCGTGACCATTGGACCATTCTGACGCCGTTAGAGGAAACCGATCTCGACGCACTTGACCGGGTCGAACGCCTGTGGCGCGAAACTGGCGCACGAGTTCGATGTATGAATGAGGGTACCCACGATCGAGTGTTGGGAATGATCAGCCATCTGCCGCATTTGGTCGCTTATGCGCTCATGGCGCAACTCGATGCGCAGTCAGACCCTGAAGATTGCAAGGCCTTGGCCGCAGGTGGGTTTTACGACATCAGTCGAATCGCCTCAAGTGACCCGGTGATGTGGCGTGACATTTCCCTACACAACAGGCCGATTCTCCGGCAGTTGATCAGAGAATATCAAGGACTATTATCGCAGCTCGAGTCTCTTGTTTGCGCCGGAGACGGCGAACGACTGGAAACCTGGTTCACCCGTGCGCGGGAGGTCCGATCTACGATCCGAGAGTTACGGCCGCGGCAAGACTCCGGACGGGCATGAGCAGGATAACCTCAACCGGCTCGGGGCCGTTGGAAGGGGTCGCGCGAATACCCGGGGATAAATCGATCAGTCATCGGGCCGTAATTTTCGGTGCGATCGCAACTGGTGAAACACAAATTACAAACCTACTCGACGGGGAGGATGTGCTCTGCACTATCAGTTGTTTTCGGGAGATGGGTTTGGAAATCACGGGCCCAGACGAGGGAAGACTGCAGATCTGCGGCGTGGGGCTTAAAGGGCTAACCGCGCCAAAGCGAACGCTGCGCACGGGCAACTCCGGAACAACAATGCGATTGCTGACCGGTTTACTTGTGGGACAACAATTTGGATGTACCTTGGCTGGAGATCAATCGCTACAGCGACGGCCGATGACAAGAGTAATTGATCCCCTGGTACAAATGGGCGCGCATGTTGACGGGACCGAAGGCAGGCCGCCGTTGACGATTCAACCCGTTAAGGCACTTCATACTATCTGTTATGAAATGCCGGTTGTGAGCGCTCAGGTGAAGTCGGCGATTTTGTTAGCAGGTCTTTATGCATCTGGAGTGACCCAAGTGGTCGAGTCGATGCCGACTCGAGACCATTCCGAACGAATGCTATGCGCCTTCGCCGGGAAGGAGTGGCGGCCGGGGGGGATCATCCAGGTAGAGGGAGGAGCATGTCTGCGCGGACAGCAAGTGAATGTGCCCGGAGACATTTCCTCGGCTGCGTTTTTCCTGGTCGGTGCGAGCATTTGCCCCGGCAGTGATTTGCTATTAACCGACGTCGGCGTTAACCCGACGCGAGTGGCCGTGCTCGAGATATTGAAAATGATGGGAGCGAATATCGAGCTATCGAATTCCAGGGTGAAGTCCGGCGAACCGGTGTGCGATATTCGAGTTCGCACCGCGTCGCTTCAGGCTATCGATGTGCCCATAGCATATGTTGCCAGTGCGATAGATGAGTTTCCAGTGCTTGCAATTGCGGCCGCGGCTGCCCAGGGCACCACTCGGATTCGGGGAGCACAAGAGTTGCGGATTAAGGAGTCGGACCGAATCCGTGCGGTGGTAACGGGTTTACAGGCCTTGGGGGTTATAGCGGTTGAGTACCCGGATGGCATGGACATTACCGGTGGGCCGTTTCAATCAGGTATTGTTGATAGCCTGGGGGATCACCGGATTGCAATGGCATTTGCTATCGCCGGGGCACGCGCAGAAGGCCCGGTGGTGATTGATGACTGCGATAACATTGGTACATCCTTTCCGGGGTTCCTAAGGTTAGCGAACACTTTAGGGTTGAGCCTGTCGGAGCACCCTTGACAATAGAACCGAAAAGCACCGTGCCGGTAATAGCGATAGATGGGCCCAGTGGTACGGGCAAGGGGACGGTAGCCGCTCATTTAGCCGAGCGGTTGGGTTGGCATATCCTCGACAGTGGCGCCCTGTACCGCGCCTTCGCTTACCTGGCGACGCAAAGAGGCCTCAGCGCCGATGATATTGGAGGCTTGACTGCATTGGAAAGAACTGACCTTATCCGCTTTTCTAGCGCACCTGGTGGTGTGCAAATCTGGGTAGCCGGGCGAAACGTGACCGATGCTGTTCGAGGCGAGGAGGGTGGCCGCGCCGCATCGGTTTATGCCGCCGTACCGGCGGTCCGATCGGCCTTGCTGGTCCGCCAGCGAGCCGCCCGGCGGTTGCCTGGTTTGATCGCAGATGGCCGCGATATGGGGACCGTCGTCTTTCCGGATGCCCCGATCAAAGTCTTTCTCGACGCAACGCCGGGGGTTAGGGCAAAAAGGCGCTATAAACAGTTGATGGAAAAGGGTTTTGATGTTAACCTCGCGCGCCTTGAGGAAGAGATTGCTCGGCGGGATTATCAGGATATCCATCGTACTCAATCCCCATTGATTGCGGCAGACGATGCCCACGTCGTTGATACCTCGGAAAAAGGTGTTAAAGATGTGGTCTGCGAGGTAATGCAACTGGTTCACGCTTACATGAATTAAGGCACGACCCGATCCTGCACTAACAGGCTTTCAAAACTCAAGAGACGGGGCTGGCATTTGCCGGCTTGAATTCACCCTAAAAAACAGACCGCGAAGATGTCTCAGCGGCACTCCCACCAACATGTCAGAAAATTTTGCACAACTCCTAGAAGAAAGCCTCAAGAATTCGGTCATGCAGACCGGCGCAGTTATCTCTGCAGAGGTAGTAGACATTAATGGAGACTACGTCGTCGTTAATGCCGGACTCAAATCCGAGGCCGAAATCCCAGCAACTCAGTTTCGCGATGCCGACGGTGCGGTCTCTGTCACAATCGGTGATTATGTCGAAGTGGCTATCGAGGCGTTGGAAGATGGCTTTGGCAATACTCGGCTTTCAAGGGAAAGGGCGCGGCGAGCAAAATCGTGGGAAACCTTAAAGGAGGCGTTCGAGCAAGAGGCTGTAGTCAAAGGATTTCTTACGGGCAAGGTTAAAGGGGGTTTTACTGTCTCACTCGAGGAGGTCCGAGCGTTCCTTCCAGGCTCGCTTGCAGATGTTCGGCCCGTCACCGATTCGACATATCTTGAGAACCGTGAACTTGAATTCAAAGTGATCAAGCTTGATCAAGTGCGGAACAATGTCGTCGTCTCGCGCCGTGCGGTTGTCGAGCAGGAAATGCAGGAAGAGCGCAGCGCGTTGCTCGAGACACTAGAGGAAGGCCAGGTCATAAATGGAGTGGTGAAAAACCTCACTGATTACGGCGCTTTCGTCAATCTAGGGGGGCTCGACGGCCTGCTCCATATTACCGATATCGCATGGAAACGAGTCAAGCACCCCTCCGAAGCCCTCAATGTGGGGGACGAAGTCAAGGTCCGGGTACTCAAATTTGATCGGGAGCGAAACCGGGTCTCTTTGGGGATGAAACAACTGGGTGAGGACCCGTGGTCCGATATCGCCCGACGATACCCCGAGAAAACCCGTATATTCGGTAAGGTCACCAATATTACGGACTACGGCGCTTTCGTCGAACTGGAAGAGGGGGTCGAGGGTCTGGTGCACGTTTCAGAGATGGATTGGACCAATAAAAATGTCCATCCGAACAAGGCTTGCCATCTTGGTGATGAAGTGGAGGTTATGGTGCTGGAAGTGGATTCAGAGCGCCGACGAATCTCGCTTGGGATGAAGCAATGTACTGGCAACCCCTGGGCAGAGTTCGCCACGAGCCATCAGCGAAATGACCGTATCAGCGGCGAGATAAAATCGATTACCGATTTCGGTGTATTTATCGGATTGGAAGGGGGAATAGACGGATTGATTCATCTCAGTGACCTTTCCTGGGATCGGGAAGGGGAGGAGGCCGTCCGTGACTTCAAGAAAGGGGATCAAATTACTGCAGTCGTACTCTCAGTAGACCCGGAACGTGAACGAATCTCACTAGGTGTAAAGCAGGCGCAGGATGACCCATTCAACGCTTTCGTCGCTACTAACCCAAAGGGGACATCAGTCAAAGGCGTTATCACGACTGTTGATGCGAAAGGGGCTGTAATCGACCTGGGTGACGGTATCGAGGGTTATCTCCGGGCGACTGAACTTTCGCGGGACTACGTCGAGGATGCTCGATCAGTCTTGAGTCCCAGCGCCGATATCGAGGCTAAAATTACCAGCATCGATCGGAAAACTCGTCGTATCACTTTGTCAGTGAAAGCGCTCGAGGCAGAGATAGAAGATCGGGCGATCCAAGAGTACAGTGGGCAGGTATCGACCCGAACCTCTCTTGGAGACAAACTCAAGGAAGAATTAGAAAAGCAGGACAGTTGAGGTCGTTTTAGCCTAGGGCAGGCCACATGGGAACCATGACCAAGTCAGAGCTCATAGAGCGCCTTTCGCAGGAGCAGCCGCACCTGCCTCCCCGCGATGTGGAGTTCTCTGTGAACGCGGTACTTGAGCACATGCGACGGGCCTTGGTCGCAGGGGACCGCATTGAGATCCGGGGCTTTGGGAGCATCGGCCTGCGCTACAGGATGCCGCGAACTGGCAGGAATCCCAAAACGGGTGAGGCCGTCGAGGTGCCAGGTAAATTCGTGCCACACTTCAAGCCCGGACGTATGCTTCGCGAACGAGTCAATCGCGAGGGTCCACCAGCCGGGAAGCTGGGCCAGACAGCGGACTGATCCGGCGCCAGCGAGCGTGGAATCCCGCCGTAAACGAGCAAAAGGCAGACGAAAGTACGCGTGACCGGATTCGATCTTTCTAGGTTTCCCGGAGTGTTGACGAGAGC
>PVBE010218656.1_pt1 | contig 30280 bp, 22 predicted proteins | sample 1631181 | NCBI WGS metagenome assembly PVBE01 (sample SAMN08397723, study PRJNA350692) | Marine metagenome, whole genome shotgun sequencing project. | isolation source: water | place: Pacific Ocean | collected 2012-04
ATTTTTCACTGTATTGGTGATAGCGATCCGCGACCTGCCGCACCCTGCGGTGGCACGGTTGCGACTAATTGACTGGACTTATTGTTTCGCGAACCCTTAGTAGCGAGGAAGTACCCAGCGAGCCGTGAGGCCGCCAAGGCCGCCGGCCAGGGCCACCGGGGTCAGGTGGTGCAGTAGCGAATGCAGTGGGTCGTAGAGACAGGCGAGCTGCATCCATGCGGCCGGAATGGCTGCGGCGCCAATGCCGACGAGCACGCCGGTCGCGGTTCGCGCGAAGAGCGCGCGTCGTCGGAGCGCGTACAGGGCGAGGCCGAGGGGTGGGAGCGCGAAGGCGAAGGTCTGGTACGAACAAGACGCGCGCTCACCCAGCGTGCCCGTCTCGATCGCAGGGTCGAACAAGCCGTAGCCCAACAGCGCAAGCCAGCCCAGCGACAGCGCGATGCTCGGGAACAGCAGGCGAATCGTGGCCGGGTGGCCCGGTACGCCCAGTTCGAGGCCGGCCGCGATCGCCGCGAATCCGCCGAGAGCCGCGAGAGCGAGCTCGAGTGTGTAGCGTGGAGCGACCGCCAAGGTCGCGATTGCGCCCTCTCGCAGGGGGCCGGTCGCCAACACCATCGCACTCACGAATACCCAGGCCAGAGACGTCCAGCTCAGCAACGCGCGCATCCATCCGATCGCTGGCCGCACGGGAGCCAGGTCGTCGACGAGGGCTTCGGTGAAATCTTCGGGGGTCATGGGTGCCTCGCAGTGTGAGTCGCTGCGCTCGGCATCGGGTGCGATGGGTCTGTCGCGGGACCGGACATACGGACTCTCGTGAAGGCGTCGTGAAGGCGCAGACGGAGCGAGTCCAGACGCGGAATTGTTCGGGCCCGGCCCCTCTTCGCTGCGCTGACGATAGTCCTACGGGGATGCCAGGTGTTCGGTTACCGGCTCAGCAGTGGGCGTGACAAAGCCGCAAGAGTCGTCAGAAGTCCTCGCGATCGCCCCGAGCGTTGCCAGTGTCGAATAGCCGTCGGCCAGAAGACTGCGCGTGCTGGGCCTCAGCGCGGCCTTTGGTCGAAGTCTACAGAGTGCGCCTTCGATGCCGGTGGGGCTGTGGGCGCGCTGGTCGCAGAGATCGAGCGCGGACAGCGGCGGAGCGAGAAGTCTCCACGCGTCGTCGTTGGGATCGAGGCAATTTGCCCGCGCAGAGGCAATTTGCCGCAAGTGGCCCGCGACAGGGTCCTCGATCGATGGTCGGTTTCCGATCCGTAGCAAAGGGGAAGCAAATCCTTGCGATCGCGGCCGTCGCGGTCTCTCGATCGGGCCGCCGGCGAGTTGCTTGTCGGGCAACGCGATTTGTCATAGCGTCGGGCGTCATTATACCCTCAGGAGTAATTTTCATGGCACGTGACGCAGTCATCGTCGGGAGTCTTCGAACCGGGTTGACGAAGGCCCATCGAGGATCCTTCAATCTGACCGAACCGGTTCAATACACGGCTCACGTGCTGCGAGAGGTGCTCGCGCAGCAGCCGAATCTCGATCCCGCCGAGGTCGAAGACGTGATTCTGGGCTGTGGCTGGCCCGAGGGGGCGATGGGTTTCAACATGGCGCGCGTGGCGTCCATGTGTGCCGGCATCCCGCAGACATCGGCTGCGACCACCGTGAATCGATTCTGTTCCTCGGGCTCCCAGGCCGTGATGATGGCGGCGAACCAGATCCTGGTGAACGGCGTCGACGTCGCGATCGGGTCGGGTGTCGAGACCATCTCGATGATGCAGGACGGCACCTCGAACTCGAATCGTCTGTTCAACGAGGAGGCGCGCGAGCGTTTCCCGGGCCTCTACTACCCGATGGGAAGGACCGCAGAGATCGTGGCGGAGCGATACGACGTGTCGCGTGAGGATCAGGACATCTACGCACTTCAGAGCCAGCAGCGCTACGCCGCGGCGGCGGACGCCGGTCACGTCTCCCAGGAGATCGCGCCCATGAAGGTGACTCGCAAGGTCACGCCGAAGGGCGAAGACGCTTTCGAGGAGGACTTCACGGTCGATCGCGATGAATGCAACCGCCCCTCGACGACTCTCGAAGGACTGAGCGCTCTGAAGCCCGTATTCCAAGACGACGGAACCGTAACCGCCGGCAATGCGTCGCAGCTCTCCGACGGCGCCTCGGCCACGCTGCTGATGAGTTCAGATCGCGCCGCGGCCCTCGGTATCGAGCCGCTTGCGGTCTATCGCGGCAGCGCCGTGGCGGGTTGCGGCCCCGAGGAAATGGGCATCGGTCCGGCCTTCGCGGTGCCGAAGTTGCTCGAGCGCCAGGGCCTCGCGATCGATGACATCGACATCGTCGAGCTCAACGAGGCCTTCGCTTCGCAGGTCCTGTATTGCCAGCGTGAGCTCGAGATTCCCAACGAGAAATTGAACCCGATGGGAGGCTCGATCGCGATCGGGCACCCCTTCGGTATGACCGGTTCGCGCATGACGGGCGCCCTGGTGCGCCAGCTGAAACGAACCGGTGGGCGCTACGGCATCGTAACGATGTGCGTCGGCGGTGGGATGGGCTTCGCGTCGCTCTTCGAAGCCTGCTAGCCGGTCCCGGAAGCAAGCCTTCCGCCGCCGGACGCGGATCCAACTCGTGTCCCACGCACGCCCCACCAATGGAGAAAATGATATGGCAGACGCGCCGCAGATCAGTCCCGGAGAGATCTCGAACTGGCCGATCCTGAAGATCGACTACCGCACCGACGCGGATAAGGTTGCGGCGTTGCTTCCGCCTGGCATCGATCCCGGCGCCGAGCCGAACGTGCAGCTCTCGATCTACCAGGTGGCCGTCCCGGACGTGCCCGAGTACGGCATCTTCATCACCGTGGACGCCGATTATCGTGGAACGCAGGGCGCCTACACCCTGGGCTATGGAATTGATCAGGAGTCGGCGATCTTCATCAGTCGCGACATGAACGGCCAGCCGAAATATCCCTGCGAGATCGACTACTATCGCTTTGCTGACAAGGTGACCGCTCGTGCCAGCCATCAGGGCTACAGCTTCGTCGAGTTCGAAGGCAAGTCGACGGGCGCCACCCCGAATCCTCCCAATCACGAAGAGAACGAATGGTGGATCAAGGTTTCGCGCGCCGTCGGCGGCGCGGAGAAGGCCTATGACTTCCCGCCTCATGTCGTGCGCGTGAAGAGTACCTATGGCACGGCCCACGTCGAGAATGTGGAGGGCGAGCTGACGCTGATCCCGAGCAAGTGGGATCCGATCGCATCGCTGCTCCCGATGCGGGAATATCAGGGCGCCCGCCTGTGGTGGGCAAATTTTCTCGGTCGTGAGATCACGCTCGAGGGAACCCTCGATCCGGACGCCTACTGGCCCCACATCGACACCATCAGCGGTTCGCGTTGGCCGGGCACGATGGGTGGTCCCAAGCTGGGCTAGGGCCGAGAATAGACCGCACGCGGGTGTCTCGGCGCCCGCGTGCCGTCGGGCTCGGGGAGCGTCTCCGCCCTCCGCCACAGACCGAAGACCGAATCGTCCGCGGCACCCGGGTTCTCTGGGTTGCCAGGAATGAGTCCGGTTTGCGGCTCAGACGCCCGCTTCTCGAAGGATGCGCAGCACCCGTCGCAGAGGCTCGGCCGCACCCCACAGAAGCTGGTCGCCAACCGTAAAGGCACCCAGGTAGTCGTCGCCGAGCCGTAGCTTGCGAAGGCGACCGATCGGGATGTCGAGATGTCCTGTGACCGCGGCGGGCGTCAGCTCGCGAAGAGTCGATTCCTGGTCGTTGTGCACGACGTGAACCCAATCGCTTGCAGAATCGAGAAACGACTCGATGTCGGCGAGCGGAACGTCCTTTTTCAACTTGATCGTGAAAGCCTGGCTATGACAGCGCATCGCGCCGACCCGGACGCAGATCGAATCGATCGGAACAGGGTCGGCCTCGCGGCCCAGGATCTTGTTGCCCTCTGCGAAGGACTTCCACTCCTCCCGCGTATCGCCATCCTGCATGCCGGCATCGATCCAGGGCAGCAGGCTGGCAGCCAGCGGCGCTCCGAATTGCTCGGTCGGAAAATTCTCGTCCGAGAGCGCAGAATTCAAGCGTGCGTCGAGGGCCAGAATTGCTGAGGACGGATCGGCAAGCAGGTCGGCAGAGCGCTCACCGAGCAGGGCCATCTGCGCGACGAGCTCGCGCATATGTCGTGCGCCGCCACCTGAGGCCGCCTGATAGGTCATGCAGGTCATCCACTCGATCAGATCTTCAGCGAATAGACCTCCCAGTGCCATGAGCATCAGGCTGACTGTGCAGTTGCCCCCGATGTAGTTCTTGACGCCGGAGTCGATGCCGCGATCGATGACCGAGCGATTGACAGGATCGAGGACGATGATGCTGTCCTCATCCATGCGTTTTTCTCGGGCGGCGTCGATCCAGTAGCCGGTCCAACCCTGCTCGCGAAGCTGTGGCAGGACCTGTTTCGTATAGTCCCCGCCCTGGCAGGTCACGATCGCGTCGTGCTGGCTGAGCGCCGCGATGTCGTAGGCGTCCTGCAAGGCAGGCGCCGTGCCGGGCAAGCCGGTCTCGGGAGGGGGCTCGCCGACCTGACTGGTGCTGTAGAAAGTCGGGGTGAGTCCCTCGAAATCCCGCTCGGCACGCATGCGTTCGAGCAGTACGGCCCCCACCATCCCCCGCCAACCGATAAATGCCACACGTTCAATGCTCATAACGCGGCATTCAGTAGCAAAATCACAGAGATACGGCGAATAAATTGATCTGGAGGCCTTGGAACGGAGCGCGCCGTGCCGGGCACGCAGGATGAGAACCAGGCGCCGCGCGACTCGTCTCGGCTGGCCCCGCGGGCTACACCCTTCGCGGCGTCGAACGGACGGGCGCAACGGGTCGGAGGGCAGACACCGATGAGGTCGAGACCGCAGACTGGAAAGCGAAGCGAGGGGGTCGTGATCGACGCGCCGATCACAGCCGGGCGTCGGGTCGGATCGGGGCTTCCGGTTCGATTCCCGCGACTCGTGCACGGATTTCTGTTGCTGGGCTGGCTGCTGGCCGATCTGGGTGTGCTGGGCTGCGCTTCGATACGGGTCTCGGACCTCGACGCGTACGAGTCGATTCCCATGAATCGGGTCGTTCCCTATCCGGATGCGAAGGAACTTCGCGAGCGCGCCTTCGAGATCATCGTCGTGGATCGTGTCTCCGCTGGCATCGACGACGATTTGCTGCTCGAGCCGCGGCGCTGGACGCGTCGGCAGCTCGAGGGCATGGTCGCCGAGGCCGGCGCGACGGTGATCGATCGGTCGCTACAGGACCTGCCCGCGATCCGTACGGAAGGTGTGCTGTCGGAGCTCGAGGGCAACCTGGGCTTCTTGTCCGGGGCTGACTATGCCCTCGCGACGCGCTTCTCGACCTATCGCTACACGGCCAGCTGGAAACATCCCTTCAAGTTCCTCTGGCAGAGTACGGAGCAGGTCGCGGACAAGCCGGGCACCTGTATCCATCGCGCAGAAGTGGAGTTCGACGTCCAGGTCATCGAAATTGGTAGCAACGATCGTGTCTCGAAGACCTATTCCTTCGAGCATCAGGCGGAGCGCCAGACCAAGAGTCTGGACCGAAGCTGTCCGCTGGCGCCGCCCGCAAAGAGCCTGCTCTTCGAGACGGCGATGGATGAGGCGCTCGGCTGTCTGCAGCTTCCGATCAGTCGTTTGCTGTCGCCGCGAGGTCACGTGTTGGCGCATCGCAAGGCGCCCGAGGCCGAGCGCCATCTCTACCGGATCTCCCTGGGCAGTGTGCAGGGCATCGAGATCGGCGACGACGTCGAGATCCGAAGAGAACAGCACGCCACGTCGCCCAGCGGTGGCTACTCGCGTAGCGAACGTGTGATCGCGATCGGCGTCGCAACCAATCAGGTGATGGCGCAGGAAGCCTGGGTGGAGATCGATCTCTCGAGGGGAACCGAGGAGATTCTCGATGGCGATGTCGTGCGCCCGGTCACGAGGGAAGGACTGCTGTCGAGTCTCTCAGGACCGAACTGTCAGCGCATCCTCGCCGAACGTTAGCCGCGAGCGGAGACAGGCTACGGAAAGAGCAGCTGGTCCAACACGTGGCTGGCGCTGAGCCGTTTGTGCAGATCATCGAGGGCAGCCCGGCGTGCGCGGCGCCGGTCGTTCGACGAGTCGCCGCGACCCGTGAGATCACGCTCCTGGAAGAGTCCGCCGCCGGGCTCGTGCACCGCAAAAGACGAGCGGATCCTCGTGACGTAGCGGCTCGCCACGTCGGTTTCGATCACCTCGCTTCGGACATCGATGCAAATCGTTTCGAGATCGATGCAGCCTGCCTCGCGAATTGCGAAATGCTCCGCCGCCAGTGCCGACTCGAGCCAGCTCGCGATCTCCCGGGATTGTCGATCCGGACGCACGGCGAACACGAGCGCGCTTCGCGCGGATCGGTCCGTTTCCTGCCAGCTCGCTCTTCGTGCGTCCCAGACGTGGCGATCGAAATCCGATCCGATTCCGTCGAGCAGGTCGATCAGGTGGTGGGCGCGATCGCGATCGGCGCTCGTCGTCTGCAGCACGACCAGTTGCCGCAGAGCGGAGCCGCGCGCGCTCTCGAGTAGCCCGTCGACACGACGGGTCAGCTCGCCCAGCTCGAGCAGTGCGTCCTCGATCAGTCGGCTGCGATCGATGCGTACCTCGACCCAGAAGAGGCCGGCCGCGTGGGTCGATCGGGTTCGCTGCCAACCGCTAAAACGCGTCTGGAGCACCCGGGTTTCGATGATCTTTTCGAGGCTCTGGCTGGCTTTGCCGTCGATCTCGCGGGAGATGTCCCGTAGCTGACTCGCCACCTGAATCGAAAGTCGTGATGCGAGGTCTTCGAGGGCGGAGCGCGTGGCCGCCTCGAGGTTCGAGCCGCTGCCGATTCCGATCTCCTGGCCCGTGTCCCGAGCGAGGTTGGCCAGCGCCCAATCCGGTACGGCGTCCAACGCGGCGTGAGAGTCGGCGCGGCCGGGCGGCGGGCCGGCCGAAACCGGTGCGGCGCCTCCGATCGGCGAGTCGGGTCCGCTGAGCCTGCACCCCACGAGTGGCAGCAGCGTCAGCAGCATGAGGGCGATCCGGAGACCTGGAGACCGCGAGTCGACGGCGGACTTCCCCTGGATCGCAATGGGCCACCGGCTCTGAAGGGGGGGCGTCATCGCTCTCCAGGTTATCACACGCGGCGGGTGTCCAGAGCGCGATCCTCTCTATACTGGCGCTCCGCCAGAACCCGATCGATCCCCAGGTAGCGAGGAACCCGATGCCCCAGCTCTCCTACGGGCGAGCCATGGATTGGCTCGCAGATCGCGAGCCCGATCGAGTCGCAATCGTCTCCCAACAGGGCGGACGGGTCGACACGAGAACGCGTAGGCAACTCGTCTCTCGCGCCAATCGCCTCGCGCGCGCCTATGCGGCATTCGGTGTGGGCGAGGGCGACCTGGTCACGATCGCGCTGTCCAACGGCTGCGAGTTCTTCGAGGCGGCGCTGGCGACCTGGAAGCTCGGAGCGACGCCCAACCCGGTCTCCGCGCGGCTTCCCGAGGTCGAGCAGCGGGCCATCGTGGATACGGCCTCACCGGCGCTCGTCGTCGGGGCCGAGCCTGGGCGACTCGGGGAACGTCCGACGATCGAGGCCGGCTTCGAGCCCGACGCCTCGTGCAGTGACGAGCCGCTGCCGGACAGGGTCTCGCGCCACGTGCGCGCCATGACGTCTGGAGGCAGTACGGGCCGGCCGAAGGTCATCATCGACGCGAACCCGGCCCTTTGCGATCCCGAGAAGCCGGAGAACCGCATGAAGGCGGATGGGCGTACGCTAGTTCCGGGACCGCTCTATCATGCGGGTCCTTTCATCACGAGTTGGCAGGCGCTGCTCTGCGGCGGCACGATCCACGTGCAGACTCGATTCGATCCTCTCGAATGTCTCGAATGCATCGCGCGGGAGCGGATCGACTGGGTGCTCTTCGTGCCGACCATGATGCAGCGAATCTGGAAGCTGCCCGAGTCCGAGCGAACCGCCTTCGATCTGACCTGTCTCGACACGATCATGTGCAGTGGCGCACCGAGTCCCGACTGGCTGAAGCGGGCCTGGATCGAGTGGCTTGGACCGGACCGGATCTGGGAAGCCTACGGGGGCTCTGAACGCATCGGGGGCACCCAGATTTCCGGAAAGGAATGGCTCGAGCATCCGGGCTCCGTCGGCAAACCGACGGAGGGACGCAAGGTGCGGATCCTGGACCCTGAAGGGGCGGATGCACCGACTGGCGAAGAGGGTCTCGTCTACTTCCTTCCGCCCGGCGGCGTCGGCTCGACCTACGCCTATCGCGGTGCCGTAGCAAAGCGCACAGATGATGGCTGGGAGACTTTTGGCGATCTCGGCTATCTCGACGAGGACGGCTTTCTCTACCTGACCGATCGCGAGACGGATATGATCGTATCGGCCGGGGCCAACGTCTATCCCGCCGAGGTCGAGGCGGCGATCGACGCATACGAGACAGTGCGTTCGAGCGCGGTGATCGGTCTTCCGGACGACGATCTGGGCCAGCGGGTGCACGCGATCGTCGATGCGCCGGAGGGCTTCGAGGAAGAGAAGCTTCGCGCGCATCTGAGCGCCTTGCTCGCACGGTACAAGATCCCTCGGAGCTTCGAGCGCGTCGCGGAGCCCCTGCGCGACGATGCGGGGAAACTGCGGCGTCCGGCATTGCGCGAAGCCCGCCTCGCCGGGTCGAAATAGCGAATCGAAGCAGCGGGGCCGGTCACCCCGCGACCTGAGGGATCCATTCGATGCTTCTCGATCTTGCCAAGGATCGCGCACGAGAGATCGCTGTCGACGATGGGACGCAGCAGAGGACCTTTGCTGAGCTGCTCGATCGAAGCCATCGCTTTGCCCACTTTCTGCGCCACGAGGCGGGGCTCGCCCCGGGTGACCACCTCTCGCTCTTGATGGGCAACCGCGTCGACGTGATCGAATTGCTACTCGGTGCGGTGCTCGCGGGTCAATGGATCACGCCGATCAACTGGCACCTGGCCGAGGACGAGATCGACTACGTCATCGACGATTCGCGTTCGAAGCTCGTGTTGACGGATGCGCGCTACGCAGCGCTGGCGCGACGCGTGACGGCCGGGCGTGACGGGGTTTCGGTCGTATTGGCGGGGCAGGAGCTCGACGGGCTTCTCGAGGGCGTGCGGCCCAAGCCGCTGGATCTCGCTGGGCCCGCCGGCGGCAACATGATCTATACGAGCGGTACGACGGGGCGTCCCAAGGGCGTGAAGCGCGCCGTCCCGCCGAGTCTGGGCGAGGCGCTCGCGCGCCATTCGAAGCTGGGGCGCGACGTCGGCCTCGATGGCAGTGGACCGCATCTGATCACAGGGCCGATGTACCACGCTGCGCCCCTGATGTTCGCAGTCTACGACAATGCCAATGGCGCGCCGATATTGATCATGCCGCGCTGGGATGAACGCGAGGCCCTCGATCTGCTGGTGCGGCGCGAGGTGGCCCATGTACATCTCGTACCGACGATGTTCGTGCGGCTGCTGCGACTGCCCGATGCGGAACGCCGGGCCTTTCGTGCGCCGAAGCTCTCGCTCGCGTTGCATGGGGCTGCGCCGGTCTCGGTGCCCGTCAAGCGGCGTATGATCGATTGGTGGGGGCCGGTGCTGGTCGAGTACTGGGGTGGGACCGAAGGCGGCGTGAACACGCTGATCGATTCAAAGGATTGGCTCGAGCATCCCGGCTCTGTCGGGCGGGCGATGTCCGCCTTCGAAGTCTTCGCCATCGACGAGACGGGCCGGCGTCTGGGGCCCGGCGAAATCGGCGATTTGTACTGCCGAAGCAGCCTCTCCGAGCGTCCCTTCGAATATCACGGAGATCGGGAAAAGACTGCGGCCGCCTATCTCGAGCCGGGCGTCTTTACGATTGGAGATGTCGGATTCGTCGATCAGCAGGGCTACGTGCACCTCGCGGACCGGCGTTCGAACACGATCATCTCGGGCGGCGTCAACATCTATCCTGCCGAGGTCGAGCAGGTCCTGCTGGAGCACCCGGCGATCGAGGATGTGGGGGTCTTCGGTATTCCCGACGAGGAGTGGGGCGAGTCGGTCAAGGCCGCGATCGAGCTGCGACCGGGAGAGAAGCCGTCCTCCGAGCTCGAGTCCGCGATCCTCGCCTTCGCGCGCGAGCACCTCGCCGGCTACAAGGTGCCACGCTCGATCGACTTTGAGGAAAGCCTGCCCCGGCATCCAAGCGGGAAGCTCTACATTCGGCAGCTGCGAGATCGTTATTGGACGGGCCGGGACAAGCAGATCTAGAGTGCGAACCGAGAAAGGTCGATGACGTATGCGCACGATTGCTGAGGTCGAGGCTCGACTCGCTTCGAGCTCTCCCTGGCTCGATCCCGAACCGGTCGGGGCCGAGGCCGCGGTTGCGGCGGTGCTGCGCGAGCGACAGGGCGAGCTCGAGCTGCTCTTCATTCGCCGCGAGGAATACGATGGCGATCCCTGGTCGGGAGATCTGGCCTTTCCAGGCGGGCGGGTCGATCCGGAGGACGCGGGCCCACGAGAAGCGGCGATTCGCGAGACCCTCGAGGAGCTGCAGCTCGACCTGCGTGAGGGCCACTACCTTGGGCGGTTGAGTGACGTGCTAGGCAATGCGGAATCGATCCGGGTCTCGGCCTTCGTCTACGGGATCGAAGGTGATCCCCGGCTCGCGCCGAATTACGAGATTCGCGAGGCCTTCTGGACGCCGCTTCGCGACTGCAACGATCCCGAGCGGCAGCTCTGGCGGGAGTTCAGCTACCTCGGCCAGACGAGGCGTTTGCCGGCGATTCGTCTCCTCGAGGATGGACGTGCGCCCGTGCTCTGGGGCATCACCTACAAGTTCCTCGACCATTTCATGTCCGAGATCGGCCGGCCGATTCCCTTCATGCCCTGGGATGGGAGCTAGCCCGCCTTGGCCTTGTCGCGCACGGCTCTCAGCTCGGCACTCTGCGCCTGCTCGTTCTTCATGGCCTCCGCCATCGAATGCGTCTCGCCATAGTGCAGTGCGCGTTTCGCATAGGCCAGCACGTGCGGATCGATCTCGGCCATCTCGGCTGCGATTCTTCGCGCCTCCGATAGCACCTGCTCCTTCGGAACCGCCTTGTTGACGAGACCGATCTCCGCGGCCTCGCTGCCCAGAATGATCTTTGCGCCGAGCACGAGCTCCTGGGCTTTGGCCATGCCCACCAGCGTGGGCAGTAGATGAGTCGAGCCGAGCCCCGGTAGAATGCCCAGGCGGCCGAAGATGAAGCCGAGCTTGGCGTCCTCGGCCGCGATGCGGATATCGCAGGGCATGACCATCGTCATGCCGACGCCGACCGCATGGCCATTGATCGCCGCGATGATCGGTTTCGGCGAATCGCGCATCTCGAGGGGGAGCTTTCGGAGGAAATCCTCTTCGCCGAGTCGCGGTCCCTTCGACACGTTCTGGCCTACCTGGTGGGCTTTCAGATGGTCGAGATCGACGCCCGCGCAAAAGGCCGTGCCCGCGCCTGTCAGGATGATGGCGCGGATTTTTTCGTCGCGCTGAACCCCACGAAAGGCGTGGGTGAATTCGTCGCCCATTTCGGTGGTATAGGCGTTGCGCTTGTCGGGACGATTCAAGGTGATCGTCGCGATGCCGTCGTTCTCGTCGAAGAGAATGTTCTCGTAGTTCATCTGGCCCTTCTCTCGCGCGTTCGAAGTCCGCACCCAGTGCGTGGGGTAGGGGAGGGTTCTAACACATTTCGAACGCTCTTGCGGCCTTCCCGGGAGCCGGGTCGTGTGGCCCAAAGCGTTGGGTCTACGGCAGCGCATGGCTGGGCTCTACCTGGATAGCGATTCGAGAGCGCGGCTCAGGCCGTCGATCGACGTTTTCGATGCGTTATCGTCCGGCGCTCTTGCAGACGAACTGGAGGTGGTTCTACCCGTGCAGCGTTCTCATCGAAGCGGTTCCGTGAAACTCGGCGGCGCAGTCGTCCTGTGGCTTCTCGCGAGCCTTGTCCTGGTCGGTTGTGGCAGCGAGATCGAGCTCGACTTCTCGGGACCGATTGCCGATTGGCCCTATTGGGGCGGCGATCAGGGGGCATCGCATTTCTCGCCGCTTTCGCAGATTACCCCGGACAACGTCGCGGCCCTCGAAGTAGCCTGGACGCACCGCAGTGGGGACCACTACGACGGCTCCGGCGCCTCGAAGGTGACTGCGCTGCAGGTCACGCCACTGGTCGTCAACGACCTTCTCTACTACTGCACTCCTTTCATGCGCGTCTTTGCCCTCGACCCCGAAACCGGCGAGGAACGCTGGAGCTTCGATCCCGATTTTCGCGAGCGACAAGGCGAAGGTCCGTATCCGCTCATCTGTCGGGGCGTGTCCTATTGGGTCGACACACAGGCGCCGGTGGGCGCAACCTGCGCGAAGCGAATCTTCTATGGCACGGGAGACTCGGAGCTTCTCGCCCTCGATGCCGATACCGGCGAGCCGTGCCAAGCCTTCGGAGAAGCGGGCCGCGTCGCCTTGCGTGAGGGCATCGGCGATGCGCCGCCCTGGGAATACCTGCCGACCTCACCGCCCCAGGTTATCGGTGATCGCGTTGTGCTGGGCGCGCTGGTGGCGGACAATCTGCGCGTCGACGCGCCCGCCGGCGTCGTACGCGCCTTCGATGCGCGAAGCGGGCAGCTCGTCTGGGCCTGGGATCCCGTTCCACCAGATTGGCCCGAGGCGCCAGATTCCGAGAGCGGGCGGCGCTTCGCTTCGGGCACACCGAATATCTGGTCGATCATCACGGCCGACACGGAGCGGGGACTCGTCTTCGTGCCAACGGGCAACCCTTCGCCGGATCTCTTCGGTGGGTTGCGCAATGGACTCGGCTACTACGGAAGTTCGACGGTCGCCCTCGACGCGAGCTCTGGTGATGTCGTCTGGAACTTTCAATCGGTTCACAACGATGTCTGGGACTACGATGCGCCGAGCCCGCCGACTCTGTTCCAGATCGACGGAGTGGGCGGGGGGGCTCCCGGTCTCGTGCAGACGACAAAGATGGGTCATGTCTACCTGCTCGACCGCGAAACCGGTCGGCCGCTCTATCCCGTCGAGGAACGGCCCGTGCCACAGGGTGGCGTGCCCGGGGAGAAGCTGTCGCCGACTCAACCCTTCCCGACACATCCACAGCCTCTGCATCCGACCGATCTCGAACCAGAGGACGCCTTCGGGTTTACACCGATCGATCGCGCCTACTGCCGAAAGCTCGTCGAGACCTATCGCTGGGACGGCATCTACACACCACCCACGATCGAGGGCTCGATTCAGATGCCGCATACCTCGGGCGGCATGAACTGGGGTGGGGTCGCCATCGATCCGGCGCGGGGCGTGCTGATCGTGAATCAGCTGCATGTCGCGCTCGTGAATCAGCTGATTCCGCGCGCCGAGGCCGATGAGATGGATGCCTCGAGTTTCATCTATCCCGAGGAGTTCTATCCGATGGGTGGCACGCCCTACGCGGTCAAACGCTTTCCGCTCTTCTCGCAGTTCGGGGCGCCCTGCAATCCGCCGCCGTGGGGAAGCCTGACCGCCGTTGACTTGCGTAGTGGCGAGGTCATGTGGACGCGACCGCTCGGGAGCCTGCGTGAGTCGGCGCCATTTCCGATCTGGCTCCTGTATCGCAACTACGGAGCGCCGGCCTTCGGTGGCGGCATCTCGACCGCCAGCGGCCTCTATTTCATCGCTGCGACGGTAGACAGAAATTTTCGGGCCTTCGACGTCGAGACAGGGGAAGAGCTCTGGAGTGATCGGCTGCCCTTCAACGGCAATGCAGTCCCGATGACATATCGGCTGCGCGAGAACGGCAAGCAATACGTCGTCATCGCGGCCGGCGGAAATCCAATCGCAGAGATGGGAGACGCGCTGGTGGCGTACGCACTACCAGGTGGAGAATAAGGCGCTGGTGTTCCGCGTCGCGACGCCGTCGCTGCTCGTCAAGCGAGGATCTCGGCGGCTCGCTCACGCAGCTCGAATTTCAGCACCTTGCCCGAAGCGTTGACGGGCACGCTGTCCACGACTTCGACGTATCGGGGCACCTTGTAGTTGGCCATGTTCCGGCGGCTCCAGGCGATGATCGCGCTGGGATCGACGCTGGCCCCGGGCACCGCGACGACGAAGGCCATACCGACCTCACCCATGCGCTCGTCGGGTACGCCGATGACGGCGACCTGGGCGATCGACTCGTGTTGGAAGAGCAGGTTCTCGACCTCTGCGGGATAGACGTTGAAGCCGCCCATGATGAACATGTCCTTGATCCGGTCGGTGATCTTGAGGTAGCCCTTCTCGTTCATGATCCCGATATCGCCAGTGTGCAGCCAGCCTTCGGGGTCGATGGCCTTGGCGGTCTCGGCCTCGTCACCAAAATAGCCGCGCATCACGTTGTAGCCGCGTACCCAGACTTCTCCGGGCTCGCCTCGCGGCACCTCCTTGCCGTCGTCGTCAACGCATTTGACTTCGGTGTCGGGGAGCGCGCAGCCATCGGAGTTGGCGATCGTCTCGGCGTCGTCGCCCTGCTTGCAGGCCGTCACGGTCCCGCAGCTCTCGGTCAGGCCATAGGCCTTGATGACGGATTCGAAGCCGAGCTCGTCGCGCATTCGATGAACCAGCTCGACGGGTGTCGGTGCGGCGCCGGTGACAGCGAGCCGCAGACTCGAGGTGTCGAACTGGTCGCGGTCCTCATAGGTCAGCAGCGACTGATAGATCGAAGGGACTCCCGGCAGCACCGTGATCTTCTCGTCCTGTACACAGCGCAGCACGGACTCCTCGGTGACAACGCGGAGCGGCAAGGCCGTGGCGCCATGGATCAAGCAGGCGAGCCAGCCACCTTTGTATCCGAAGGAGTGGAAGAAGGGGCTCACGATGAGGTAGCGGTCGCCCGCGCGCAATCCGACATTGCGGCCCCAGACATCGAAGACCTTGAGGTTCTGCCCGTGCGCGGACATCACGGCTTTGGGATTTCCGGTGGTTCCCGAGGTGAAGAGAAAATCGCAGAGGTCCTCGGCGTCGCCGCTTGCGATGCGTTCCTGTGCCGCTGCGGCCGAGACTTCGCGCCCCCTGGCGACGAACTTCTCCCAATCCTCCCCATTCTCGCTCTGCCCCTCGAGGACGAGGATGGCTTCGAGCTTCGGGAGCTTCTGGGAGGCGACGGCGTCGGCGTAGTTGAGCCCCAGGAATTCGCCGACGGTGCAGACGAGCCGCGCTTCGCTCTTCTCGAGGACGTAGGCGGCCTCGGTCGCCTTGAAACGCGTGTTCAACGTCACCAGCACCGCACCCGCGGATTGCAGGCCCAGGGCTGCCACGATCCAGCGCCAGCCATTGGGAGCCCAGATTCCGACGCGGTCGCCGCGTTCTATTCCCGCGGCCATGAAGGCGCGACAGGCGTCCTCCACCGCCTGGGCCAGCTCGGAGAACGAGAATTTTGCGTCGCCGTCTTCCAGGGCCGAGCTGTCGGGCCAGAGTGCCGCCGCGCGAAGCAGCGTCTTGGGAATGGTCATCTGGTCCCAGGGCGTGTCGGTCGTCGTCATGGGTTGCTTCCTGTCAGCGCCTGCGATCGAGTGCTGCGCTCCGCCACTCGCCGGGATCCAGGGGAGAGTTGGCGCACGAGGCTCGGGATTGGATGCGTCTCGTCCGCTACCGGTGGGCCGGCCGCAATCGAACTCAATCCAGTGCCTCGAGGATGGCTGCAATGCGCTCCGCGTGCTCGTCCTGGGTACCAAAGCTGTTCTCGAGGACCCAGGCGCGCTTGAAGTAATAGTGGGCCATCACTTCCCAGGTGTAGCCCATGCCGCCGTGAACCTGGATGCAGGTTCGCGAGTTGCGGATCGCCGCTTCTCCAGCGGTGAGCTTGGCGGCGCTGACGGCGCGCTCGACATCGGCGACTTCCGGCGCGTCGAGGGTGGCGCCGGCGTTGTAGGCGCCTGCCCGAGCGGCCTCCTGCTTCACGAACATCTCGGCCAGCATGTGCTTGACGGCCTGGAAGCCCCCGATCGGCCGACCGAATTGCACTCGCTCCTTGGCGTATGCATTGGCGAGCTCGAGGGTGCCTTCGGCGAGTCCGAGCAACTGTCCCGAGACGATCGCGGCGCCCTCGAGGCGCATGCGCGCGGCCGCCTCGGCGTCGCCGATCCGGTCGCCCTCGGGAAGTCTCTCGACGTGATGCAAGGGGGTCAGCGGATCGAGAGGCACTTCGACCTCCGCTGCGTCGAGTGAGCGGGGGTCGAGCCGGAACAGGCCGTTGGGGCGCAAACCGATCAACACGTCGAGACTCGCGAAGTGCTCGATCAGGATCGGGTTAGGCTGTGGGCCGCAGAGGTCGACTCCGCCGACCACGCAATCGCCCGATGCGGCACCGTCGATCAGGCCTGCAGCGAGGTGGCTCCAGACGAGGGGGCCCGGAACGAGGCGCCGTCCGAGCTCCTCGAAGACCAGTACAGCATCGGAATAGCCGAGGCCGACGCCATCCTGGTCCTCCGGCAAGCGCAGCGAGAAGACGCCCATCTCGGCGAGGTCGTTCCACAGCTCGCGGTCGAAGCCCTTCGATTTCTCGAGGTCCGGGAAGCGCTCATTGGGCAGCTTGCCTTCGACGAAGCCGCGGATGGCATCGCGCAGGGCCTTCTGGTCTTCGGTCGGTTGAAAATCCATGATCGGTGTCTCCTGGCGTACTTCGGGACGAGTGGGCGGGGCGGGGGGCGGCCTAACGGGGCTGGGCCTTGGGTTCCTTCGGAAGCCCCAGCACGCGCTCACCGATGATGTTCTTCTGGATCTCGGTCGTGCCCGCGGCAATCGTGAGCGAGATCGCATTGAAGTGGCGCGCCAGGAAGAGATCCGAGGGCATGCCCGCAACCGCCGAACGCGAAATTCCGGCCCGGCCGAGCAATCGGACGCCCAGCTCGGTGATCCGTTGGTAGATGCTGGTGTAGTAGAGCTTGATCGCCGAGGAGCCGAGGCCGGGCACGCCCGACTCGAGCGCCTCGCAGACCGAGAGCTTCACCATCGCCCAGAGCGATTCGAGCTCACCCGAGAGATGGCCGATCTCGCGTCGCAGACTCTTGTCTTCCCAGGCCGTCGTACCGTCCGAGGTGATCTGCTTTGCGGCCTTGATCAGGTCCTGCACGAAGGCCTGAAGATGGATCATGTCGCTCGCGAAGGCCGTGCCACGTTCGAAGCGGAGCGTCACGTTGGTCACTCGCCAGCCGTCGTTCTCCTTGCCCACCAGATTCTCGACCGGGATTCGCACGTTTTCGAGGAAGACCTCGGAGAACTCGCCTTCGCCTTCGATGGTCGGCAGCGGGCGGATATCGATGCCCTCGGCATCCATCGGCATGATCAGCCAGCTGATGCCGCCGTGCTTTGCGGAGTTGGGATCCGTGCGCACGAGCAGCTCGCAGTAGTCGGCGACCTGGGCGAAGGAGGTCCAGATCTTGTGCCCGGTCACGCAGTAGTGGTCGCCCTCGCGCGTGGCACGGGTCTGGAGCCCTGCCAGGTCGGAGCCGGCCCCGGGTTCGGAGAAGCCCTGGCACCAGACCTCCTGGCCCGAAATGATGTTCCGGATGTGGGTGGCCTTCTGGGCGTCGGTGCCCTCGGCCATGATCGTCGGGCCGCCGTGAAGGATGCCTACGAAGTTGACGCCTACGTAGGGGGCGTTGGCCTTGGCGATCTCTTCGAAATAGATGAGCTGCTCGATCAGCGTGGCGTCGCGACCGCCGTATTTCTTGGGCCAGTTGATGCCGGCGTAGCCGGCGTCGAAGAGCTTCCACTGCCAGGCGGTGTCATAGGCACGTCGAGCATCCCAATCGTGCACCGAAGGGGGCTGGCCATGGGCCGGCACTTCGCTGGCCAGCCAGCCCGCGAGCTCGTCTCGAAATTTCGATTCTTCCTGCGTGTAGCGGAGGTCCAAGCCTCGTCCTCCCCGGCCCCTCGCTGGTGCGTGGCCCGACGTCGCGAATTGGGTCGATTGCAAAGGCCCCGCGTCGGACCGGGCGCCAGACGCACCGGCGATCGGGGGGCAGTGAAATACGATCCGCAGCGTATCGAAATGCTTTCGGGGAGTCAAAGAGCTCTCGGGCGGATCGAAGCGACATGCCGGGACCGGCATCCTCCGGCTGGAAGGGCCGTCCGGGCCGACGGCCCGGGCCAAGGGGCTGCGCGACCGCCTAGAACTGGTCGATGTACTGGACGTAGTCGTCCAGCACGGGCATCACCTCGTCTCGGATGGCCGAGGGCAGGCGGAGCACCACTTCCGTCACCCCGACCTCCCGGTAGTAGGCCAGCTTCTCAGGGCTGGGGAAGACGCCCATCGGGACGATGTGCAGCTCGCTCGGGTCTCGATCCCGTTCGGCCATGCATTCGCGGAGCCGATCCAGCTCAGTGGCCATCCCGGCGCCGCCGATCGGCAGCCAGCCGTCGGCGTACTCGGCGATATGGCTGAAGAGCTTGGGACCCGCTCCGCCGCCAATCAGGATTCGGGGCCGGGGCTGCTGAACCGGCTTCGGCCATTGCCAGGAGGGCTCGAAGGAAACGAATTCACCGTCGAAGGACGCCACGTCCTCGCTCCAGAGCTTCTGCATTGCGAGCATCACCTCACGCACCAGGGCTCGGCGTCGTTTCACGTCGATGCCGTGATTCTGCATTTCCTCGTGGTTCCAGCCGTAGCCGATTCCGAACACCAGGCGACCCTCGGACATCCAGTCGAGGCTGGCGAGCTGCTTGGCGAACGTGATCGGGTCGTGTTGAGCCGGTAGCCCGACTCCGGTGCCGAGGCGGATCTTCTGCGTGACGGAGGCCGCGCCGGCGAGCGCGATATACGGATCGGGGCTGCGCAGATATTCCTCGCCCAGCTCCGGGGTGCCGCTCGGGGCGGGGGTTCGGCGGCTGGTCGGGATGTGCGTGTGCTCTGGGACGTAGAAGGAATAGAAGCCACGGGCCTCCGCCTCCCGCGCCACCTCGACGGGGTGCATCGCCCTGTCCGTCGCATGGAACGCGACGCCGATCTTCATGGGCACTCTCCTCACAACCGGCTGGGCGCATCGCTGGCGCGGCGCCGGGTCGGCCATCGTAGAGGTCTGTGGGGGAGCCGTCCACGCGGCGCCGATTCGGAGCGCCGCGGCCCAGGGCGGCCTCGCAGACGGGTCGGGACCCTGTGACCCGGGCTCGTTGGGTTCGCTACCGTCCGGCACCGGCCTTCGCGATCCGGCGTGCCCGGGCTGCGCGTTGTGCGATCGTGCGATGGCGACGTCCTTGAATTCACGATCCGGTTCGGGAGAGGAGACCCCACCTTGGCCAGTGCCCCGGCATTCGATGCACAGTACCGACTCGAAGATCGCTATCGGGTCGAATCCGGCCGCGTCTTCCTGACCGGCAATCAGGCCCTGGTGCGGCTGCCGCTGATGCAGCGCCAACGCGACCTCGCCGCGGGCCTGAACACGGCGGGCTTCATCTCGGGCTATCGCGGATCGCCGCTCGGCATCTTCGACATGAACCTGTGGCAGGCCAGGTCGGTGCTGGACGAGCACTGTATTCGCTTCGAGCCCGGGCTCAACGAAGATCTCGCTGCGAGCGCCGTCTGGGGTTCGCAGCAGGCGACGCTGCACGACAGGCCGACGGTCGATGGTGTTTTTGGCCTCTGGTACGGCAAGGGGCCCGGCGTCGACCGATCTTGTGATGCCCTCAAGCATGCGAACCACGCCGGCACGGCAGCTCATGGCGGAGTCCTGGCGCTGACCGGTGACGATCCCGGGGCCAAATCCTCTTCGATTGCGCACCAGAGCGAACCCGCGCTGATCCATTGCGGGATCCCGATCCTGCACCCATCGAGCGTGCAGGACTACCTCGATTTCGGTCTCTACGGCTGGGCCCTGTCGCGCTACTCGGGGTGTTGGGTCGGCTTCAAATGTCTCACCGACACGATCGACAGCTCGGGTTCGATCGAAGTCTCACCGGATCGCGTACAGATCGTGACGCCCGATGATTTCGACTTGCCGCCGGATGGACTCAATATTGGCTGGGGCAACCTTCCGCTCGCGGTCGAAGAACGACTCTTCGAGCAGCGTCTGGTCGCCGTGCGTGCCTTCGTACGCGCCAATGGACTCGACCGGGTCGTGCTCGACGCCCCGCGGCGTCGGTTGGGCATCATCACGACGGGCAAAGCCTATGGCGATCTGCGCCAGGCCCTGGAGGATATCGGCCTCGACGACGGGAAGGCGCGTGAGCTCGGCGTCTCGATCTACAAGGTTGCGATGACCTGGCCGCTCGAGCCCGAAGGCATACGCCGCTTTGCGCGCGGCCATGAACAGCTGCTGGTGGTCGAAGAGAAGAGGGCCATCATCGAGGAGCAGATCGCGGCGATCCTCTACAACGAGTCCGAGCGGCCGCGACTGCTCGGCAAGCGTGACCTCGAGGGGCGCCCGCTAGTTTCCGCGGTGGGCGAGCTGACGCCGCTGGCGCTGGCGACCGTCCTGCGAGGCTGGGTCTCGGAGCACGCATCGGAGTGGCAGGCGCGCTTGTCGCCGCCGGCGCAGACACCGGGTCTCACCGCCCAGGTGGGAGGACTGTCGCGAGCTCCGTCCTTCTGTTCCGGCTGCCCCCACAACCGTTCCACGGTCGTGCCCGAGGGCAGCATTGCGCTGGGTGGAATCGGCTGTCACGGCATGGTGGCCTGGATGCCCGAACGCCGGACCCTCGCCGTCGGCCAGATGGGCGGGGAGGGCGCGAACTGGATCGGCCAGGCGCCCTTCACCGAGGTCGACCACATCTTCCAGAATCTTGGCGACGGCACGTATTTCCATTCCGGCTCGATGGCGATTCGCGCCGCCATCGCAGCCGAGGTCAACATCACGTACAAGATCCTCGTCAACGGCGCCGTGGCCATGACGGGGGGCCAGCCGATCGAGGGCGAGCAGCTGGCGGGCGAGATCACGACGCCCGAGATCGCTCGACAATTGGCCGCCGAGGGGATCGAGCACATCGCCGTGCTCTCCAATGACATCGAGAAATACACGGCGGGCAGCTTTCCCCGGGGCGTCACAGTTCATCAGCGCAGCGAGATCGACCGTGTTCAGAAGCGGCTGCGCACGATCCCGGGCGTGACGGCGCTGATCTTCGATCAGACCTGTGCCGCCGAGGCGCGGCGTCTCCGCAAGCGCGGCCAGCTGCCGGATCCCGACCGCCGCGTCGTCATCAACGAGCAGGTCTGCGAGGGTTGCGGCGATTGTTCGGTGCAATCGAATTGCATCTCGATCGAGCCGGTCGAGACCGAGTTCGGTCGCAAGCGGATGATCAATCAGTCGTCCTGCAACAAGGACTATTCGTGTCTCGAGGGCTATTGCCCGAGCTTCGCCACGGTGATAGTCGGAAAAATTCGCAAGCTCTCGAGCAGTGCGCTCGATCTCGGCACGCTGGCGGGTGGCGAATCGATCTTCGCCGATCTTCCGGAGCCGCCGATCGCGTCCCTCGACCGGCCCTACAACATCTACGTGGCCGGAATCGGTGGGACCGGCGTGATCACGATCGGCGCGTTGCTGGGAATGGCCGCCCACCTCGAGGGAAAGGGTGTTTCGCTCCTCGACATGACGGGCCTGGCCCAGAAGAACGGACCGGTGGCGAGCCATGTTCGGATCGCGATGCGGCCGGAGGATCTACACTCGACGCGGATTCCGCAGGCCGGCGCCGATCTTTCGCTGGGCTGCGACATCGTGGTGGCGATCGGACCGGACGGGATGGGGAAGCTGTCCCCGACGCGCAGCCGAGCCATCGTCAATACGCACGTCGCCCCGACCGCGGATTTCGCCTCGAACCCGGATCTCGACATCTCTTCGGCTGGCATGGAGAGTCGAATCCTGGCGGCGGTCGGCGCGGATCGGGCCGACTTCGTCGACGCGACACAGCTCGCGACCGCCCTGCTGGGCGATGCGATCGGCGCGAATCTCTTCCTCGTGGGCTATGCGCTTCAGAAGGGCTTGATGCCGATCGGGTTGCCGGCCCTCGAGCAGGCTGTCGAGCTGAACGGCCGTGCGATCGAGATGAACAAGCGCGCGCTCGCCTGGGGGCGACTCGCGGCCGTCGATCTGAAGCAGGTGAAGGAGCTCGCCGCCAATCAGATTCGCAGCTCGCAGAAGACGCCGAAGGCCGAGACTCTGGATGAGATCGTCTCTCGTCGGGTCCGCATTCTCACCGACTACCAGAACCAGGACTATGCGACACGCTATTCCGACATGGTGAAGAAGGCGGCCGCCACCGAGCGCGCGATTGGCGTCCAGGGCCATGCGCTGGCCGAGGCGGTCGCGCGCTACTACTTCAAGCTGCTGGCCGTGAAAGACGAATACGAGGTGATGCGGCTCTGGTCGAGTGATGCCTTTCGGCGTCAGATCGAGGCGGAATTCGAGGGCGACTACAGGCTCGAGTTCCACCTCTCGCCTCAGCTCTTCTTTCCCCGCGACAGGGACACGGGCCGCTTCCGGAAGTTCACGATCCATCGCTGGCTCTTCGCAGTCCTGAGACAGCTGAGACATTTCAAGTTCCTGCGCGGAACGCCGCTCGATCTCTTCAACAAGACGGCCCATCGCAAGCGCGAGCGAGCGCTGATTGCGGAGTACGAGGGCGTGCTCGACGAGCTGCTTCGCGATCTCACACCCGAAAATCTGGAGCTGGCGGTGCAGATCGCCGAGATCCCCGAGAGCATCCGGGGCTTCGACAGCGTGAAGGAATCCCAGCAAGCCGCCGCCGAGGACAAGCAAGCCGAGCTCCTTGCCACCTTTCGAGGTCGGGTCGAGATCGGGTAGGGCGCTCCACCCGGGTGGGAAGTCGGGGCCCGAGGGCGCCGTGCTGGCCCGGCCTTCCGCATCGCTGGCCGGCGTCCGGCCATTCGCCCGGCAGGTCGGCGGCAGCTCCGCGCCGCAGCCCTGAAATCCAGACGTAACAATGTGACTCGCAGTGACCCGTTCTTGCTTGACGGGGCCACCTCTTAGAAGGACATTCCGCCAGCCCGGGGACGGCTGACCGAGCCGGCGCCCCGGCGGGCGCCCAATCCAGAAGTCGACGATCCAGAAGTCGAGAGACCAGAGGGAAGAGAAGAACCGATGTCCAGCCCCCTGACCGTTGCGAAAATGCGGCAGATTCTCGCCGGTCGGAAGATTGAGCGCGTCGTCGTGCTCGGCGCGAACGGTGCGATGGGCTTTGGGAGCGCCGCGCTCTTCACCCAGGCCGTGCCCCAGGTGACCTTCCTCGCGCGCACCCAGGAGAAGGCCGACGAGGGCCTGGCCGCCGCCGTCAGGCAGGTCCGTTCGCCCACCGTTGCGACGGGCTCCAAGACGGGATCCTACGACGCGGATCTGGAATCAGCGCTGGCCGACGCCGACCTGATCTTCGAGGCCCTGGCCGAAGATTTCGAGATCAAGAAGCACTTCTTCGACGAGGTCGAAGCGGCGCGGCGAGATGACTCGATCATCGCGACGGTCACCTCGGGCCTCTCGATCAATTCGCTCTGCGAGGGCCGTAGCGACTCGTTTCGTCGAAACTTTCTGGGATTGCATTTCTTCAACCCGCCGAACGTGATCGTTGGAACCGAGCTCATCGCGGGTGAGGAGACGAGCCCGGAGCTCGTCGATTTCATCGAGGCGTTTGGCCAGCTGCGTCTCGGTCGCGAGATGGTGCGTGCCTACGACACGCCGGCCTTTGCCGGCAACCGCGTCGGGTTCAAGGTCATGAACGAGTGCGCGCAGCTCGCTGGCGAGATCGGACCCCTGCTCGTCGACAAGCTCGTCGGACCCTATACGGGTCGGGCCATGACGCCGCTGGCGACGGTTGACCTCGTTGGCTGGGATATCCATCGTGCGATCGTCGACAACGTCTACGACAACACCAACGACACCAACGACACCAACGACACCAACGACACCAACGACACCAACGACACCGGAGACGAGTCGCGCGCAACGAACGAGCTGCCGGACTACATGGCACAGCTGATGGCAAAGGGCGTGCTCGGCAACAAGTCGGGCGGCGGATTCTTCAAGAAGGACGGCAAGACGCGACTGGTGCTGGATCCCGCGACCTCGGACTACACACCGGAAGCCGACATCGAGCTCCCCGATCTCGGCTATATCGACGAGGTCGCGGCGCTGCATCGAGTCGCCCGCTACAAAGAGGCTATGCAGGTGTTCCTGAAGGCGGATGGCGAATACGCCGCCATCGCGCGCAAGGTGATCGCCGGCTACATCGCCTACGCTTTTCATCGTGTCGGTGAGGTCACGGAGACGATCGATGGCATCGACCGCATCATGGGCATGGGCTTCAATGCCGCACCGCCCTCGGTTCTGGTCGATGCGATCGGTGCCCAGGGCGTTGTCGAGATGATCGATGAAGCCGGGCTGTCCATTCCCGAGGCCCTGTCGGATGCCGCCAGGACCGGGAAGCCCGAGCGCTTCTTCAATCACACTCGTATCAACATCGGAAGGTTCTTCGTCGCTGAGTAGACCCGAGATAGACCCGATCGAGTCGCTGCGAGCCCGATCGCTGGAGAAAACAGATATGGCTGCTGGATCCGAAGTCTATGTCCTGGGTGGTTACCAGACGGACTTCTCGCGAAACTGGACCAAAGAGAACAAACACTTCTCGGCACTGATGCGGGAGAGCGTGCGTGGCGCCCTCGAGGCCTGCCAGATCGCTCCCGAGGAGGTCGAGAGCGCGCATGTGGGCAACTTCGCTGCCGAGCTCTACTGCATGCAGGGACATCTGGGCGCCTTCTTTACCGAAGTCGATCCGGCCTTCAGCGGCCTGCCCACGTCTCGCCACGAGGCCGCCTGCGCCTCCGGTTCGATTGCGCTGCTCGCCGCCTCCGCGGAGATCGAGGCCGGTCGCTACGATCTGCAGGCCGTCGTCGGCATCGAGCAGATGAAGACCGTCTCCGCGGCTGTCGGGGGGAGCTATCTCGGGACCGCGGCCTGGTATGAGGAAGAGGCGGAGGGGATCGAAGCGCCCTTCCCGAAGCTCTTCGGCAAGCTCGGTGATGAGTACGACAAGCGCTATGGCCTCAAGGACGAGCATCTCGCCGAGATCTCGAAGATCAACTATGCGAACGCCAAGCTCAACCCGAATGCTCAGACGCGCACCTGGTACATGAACAAGGAACACGCCCTCTGCCGCACCGATGACAACCCGGCCATCGGCGGCCGGATTCGCATCGCGGATTGTTCCCAGGTGACAGACGGTGCGGTCACCTTGTTCCTCGCCTCACGCGAGTACGCGGCGCGATATGCCAGGGGCATCGGCAAGAAGCTCTCGGAGATTCCGCGCATCAAGGGTTGGGGACACAATACGGCGCGCATGAAATTCGCGGACAAGGTCGCAGAGAGCGCGGATGACCAGTACGTGCTGCCGCATGTGCGCAGCACCATCACCAGCGCCATGAAACGCGCGGGGATCGACTCTGTGAATGACGTCGACGGCATCGAGACCCACGACTGCTTCACCACCTCCGAGTACATGGCCATCGACCATTTCGGGATCACCGCCCCGGGCGAATCCTGGAAGGCGGTCGAGGATGGCTGGCTCGAGATCGACGGCAAGCACCCGATCAACCCGAGCGGCGGTCTGATCGGTGTCGGCCATCCCGTCGGAGCGACCGGTTGCCGGCAGGTCCTCGACTCGGCGCTGCAGGTGACCGGCCAGGCGTGTGCCTATCAGGTCGAAGGCGCCAAGAACTTCCAGACCCTGAATATCGGCGGCAGCGGGACGACTTCCGTCTCCTTCGTGGTCGGAGTCGACTGAGTCGCAGCGGTCTCTGAGTCGATGGCCGCTCCTTCCGGGTGAGGGAGCGGCCGTTTTCTTTTGGGGGTTTGGGGGATAGGGTCTTCGGTACCGGGACACCGGGCGCCGTTCGAGGGTGGGGGGGTCGAGTTCGTGGCCGATTTCAAGATCTGCATCGGGCTGTATCGCGTCGAAGGTCTACTCGGCGGCGACATGAGATCGTTGCTCGACGTAGTGCGCGATGCGGACCAGGCCGGCATCGACCAGGTGAGCTTCCCGGACCACGTCGTGATGGGCGAGAACCCGGACGCCTATCCCTACGGAGAATATCGGCTGCCGCCCGGCGAGCCCTGGTACGAGCCGATGACGATGATGGCGGCGGTCGCCTCCGTGACGCAGCGGCTGCGGGTTTCGACGGGCGTCTTGATCTCTCCGCTGTGTCCGCCGGCGCTGCTCGCGAAGCAGGTGGCGACGCTCGACGTGCTGTCGGGCGGGCGCCTCGATCTCGGCGTCGGGGTGGGTTGGCAGCGCGAAGAATACGACGCCCAGGGCCTCGATTACGATGCTCGCTGGGGGCTTCTCGACGACGGACTGCGCGCCTGTCGAAAGCTCTGGAACGAGGCCCCGACCTCCTTCGAGTCGAGCTCCGTCCGCTTCGAGCGCGTCCGCAGTGACCCTCAGCCGATCCAGTCACCGATCCCGATCTGGTTCGGCGTCGCGCCATCGCCGCGCCAGGCTCGGCGCATCGCGGAACTCGGGCAGGGCTGGAATCCACAGGGCCTGGACGAGGCCGGCATTCGCGCCGGGATCGAGATGATCCGCGAGGCCTTGCTTCGAGTCGGGCGCGACCCGTCGCAGCTCGCAGTGCGCGCCCATGTGCAGTACGAGCTCGATGCGCGCGGCAGAGCAGACCTCTCCGCCTCGATCGAACACGCGCATCGATTGGCGGAAGCAGGCGTGACCCACGTGAGCTTCGCGTCGCTCTTCTACGCGGGCAATCGTGCCGAGCTGATCGAGCTCTTCTCGACCCTCGCAGATCTCTGAGCCAGCATTGGTGCTCGATCGTCGGGGCCCCGAGCCCCCATAGAGCGGTTTTGATCGCTATTGTCTGGCCCGCTCGGCACGACTGATCTGGCCCGCAACCGGGTGAAGTGAGGAATGGCGCACGATGAAGCTCGATGTCTCGGGAGAGCCGATTCACACGCGTTGTCTCTGCGTTGCGCTCACCCAGGGTCGCGGAGAATCGGTCGAATTTCGCGCTGACATTCTCGATCTACGCAAGTCCGGGCTGATGGCACTCGGCGGCCGGATCGCGACGGCGGGGATCATCCACAAGATGGAGCTCCGCGGGGCGTTCTGCACCGAGACGGGCCGCATCGAGCGCATCGAGTGGGACCAATCGCATGTCATGCACGAGGCGAACCGGGCGACGAAGGGGGAGTGCTGCCGCGATCCGATGCTGCGCCTGAAGGAGCTGGTCGGGACCCGGCTGGGAGACGAATTCGCCTCCGAGCTGAAACAGTGTTTCGGGGGGGCGCTCGGCTGCACCCACATCAGCACGCTCTTCCACGAGCTGAGTGCCTTTGCCTCGCAGCTTCGCGTGGCGATGCGCGAGCACTCCGAGCTTCGAGTCGAGCGGTTGCCGGGGGAGCGCATCGCTTCGCGAGGCGTCTTCTTCGACGCGTTCTTCCCGGATGGCGGCGCCACGACCACCATCAGTGTACGGCTCGCGGACATCCATTTCGGTGAATTCGACACGGGCGGGAGCGAGAGCCTGTTCTCGCACGATGAGCTTCGCCTGGTCGCCGAGGTGGAGCTGGCCGGTTGGCGGCTTCGAGGCGTAGAGGTGAGGGAGCGCTGTCGCCGCGGACCATCCTGCGGCGACGCGCCGTGGCAGCGGAGGAAGGAAGAGTTCGGCGACTTCGCCGGACGATCCTTGGGCGGTGGGATGACGCGATTCTGCCTGGAGCGCTTCGGACATCGGGATCAGGACGCGCGCCTGCTCTCGGCGTTGTTGAGCCTGGCTCCGGGAATGACACAGGTCGGTGTGGCCCTGTCCGATGGACTCGTCCCGTCCTGGGTAGCCCGTCCGGGCGGCTTGGGGGCGATGGGCCCCGGCCCCTGTTACATGCTGCGCGCGGAGGGGCCGCTGGTCGAGGCGATCTCCTCGGGCAACCCTCGAGCCGAGGTGGAGGAGCCGGAGTGATCCGCGATCGACACCGTTCGCGCGGTCGGGTCCACTGAGGTCGGCGCGGAGGCTTCGCAATTCCAGAGCGGGGCGGATGGTCGCGGTGACGAAGCTCTGGGGCTTCTTCGGTAGTCGGGAGGAACCGGCCGATCGAGACGGATCGCCGCTCATCGAGGCGAGAACCGGAGCTCGAATCGCCTGGCTCGAGCTTCCGCGGTACCTTATGGCGCATTGGACCCCATCAAACCCATCCATCGCAGACCGCTCGATCTCGCTCTGGTGCTCTTTTTTTCGATCTCGGTGCTCTACGGCTTTCTTTTCAGCCTACCGGAGGGAATCGGGGTTCCGGTGGCGGCGGATAGTCCCTGGCCACCGCTGCGGGCGCTGCACGAGTGGGCCGTGGCGGAGGAACCGGCACACCTCGATCCGCCGCCGAATCTGATCGCGGCCTGTCTCTTCGATGGCTTCTTTCAGGCGCCGGCGCTGCTGATGGTGATGCTGGGGCTGGTCAAGTTGCGGGGTTGGCTTCGACCCTTGGGTCTGGTCTATGCGGGCGCCGCCGTGACTAACATGTTCTTCTATTTCGCGCAGACCTTCCTCGGCCCGCATCCGCCACCCGACACGGCTTACTACCTGCTTTTCAATCTACCCTGGTTGATCGCACCAGCGATCCTCGGCGTGCGGGTGTTGTTGGGCCGCGATCTACGGCCGGCGATGGGCGCGGCTGCGCAGCTGGCCGCGTGAAAGACGCTGAGTGAAGACTCCGGCGTGAACGCGATTGCGGGGACCCAGGGGAGGTCGATCAGCCCGCCTGAAACTGCTCATCGATCGTCTCCGGCCAGCGCGGCCATCGCTGCCGGCGTGAAGTTGATGCTCATCGCGGTGGCATAGGCCGGGCGTTCCGAGATCGTCTGTGAGTAGCTCTCGAGCGGCTCGGGAAGCTGGATTCCCACAAAATCTGCCCAATCGAGGCAGGTCTTGAGGAGCAGGTCGGCGACGCAGAAGATGTCGCCCACCAGATAGGGTCGACCATCCGCGAGGCGACGTTCGAGCTCTCCCGCCGAGCGAAGAAAATAGGCGCGCGCGGCATCACAGGCGACTCGAGACTCCCCGTAGACTGCGGACAGTGGCCCTTCATGGCGCCGAAGCACATAGAGAAGCGCGTCCATCTCCGTCATGACAAAGAAACAGAGGTCAGCGTGACTTGCGCGCGCGTCGGTGCCGGGAGGCGGCACGAGGGCAGCGAGGTCGCGGTAGCGATCCGCCAGGTAGAGTACGATCGCGGCGCTCTCGCCGAGCATCAGCTCGCCGTCTTCGAAGATCGGGACTTTGCCGCGTTCGCTCAGGGCCTTGAAATCGGGCGAGCTCATGCTGTCGCTGTGCGGGAGGATGTCCCGGGTCTCGTATTCGAGTCCGAGCTCGGCGAGTATCCAATGCACGCGCAGCGTTCGTGGCGTTCCGATTCCCCAGACCCGTCGCGTCTTGGCTGTGCTCAATGCGATTCTCTCCACGCTGGATGCGAATTGGCTCAGTCTTCCCGGTCGGGATCCTGGAGCGTTATGGGTAGCTGATCCGGCAGGCCGGGTGCGTCGAAACGACCATTGCCGTCGACATCGACGAAGATCGGATTGCTGAATGCGAAGGGGACGAAGCCCGGAAGCGCCTCGGCGTAGACAGCCTCGGCCGGACCTTCGACCTCGACGGTGACGAAGGCGTCGCGCTCGAAGGCGAGGGGGAGCTGTGCCGTTTCGCCCGCCGCGATCGGGGCCCGATGCACGAGATCTCCGTTCACGTAGGCGCGCCACTCACGAATGGGTACCCAGGGCGCGGCCTCGACGTGGATCTCGAGCACTCCGCTCGGCCCGCGGTGCAGTCCGCCGAGACCGCTTTCGTCGAGACGCACCTCCAGCAGGGGACCCGTCGTGCCGTAGGCGCGCGCTGCTCCGAGTGCCTCGAGGAATGCGGTCTCCGAGAACGCCGCCAGGGAATCCTCGGGGATCGCAACGTAGGTGCGAGGCAAGCCCACGATGACACCCAGCCGATGCGAGTCGCTGCTCGCAGTCGCGATCTTGAACTCACCCTGCAGCAGGAGCGAGAACCAGTCGGCGCGCACGCGGAGGTAGCGGAGCAGATCGGGACCGTTCATCAGCTCGACGCCGTCGTAGTCGAGATCTCGCAAGCCGTGGCCCGCGCCGGCCTCGACCAGCACGGAGTTGGGTTTACGAGTCAGGGGACGCGTCGGATCGTAGGGCACGCCGGCCACGCCGAGATGGCTGAAATAGGTATCTCCC